>Ga0306924_10006212_pt1 | contig 11885 bp, 9 predicted proteins | sample sta12Can44000111_FD_203756 | JGI IMG/M metagenome (GOLD analysis project Ga0306924, IMG submission 203756) | Lab enrichment of tropical soil microbial communities from Luquillo Experimental Forest, Puerto Rico - statanox.12C.anox.44.000.111 (v2)... | ecosystem: Environmental > Terrestrial > Soil... | reverse complement strand
CCCGGCGGCCGTAGCGTCGGCGCTCGGGCGACGTGGGCACCTCGTGACGCCGGCGCTTCACCTCGCGACGATCGAGGATCACCTCGACGCCGCGCTCCTGCCCGAGTACCACGCGCAGCGACTCGTAGAGCTCGCGCCGCGTCTGCGACACGATGAAGAGGAGCCGCTCCATGGATCCGTCTCCTTGTCAGCCGGCGCGTCGCCCGCGCCCCGGCGCGTCAGCTCCCCCGGAGGCGGGGATCGAGCGTATCGCGGAGCGCGTCGCCGAGCAGGTTCGAGCCGAAGACGGCGAGGCTGATCGCAATACCCGGGAAGAGCACGAGGTGCGGCGCCTTCTGAGCGTACTCGGCGGCGGAGACCGACAGCATGCGGCCCCACGAGGGGTACGGCTCGGGCACGCCGAGACCGAGGTAGGACAGGGTCGCCTCGACCAGGATCGCGCTGCCGAGCTGGGCCGTGCACAGCACGATGAAAGGTCCGATCGTGTTGGGCAGGATGTGACGGAACGCCACCCGCAGGTGCTGGACACCGAGCGAGCGCGCCGCCTCGACGTACTGCATCTCGCGGATCGAGAGCACGCTCGAGCGGATCACGCGCGCCGCGCGCGGGATGATCGGGATCGAGATCGCGATGACCACGTTCTGCACCGAGGGGCCGAGCGCCGCCGACATCACGAGGGCCAGCACGAGCAGCGGCAGCCCCTGCAGGATGTCGAGGATCCGCTGCGTGATCAGGTCGGTCGTGCCGCCGATGTAGCCCGACAGGAGCCCGATGATCCCGCCCAGGACCGAGCCCAGCAAGGTGGACGCGACGCCGACTACCAGGGAGACGCGCGCGCCGTGGACGATCCGCGAGTAGATGTCGCGGCCGAGATGATCGGTACCGAGCCAGTGCTCGACATTCGGCGAGCCGAGCGTGTAGGCCGCGTTGGTGGCGATGGGATCGTGGGTCTGGAGCAGATCGGCGAAGATCGCCGTGACCACCATCACGAGCATCAACGCGCCGCCGGCGGCGCCGAGCGGCTTCTTGCGGACGAAGCGGGCGACGACTGTCCAGGCCGCGGATCGCGGCCGCGCCCCCGCCCGGACGGCGATCGCGGCCGGTCTAACCGCCATAGCGGACCCGCGGGTCGAGGACGCCGTACAGCGTGTCGACGATCAGGTTCGAGAGGATCACGACGATCGCCGTGAACATGACGAGGTTCTGGACCACCGGATAGTCGCGCCAGAGGATCGCCTGCACCAGGAAACGCGCGACTCCTGGCAGGTTGAAAACAGTCTCGGTGACCACGAGCCCGCCGATGAGGAACGCGAACTCGATCCCGATGACGGTGACGACCGGCAGCAGCGCGTTCTTGAGCGCGTGGCGCCAGATGACGATGCGCCCGGTCTGCCCCTTCGCCCACGCCGTCCGGATGTAGTCCTCGCGCATGACCTCGAGCAGGGACGAGCGCGTGATGCGCATGATGAGCGCCGACGAGCGATAGCCGACCGCGAGCGCCGGCAGGAGGAACTGGATCGCGTGCAGCTTCAGATTCTTCGTCGGCGCGACGTAGGTGAGCGGCGGGATCCACGCGAACCAGGTGACGAGGCCGAGGATGATCACCATGCCGAGCCAGAACGACGGCATCGCGAGCCCGGCGAGGCTGAACACGCGCAGCGCGTAGTCGAGCGTCGTGTCCTGTCGCACGGCGCTCACCACGCCGGCCGGCACCCCGAGCAGCACCGCGAAGATCATCGAGAGCGCCGCCAGCTCGAGCGTCACCGGCACGAGCGGCCGGATGACCTCCCAGGCCGGGAGGTCGTACCGGTAGGATTTCCCGAGGTCGCCCGTCACGATCTGATGGAGCCAGTCGAGGTACTGGATCACGTAGGGCCGGTCGATCCCGAGCTCCTTCATGATCGCCTGCTTCTCGGACGGGCTGATGTAGCCGGCCGTCGCGAAGAGGATGTCGACGATGTCGCCCGGCGCCAGCCGCAGCAGGACGAAGATCACCATCGACATGCCCAGCAACGTCAGGAGCGCGATGGCGAGCCGCTGGATGATGTAGGTCTTCACGCGCTCCGGCCTACTTGTCGCTCCACACGTCCTGCATCCGGGCGAAGTTGTAGATGTTGTGGTGCGGGACCAGGCCCTTCACGTGCGGCCAGAAGGTGAAGTAGTCGATGCGGTGGTCCAGCACGGGCCGGGCCGCGTCTTCCTCGAGCTTCTTCTGGATCGTGACCACGATGCCCAGCCGCCGTTTCGGGTCGAGCTCCTGCGACTGCTGGTCGATCATCTTGGTGACGTGCTCGTCGCAGTAGAAGCTGTAGTTGCGCGGCGAGCCGCACGCGAAGTTCTCGTAGAGGTTGGCGTCGGGGTCGTCGACCCCGAGCCCCGTCAGGTTGGCGCCGATCTGGTAGTCGCCGCGCGTCGCCATTGCGTGCCACTGCGCGGTCTCGATCTGCTTGAGCGTCGCGTCGATGCCCACCTGCTTGAGCTCGTTGATGACGAACGAGGCCATGTCGACGTAGACGGCGATCGCGCGCGTGACCATCTCGACCCGGAGCGGCCGCTGCGGCGTGACGCCGGCCTCGGCGAGGAGCTTCCTGGCCCGGGCCTTCATGTCGGCCGGCTTACCGTAGCCCGGCAGCGCCAGCAGCTCCTTCTCCGGCATGCCCCAGACGCCGTAGGGCCGCGGCGCCATCGCTGCGCCGGGCACGCCCGCGCCCTGGTGCACCGCCTGGATCAATCCCTTGCGGTCGATCGCGTAGCTCACCGCCAGCCGCACCTTCGGGTTGTCGAAGGGCGGCTTCTTGCTGTTCATGATGATGTTGTCGGTGACCGCGGTGCCGACCGGCGTGACGACGAGCTGCGGCACCGCCTTCTTGAGCTGCTCGGCCGCGGCCTTGGTCGTCTCGCCCGGGAACGCCACGTCGAGCTGTCCGGCCTGCAGGGCCGCGGTGCGCGTCCCGCGCTCGACGATCACGACGTAGTGGAGGCCGTCCAGGTAGGGGCGCCCCTTGACGAAGTAGTCCGGGTTTTTCACGTAGTCGAGGTACTCGCCCTTGCGCCACTCCTTGACCTTGAACGGCCCGGTGCCGACGCAGGTCGTCCGGTAGCTGGCGGGCGGGATGTGGGCGGCGTAGATCGGCGTGTAGCCGGAGGCGAGCATCGACAGGAGCGACGGCTGGGGCCGCTTGAGCCGGAAGACGACCGTGTTGGCGTCCGGCGCTTCCACGGCCTCGACGTTCGCGTACCAGTCCTTGCGCGGATTGATGCGGAGCTTGGCCGGCACGTCCGGCCCTTCCCGCAGCATGTCGAAGGTGAACTTCACGTCCTTCGAGCTGAACGGTTTGCCGTCGTGCCACTTGACGTTCTTACGCAGGAAGAACACGAGATTCCGGTAATTGTCCTGCCACGACCACTTCTCCGCGAGATCCCCGACGATCGTATCGGTGCTCTCGGTCGCCTTGGCCGGATCGAACTGCACCAGATTGTTGAAGCACGGGGCGGCCGGGAAGACGGTCGAGATCGTGGAGCTTTCGTGGATCGCGAAGCCCTGTGAGAGGTCCTCGCGCAGCATGATGTTGAGGGTTCCCCCGGACTTCGGGGTCTGGCTCTGGGCCGGCGTCGCGAGCGTCGAGATCGAGAGGACGAGGGTGAGCACACCCAAAAGCGGCAAGGCGCCGAAGCGCATCATTGTTGCCTCCTTGAGATCAGCGTGCCGGAGTTTACGTGAAAACGCCAGAAGCGCCAACCCGGTTTCCGCCGCGGCGCGCCGCCGTTTCGGATGCGTCACGGCGCCGCCCAGAGACGGTGCAGCGCGAGCTGGATCGCGTAGAGCAGCCCGCCCGCCAGACCCCCGACGACCGTGCCGTTGACGCGGATGTACTGCAGATCGTCCCCGGCGTGCTCCTCGATGAGCCGCACCGCGCCCTCGGGCCCGAGCGCCAGCACGCCGTTCTCGATGAAGCCGGCGATCCGCTCGTGGTGGCGCTCGACGATCTCGAGCACGCGCGCCTTGCCCCACCGGTCGAGCTGGCCGCGCAGCTCCTCGTCGGCGATCAGCGCGCGCCGGGCCCGCTCGAGCCGTTCGACGATCCAGATCCGCACCTCGGAGCGCGGCCGCTCGAGGTCGGCCAGGAGCGTGCGGTGGAGCGCCGCCGCGGTGTCCTCGATGACCTTCGTCGCGATGGGCGTGGCGAGCAGATCGCGCTTGGCGGCCTCGACGCGCTCGGCGAGGCGGCCGTCGCTCCGGAGGCGGCCGGGCAGCTCGGCCATCGCCTCCATCAACCGCTGGCGGACGGGATGGTCCGGCTCCTGCGCGACCTGGCGGAGCCCGGCCTGCAGCGCCGAAAGCACGCGCTCGCGATCGATCAGGCCGAGCACGCTGGCGACGCCGATCCAGAAGCGCGGATAGGGGCCCATCCGCTCGCGATAGCGGGCCAGCAGATCGTCCACCAGCTCGCCGACGGTCTCGCGAAACGCGGGCCGGTCGAACGCCTCCGCGAGCGAGCCGGCCAGCGCGGACACGACGCGCTGGTCCCACCCCTGACGGTGCACCATCTGGATCGCGGTGGCGAGCGCGGGCGCCAGTGGCCGGTCGAGGAGCAGATCGCGAAGCCGGGTGATCACGTCGCTCGCGGCCTTCGGCGACATCTCGGCGGCGAGCCAGCGCGCCAGCTCGCGCGTCGCGACGTCGAAATCGTGCGACGCGAGCCGCTCAGCGCCGCGCGCGATCAGCGATGCCACGTCGACGCGCGCGATCTCCTGCGCGACGTACTCCTTGGTCAGGACGCGGCTGCCGACCATCGTGCCCACGCGCGCCGCCATCAGCTCCCAGTTGGCGGGGATCAGCGCGGTGTGAGGGATCGGCAGGCCGAGCGGATGGCGGAAGAGCGCCGTGACCGCGAACCAGTCCGCCAGCCCGCCGACGATGCCGGCCTCGGCGATCGCCAGGATCCAGCCGCCCCACCACGTCGCGCGCAGCGGGAACATCGCGACCGCCAGCGCCGCCGCCGCCAGGAGCACGCCCAGCGCGAGTCGCCGCTGGCGCCGGGGCCGCCCCCCACTCACAGGCACTCACGCGATCTCCCGCATCGCGCGCCGACCGCGGTCATCGGCGGCGCCGTGAGGGCAAGAGCACGCGGCTTCGCTTCACGTCCCAGACGCCGCGCGGCGAGAGGCGCACGGTGGGGAGGAAGTCGGCGGCCATGAAGAAGAGCGAGTAGAGCGGCTCGTGATGCGGGTAGCCACGCTCGACGAGCAGGCGGCGCAGCTCGTCTTCCGATCGCGCGGCCTCCTCGACGCGCTCGCGGGTCATGATGCCGCCGATCGGCAGGGCGAGCTCGTACACGATGCGCTCGCCGTCGACCAGCACGACGCCGCCGTGCAGGTCGAGCAGGCGGTTGACCGCGCGCGCCATCGCCTCGGGCCGCCTCCCGAGGGCCAGGACGTTGAAGTCGGTGCTGGTCGTGGACGCGAAGCCGTCGAGCCGGTCGGCGAAGCCCGCCACGACGCCGGGCGCGACCCAGCGCCCGGCCCGATCCAGGAGCGCCGCGTGAAGATCGCCGGCTTGTAGTGGTCGCTCCTCGAGCCGGCTGATCACGGCGCTCACGAGCTGGATGACGGGATAGCGAGCGCGCGGGGGCAGTGCGAAGTCGTCGGGCCGGGCGCGCCAGCGGACCGTGAGCCGCGCCGCGGGAGTCCTGAACACGCGCCGCCACGGCGGCTCGGGCACGCGGCCGGTGAGCGCGCCGCCGGTCGCGATGGCCCGGCCGCCCGCGATGACGATCGACGGTCGCGGCTCGGCGAGATCGTCGAGCACGCAGATGTCGGCGTAGCGGCCGGGCGCGATCCCGCCGAGATCGGCATCGAGGCCGTAGTAGGTCGCCGGATTCAGGGTCGCCATCCGATACGCGTCGATCGGCGCCACCCCGCGCTCGAGGGCGACCCGGATCAGGTGATCGACGAAGCCGTGCGTCCTGAGGAACGCGGGCATCGACCCGTCACTCGTGAGCATCAGCCGGGAGGCCAGCGCCGGCGCGGTCTCGAGCGCGTCGAGGAGCCCGACCAGATCGGGGCGCAGGGACGATTCGCGGAGCATCACCGCGATGCCCTGGCGCGCGCGGTCGAGAACTTCCTGCGCGGTGATCGGCTCGTGGTCCGAGGTGAAGCCGGCCGCGGCGATCGCCGCGATCTTCTCGCCGGACGCGCCGGCCGTGTGTCCCTCGACGCGGGCGCCGCGGGCCAGGCCGAGGCGGCGCAGGAGCTCCCGATCGCCGCGCCACGCGTCGGGCCAGCGCGTCACCTCGCCGGCCGCGATCGCGCGCGGATGGGCAAACGCCTTCGCGAGCGTCGGCAGGCCGAAGCGCCGCCACTCGCCCCGCGACCGGCTCTGCGCGTGCGGGCGCACCATCCAGTAGAAGCGCAGCGGCGCCGTCATGAGCGAGTCGGCGACGGTCTGGAACGCGGCGAGGCCGCCGAGCTCCCAGAACTGCAGCGTGTCCGCGACGACGGCGGTGGTGCCGAGCGGCAGGACGAAGCGGGCCAGCGAGGACGGCGTCGTCAAGGTCGACGGATGCACGTGGGGATCGATGTAGCCCGGCACCAGCACGCGGCCGGCGGCGTCCACGACCCGCGTGCGCGGGCCGACCATCTCGTCGCGCAGGCCGACGTACGCGATGCGCGCGCCCTTCGCGGCGACGTTGGCCGGGTAGAGCTCGCCCGTGTAGACGTTGAGCAGCGTTGCGCCACGCACGTAGAGGTCGGCCGGGACGGCGCCGCGAGCGACGTCGGTGAGACGCCGGCGCTCAGCGATGATCACGAAGCCCAGTATAGCGGTCCGCCCGGCCGCAGAACGGTGGTGAGCCGGCGCACGATACAATCGAGGCATGAGCCGCGCGATCGTCGTCAGCAGTACCGTGCGCGTGCCCGACCGGGCGCTGTACGTCCGCGCCGTGCGCGCGTCGGGGCCGGGCGGCCAGAACGTGAACAAGGTGGCGACGAAGGTCGACGTACGCGTCGATCTCGACGCGATCGAGGGGCTCTCGGACGCAGCCCGCGCGCGGCTGGTGGCGCTCTGCCGGCATCGGCTCGACGCCGACGGCCGCCTCATGGTGTCGAGCCAGACCGAGCGGAATCAGGCGCGCAATCTCGCGGACGCACTGGACCGGGTTCGCTCGCTGGTCGCCGCGGCGCTGCGCGAGCCGCGGTCGCGCAAGGCCTCGCGCCCGTCGGCGGGCGCCCGCGAGCGCCGGCTCGAGATCAAGAAGCGGCGCGGCGCGCTCAAGCGCGAGCGCGCCCGCGACCAGGACTGACGGGGCTCAGCGCTTGGGCGCGCGCCCCGCGCGGTAAGCCGCGGCGCCCGCGCGGACACCCACCCGGAAGCTGCGGCTCAGCAGCGTCGCCTGGGCGACGGCCTCGCGTACGCGGGGCTCGGTGCGGCGGATCATCCGCTCGACCTCGACCCGCGTGCGTCGCTCGAGCCGTCGCATGCGGCGCCGCGCCTGCCCGGTCGCCCGGTCGGCCTGGGTCTTGAGCGTCTTGAGGTGCTTCTGCAGCGCCTTCATCTGCCGCTCGAGATTGGTCATCCCGCTCTCCCGTGTCAGACGATCAGAAGCCCAGCGCACGCACCTCATCGCGGAAGCGTTGGACGTTGCGGAGCTTGATCTCCTCGTAGCCGCGAACCAGGTCCGGCAGGCTCGCGACCTTGACGGCCCGCTCGTAGCTCTCCGGGGACAGACCGACGAGCGCCTTCTCGACGAGCGCGCGGTACTCGCCCGGCAGCTGGCGCTCGACCCGTCGGACTGCCGCAAAGCCGAAGGGGTCGAGTGGCGTGCCGCGCAGCCACTTCATCCGAGCGAGCACGCCGAAGACCGACCCGAACCACGGGCCGAGCTTGAGCTTCTGCTCGAGCCCGAGCGCCCGGAGCAGCGGCGGGTGGAGGTTGTAGGCGAGCTTGACGCCGCCCGGGAACTCGTCGGCCAGCGCCTTGGCGATGTCGGGATTGAGCGAGAGCCGCGCCACCTCGTACTCGTCCTTGTAGGCCATGAGCTTGAAGAGGTAGCGCGCGACCGCCTCGGAGAGCCGCGACTCGCCCGGCACCTGCGCCGCCTCGGCCTCGCGCACGCGCCGCACGAACTGCGCGTACCCACGCGCGTAGCCCGCGCTCTTGTAGGCGATCAGCTCGGGCACGCGGATCTCCAGGAGCCGCTTGAGCTCGCCCGCGGCGCCGACCGACTCGACGAGCGCGAGCGCCTGGGTCGACAGCGCCTGCTTCACCTCGACGGCGCCGAGCCGGTGCCGCACCACGGTGCGGGCCCACGCCGGATCGGCGACCAGCAGGCGGCCCACGCGGAACGCCTGGCTGTTCATCTGGACGGAGACGCCGTTGAGCTCGATCGCTTCCTCGATCGCCGCCGCACTCACCGGCAGGGCGCCGGACTGCCAGGCGGCGCCGAGCACGATCATGTTGGCCGCCATGTGATCGTCGAAAAGCGTCTCGGCCAGGCCGAGCGCGTCCAGGAAGACGTTCTCGTCCTTGCGCGTCACCCGGTTGATCGAGGAGAGGAGCCCGTTGGACTCGGGGAACTCCACGGCCGTCGACGTCACCATCGCGCCGGTCGGCACCTGGCTGGTCGACACGATCGCGATCGTCCGTTCGGGGCGCGCGTGATCGAGGTTCTGCGGCGAGGTCGCCACCAGGATGTCGAAGCCGAGATAGCAGTCCGCGGAGCCGGCCGCCACCTTCGCCGAGACCTGCGTCGTCCGATCGAGGATCTTCAGGTGCGAGACCACCGGCCCGCCCTTCTGGCTGAGGCCGGTCTGATCGAGGCCGCGGACGTACTTGCCGTCGAGGAGCGCCGCGGTGCCCAGGATCTGGTTCACGGTCACCACGCCGGTGCCGCCGATTCCCATCATGAAGACGTTGGCCTCGCCCGGAACCTTGAGCTCCGGCTCGGGCAGCGCGCGCTCGACCTTGAAGATGCGGCGCTCCCTCTTGCGCGGATCGACGAGCGGCACCACGGTCAGGAACGAGGGACAATCGCCCTTCAGGCACGAATAGTCTTTGTTGCACGACGATTGGTGTATCTGCGTCTTGCGCCCGAACTCGGTCTCGACCGGATGCACGGACAGGCAGTTCGACTTCACACCGCAGTCGCCGCAGCCTTCGCAGATCGCCTCGTTGATGAACACGCGCATTTCCGGGTCGGGCAGCCGGCCGCGCTTGCGCAAACGCCGCTTCTCGGCGGCGCACCGCTGGTCGTACACGAGCGCGGTGACGCCGGGGATGTCACGCAGCAGCCGCTGCGCCTCGTCGAGCCGGTCGCGATGCCAGACTTCGACACCCGGCGCCCACAGCGTGCCCTTGGGGTACTTGTCGGGCTCGTCGGTCATCACGATGATGCGCTTGACGCCTTCCGCCGCGATCGAGCGCGTCAGCTCGGGCACGGGCATCGCGCCGGCGGCGTCCTGCCCACCCGTCATCGCCACCGCCGAGTTGTAGAGGATCTTGTAGGTGACGTTGGCGCTCGAGGCGACCGCCTGACGGATCGCGAGCGAGCCCGAGTGAAAGAACGTGCCGTCGCCCAGGTTCTGGAAGAGGTGCTTGGTCTCGGTGAAGGGCGCGATCCCCACCCACTGCACGCCCTCGCCGCCCATGTGCGTCAGCCCCATCGTGCGGCGGTCCATCAGAAGGGCCATGCCGTGGCAGCCGATGCCGGCGCTGGCCATCGAGCCCTCGGGCAGCACCGTCGAGCGGTTGTGCGGGCACCCCGAGCAGAAGTAGGGCTGCCGCGCCAGCGTCAGCGGCGCCGGCCGCTGGCGCAGGGCCTCGAGCAGCGCCACGCGCGCGGTGATCGAGTCCAGATGGATCCGGCGCTCGAGGCGCGTCGCCAGGATCTGGGCGATCCGGTCGGCGTCGAGCTCGGCGTCCGCGGGTACGAGTGGGCGTCCCTGCTCGTCGTGCTTGCCGACCACCCGCGGGCGCTCGGTCTGGTTGTAAAGGATGTCGCGGATGAAGAGCTCGCAGAAGGCGCGCTTCTCCTCGATGACCATGAGCTCCTCGAGGCCCCGGGCGAACTCGCGGATCGTGCCCGGCTCCATCGGGAACATCATCTCGATCTGCATGAGACGGATGCCGTACTGGCGGAGCGCTGCGTTGTCCAGGCCGAGCTCGGCCAGCGCCTCGCGCAGGTCGTAGTACGTCTTGCCGGGCGCCGCGATGCCGAGCCACGCGTTCGGCGTCGGCAGCGTGATGCGGTTGAGCTTGTTGGCCGCGGCGAAGGCCTTCGCGGCCTCGAGCCGGCCGTAGTGGATCTCGCGCTCGGCCTCGAGGCCCCACGGGGGCATCAAGAGCGGATTCTGCCGCGCCTGCCAGGGCCGCCCTTCATAGAGGAAGCCGGGATCGGCGATGACGATGCGGTCCGGCCCGACCTCGGCCGTCCCGATCTCGTCGGCGACGTTCGTGACGATCTTGAAGCCCACCCAGAGCCCGGAGTAGCGCGAGAGCTCGAAGCCGAGACGGCCGAGATCGAGGATCTCCTGCGCGCTGCCGGGGTAGAGCACCGGGAAGAGCGCATCGTAGAACGCCACCTCGGAGTGGGACGGGATCGTGGACGACTTCGAGAGCGGGTCGTCGCCACCCAGGGCCAGCACACCACCGTGCTTGCCGACGCCGGCGAAGTTCGCGTGCTTGAAGATGTCGCCGGTACGGTCGACGCCCGGGCCCTTGCCGTACCACATGCCCAGGACACCGTCGTACTTCGGCTGCGGGAACAGGTTGGCGAGCTGGCTGCCGTAGACGGCCGTCGCGCCGAGGTCCTCGTTGACGCCCGAGAGGAAGACGACGTTGTGCTGACGGAGCAGATCGGGGTTGCGCTCGAGCGTGAGATCGAGCCCGCCGAGCGGCGAGCCGCGATAGCCGGAGATCAAGGTGGCGGTGTTGAGCCCGCGGCGCTTATCGGCGCGGTGCTGGTCGAGCGGCAGCCGCACCAGCGCCTGAATGCCCGAGAGGAAGATTTGACCTTCCTCCTGGCGGTATTTGGCGTCCAGAGTGAAATCACGCTTGATCGCCATGGGTCTCCTCTCGCAGTGACTGAACGTATGATACGGGGCGCCCAGGGGGAGGCGCAAATCGGTCGGGAGATTCGCGCGCGATGATCGAGATCAGACCGTGCCGTCTCGGCGAATGCTCCGCGGTGCTCACGCTATGGGCGCGCGCCGGCGCGATTCCGAGCCCGACCGACTCGCTCGACGAGGTCACGCGACTGGTCCGCGAGCATCCCGATCAACTCCTCGTCGCGGTCGACCAGGGCTCCATCGTCGGCAGCGTGATCGGCGGCTGGGGCGGCTGGCGCGGCGCGGCAACATCTATCGCCTGGCAGTCGCTCCGGAAGCCCGCCGTCAGGCCTCGCGCGCCGGCTGGTCCAGGAAGCGGAACGCGCGCTGCACGCCAAGGGCGCCCGCCGCTTCTCGGCCCTCGTCGAGCGCCACGAACCCCACGCCCTCGCCTTCTGGGACGCCCTCGCCGACATCGGCTGGCGCCGAGACGCCCGCATGCTCCACTACATCAAAAACGCCGACTAGCACCACCGCGGCGTAACGACCTCCGGGTAGCCCCCAGCCCCCGCGAAAAACCGCCGTTAGCGACCAGCACGACCCAGAAAGACGCCGAATACCGACCAAGACCACGTGAGACGCCGAGTAGACGACCAGGACTACGCAGAAAAGACCGAGTAGCAACCAGGACAACTCAGAAGACGCCAAATAGCAACGATCTCGACCAGCACCAGTAGCGACTTCAGTACTAGGTCGAACTGACTAGGCCAAACTCGAGCGGGTTGCCCCCGAGCGGAGGGGCGAGAGTCGGGCGGGTGGCGCAGGGCCGAGCCCGTCGGGGC
>Ga0306924_10006211_pt1 | contig 11887 bp, 9 predicted proteins | sample sta12Can44000111_FD_203756 | JGI IMG/M metagenome (GOLD analysis project Ga0306924, IMG submission 203756) | Lab enrichment of tropical soil microbial communities from Luquillo Experimental Forest, Puerto Rico - statanox.12C.anox.44.000.111 (v2)... | ecosystem: Environmental > Terrestrial > Soil... | reverse complement strand
GAAGCGACTCCTTCGATATAACCTTCCCGCTCTCTCCGGAATTCAATCAGACCGGGGTAACCGTGCAGCCGGACGGGTACATCAGCCTTCTCAGCGCCGGCGATATCTACGTGGAGGGTAAAACCATCCCCGAGCTGACGGAATCGATCAAAGAGGCATATGCGAAGATCCTACACGACCCGGTGGTGAATATTACGCTGGAGGATTTCGAAAAGCCTTACTTCATGGCTCTCGGCCAGGTGGGGAAGGCCGGCAAGTATGATCTGCGTGGTGAAACAACGGTGACTCAAGGTGTGGCTATGGCCGGCGGTTTTTCAGACAAGGCCAAGCATTCTCAGGTCTTGGTGTTCCGCCAGGTCTCGGATGATTGGTTCCAGGTCATACAGGTGAATGCGAAGAAGATGCTCAAGGGAAAGGACTTGAAGGAAGATGCGCACCTTCAGCCGGGAGATATGATCTACGTTCCCACAAGCACGTATGGCAAGATTGAGTCATACATTCCGAGAGCCAACATGGGCTTTTACATTCATTAGTGAACGCAGTGCCTCAGATGGCCGACCACAGCTTGATCATTCCCGAGACGGAACGGGTACCCTCAGTACGGGGTCCAGCGTATTCTCCGACTCTGCGCGACATTGTAGCTATCGGCTTCCGTCGCCGGCGGCTGATTGCCCTTTCATTCTTCGGAATCATGATGGGCGCCGGTATGGCAGCTCTCTTTCTAGGCAACAAGTACCGAGCTGAGATGAAAATCCTGGTTAACGGCCGGGCTCGCGTCGATGCCCTGACTAACGCCGAGAATAAGGGGGAGATGGCCTCCCCAGTGACGCGGCAAAGCGCTACGAGGTTGTTGTATACCGCCACGTATCGCGGGGCTGGATGGAAGGCAGGCTGGTGAAGTTGGAAAAGATGAAAGGCAAACGCGAACTCGCCGAGGACCTCCACCTTAATCCGGGAGATATGGTGTTTGTGCCTCGGACCACCTTCTCTAAGTTTCGCCGTTTCATTCCGACCGCGGGGGGCGGGATGTATTCGCCGCTTCCCTGACCAACTCGGGTGGGTAAACAGGCCGTGCTCTAAACAGCAGAGCTTCCTCCCCGTTCACCTAACGCAACACCCACAGCCGCCCGGCCTTCTACGGAGCCAAGTGATGAGCAGAAAATTTGAACTCTTACAGCGCGTCGAACAAGTCAGCCCGTGTACGTTGCCCAGTACCCGCCTGGACAGCCTTGGCCGGGAAGAGATTCTGAAGCTGATGCAGTACTTATTTCCCCAGAATTCATCAGCGCGGCAAATGGTAGTGTTTGCGGGCATCGAGAAGCCACACGGTAGCAGTTGGATGTGCGCGTGCCTTGGCGACCTTCTGGCCGCACAGACCGCCGCCCGAGTGTGTGTAGCCGACATGAACTCGCGCCAACCCTTAGTTCACCAGCACTTCGCCATGGAGAATGGCGGCCATGGGGCGGACCTGCTGGCGGAGACAGGCAGCATCCGTTCTTGTGTCCAGCGGCTGAGCAAGACTCTTTGGCTGTTCCCGGGCGACACGAGAGCCCTGGTAACGCCGCGGATGAATGCTGAGCGCATGCAGTGCATCCTGTCCGAACTGCGGGGAGAGTTCGAGTATCTCATCGTGAATTCCGCACCTATCAGCAGTTCGGCTGAGGCCATCGCCCTTGGCCAATTGGCCGAGGGAATGGTTCTCGTGGTCGAGGCCGACGCCACCCGCCGCGAGGCCATAAAGAGGGCCAAAGAGAACTTGCTAGCCGCGGGAGTGAACGTCTTCGGAGCAGTGTTGAACAACCGTACGTTTCCCGTTCCGGAGCTGATTTATAAGCTGTTTTGAGGAGCCTCTTATGCCCCAACAGAGACTGTTGCTGACGACTGGACCGGAAGTTTTGCCGTTTACCCCACGGCGACTGGTAAGCATCCTGTTCCGGCGACGGCGGTTGATTTGCATTTCTTTCTGCGCTGTGTTTCTCCTGCTGCTGCTGGTTGTATTCGGGCAGCCTCCGGAGTATGCATCTCAGATGCTGATCCTGGTCCAACGCCGGCGATCGGATCCCATGATCACCGCCGGTCTTCCAGGGTCAGAATCGCTCGACTCCATGGTGGTTGCCCAACTGGATGAGCAAGCCCTCGACACGGAAATGGATTTGCTTCAAAGTGAAGATGTGCTTCGTCAAGCCGTAATCGCCTGCGACTTGTGGAGTCACGTTTCGCGCTTGCGCAGCCTGCTCCATTTGCCTTTGCCCTCCAAGGAGGTCCAAATAAGCAGGGCTATGGAGCGCCTGCGCCGGGACTTAAAAATCGCGCCGCCCAAGCCTCCGAACAAGTCTGACGTCATCACATTGGAATATCGCTCGGACGACCCGCAAAAGTCTGCGCAGGTTCTTCAGGCCATATCCAACGCGTACCTGGAGAAACACTTGCAGGTCCATCGGCCCGCGGGGGCTTCGGATTTCTTCAACGATGAAGTTGAGCGGAATCGCCGCACCCTACAGGATGCCGAAGCCCGCCTGGTGGAGTTTACCAAGGCAACCGGAGTAGTGGCCGCGGATGTTGAAAGCGCTACCTTGTTGCAGAAGATCGCTGAATTCGATGCTTCGTTGCAAAGCACAAACGCACAGATCAAGTCGAACGACGAGAGTATCCGTAATCTGGAGGCGCAGCTCCGAGCTGTGTCGCCGCGAGTAACCACCAAGGTTCGGTCGTCACCCGACTTGCTGGAAAATTTGAAAGAGACGTTGCATGCTCTCGAACTCCAGCGTTCCGATCTTCTCGCAAAATATCAACCGTCTTATAGGCCTGTTACAGACCTCGACAAGCAGATAGCTGAAACTCGCGCCGCCATTCGTTCAGCCGAAGCGGCACCCACCGAAGAAGTTACCACTGAGCAGGCCCCCGTATACGTCTGGCTGAGTTCCGAGCTGGCTAAAGCGCGAGAGGAGCAAGTGGCCTTTCGTGCCAGCGCCTCCCGAACCCAGCAAACGCTAGCCGATTACCGTGCGAAAGCGATTCGCCTGGAAGAACTCGGGAAGGATCAGGATCAACTGACGCGCGCCGCAAAATCCGCCGAGGATACCTATACGGGCTCGCTGCGCAAGCAGTCGGAAGCGCGCACGGCCGAAGCACTGGACCGAGCGCAGATCATGAATGTAGCCGTCGCCCAGTCGCCCACTGTGCCAGCGCTACCGGTCTTATCGCGAACCACTAAACTCATATTCGGCTTCCCTCTGGCAGTCATGGTTGCACTGGGAATGGCGATCATCTTCGAGAGCCTGGACCAAACCTTCCATGCTCCCTACGAACTCGAAGCCCACTTGGATCTTCCCGTCCTGGCGGCGGTTCCGCGCTCGCGCGAACCTATCGCCGCAATTTCTAAAGCCAAGCTTCCACCCCGCTTGGAGGCGTAAGGTCTCCAGTCACCGCACAAGGGTTCACGGCTAAACCATCAGTGTGTGGAAAGGCTGTTAGTACAACCTAGCAACCCTCCTCCAGCAACAGACTCACCGGAGATTGGAGAACGCTATGTCTGCTTTTCCCAGTGTGCCTCCAGAGCTTTCTACGAAAGAAACCACAAACCTCATCGAGTTTCCTACCGGACCGATATCTCGGACGGTTCTGAGCCCGGAGCAGTTCGGGTCGGCTAATGCAGAGGCGGTGGCGCTTTACAACCCGTCGGTGTGGTCCCTGATTGAAGGCTCACAACGCTTCCGCGAACGGGTCTATACAGCGCTCAAAAGTGGAATCGATATTGCCGGTGCGCTGGTCCTGTCGTTGGCTGTATTGCCTCTGTGTGTTTTGATTGCGGTCACCATTAAGCTCACCAGCCCCGGTCCGGTCCTTTTCCGGCACAAACGCCTGGGCCGTCATGGCCGCGAATTCTGGTGTTACAAGTTCCGCAGCATGATGCAAGATGCCGATCTTCAGCTTAAGCAGAACGAACAACTGCTCGCCGCATTTGAGCAAAACTACAAAATCAAGTCGGACCCGCGCATAACCCGCGTGGGCGCATTCCTACGCCGTGTCAGCCTGGACGAGTTACCGCAATTTTGGAACGTGCTTCGCCGCGACATGAGCTTGATTGGTCCACGCCCGATCGTACCCCCCGAGCTTGAGAAATATGGTCCTTACGGAAGCAAGCTGCTTAGCGTCATGCCTGGAATCAGTGGGATATGGCAGGCGCACGGACGCAGCGACACCACTTACGCGCAGCGGATTCAAATGGATATGCTGTACATCGACCATCGCTCGACCTGGTTGGACCTCAAATTACTCGTGCTGACCTTCGTGGCGGTCCTGCGCAAGACCGGCGCCTGCTGAATGGAATCGCCAATGATGAAACCGGTTCGGCTCTGGCCAGCGGAAGCTGCGAAGCGGTTATGGACGCGGCTTTGCCTCAATCGCTCCAGTTCCGCCGTAATCCTCTGTCTGACGCTTGCCACCAGCGCTATTTTCAAGCTCTCCGCGTTTGCCCGGGAATCGTTCATCGCAGCGAAGTTTGGCATTTCCGCTGTAACTGACGCCTATTTCGGCCTCCAGCAGTTTCCGACCACTCTGGGCACATTCATGTTTGGGGCTTTTGCGCTGGCTTTCACCCCGGCCTACGCGGCAGCGCGACGCCGTGCTGGTGGGGTCGAGTGGCTGCCGGGGTTACTGTTCTTCGGTTCTATGGTGGGCGCCGCCCTGACGGCGCTTACGTTACTCGGCGCTCCTTTCCTGTTGCACACGCTGCACATTGCGGGCACACGAGATGTATGGAGCACCCTGGCAATCCTCAGTTTCTGTTTTGCCCCCATTATTTGGATTGGCATCTGGACGGGAATTTGCACTGCCCACGGGCGTAATTTGCGAGCCATGATTGTGGGTGGTCTGCCCTACCTCATCATGGCCCTGACACTTTTCGGGCTTTACGCGGTGGGCTGGCTGAACAACTTGAGCCTGCCAATTTCCCTGACTACGGGTTTTGGACTGATGGGGATCTGGTCGGTGGTGTGTGTCCTTCGGTCACAGCCCCTGCCGAGACATGCCGGTTCGCTGGTTTTAGCCTGGAGGGTTGCGGAGTTTCGATCGTTCCTCCGGCAACTCGTGGCCTCCTCCATTGAGAACGGAGGGTTTGCCGGAAATCAGCTCCTCATGTTGTATTTTCTGGCGCAGGCGGGGACCGGCATACTATCCGCTAACAATTTCGCCATGCGCATCGGCATGTTGGGTTTCAGCCTGCTTGCTCAACCTCTGGCGCAATTGATGCTGGCTCGGCTTTGTTCGGCGGAGGAGAAGGAGAGGCCAAGACTGTTTCGCCGCTGGATACTGGCTATCCTTGTCATGGTCCTGCTTTGCGCCCTCGCAATTCTGGTACTCCGAGTTCCAGTGATTCGCGTAGTTTACATGCGCGGCAAATTCCAAGCAGCCGAACTAAATACGGTCGCAAGTCTTTTGCGGGCATGGATCGGGTATTTCGTGGTTATGTCCGTAAACGCCGGTGTAGCCCGGTACCTTTTCCTCCGGCATCAAGGACGCCTCTACGTGCGCCGCCAGTTGTCAGCCTACATGGCCGCCAATCTGCTGCGGCTGGTAATCATGGGCGCCACCGACGCTCCCTGGATCATCTGGTGTTCCGTGGCGACCGAAGCATCTGCGCTCCTTCTCAACTTGCATACCTGTGTCGCGGGTGCAACCCCCCGCGAGATAGCTCCCGCTCTGACCACGAGTAGCGAGGCACCCTGATGGCTATGGCGAAATCAAAGCCGATGCTGCTATCCCCGTTCCTGGGGTGTCTGACCGCTGCGCTTGTGGGGGTGTACTGGCCCATTTACCTTCTGCATCCGTCCGTGGCTATTCTGGGTTTCCGCATTGCCATGTTCGCGACCTGCATGACGCTGTGTGTATTGTGGTGGCGCTTGGATGTCACTCGCGCCGAAAGAGAACTTGCCGGTATCTTGGCAATCGTGGTCATCGTAGCGTTTGCGACTTCCTGGTTCTCCATCAATCCCGAGCGGGCACTGCTGGAGTGGTTGAAGCTCTTAATCATCTCTGGGGCCGCCATCGGGTTGTGCCGCGCGCTGCGCCATGCACCAACGGCAAAGGCCTTTAGCACCTCTCTAATTATTGCCAGTGGGATTATTGGAGCCCTGATACTCACCACGTACCTGCGCGACATGGGTCTGGTAGCGCCTACGTATGAGGCAACCCGAGCCTTCAAGGGACATGCCGAGAACCAAGGGATTTCGCTCAACAGTATCGCCTTCGACTGCATGTTCTCGTATGTCTGCGGAATGTGCCTTGTCCGTGGCACCAGGAAGTTTTGGTTGCTTGGGCTGGTGCTGCTAGCCATCTGTTCCGCGTTGACGGGATCGCGTGCGCCGCTAGCCACGTCGGCACTGAGCGGGCTGATCTTGCTAACCATTAATGCCTTGCGAAGCCGGCGCCTGCTGATCTGGGCAGGCGGCGCGCTCCTGGCTTTCGCCATGGTTTGGGGCCCAGCCGTTGCCGTCGTTACGCTCAAATCCAGCGAGATGTCGGCGTTTACCGAAGGCAGATGGGGGTTGTGGTCGGTTGCCCTGCAAAAGTTCGCTCAGCGGCCCTTGCTGGGGTACGGATTTGCCTCGGTCGATGACGATCCTATTCCCTACACGGTTAATCGGGGCGGATATCACAGCGAATATTTTACGCTTCTTGCCGAGCAAGGGGTTCTCGGCACGACCGCGGTGCTGGGCTTATTCGTGTTCTTGCTTCGTCGCTGCTGGGGGCTGGCGTTCCACCGTTCCTATACTTGGCAGAATGGGCAGTGGGCGTTACTGGGCTGTCTTATTTTGTTCTTGCGGGCTGGGGTGGAGATTGACGGGCTCTTTGGAATCGCCAAGGGCCCAGGGGACTTTCTCGCATACATTCTTGTGGCCATCGTCGTCAACCGGTTCTCGCGCGAGGAAGATTACGTGACGGCCAATCATGGAACATACGGGTCCGCCTCTCGCGCACTGGCTTCACTGTCGCCGATCCCGCCGGCAATCTAAAAAGTAGCCGTCCTCCGAACCGGCGAGCGAACGCTCGAAACGGGGGATGAACTGACAATGTCTAGAGAATCCGTAACCGCCGTTACCGTCGATGGGCGTTGCCGATCGCGCGTGATCATGTATACGCCGGAGCCGGCAGGCGGCATGGCGTACTATGTGTCGGAACTGGTTGTGGCATTAGCCCAGGCCGGGGTGAGAGTTGTACTGTTGGCTCCGGCCAATTTCCAGCACAATGCCAAAGTGTGTGCGGCCGGGGCGGAACTGGTGCATGCCCCGTGCCGCAAGACATCGAAGGCAGGACTCAGCGAACGCCTCCTGAGGAATGTTAGATTCGCGGCCGAAACGGCCCGCGTACTGTTCCGGCTGGTACGGCGGGGCGACATCGTCCATTTGCAGGATACTTTCAATCTTCCGTTAGGGCTGGTGTTTTTTTTGTTGCCGATCCTGCGAGGCGGCTCGGTTGTGTTTACCGCGCATGATCCCCTGCCGCACCGGTGGCACTTCCCTCGGGGCTTTCTCTGGCTGGAGCGCAGGATCCTGCAGCTCTCCTGTCAACTGAGCGATGGCATCATCGTCCACAACAACAGCGGGAAGGATGTGCTGGTTCGGAAGCTCAGTCAGCAGGCAAATCGTATTTTTGTAATTCCCCACGGAGCGTATTCCAATGCCGCGGACGGCAACCAACCATACCCGCGATTCGATTGTCTCCGCCTCTTGGCGTTCGGCGCGATTCGGGAGAACAAAGGCCTTCACTTGGCGATTCGGGCGGTTCAGATCGCGGCTTCGGTTTCCCCCGTTCCCATCCGCCTTACGATTGCAGGAGGCTTGGCCAATGCCGCGGAAGAACCATACTGGCGCGCTTGCAAGCAGTTGATCAGCGCCAGGCCGGAAGGTATCGAGGTGATCGAACGCCACATCGCGGACGAAGAAATCGGACCTCTGCTGGCGCGTCATCATGCCGTTCTTCTCCCCTACACAGAGTTCTTTGCGGAGAGCGGAGTCGCCAATCTGGCTTTATCGCACCAGCGGCCCATTATTGCTTCCACTGCCGGAGGCCTGGGCAACCTCATCGACCAGGGGCAATGCGGTATTCCTATTGCAGCGCCAAGCGCGGAAGCGGTAGCCTGCGCCATCGCAAAAGCAGTGCAGGCGGGTCCCGAACGGCTGCATAAGATGGGTATCGCGGGTGGCGAGTTCATCCGAAAAACGCGATCTTGGAATTCCATTGCGCGCCAAACCGCCCAAGTCTACTCCCAACTGGGTAAGCTCCACGTGCAGGGCGGCACACCGCAGGCCGTCTTTCTTACTGCCGATAAGAATCCACAAGGGCTTAAGTCTTGAACAATTCGCAAACTCGTGCAAACCGAATTCTTCTCGTGGTTACGGCCCTAGGGTGCGGAGGGGCCGAATTGCAGGTGGTTCGCCTTGCGACCGAATTGCGGGCGCGAGGATGGGAAGTAGCTGTAGTCTCGCTGGTCAAGTTGGAATATTGTGTGCACGGAAACGGCCTGCTAGATCAACTTGAGCCGCAGCGCATCGCCGTCCATTCCCTGGAGATGAAGCCGGGTGTGCCCGCACTCAGGGCAGTATTTCGGCTTCGTTCGCTGATCCGGAGTTTTCGGCCAGACGTGGTGCACTGCCATATGTATCACGCGAGTATTCTGGGCCGTATTACCCGGCTGTTCTGCCGGATGCCGGTATTGATCTCTACCGTCCACAGCACGAGAGAAGCTTCCCAACAGGGCGGCCCGACTTGGCATAAGGAGCTGCTCTACCGGGTGACCGATGCTCTCGCGGATCGCACCACGATTGTCTGTCAGGCTGGCCTCGAAAGGTATTCGCGGGTCGGAGCGGTACCAGCACTCAAGCTGCGCCTGGTTCCAAACGGCATCGATACCGAGATCTTCACACGCTCAGAAGAACGGCGGCAGCGTGTTCGCGAAGCCTTGGGCATCAGCTCCGAGTTCGTGTGGCTGTCCGCCGGCAGACTCGTCGAAGCTAAGGATTATCCAACTCTGTTTCGGGCGCTCGAACTGATGGGCCCTAACCGCTTTGTCGTCCTTATCGTCGGCACCGGCCGCCTCGAACCGGAATTACGAAACGAATGTAGCAGGCGCGGTCTGGACGGCCAGGTTCGATTCTGCGGTCACCGAGAGGACATGCTCAACCTTTATTGTGCCGCGGACGCCTTTGTCATGTCTTCGAAACTGGAAGGTTTGCCCTTGGTGCTGTTGGAAGCTGCCTCCACTGGGTTGCCGGCGGTGGTGACCAGCGTGGGCGGAAATCCCGAGATCGTCGTGCATGACGTCAGTGGTTATGTTGTGCCGCCGGGCGACCCGGCCCAGCTCGCTGCGGCCTTGCGGAGGTTGATGGAAGCCGGGCTCGAGTGCCGTAAGGGCATGAGCCGAGCTGCCCGCCAACATTGTTATGAGCATTATCGGATGGAGGTCGTTATGGACAGATGGCTCGATCTCTATGCCGAGTGCTTGCCAACCGTGCTCCTCAATCGGGCAATTAGCGGTTCGGTGTAGTCCCTCTTTAATCCGCGACAACCGGCCATTTGGGGCAACTTATGTCACCCTTTCAGCAAATGCCTGAGTGCATCCTACGACTCTTGCAGTGCTTACGTTATCGCAGGGACAGCTCACTAGTTCGCTACAAATCAGCTCATCAGGACAGGAGAACTGACGTTTTAGAGAACATACAGACAAACCAGCCAAAGCGAATTCTCTTCGTGGTCACCATACTTGGGGTGGGAGGGGCCGAGTTACAATTGGTTCGCCTTGCGACCGAGTTGCGGGCGCGAGGATGGAGAGTCTGTGTGGTCTCCCTTGTCAAGTTCGAATCGATGGTGCCGTATGCCCAACGCCCAATCCATCAGCTGGAGCAGCAGCGCATCCCAGTCCTTTCGCTGGACATGAAGCGCGGTGTACCTGATCTTGGGGCAGTATTTCGACTCCGGTCGCTAATTCGGAGCTTTCGGCCTGATGTGGTGCATTGCCATATGTACCACGCGAATATTTTGGGCCGCATTGCCCGGCTGTTTTGCCGGATGCCGGTATTGATTTGTACCGCACACAATTATAGGGAAGCGTCCCGGCGAGGCGGACCTACTTGGCATAAGGAACTCATCTATCGCGCGACGGACATTCTGGCCGACTACACAACCATCATCTGCAACGCCGCCTCCAATCGCTACGTTCGGGTGGGAGCCGTGCCGCGAAAAAAGCTGCGCATGATCCCGAATGGCATCGATACCGAGTTATTCGCTCCCTCGAAGGAACGGCGCCAACGGACCCGCAACGCCCTCGGCATCGGCTCAGAGTTCGTATGGTTAGCCGTCGCTCGGCTCGTCAAGGCGAAGGATTATCCGACTCTCTTCGGCGCCTTGGAAGTACTAGGCCGTAAGGACCTTGTTGTCCTTATTGCTGGCACCGGGCCTCTCGAACAGGAGCTTCGCGATGCATGTTGCAGGCGCGGCCTGAGTGGACAGGTGCGTTTCCTCGGCATGCGTGAGGATACGTTCGACCTGTACAATGCCGCCGACGCCTTTGTCATGTCGTCTCAACTGGAAGGCTTGCCTTTGGCGCTGCTGGAAGCTGCCTCGGTAGGTTTGCCGGCGGCCGTCACCGACGTGGGAGGAAATCCGGAGATTGTCGTAGACGGAGTCACTGGTTATGTTGTACCGCCTCGTGACTCGGCACAGCTCGCCGCGGCCTTGCGACAGATGATGGAAGCTGGGCCCGAGTGCCGGGAGGCCATGGGTCACGCCGCCCGGCAGCATTGTCAACAGCACTACGGCATCGCGGCCGTGATGAGCCAATGGCTTGCTCTATACTCCGAGTGCTTGGCCAGCTGCCCCAGACAATCGCTTGGGGGCGCCGATTTCGGATGCCGTCGGCGCGGCAGGAGAGAAAACCGCATCAGCAGGCTAGGTACGGAAGTCTTTTCGCACCAACCCGCTGAGGTACGCTCAGTAGGCCTTCCGAAATCCAAGACGGCGCTGGGCGCGCTGGTCATCTCGCTCGATTTCGAACTGTTCTGGGGCGTGCGGGATCGCTTCGCTCTCGATCAAGCCGAGCGTGGCCGGCTGTTGGCAGCCAGAGCTGGCATTCCCCGCCTGCTCGATTTGTTCGACGAGTTTTCCGTGCACGCCACTTGGGCAACAGTCGGCCTTCTTTTTGCCCGTTCTCGACAGGAAGCAGAGGCTTTCTGGCCGCTAGAGCGGCCGCGCTACCGCGAGGCCCGCTTGGATCCCTATCGTGAGCGCTTGGGCGCCGATGAGTACGAGGACCCTTTCCACTTCGCTCCGAGTCTGATCGCTCAGATAGCGCAGCGAGCAGGGCAGGAGATTGCATCGCACTCCTTCTCTCACTACTACTGTATGGAATGGGGGCAAACCGAGGCGGACTTCGCGGCCGATTTGAAGAGCGCCGTGGCCATCGCAGCTAACTCGGGCTATACCCTTCGCTCGTACGTATTCCCGCGAAATGAGGTCAACCCCGCCTATCTGCCGGCTCTGGAGCGCGCGGGGATTTGGGCCTATCGTGGGAATGAACCAGTGGGCGACAAAGAGGCTGCTCCTTTTTCGGAACAGCGCCGTCTGGATAAGCGCGCCGGCCGCCTCCTGGATAGCTACCTGGACCTCCACGGGCATCAGACTTGCGCCTGGCCCGGGCGCTCGCTGCCGGCGCCCATCCTGGCTAGCCGGTATCTCCGTTCCTACCATCCCGTCTTTTGCCGCTTTGAACCTTGGCTCCTTCAAAGAATTGAAAAGGCAATGAAACATGCGGCACAGCGAGGCGAGATCTTCCATCTCTGGTGGCATCCGGAAGACTTCGCCTCCAACTACGGCCAAAACCTTCGAGTGCTCC
>Ga0306924_10006210_pt1 | contig 11887 bp, 13 predicted proteins | sample sta12Can44000111_FD_203756 | JGI IMG/M metagenome (GOLD analysis project Ga0306924, IMG submission 203756) | Lab enrichment of tropical soil microbial communities from Luquillo Experimental Forest, Puerto Rico - statanox.12C.anox.44.000.111 (v2)... | ecosystem: Environmental > Terrestrial >... | reverse complement strand
CCGTTCCTGGACAGCGCGGAGAATATCCAGGAGGTCAACATCAACGTTTCGCGTTCCGCGATCAAGATCATGGCCGATGGGCCGGACAAGTGGCGGCCGCAGACGCACGAGACCGCGGATCACAGCATTCCCTATGCGGCGGGCCTCGTGCTCATGTATGGCAAGATCGAGCCGGAGTATTACGAAGACCCCTATCTGCACGATACGAGACTGCTCGACTTGATCGGCCGCATCAAATGCCTGCCGTCGGAGGAGGCCGACCGCAGCGAGCAGGAGTTCAATCTCTGCGAGCTTGAGCTCGTCCTGAAATCAGGCGCACGCAAGACGTTTCGCGTCGAATATCACCGAGGGCATTTCAAGAACCCGATGACCGATGCCGAGCTCGAAGAGAAGTTCCGGCTGATGGCGGAAAAGTATCTGCCTGCGGATCGCGTCGACAATCTGCTGCGGCTGCTCTGGGGGATCGAGAACGAGCCGCAGGCGAGCGCGCTCATCAAGGCAACGCTGGTCTGACGGTTCGTCGCCAACCGAAATCGGCCAGCGTTTCAGCGTGAATGGCTAGCCGGCCCGACGCTCGTAGGCCTCATTGGCTTCTTCGAACCTGCGCAGCGCGCGTTCAGCGTCATACCGGCCTTCCAGCAGGGTCTCGGCGTCCCATTCACTGCGGTGGGCCGCAAAAAAGTCGCCCCCATAGACATGGATCGCGCCGGTCAGGCGCCGGATCGGATTTGTCACGGAATGAATGATGTTGTGACCGAGCGGCTCCGCGTCGCCCACGCAAAGCGATCTCGCGCCGGCCGCTTCGACACGTTCATGATTGTCCGGCAAGCGACGCCAGAATACATTGTCCTCTCGTCCGGTATAGATTCCGATGACCGCCCACATGTTGTGATTATGCGGCATGACCGTCATCATGGGCGCCCAGATCACGTTGAGGATCGTGAGCTCGGGGCCATGATAGAGCCTTTGAACTTCGGCGCGCTTTGGCTCGCCAAGGCCCTTGAGGACGCCGGCCGGATCCGAGACGGCACGGGCGACCACTTCGCGCACCAGCCTGTGAGATGAATCCGCCTTGAGGGCGGCTTGGCAATCGGCGGTGAATTGTTCAAGGTCGAACATCCCTGTGCTCCCAGCGGGCTCAATGTTTTAAAGAATGAAAATCGGTCAGTTGCGCTGACACGTTCGAAACAGCCCCATCCTAACCGATCCCTGATTTGCCGATAAGTTCGTTTTGCAAGCCGCTCGACGGGTTGCAAACGAGGTTTCCGAAGAAAGAGCCGCGGTCGGCGCAAACGGATTGCGCCCACAGCGGCTCGGTCGGAAATCTCAGGCCGAACGTTCCTGCCATTTGCTGCCCCTGGTTTTCCGTCGCGCGGCGACGGCGTCGGCGAGCCTGTGCAAGATCTGCTCGGTGGTCGCAAAATCGATGCAGCCATCCGTAATGCTCTGGCCGTAGGTCAGCGTGACCCCGGGCAAGACGTCCTGCCGGCCGGCGACCAGGTTGCTCTCGATCATGGCGCCGATGATGCGCCGGTCGCCGCTTGCGACCTGGCTTGCAATGTCGGCTGCGACCTTTGGCTGGTTCTCCGGCTTCTTGTTGCTGTTCGCATGGCTCGTGTCGATCATGATCCGTAAGCCCACGCCAGCACGATGGAGCTCGGCGGAAGCCGCATCGACGCTTGCCGCGTCGTAATTCGGCTTGCTTCCGCCACGCAAAATGATGTGGCAGTCCTCGTTGCCGCTCGTTGCCGCAATCGCCGAACGTCCGCCCTTGGTGACCGCCATGAAATGATGCGGGTGGGAGGCCGACTTCACCGCGTCTGCGGCAATACGCACATCGCCATCGGTGCCGTTCTTGAAGCCGACCGGGCAGGAGAGGCCCGACGCGAGCTCGCGGTGGATCTGGCTTTCAGTGGTGCGCGCACCGATCGCGGCCCATGCCACGAGGTCGGCGATATATTGCGGTGTCGTCATGTCGAGAAACTCGGTGCCCGCCGGCAGCCCGAGATTGTTGACCGCCGAAAGCACGTTGCGGGCAAGTCGCAGTCCCTTGTTGATGTTGAAGCTGCCGTCGAGGCCGGGATCGTTGATCAGCCCCTTCCAGCCGACAATGGTGCGCGGCTTCTCGAAATAGACGCGCATCACGATCTCCAGCCGATCGGCGAGGCGTTCGCGCAAGGTAGCAAGCCGCGTGGCATAGTCGACGGCCGCAATGGGATCGTGGATCGAGCAGGGACCGACGATGACCACGAGGCGGTCGTCGGCGCCGCCGAGGATCGCATGGATCGCGTTGCGCGCGGCCATCACCACGCGCGTTGCGGTGAGGTTGCGCGGGATGTCGCGCATCACCTCTTCAGGGGTGCTCAGTTCCTTGATCTCTCTTATTCTGAGATCGTCTGTCGTACTCAACACGGCGGGCTCCTGTTTGCTTGAAGGACCTGCCGGCCAACAAAAAAGCCGCCAGGTCTGGCGGCTGGTTCGGACTATGCTGCAATTTGTCAGATTGAGCGCGATCCTCCCGCCGCCAGCAGGCTGTCGTAGCCGAAGTACCAAAAATAGAAGGCGGCCGAGGTGATCATGGGCGCCCTCTTAGCCCAGGCGCATCTCTTTGTCACCCCCGAAATCGCGTGCAGTCGCGGTCGACGGCTTCACGGCCAATCTTGGGGATCACGTGGCGTTTCGCGCGGCCAGCGCCATGCCGATCAGCGTCGCGCCGCCAAACAACAGGTTGATGCCGACGAGAAGGCCAAGCGCCCACTCGGCGGAGCCCGGCAGGCCTGCGATGATGATGAACGAGATCAGGATGTCCATCAAACCCGCTACCAACAGCCACGACCACCGACCGGACAATTCGCGCCGGTGCTCAAGCGCATACATGATGGTTGCAACCCCCTCGGCGAGGAAGTAGGCGCCGACCACGATGGTAAGGGTGAGGACGCCCTGCACCGGGCGCGCCAGCAGGACGAGGCCCGCGAGCACGGCAAGTGCCGCCGAAATCAGCGACCACCAGAAGCCTGGCATTTGCCGCGCCCAGAACGTGATGATCAGCCCGCCGATGCCGGCGATCAGGAACATCCAGCCGAGGAAGATGGTGATGGCAAGGCTCGCGAGCGGCGGCACGATGATCGCAGCGAGGCCGAGGATCGCGAGGAGAATGCCCTCGAACAGAAAGGCCTTCCAATGCGCCTTCACCGCGGCGCTCATCTCGGATTGTAATCTGCTGATCTCATGTTGGGGAAGGGTCATTGGAAGCTCCCGGTGCCGGCTACGAAGTGATGATAACCCACATATCGTGACGGTAACTTAGTCGACCTGACACGAAAAGCACCCGAGCACCAATTCGTAAGCGTTCGCGCGGACGCTCGAGCGGTGCTGCGCAGGCGATAGCGACCGAGAAAACAGATTGCGCTTGTGACAACCAATAGTGCGCTGCCGAGCAGGATCGAGGGGGTCCGAAAGCGAGCCCGGTAAGCCCGCCCCGCCGCCCACGGCGCGGCTCCGCCTGTCCGAATTGCCTCGAAAGATGGCGATACTGCCACTGACGGTCGGCGCCCGACGTCCATAGAACCTCTCGCATAGAGGTGCCGTCTGGGCGCCCAATCGAAGCAATACAATCGAAGCCAAGGAGAGACTCCGTCATGCCGATGATCGACGTCACCATTCCCGAAGGAGCGTTGAAGCCGGAGGCCGAAGCGCGGCTGATGAAGGAGCTCTCCGATATCCTGATCACGCACGAAGGGTACAGCGCCGACAACCAGGTGGCGCAGAGCGTCACGGTCGTTTTTCTGCACCGTCCGGCGGCGGTGTTCGTCGCAGGTAAGCGGACGCCCTTCCCGTGGTATCGCATCGTGCCTTCGGTGCCGGAAGGGCAATACACCGAAGCGAAGCGCAGGGCGCTGGTGAAAGATGTCACCGATGCCGTGGTGCGCGCCGACGGTGGAAAATTTGAGGACGTCTCCCCGCACGTGTGGGTGTTTCCGACCGACGTTCCCGACGGTCAGTGGGGAAGCCGCGGCCGGATCATCCCGCTACCCGAGATCCATGCCTTCCTCTCCAGCGACGAGCGGGCGCACACGGTCGGCGTGGAGCGCCTCAAGAGGCACCCGCCGCGTCAACGCGCTGGAGCTCCTGGAAGGCGCGCTCGATGCCGCGCGCAAGGGCACGGATTGAGCACTTGCGCTCCTCGACGGGTTGGATGCGGACGCTCAAGCGGTGCCGCGCAGGCGATTGCGGCCGAGAAAATAGATCGCGGTCGTCACGACCAGCAGGCCGGTACCCAGCAGGATCGCGGTGAGCCCGAGCGGGACCAACACGAGCGCTACGTTGCGGTCCGGGTTGAGCAGCCAGTGGTGGACCGAAGTCAGGACGAAAGCCAGCCCGATAAATCCGGCGCCGCCGCCGGCGACAAGCAACGCCCACATCCGGCGCAATTGGCTCAAACGCTCGCGGTCGAGCTCGGTCCGCGGCGCATGATGGCGGGCGACGCGCCGCACGAGCCGCATGGCGAAGCCGATCGAGGCGAAGCCAACGAGGACGCTTGCGGTGGCCAGCCAGATCCGCGCCGAGGCATCGAGGTTGGGAGTGTGCTGCAGCATCAGCAGCGGAAAATCAAACGCCGCATGCAGCGCGAGCGGCCCCGCCAGCATCAACGTAAAGCTCGACAGCCGCGCCCAGTCGCGATGATGGCGGTGCGCGCCGAGTGCCGTTCCGCTGCGAGCAATCGCAAGATAGGCGCCGGCGATGACGCCGAGCGCGCCGTGGAATGGCACCGTCAGGACGCTGCGCAACGCTGCGAGCGCGCGCCACATGTCGGCATGTTGCTCGAGATAGGCGAGGTTTTCATAGGCGGCAAAGCCGAGACCGGCGGCTGCGCCATAGACCACCGTATCGAGCGGATCGCCGAACGGCCGGCGCCGTGCCGACACCGCGAATATCGCGAGGATCTTGACGGTTTCCTCGGGCAGAGCGACCCCGAACACAGCATGCAGCATCTGCTCCAGCCAGGGATTGTCGGGCGCGATGACGATGTGTGCGAACGGTGCGCGCACAAGACCCAACAATGAGATGCTGGCGGCGCCCAGCGCGAAAGCGGTCCAGACCCGCACCGGCGGACCCGGGCGCTCGCCGGCGGCAACCACCAGCCACAGGATAAAGAGCGCGGGCGCAATCGCCGCCGTGCCGATCACTGTGGGGAGGGTTTCAAGCAGGTTCATCTGGGTGGCAGACAGGGCCAGTTCTTCTTTTTCGCTACGTCCGCACTGCTGTGGGCGTTTGGTCGCATGGAAAGTGCAAACAATGGATCAGGCCTATCGTTCAAGCACTATTTTTCAGCAGCCGCGGCAAATACCTTTCATTCTCGAATTGACCGCCGCGTCCTCTTCACCATCCGGACCTGCGTAACCCGGCGTGCCGTCGGGTCGCGTCAGCGGGATAAAGTGTGACGGTTTGGGCAACGGGATCGGATAGGTCGCGATGGGCGGATTGAGTTTGTCGTAACAAGCGAGCCGCAAGGCGGGATCCGTGATCGTCTTGCAGTCCTGCGTTTCCGAGCGCGCAGTCGAAGCGAGCGCGCAAATCGCAAGCAGCGCGGCAAGCCTTCTCATCGGAGCCCCTTGGTTTTACCCCGGTAAGGCCTTGCGCGCGTCACTCTCGACGCCGAGCGCGATGGAACAGTCAAATCAACAGCTTTCGGGGCTTTCTCAAGGCAAAATGCATGTATTTGTTCCTTCTGTCCATGATTGAATTTTATCGGCGAGGTAACAGGCCGAAGCGGTTCGGCGTGGTAGGTTTGGCGCAGGCAAGCGGTTGCGGTCACGCGTTGCGAGTTTTACCGCCGCGTGCCGTGCGCCAGGGCCGACTGGACAACCGAAGATGCCTTCGACCGACACTGCCCTGATCGTTCTCGCCGGGATCGCTCTGTTCGCGGCCTTTGTGAACGGCGCCATCGGCTACGGCTTTTCCTCGCTCACGGTGCCGCTTGCGCTCGTCTTTTATACAAATCGAATCCTCAACCCTGCCGTCGTTGTCATCGAGGTCTTCGTCAACTTCTATGTGCTCTTCATCAATCTGAAGGGCGTTCCAGCGGTGTGGAAAAGGGTGTTTCCCATTCTCGTCGGGCTGTTGCCAGGCATTGCGCTCGGAGGCCTCGCGCTAACCTCGCTGCAACCCGGCTGGGTGAAGTTCAGCACCTACACGATCATTCTGCCGCTGATCCTGCTCCAGGCCGCCGGTTGGCGGCGGCCGATCCGATCAACGTGGTTGATTGGGCTGCCATTCGGATCGGCGCTGGGCGTTCTGTATTCGGTGACGACGATCTCCGGACCGCCCCTGGCGATCCTCTTCAACAATCAGGGCCTGGTCAAAAACGAGTTCCGGGCAGGACTCGCCCTGGTTCGCGTGGCCGAGTCGAGCGTGACGGCCCTGGTCTATTACAAGCTCGGACTGTTTATCGCCGAGAGCGGGAGCCTGTTATGGGCATTCATTCCCAGCACGCTTATCGGCATTCCGCTCGGCGCCTATGTCATCCGGCGGCTCGACGCCGAAACCTTCCGCCGGATCTGCATGAGCTTCGATGCGTGGGTTGTCGGCTTCGGCCTGTCTCGCGTGCTGATCGAACTGAGTTTGATGGAAAGCCCGTGGGCCTACAGCGTCATGGCGATCACGATCCTGATCGATGCTTGTCTGCTGTACAATTTCTTCACGGCGCGAAGACCGGCTGCGAGGCAATCAGAACTGGAGCTTCGCTGAGTTCGAAGCGGTAGAGCACGTATACGACCGCAGGCCGACGATGACCGGCCGCGACGTAGTTTTGGAGGCGCGCAGCCGGGTGGAGCGAGCGACGGTTCACTGCTTTGCGTCGGCGCTGCCTGTCTTGGTCTTCTTGGGCTTGGCCGTGTTCGTTGCAGACTTGGGCGTGTCGGTCGAACGCACCGCGCCCCAAGGGTCGGTCGGACCCTTGTCCGGGATGTTGCTGAGGGATCTCTGGTAGGCGTCCTGCGCCGCCTTTTCGGCCCGCTTTTGCTCGGCAGTCTTTTCCTTGTCCTCCTCCCCGTATCTCGGGACGTGACCGTCGACATTCTGCGCGAAGGTGGGGCCGGCCAGCAACGCCAGCACCGCAGCGGCGAGAACAATGCGCATCGTTCGCTCCCTCGATCTGCACAAGGATAACCTAAACCGCATCGTGTCTAAAACAAAAAAAGGCGGCGCGACAAGCCCGTGGTCCGAAGGATATCGCGGAAGACGTGCTGCAAGTACCAAATCCGCTCCTGCCAAAATTATCCACCCAGCAGGCGCCGGCATGCGTCAACAAAGACCTCGGCACCCCTGACGATATCGGCGTCGTCAGTGTTTTCGCTCCAGTGATGGCTGACCCCGCCGATCGAGGGCACAAACATCATGCCGGCAGGCATGATCCGCGCGAGAATCTGGGCGTCGTGACCGGCACCGCTTGGCATGCGCGCCGATCTTCCGCCGGCAAAGCTCTTGCTTGCTGCTTCGATCGCATCCTGGAATCTGCGATCCATCAATGCAGGCGTGCCGGTACGGATGCGTTCCAACGTAACAGTGCAGGGGCACCGCGCCGTAAAGTCTGCGGCCATGGTCTCGAGCTTTCGTTCGAGGCGGTCGATCACGGCGGGATCGTCGTCGCGGATCTGGAACAGCATGTCGGCGCGGCCAGGAATGATGCTGGGCGCGCCGGGATCGAGCGCGATGCGGCCGGTGGTCCAGACCGTGCGTGGTCCGCACAGCTTCGGGAAACAATCATCGATTGCGACGCAGAACTTCGCGAGCGCAAGACCTGCATCTTTCCGGATTTCCATCCGCGTCGTGCCGGCATGGTTCTGCTCACCGACAAACGTGATCCGGTATTGCCAGATGCCGACGATGGAGGTGACGATGCCGATCGCAAGGCCGGCGCTCTCGAGCCGGTCGCCTTGCTCGATATGGGCTTCGAGATATCCGATGTGCCGCCCGCGTTCGGCCAGCGCGCGCGGCCGGCCCGCAAGCCCGACGCTGCTCAAAGCCTCTCGCATTGTGCGATCATTGTTGCGGTCGCGCGCCGCGTCGATGTCGCGCTCGCTGACGTCGCCGACATAGGAGCGGCTGCCGAGGAAATGGCCGAAATGTCCTTCCTCGTCGCACCATGCCGCGACTTCGACGGCGCCATTGATTTTTCGATCAGGATTGATGACGCGCGCGGCCTCGAGGGCGTAGACGACACCGAGGGGACCATCGAGCCAGCCGGCATAATTCTGACTTTCAAGATGCGAGCCGGCGAGTATTTTCGGGCCTCTCTTCGTGCTGGTGCCCAGCACATTGCCGATGCCGTCGATGGACGCGGCCAGTTCCGCGCCGGCAAGCTGCTCGACCAGCCACCCAAGCGATTGCATATGGGCTTGCGAAAAGGTCGGCTTGTGCACGCCGGTCTTGTAGGCGCCGATGGCCCGCAACGCGTGGAGATCGGCGAGCACCCGGGCGCCGTCGACGGGGGAGAGATCAGACATCAACCGCAACCCACTGCTGCCTTCCGAATTTCCGGGCGATATGGCCTCAAGGGTTCTGAACCCCGCGCTCGGCATAATTTTGACGCCGGTTTCTGCGCAGTGCTCGCGAAAAATCCTTGTGCTTTGCGAGCCGTTGAGCGCGTCCGTTCTGTGCGTTTGTCTGCGAAGCCAATGCGAATCAGTCGGGAACCCTGTATGGTGATTCCCGTGAATTGGGCCTTCACGGGGGTGGGGGTATGGCCAACTTACTGGATTATCGTGCCCAAGAGGCACTTTGCAGGATCCACGCACTAACCGACGAACAGCACCGGGACCTTTGGCTTTCGATGGCGGAGCGGTGGGAATATTTTAGACCGTCCAGCATCGTCCAGCGCAATCCAATTTATCCAATATTTGCAGCCATTTCCCCAGCTATCTTCGTCTAGACAGGTCCATGGGCATCCGGTAATTTCCTGACCCCTTTTGTACGTAGATTTGAACGGGAAATTTCATGGCCAGCGAGCGGCTTTCCGATACCTACGTCAAAAAGAACGATCTAAAGTCCGGTCTCCACTGCGATGGCAAGGGACTCTATTTGCAGGTCACACCGAGGACACCGACAGACGACGACAAGCGCAAGATCAACAAGAGCTGGTTGTTTAGATTCATGCTTTGCGGCCGTGCCCGCAAGATGGGGCTTGGCGACTATCCCAGCGTATCACTCAAGCAAGCTAGAGAGAAGGCGCGGCAGGCGCGTTCGTTAAAAGTCGATGGTCGAGACCCGATCGAGGAAAGAAACGGCAGACGGGCCGCGCTAGCCGCTGAGACGGCCTCGCAGATGACATTCCGAGAATGCGCGCTCGGCTACATCAGCGCACACCAGCACGGCTGGAAAAGCGCCAAGCATTCCCTTCAATGGGCCGCGACGCTTGAGACCTATGCGTTCCCGATCATCGGCGCGCTGCCGGTCGGCGCCATCGATCGCGCGCACGTCATGAAAATTCTAGAGCCGCTCTGGCTAACCCGCACCGAGACCGCAAGCCGGCTTCGCGGCCGGATTGAGAAAGTGCTGGATCGCGCCAAGGTGCTGGGGCTTCGGACGGGCGAGAATCCGGCAGCATGGCGCGGCAATCTCGATCATCTCTTGCCGAAAAAATCGACGGTTGCTCCGGTCGCGCACCACGCGGCGATACCCTATCGCGATTTGCCGGTGTTCATGGCCAAGCTGCGTCAGCACGACAGCGTTGCCGCGCTGGCGCTTGAATGGACGATCCTGTGCGCGGCGCGCACCGCCGACACGATCGGCGCGCGATGGTCGGAGATCGATCGCGAGCAGAGGCTTTGGACGATCGATGCCAGTCGAATGAAGGCGCGCCGGACGCATACCGTTCCGCTAAGCGATCGGGCGCTTGCGATTCTCGACAAGATGGACGAGCTGCGCGAAGGCGATTTCATTTTCCCCGGCGCGATCGCCGGGCGCGGACTAGGACGTCTTGTAATGGATCGAGTGCTCAAGGATTTGGGACATTCGGAAACGGTTCACGGTTTTAGATCAGCGTTCAAGGATTGGGCCTCGGAGGAAACGACCTATCCGAACGAGATGTCCGAGATGGCGTTGGCGCATGCGATCTCCAACAAGGTCGAGGCGGCCTATCGGCGGCTGGACATGCGCGAGAAGCGCCGCGCGCTGATGCAGGATTGGTCGAATTATTGCTCGGCATGCTGAGCAAATTCACAGGTTGTGATATTCATCAACACACCTTCGCGCAACGCGCGCGGCTAAGTCACTATAGCCATTTGCAAATTTCTGGCGTCAGAAAATCGGCAGAAAAAACTGAAGATTTTTCCGAAAGGCGATTCTGTGCGTGTATGTGGGAATCCACCTCGCGCTGGATGTTCCGGCGCGGGCATGGAGAGCCCTCAAAATGAAAAAACCTTCAGATTCCGCTCGCAAGCGCAAGCGCCCGCAGCCGCCGCCCCTTGTTTATCGGCCGCCCGATGCGGCGGTGGCGTTGAACGTAAGCCTGTCCCAGCTCTACGTCATGTTGGAGACCGGCGAGTTTGGCGAAAATCGAAAAAAGCCCATCAAGATCGGCAAGCGCGCGAGCGCGATTCCTGCGCACTGGATCACCGAGCTGATCGAGCAGCGCGAGAATGCCGCGGCCTCCAAGACGGAGGTGTGAGCGATGGACGACCAGAACAAAGCCGCGCCTTCGGAAGGGGCGCGGCCTGCAGCCCTCATCCCCGACAGCATAGTTGAAGACGATTTCGGCCGCTTTCAGGTCGGGCTTCACGACGAAGCTGCCAGTTTCCCAACACGCCGGTTCGCGTCGGCCGTAGCTGCACGAAAGGTCGGTCGTGCCGAATCCTAACCCGGACATGCGAAGGGGCGCCGTTGGCAGCGGCACCCCGAGAGTCGCAAAGTCATCCTGTAAGCAAAGTCCTAAAACAGCCCCGACCCTCGATCAAGACCGGTTTACCCGCGCCGTTTGCGTGGAGGTGCCGTAGATGGGCGGAAGGAAATCACGCGATAACGGCAACGGTGCCGAGGACGACGACGACCTTGAATCGAAGAAACCTTACGGCTGGGTGTTGGTGCTTCGTGGCTTGGCGGCCGCCGCTATCCAGCTCGATGACCGCCCCGCAGCGCTCCGGGTGCTGATCGTTGCTGCAGAATACATGAACCAGGATGGCGTCTGCAAAATCAGCCAAGACACCATTGCGGCCCGGCTCGGCACAAAGCGACAGACCGTCAACGAGCACCTCGCCGTGCTGGATCGAATGGAGATCCTGTGCGGCGGCGCGTCCAAGGATGGCATTCTCAAACACTATGTCCTCAATACCGAGGGCCTCGAGAACAAGCGCTTTGGACAAGACCGTGTGGACGAGCGCCGCGCCGCCAAGAGAGCGGCAAAGAAGGGCAAGTTCGATCCAGAGGTAGTCGCTGCGAAGTCTAAGCCGGCGCCGAAGCCAAAGCCGAAGCCGAAGCAAGATGATCCCGAGCCAGCGCCGAAGCAGACACGCACCGCGTGGATCATGGCTGGCGACGAGGTCATCCACCCGGTGTTCGGCATTGGCACGGTCCAGTTCGATGCCGATGGCGACGAAGCCTATGTCCGCTTCATCTCATGCGAGCGTGCCGTCCCTACGAACATCCTTGAGCCCTGTCCGCAATTGGGGCCACCGCTCGATGCAGCTAGCATCACTGCCCATCTGATCGGGAGCGCCGTTTGTCATAACAGGTTCGGAAAGGGTGTCGTTACGGGGGTTCAAGACAATGGCGTCCTGACCGTGATGTTTTCGGCAGGCAACGAGCGCAAGATGTCGCCCGGCTACGTCAGGCCTGTTTTGGACACAGTCAGGGTACGGGTGCAACCCAATGAAGTTGCACCCGTACCCCGCAT
>Ga0306924_10006204_pt1 | contig 11890 bp, 11 predicted proteins | sample sta12Can44000111_FD_203756 | JGI IMG/M metagenome (GOLD analysis project Ga0306924, IMG submission 203756) | Lab enrichment of tropical soil microbial communities from Luquillo Experimental Forest, Puerto Rico - statanox.12C.anox.44.000.111 (v2)... | ecosystem: Environmental > Terrestrial >... | reverse complement strand
TGCTATCTTGATCCAGAGCGGCGAGCGATCTGCTCAGGTCATTCGGCTGCGGCATGGGGCATCCCCGTCGGTTGTGTCCAGCGACGATGATGCCTTGTCCTCGCCGCTCGCCCCATAGCATCTCTTGCGGCCCTTGGACTGCTCGATCCGAATGATCTTCTGCGCGGTGTCGATATGCTTGACCTTCAGCCTGACCACCTCGCCGGCGCGCAGGCCGCAGCCATAGCCGAGACTGAGCAACGTGCGGACCTTGAGGTTGCTGGCGACGGCCAGCAGGCGCCGCGTCTCGTCCGGGCTCAGCACCAGCGGTATCTTCTGCGGCTCACGGAGGTGATAGATCTCGGCGGTATGATCCAGTCGCCGCAGTGTCACGCGAAACAAAAACCGCACCCCGGTCATGATGCGGTTGCGATTGCAGATGCTCACGCCGGCCTCGGCCAGGTGCAACTGGAAGCGCCGGATATCCTCAGTCGTCGCCGTGTCAGGGGAGCGGTTGAGAAACACAGCAAACCGCTTGCAGCTGTGAATGTGGCCCCTTTGGGTGCCCGCACAGAGCTTCCGCGCGTTCATGTCCTCGATCATGCGATGACGGAGCGGGGTGACGGCGTCCGTACTCATCGAAAACTCCTGTCTTGGGTGAGGTTGACGACACCTCGATCCTCAAGACAGGACGACCCTGCCGCTATCGACGATCTCTATCCTGGTTTCCGCGCCCGCAGATCGCCTCAGCGGGCTATCGCGCAGCGATTTAGTGCTCTGGCACTGACCTGCTGTGCTGACTTGCCTGTGGAAATTCCGCTGTTGGAGGTTGACCGGCCGTGTCGCACCGGTGTCGGTCCTTCTCAGTTTGACCCGAACCGAAAGTTCTGGTGCCAACGCGACCTCATCATTTGACCAATAATTCTTGTATTATCTGCTGTCATGCCTGCACAGCCTCGGGTGCCGCGACCGGACGAGGAACCGGTGCAGTACGGTGAGATGAGGTTCAAGAATCGGGTGGATCAAAGAGGCACGATGGCAGCTGCCGGTCGCTTGCAGCTGTTCCGGTCGGCGGCGATAAACAGCGCCATTCCAGTCACGGCGATCAGCATCTGCGGCGCGGCCGCTCTGATTGTCACGACCGAGTGGCTCAGGCGAGGCCGTCCAGAACTGCCTTCGCGACCTTAAGATCCTCAGTTTGGAAGCCCTCGGTAAATCGATCGTAGACGGGTGCGAGCAGATGGCGCGCAGCTTTGCTCCGACCTTGGTCGCGCCACACCCGGGCGAGGCTGGTGGCGGCGCGTAGTTCCCAGGACAACGCGCCTTGCCGCCGTGCCCAGTCGACGACTCGCCGGAAGTGATCTGCGGCGGCGTAAGGCGAGTTCCCCAATAGAGCAAGCTCGCCCTTAACGCGGAGCAGCTCGGCGATGCACCAACGCTCCTCGCTGCTCTCCGATTGCCCGAGCGCCTGGTCGACCGCGGCGAGACCCTCGGCGACTTGCCCAGCGTCGGCCAAGCCCTCTGCCAATGCACGCCGCGAAGGTATGGGTTTTGTGCCGCGTGGCGATGCCGGCCGTTACAACCCGAGCACAACGCCGCCCCCGGTGGCAGGCTGTCGCTCAACACTAATGGTGGGGCTTGTTCGCAGGGTCTCGGCTTCCGCCCCAAAAATGCCCGCTCACGGCGCCCGCGATTACCGGCCGACCGGCAGCGGAATGGCGGAGCGGAAGACGTTACCGGGATCGTAGCGCCGTTTGGCGGCGGTGAGCCGTTCGGCATTGGGACCATAGCTTCTTGCCACACGGTCCGAGTCGTCTCCGACAAGAAAGTTCGGATATCCACCCGGAAGCGCCACCGGAACGAAGGCTTGACGAGTGGCTCGAGCCCATTGGCGATGCCGTTGCTCCTCTTCCTGGTCCGACCGATCGATGAAGGTGGCGAGGATCTCGACTAGCACATGGTTGCGGCGAAGCCCGAAGGCCGTTACCTCCTCGGGCACCCGCGATGCGGCGCCTTTGAACTCGTGGGTGAAGATGGCACACCCGGGCGAGACGGCGGTCTCCATCGCTTGGATGAAGACGTCGATGGCGCCGCTGTCGAGCGCGGGCAGCCAGCACGTCTCCATGAACACACGTTGCCCATTGGCGAGATACGGGTCGAACAAGGTCAGCGACGCCCCATAGGACATCGGCTCCACAGCGCCGGCAAGCAGCGTTCCTAGCTTGAGCAAGGGCGCCACCCGCGCTTCGCCTTCCTCCGGCAGACCACACCAGGTCGGCACGACCATGACGACGGGTTTACCGTCCGCACCACCGGCGCAGCCAACCTGGACCGTCTGCTCTTCAGGGCTGGAAGCGGCAATGTCGGCGCAGTGTCGGAGGACAGCTCCAGCCTCGGAGAATGGATAAATCAGCATGCCTGAGCGGACGCTGGAGAGATTGTGCAGACGATGGCGCGTAGCGGTCACGACGCCAAAATTTCCGCCGCCCCCGCGCAATGCCCAAAACAGCTCCGCCTCATTGTCATCATTGGCTACTACGACCCGCCCATTCGCGAGGACGACCTCGGCGGCGAGCAGATTGTCCAACGCCAGTCCGGCGCGGCCGATCAATGGCCCGTAGCCGCCGCCCAGCGTGAGCCCGGTCATGCCGACAGTGCTGCATGTGCCCGTCACAGCCGCGACGTGAAGCGGATCCGTTACTGCAGCCACGTCGGCAGCGCGCGCGCCTCCCGAAATTATTGCGTTACGGTGATCGGCATCAACGGACACCCGCTTCATCCCGCTGAGATCGATGACGATGCCGGCGCACAGCGCGCGGCCGGCCCAGTCGTGCCCGCCGCCCCGCACCGACAGCGGCAGACAGCAATCGCGTGCGATCGCGATGGACAATTGGACGTCTTCTGTCGTCTGGCAGTGGACGACGGCGCGCGGCATGCGGCCCACCGGCTTCGCCCAGATCGCGGTCGCGGCGGCATAGCCGTATCCACCCGGCAGCGAGATACGGCCGGGCAGTTGTGCTTCAAGCCGGCGGAGCGCTCGTTCGATTTGATCAGACATCTGCTGTAACTCCCACTCAGGCGGCGACGGTCTCCCCGCACCCTGCCCTCGACTGCGAGCGGGGGAGGGATAGGGAGGGGGTTTTGGTGCCGGAAGCCGCCTCGATCCGCCGCATCATGTCCGGTTCCTGCAGCCGATGATGGGACTGCAGCAGCTGGGCGACTTCTGTCATCGCGCGATGGACGATAGGATCAGCGACCGCAGCGCGGAAAAGGGCAGCCTCGAACCGTTGCGCCTCCGCAAAGTTGTCGGGCCGTTCGCCGCGCGTCTGCGGGAAAGCAAGGTCGGCGCTCGTCGACATCGTCCAGGGTGTCTCGAGCACCGAGGCCACCTCTGCCATGAACCCCGCCTGCACGGCTGGAATCGGATCCGGGTCGGCCGCTCGGGACAGCACATCCTGAAGCAGGCGGGCCTGCTTTGCCGCGGACGACATGCCCTGGCCGTGGATCGGGTTGAAACGGCAGAACGCGTCGGCGACCGGAAGTACGCCGCGGGGCAGGCGAGACAACCGTTCGAAATGCTTCCAAGTGCTGACCGGGAAACGATAGTGGCGAATTCCCTCAGACGGCTGCGCGTAACGGAGCGCATTGTGCACCGTCGGTGTGATCAATGAGCGGGATGCCTCAAGAAAGGCGTCCCAGGTCTCGATCCACGCCGTTGCGCTATGGTCGGCGATCGCGACGATCCAGCGGCCGTCCTCCATTGGCACCAGTACCGCGTGCAATCCCAGGTGGGGCGGATCGGGTAGCGTCAGCACGGCCTTCCAGTCGGTGGTCGCAGTGCGAGGTATCTCGACCACGACCGTCGCATAGCTGATGTCCACGCCGATCTCGGTCATCTGTGGCCGGTCCCAGCCCAGGGCGGCGAGCAATGTCAGGGTCGGTGCTCCGCGACCGGATGCGTCCACTACCAGATCCGCGTCGAGGGTCTCCGAGCATCCCGAGCCGTTGACAAATTGGACGCCGCTTGCGCCTGCGCCGCCGGCGGCAGGCACGATCTCGGTCACCCGGCTTGCCGGCCGCAGCGCGATGTTCGCGACCGCCTCGGCCCGGCGCCGCAGCACCAGTTCGATCAGCGGCCGCGTCGCGCAGAGCACTGAGATCCCGAAATCCCGCTTTGGCAGCACGCCGACATCCGGCCGCTCGAACTGGACTTCTCGCGCGAACGAGACCGGAACGGCACCGGCTGCGGCGAGATCACTCTTGAAACCGGGGAAAATCTGATCGAGCGCGCGCAGGCCGCCGGCGAGCAGACCATGCGGGTGCCGGTCCTGCGGCGTGCCGGACCGTGATCCGACAGTTGAGGTCAGCCGGTCGCGCTCCAGGATGTCGACCCGCTCGAAGTATTGGGCCAAGGCGCCGGCGGCTGTCAGCCCGCCCATTCCCGCTCCAATAACGACCGCCCGCTTACCCAGCTCGCGGGCACCGCGGCCATTTCTCCGCGTTGATAAACCTTCAGATTTTTGCTCAGTGAACCACAGTTTGTTTTCGCTCAGGTCTGTCGCGAACTCGGCTGCCATTTCCGCTCCTTTGGATGTAGTCGCGCGCATTGAACCGTTGTGCGCCTCATGCACTACGATCTAGGGAGAAGCGGGCAGTCGATCGTGAAGATTCCTGCTATTTTGCCAGGGCATTCAGAGCAGACGTCATTGCGGTCAAAGACTGGCCGTCCCGGCTTACTGCTGACCGCGCTTGGCACAGTGGAGAGAGACGGCCGAGTGCATTGGAGTGGTGCACAATAACCATACGCCGATGAGCACACATCCGCCTCGGCGCGGTACGCACGGTTGTCGAGCGCGAGCTAGACCTCAATCACACCTACAGACGGTGTGGCATAAAAGCCTGAGACTGACAGCTGCTCTTGTGCGGCTCGTCAAGCGACGAGCTGGGTCGGAGAGACGCCGAGCACACGGCGCACCCAGCGCGACAAATGGCTCTGGTCGGCAAAGCCGGTGCGAGCCGCGATCTCGGCCAAGCCGGACCGCCCTTCCCGAACAAGCTCGATCGCGCGTTGCAATCTGAGATGCACGATGTAGCGATGCGGGGTCATGCCGACGGATCGGGTAAACACCCGCGTGAAATGGAATGGGCTGCGCCCTGCAATACCCGCGAGCGCCTCGACCCCGATCGGCTCATCGAGATGAGCGATGACGTAGTCCCTGAGCCGCCGGAGCAGGTCTTTGCCCAGCATGCCGCGCGACCGGGCTGGCAGCGCCGTGGTGTGGCGGGCCACCGACCCATCGACAAAGCTGCTCGCCACCTCGTTCCAGGAGAGGGCCCCGCTTGGATAATCGTGTACGCTCTCGAAAGCCAAGGTGCGGGCGAGCGCGACAAGCGCAGGGTCATCGTCGGATAGACGCTCGATCAGCTGCGCCTCGGGCAACGCGCCCTCCGCGGCTGCCAACGCCATCCGGCCGGGATCGACCGCGACGAGAAGAATATCGACGTCCTCGTCGGCATCGGCGGCACAATCGAGCCCAGCTGGATTGATCGTCAGCGACCCGACTGGACGCTCGAGGCGAACGACGCGACCAGCCATACGCCGTTCGACGCGCCCCGGAGACATCTGGAAGCAGGTGCAGTGGCAGCGTGGCGTAGCTAGCAAATGCATGCCGCCGTCGAAGCGGACACTGAGGACAGAAACACCGCTCTCACCGGGCGCGCTGCCGGCCGCCAGGGTGGTGGGCGGGCCGCCGTCCTGCTGCGCCATGCGAACCCTACCGATGTCCACCATCATATCTGCTCGCATAAAGCGTTCCCGCAGAGGTCCGGCTCGGTGTTCCGAATTCGGCGCCGTGGACCGGCGCGGTATTCAACCGCACCTGAATTAGGATCATTCTAAACTATGTCAAGAACCCCGGCTCGCGTCCCTGCCTATCCCCGCGCATTTTGCGGTTCGGCTCATTTCCGCCGCCCGCCGGCCGGGTCCAACACGACGAGGAAACGATATTCCGCGCGCGTGAAACCGATGTCGCGAAGCGTATGATCGTCGAGGTCGAGTGGTATACTTCGCCCACGGCGGCGGGTCCTCCCCCAGAACCAGTTCAGTGTACTTCTGACGACGTAAGCCATTTTCGCACTCATGAGGTTGGGCGGCGTGCAACCGCGATTCCGTCCGGCTGAGGGCTCGAGTTAGGTAGCGGCGAGCGATGGATCGTGAAGATTCCTGCGATTCAGGTCCCCGCCTGCGCAGCCATGTGGCAGCCGATCGCCGCAGCCCTGTGTTCTCAGTCAGCAGGCGGTTCGATCGCGATGCTGTGTTTGGCGGCGATGGCCACCAGCACTCCAATCTCCGGCATGGCTCTCGCAGTGACGGCTCGTAACTCGCCAAACATCTGATCGAGTCCGCAACTAGGGGTGCAAAGAATGAGAACACATGCCGGTTGATTGCCCTGCGGAAAGCAATACGCCGGCCGCGCGCCGAAAAAAGAACCCGTCTCGCGCGACCCGATGCGGCCGTGGACATATTCACGCGGCATGTCTCGGCCAGTATGGATGCCACTGGATTCCGGCAAGAAATCTGGAATAGTTCGGGAACCTCGGCTGCTGTCTCCGGGGCGTCCAGCACCTAGCCGAGGCTCATTGCCCACTGACGCGCGATCAGGCGCGATCTCTGCTCATTCTGCTCGATCGGCTCGTTGACATGGGTGATCGCCGTGCGGCGGCTTTACAGCAGTCGGAGCACTTTCGAAACATTCAGATTGCAGCGTAACCCATGTGTGGCCGCGCCCGCCTTTCCTCCGACGTCAGCGAGATCAAGGTCGCATTCCGGATTCCGCCGGAGCGGCCGATACCGAATTTTCCACCGAGCTGGAATGTGGCGCCGACCGACTCTCTGCCCGTCGTCCGCTATGACCGCAAGGCCGGACAGCGCAGCCTCGACCTGCTGCGCTGGGGTCTGATCCCTCATTGGGCCAACGACATCAAAGTCGGCTTCGCGAACATAAACGCCAAGGCCGAAGGCATCGAAACCAGGCGGGCTTTCCGTGATGCGTTCGAACGGCGCCGCTGCCTGGTGCCGGTCGACAACTTCTACGAGTGGCAACAGACGGCGACGGGCAAGCAGCCTTACGCCATAGCGCTCTCCGATCGCGGCATCATGGCGCTGGCCGGCCTGTGGGAAAACTGGAAGTCATCGGCCGACGAATGGGTGCGGAGCTTCGCGATCGTCACCACCGAACCCAACGAGCTCTGTGCCCAGCTCCATAACCGGATGCCCGTCGTCCTTGCGCCCGAGGCCTGGCCGGCATGGCTCGGCGAGGAACCGGCCGACCCGACGCAGCTGAAATCTTTGCTCGCGCCGTACCCTTCGGAAGGGATGATCTGCTGGCCGGTCAGCACGCGCGTCGGCAGTGTAAAGAACAACGATCCGGGCCTGCTGGAGCCGCTTAACCTGCCGTGACGAGCCGCGCTGCGCATTGCGGCGCCGTAATAGGGTGTTTTCGTAGCCCGGATCAGGAGCGATCAAACCAATGCTGCAAACCCAAATCGCCCAAGCAGTGCAGTTGCTCGACCTCATGCTCGAGTTCTTTGCCGACGACGGCCATTGGACGCGCGGCTCCTATGATGATGGAAAAGGCGGCCATTGCCTTGTCGGCGCCCTGCTGCATCTAAGCCGCAAGCATCGCCTGCCGACGGCACCGGCGATCGCGCTCCTTCAGGATGCGATGCCCCGGCCCGGCCTTCCGCTTGTCCACTTCAACGACGCGCGTTGCGGCAGCGCCGCCGAACTGCGCTCCGTTATCCTCACGGCCCGCCGCCTCGCCGACGATCATTTGGAGCAAGACCGGGCCGCCGCCGCAGCCAAAACCTGGCTGCTCGCTCAGATCGAGAAAACCCCCCCAGCGCCGTTGGATATCGCGGCAACGCCGCCGGAGCTGTTCGCCCCCGAACGCCTCGCCGCTTAGTGGATAAAATCTGGCGCTTGGAACCCGCGCCACGGGTCGGTTTGGAAAGCCGACCTTCGCCTAAACCGCTGTGAGTAGCCAAATCGCGGCGACACCGGTCGTTTGTTGCAACGCTGGCCGCCCTAATTGGCTGCGGATGGCGGATTGATCTGCTTCGATCTGTTCAGCGCGCCGACCTGCTTAAGCGCTGCCGTGTTGCGCTCGAATCGGTCACGGTGGGGCAGAGGCGGGCGATGGGCATCAGCACGCGCCCAAGCGACCAAGGTCCGATGGCTCAATCGCACCGTTTCCGAAGAACGGGTCTGGCTCATGTCGTCTCGCCCATTGCCAAGCGTAGGCCCGACAAAAGGAGCTCGCGATGGCCGGAATCGCGGACATAGGAAAAGCTCTCTAACACGCCGGTTGTGAAGGCGCGGAGGCGCTCGACGATTTCCCGCGCCTCCTCGAGACGTCCCATATGGGCATAGCAGGACGCGAGAAAGCGGTAGGTCGGCGCATAGGTCGGTAACTCTTGAAGTGACGCGAGGAGACGCTGCTTCGTCGTATCGCTGATCGAAAAACTGAGCAATGCCGATCCCTGTCAACGACCGCCCGCGGGTGGGGTCTCGTGGACTGAGGTGCAAAGAGCTGTTGAAGTGCTCGATCGCGAGACCTACGCGGCCAGCGTACACCCTGAGAACTCCGCTCCAATACCAAGCGCGAGCGGAACTCGGGTTGAGCGCAAGCGCGCGGTCGATCAAGGCCAGAGCGGCGTTGATGTCCTCGCCAAAGTATCCGAGGACAAGGGCAGCCTGGCCGAGGACGGTTGGATCGTCGGTGGCGACCTGCACGGCCCGCCGGGCGAGATCGATCGCTGTTCGCCGGTTCGCTTCGCGGTCTTTAGCCCAACCGGAAATCTGGAGCTGCTGGTGGCAATAAGCCGCCAAGGCGAGGGCCGGACCATAACACGGATCAAGCGCGGCCGCTCTTTCGAGGAGGTCGAGGGCTTGATCGATCCTGCCCTTGTCGTAGGAAAGGGTATGATGCCAGGCGCGCAGGTAGAGGTCGTACGCGGTGAGATCGTTTGTAGGTCGGCTCGCCGATCGCGCGGTTTCAAGTGCCTGCAGCGCCGGCTCGATGGCGCCCGCGACGCTCGCGGCCACCTTGTCCTGAAGTTCGAAAACATTTTCGAGCGACCCGTCGAAGCGGTCGGCCCAAATATGCGTGCCGCTGATTGCGTCGATCAGCTGCGGGGTGATGCGCACGCGACCGCCCGCCTTGCGCACCGAGCCTTCGAGCACATAGCGCACACCCAATTCGCGGCCGACCTGCTTCACATCGATGGCTTGGCCCTTGTACGTAAAACTGGAATTTCGTGCGATCACGAACAGCCAGCGGATGCGGCTGAGTGCGGTGATTATCTCCTCGACCATCCCGTCGGCGAAATATTCCTGCTCGGGATCGCCGCTCATGTTCTGAAAGGCCAGCACCGCGATCGACGGCTTGTCGGGTAACGCGAGTGCCGGTTTCGTTGATTCCGTTTTCGCCGGTTCCGGTGCGGGATCGCGTACCCGCGAGATCGGCGCGACGAAGCAATACCCTCGTCCGGCGAGCGTCGTGATGTAGCGCGCGCCTCCCTTACCATCCCCCAGCGCCTTGCGCAGGGCGGCGATCTGAACTCGAAGGCTGCCTTCGTCGACGGTGACGTCGGGCCAGACGACGGCCATCAGTTCGCGCTTGCTGATGGGCTCGTTCGGACGGGCAACGAGGGCCATCAAGGTGTCGAGGGTGCGCGCGCCCACGACGATGGGTGCGCCGTCTTTCAGGAGCAGGCGACGTCGCGGATCCAGGCTGAATGGACCAAATGAAACGACATCCTTATTGCCGGCCCCCGGCTCGGTCATGGCGCGTAACAACTCCTAACACGCCGTATGCAAATCATAACGGGCGTTTGCTGCGGGCGCCCCGTAAATGTTCGTGAGTTCGGGCGCCTTGTCGTCCTCACCCTCCTCCCCGGCCGGTCGTGGATCCCCGCCCGACCTCGGTACCCGCGCGGGAGAAGGACTTCATCGCGTCGAGGGAATTGCGACATCCGAGGAGGCTCCGACATTTTTTTCCTCACTTGCATTCGAGACCCATTTGGGGGTCGCAGTCATCGACAACGGAGGGTAAACTATGAAGATCGTCGTCATCGGCGGCACCGGCCTGATCGGCTCGAAGACCGTCGCCATTCTGCGCCAGGGCGGCCACGAGGTCGTCGCCGCCTCGCCCAATAGCGGCGTCAACACGATCACCGGTGAGGGCGTCAAAGAGGCCGTGGCGGGCGCGCAGGTAGTCATCGACCTCGCCAATTCACCGTCATTCGAAGACAAGGCGGTGCTGGAGTTCTTCGAGACCGCCGGGCGGAAGCTTCTCCCGGCGGAGTCAGCAGCCGGAGTCCGCCACCATGTTGCGCTATCCATCGTCGCAATCGACCGGACCGATAACGGCTATTTTCGCGCCAAGGTTGCCCAGGAGAAACTGATCGAGGCCTCGGGCGTCCCCTACACGATCATCCGCGCGACCCAGTTTATGGAATTCCTCCGCGGCATCGCCGATTCAAGTGCGGATGGAAATATAGTCAGGCTTCCGCCCGTCCTGTTCCAGCCCATCGCGGCGGACGACGTTGCTGCCATCGTCACCGAGGTGGCGCTTGCGTCGCCTCGAAACGGGATCGTCGAGATCGCCGGCCCCGAACGAGCGCCGTTCAACGAAATCGTCGCCCGCTATTTGAAGGCGGTCGGTGACCCGCGTCAGGTTGTCAGCGACCCCTCGGCCGGATACTGGGGCGGCCGGGTCGAGGAGCGCTCGCTGGTGCCGCTGGGCGAGGCGCGCCAAGGCCATATCGGTCTCGACGAATGGCTCCGCCGCTCACAGACAAAAGCCTGACGCTGCATCCGCGGTATACCCACTGATCTCACCCGCCGGCGCGAGCTGGCTGGCAGGTCCTCGGCACTCGCGTAAACACCTCGGAGTGAGTATCGAGAGTCATCGAGTCTGCGATAGCGCGCCGGGGCCTATGACGCTGAAAGGAACACGTATGAAGACACCTAACTTGTACTTCTGTGCTTACCTGGCGGCACTCCTGATGCTCGCAGCCGTTCCGGCCGAAGCTGCGGACGTGAAGGAACTGTTCGCGATCGATCTCCCGGACTACCCCGGCAAGGAGGGTCGCATGATTGAGGTGTCCTATCCGCCAGGCGCACAAGACATGGTCCATCGGCACGACGCCGATGCGTTCGTATACGTGCTCGAAGGCCAGATCGTTATGCAGTTAAAAGGCCAACCCCCGGTCACGCTCAAAGCCGGGCAGACCTTCTACGAGGGGCCCACCGATGTTCACGTCGTGGGGCGCAACGCCAGCAACACGGAGCCGGCCAGGTTCGTCGTGGTGCTGCTAAAGGGTAAGGGGGTTCCCCTCTTTACGCCAGTGAAAGAATGATGCTCGGCACGTGCGCCCCATGCCCTCCGAAGTTAAATGAAGACTAAACTCGTTGCGTTGGTTTCCCTATGCTTCATGGCCGGCGGTAGGTAGATGATCATGGACGTATATGAGGCAGTCACAAGCCGACGGGCGGTGCGCGGATTCACTGACGAGCCTGTGTCGAGGGAGGTGCTGGAGCGCGTGCTGTCAGCCGCCGCTTGGTCGCCGTCCGGATCGAACATCCAGCCGTGGAACATCTACGTGCTGACCGGCGCGCCGCTGGCCGAGCTCAAGACGTGCGCCGTCGAGCGCGTGGCCCACGGCGACCCCTGGGACGAGCGGCAGTACGAGATGTACCCGCCCGCGCTGAAGTCCCCGTACGGAGAGCGCCGATCCGCCTTCGGCAAGGAGCGCTACAGCGCACTCGGCATTGCGCGCGAGGACTGGGAGGCGCGCCAGCGGGCGGCCATCGCCAACTGGAACTGTTTCGGCGCGCCCGCCGCCC
>Ga0306924_10006203_pt1 | contig 11891 bp, 10 predicted proteins | sample sta12Can44000111_FD_203756 | JGI IMG/M metagenome (GOLD analysis project Ga0306924, IMG submission 203756) | Lab enrichment of tropical soil microbial communities from Luquillo Experimental Forest, Puerto Rico - statanox.12C.anox.44.000.111 (v2)... | ecosystem: Environmental > Terrestrial >... | reverse complement strand
AATAGATATTTTTGGACTGATCAAGGGATTCAACAGCCTGTTCAACCCGCGGGTTCCGCACGTTCATCTGAACCCCCTTTATCAGGTAATACCGGAAATCGACCCGACAAAAGGAGGAACCATGATCGGGTCCTCACGCGATTACGTCGATCCGGAAAAAAAAGAGGAACTTGATACAATCGCCTCGCGGCTAAACAAACTGGGCATTGAAGGACTGATCTGCGTGGGAGGTGATGGCACGCTTAACGGCTTGCAACCGCTTGCGGAACGGCTTCCAACAGTGCTTGCTCCGAAGACAATCGATAACGACCTCGGACTCAACTATCCCGATGAACCTGATGAATGGGTCAGGGTGCATGAACCATCCGCTAAGGGAGGATTTCGATATGAGAAGCGAGATTCCAAAGCGGTGTTTGATTTGAATTATATCGTCAATTACGCGACACCGGGTTACGCAACAGCCGTCTTTGTCTCGGCCAGCGGCGTAGAAAGAATCCGGACGACTGCAGAAAGCCACCGAAGGATTGCCATTATTGAGGTCATGGGGAGACATTCCGGCTATATCGCTCTGGGATCGGCATATGGGCGCCCCGATATCATACTGGTACCTGAACATCCTCTTGACATGGAACACATCGTCGAGCGCGTGAAGCAGATTTACGATTTGCAGAAGAACGTCGTCATTGTTTGCGGCGAAGGGATCGTAGATGAGCAGGGGCGGGAGCTCGGCGCCGAAACGAAATCCACTGACCCAGCGGGAAACATCGCCCTGAGCGGAGCGGGAGAAGCTCTTCGTCACAAGCTCATGGCAATGATAGGGGACAGGTATTTTCAGCTTTATCGTCGAGGTAACTCTGCACGGGAAGCGATTTTCACAAGAAAAGTCGGGCATACGCAAAGAGGGGGAAGGCCAATACAGTTTGATCGCTTTTACGCTGCTCAGCTAGGCGCCAAAGCGGTCGAGCTTTTACTCGAAGGCCATAACAATGCGGTAGCCACTCTGCAATATGACTCCAAAAAAGGCTTCGAGGTGAGCGGATACGACGCCAGCCGTTTTCGTGACCGCTGGGGCTACATTCACGCGAGGCGGTTATACCCGCTGCTCTATGATCCGAAAGTTCTGAAGCCTTCGCGGCTTGGGATCGATTACCTGCTCCCAATTTTTACGGACGCGGTCGGTGACGACGATATGGAACACTTGCGCCGAACGCTCTTCGCTGTCGGAAACCTTGTACAGCCATACCATTCGATCAATACCGACGTAAATAAACGGATCCGATACCTAAAGACCGAAGAATGAGATTTTCGGGCTACTTGGACGCATACTGCTGGTAGATAAGCAAACCGCGCAAGGCGTCGACGGCTCTCTCCAACTGAGTATCCGGCTCATCTCGCACCAGTTTCTGTTCGTCCGGAGTCAACAATCCCCCTCTCTGCCGCAACAGCAGAGCGCGTTCCTGCCGAGCGTCAAGTGCGGACTCAATGTCGGGTGTGATACCCTTTTCCTGGATGACTTGTTTGCCAGGAGTATAATACTTGGCGGTCGTTAGCCAGAGAGCTGAGCCGTCCGGCAAAGGCATTGGGGTTTGAACGACTCCCTTCCCGAAGGTAGTTTCGCCGACAATGACCGCCCTTTTGAGGTCTTTGAGCGCCCCGGCCACAATCTCGGCACCACTCGCGCTCAGGCCGTTAGCGAGGACCGCCATCGGTAATCCAAGTCGCTGTTTACCTCCAGCATCGGTAAAATACTCGCGACGCTGAGCCGCATCCCGGCCCTCCGTGTATGCAACCCTCGTGCGGGGAGGAAGGAATAGTCCGCAAACGTCGACCGCGCTTGTCAAAAGGCCTCCCGGATTGAAGCGCAAGTCCATGACAAGGGATTGCATCCCCTGCGCCTGCAGAAAGTCGAGTTTTTCGGCCAAATCATGCACTGTCGGTTCCGTGAATTCCGTAATTCGCAGATACCCGATTTTCGTTGCGCCCGTCTGCGCCTTATCCAGAATTTTCGCATCCACAACACTGGCGACCTTGATAATCTCGCGCTGCAATTCATAATCTCTGGTCTCGTTTGTGGCCGGCCTGTAAATGGTCACCTTGAGCCTCTTATTTGGCTGTCCGCGAAGCAATTGATTCAAGTCTTCAATTGCCATGTTAATGGTGGATTTTCCTTCGACCGCCACAATCTGGTCTCCAGGCAGAATACCCGCTCGAGCACTGGGACTATTTTCCATCGTCGACAAAATCGTGATCCCCTGGTCCTTTCTGGAAATTGTAAATCCAAAGCCGCCGAATTCCCCGCGGGTCTCATCCTCTCGATCTTTAAGATCCTCCGGCTCCAAAAACTGACTGTGCGGATCCAGATGCGGCAGCATTGCGTGGAGCCCGGAATACATCAGCTTTTTGTAAGAAACGGCGTCTCCATCAACGTAGTCCTGGCGAATCAGCTGGACAGCCCTCGTGAAACAGGCGATCGCGGCATAGTCGATTCCGCGATCGCCTGTTTCCGCGCTGGAACTCAAAACTTTAAAGCCGATCCACAAATCCAGGAAGACGCAAATCCCAAGGAAGCTGTAAAGAACCTTCCGCTTCATGCAGAAGCAACCGTAGCACAGGTCCGTTCTTGTGCGAACCGGAGTCTGCCCGCGTCATGTCTCAGCAGTTTTGCCTTGACGGGAATAGTAAACCCGCGGATTTTCCCGGCTCTCCACTAAAGAGGATGCACGATGTCGAGAGTATGTAGAGTAACCGGGGCGAAGCCCGCGAAGGGCCATGTCATACACCGACGCGGTATGGCCAAGAAAAAAGGGGGTGTTGGTCGGCACGTGACCGCCAATACGCCGCGTCTGTTTTTGCCTAACCTCAAAACGAAGCGAATCTGGGTACCGGAGCTGAATCGTCATGTAACGGTGAAACTCAGCGCGCGCGCACTTAAGACGATTTCAAGAAATGGTGCGTTTCAGACGCTGAAAAAGGCAGGCCTGGTATAAATTCGTTTTCTGACTATTTGTAAGAGCGATTCGGCGCGTCCGAACGCTCTTTTTTTATGGCACAGAGAAAAGTGATCCCGGTTAGCGTGCTCACGGGTTTCCTGGGTGCGGGCAAGACAACTCTTCTAAATTACATCCTCAAGGAGCAGACGGATTATCGCTTCGGCATAATCATTAATGAGGTCGGTGAGATCGGTATCGACGGCAAACTCGTCGAAGCGCAGGCCGAGGATATTGTAGAGATGAGCAATGGATGCATATGCTGTACGGTCCGGAAAGATCTGGTGAAGGGCATTCAAAAGCTTCTCAAAAGAGATGATCTCGACTATGTCCTGATCGAAACAACCGGCGTTGCAGATCCGGGACCGGTTGCTCAGACTTTTCTGAACATCCCTCAGCTTCAACAGCTCGCGCGCCTGGACTCCATCATCACCGTGGTTGATGCCGAGCACCTGGAATCCCAGCTGCGGGAAGCAGAGGTCGCCAGAGAACAGATCGCCCTGGCGGATTTTGTTGTCCTGAACAAGGTTGACCTGATCAGTCCGGAGAAGCTCCTGCTCTTGGAAAACATCATCCTCGGGCTGAATCCACAAGCGCGCATCTTCCGAACAGTGCACTCGCGTGTGAATCTGGGAGAGTTACTCGATGTAAATGCATTTGATTTGGATCGGAGACTAATTGCCGATCCGGAATTCCTTGATGAATTGAAAGAGCGTTACCATTCGGATATTTCCTCCTTTTCTTTCCGCTTTGATCAGCCCTTTGCGATGGAGCGCCTGGAGGCCGAACTCCGCGAGCTATCGGAGAAGGCGAGGGTTTACAGGTCAAAGGGGTTCCTCTGGATTGCAGGGACTCCGCGGCGTGCCGTGTTTCATGGGGTTAACAATCGGTTCACGGTTTATTGGGATCGTTTGTGGGACAAGGAGGAAACCAGGTCCAGCCAGCTAGTCTTCATCGGGAAGGACCTCGACAAATCCCAGATCGAAGAGATCCTCGAGCGCTCCGTGGCGTGAGGTTTTTCGGGAACCGATGGTGGAAGCTACCGATTGGCAACGAGTTAGCCTGCGTCGATCACAAATTTCTGAAAATTTTGATTTTAAAGGGTATGTGATCGAAGCAGGCTCCGGCAGCAGAAACTGGTGCTGGATCGGACCCTACCGCCTTCCCATCACAGCGCTATCTAACCAAGTCCTCGCGCAAAAGTACGCGGGGGGCACCCAAAGGGAAGGATCTAAATATCTGAAACCTCTGGAATCGCTGATCTCAGTAATTCCCGTTGAAGAGCAACCAGGCGGGTGATGCCGGTTTGCCCGAGTGCAATCATCCCATTCAAGTCGCCTTGAGTGAAAGTGGCTTCTTCCCCTGCTCCCTGCATCTCGACGAATCTGCCCGCACTGGTCATGACCAGATTCATGTCGACCTCAGCATCCCTGTCCTCTTCGTAATTTAGATCAAGCAAAGATCGTCCCCGCACGACTCCGACGCTGATCGCCGCGACCAGACAACGCAGCGGCCAGCGTGCGATCGCGCCCGCTTGAACGAGTTTTGCGCAGGCGCATGCAACGGCGATCGATGCTCCGGTAATCGAAGCCGTTCTGGTGCCGCCGTCGGCCTGCAAAACGTCGCAATCAATCCAAAGCGTCCGCTCGCCGAGAGCCTCCAAATCTACTGCCGCACGAAGAGCTCTCCCAATGAGGCGCTGAATTTCGACAGAGCGTCCGTCAAGTTTGCCCTTCGAAATGTCTCGCTGGCGCCGTTCCAGAGTTGAGTACGGCAGCATCGAATATTCCGCGGTTAGCCACCCTCCCCCAATTCCCTGCTCTTTCATCCACCTCGGGACGGAGGGTTCCATTGTCGCTGCACAGATGACCTGGGTATTGCCAGCGCAAATCAAGACGGATCCATGGGCGTAGGGCGCAATTCCGAGAGCGAATTTTAGGGGACGAAGTTGATCATCGCCCCGTCCGTCGCAACGAACCGACGATTCGGACTTTGGGTTATTTGTCATACGAAAAATGCGACTAGCCCGCAAAAATCACGCGTGCAAGCAGCGGCGCGCCCATTGCGGGCTAGCAAGCTCTTAAACAGACGCTGCGCGTCCATTTAAGAGCTTGCTTTAAACATGCATAAAACGAAACAACCTGTTTTTAAACTCTTCTTTCCAAAGAGGAGCGGAATTCCGCCGTCGCTTCGCTATGGCGCGACCTTCCCGCTTTGCGGACACGCCGTAGCTCGAAGAGCGAAGGTGGTTTCCGTCCGGTGGCCGCCGGACGGAGAATTCCACTGCCAGCGATTTTCGTTGAAAATTGTCCCCGACAGTTGATCAGTCCATCCCGGTAGGCCAAACTTTCCGCCCTGTTAAATATGATGCTGTCAATTCGAGTTCCAGCTTCGACAACTAATCTTGGTCCTGGCTTTGATTGCCTCGGTGCAGCGCTTCAGCTGTGGAATCGAATCAGCATCGAGCCCGACGGAAGCGGGGCTCAGAACCCGCCAATTGTTTCGGAGGCCGCAGATCTATTCTTTGATCAAACAGGTGAAAAACGATTTGCTATCCGATGCCAAATCGAAGGGGACATACCACAAGCTCGCGGGCTGGGCAGCAGCGTCACCATTCGAGCGGCCGTATTACTTGCATTGAACGCGCTCACGGACAATCATCTGACAAAAAAAGATTTGTGCGAGCTTTGCGCAATCTTGGAGGGACACCCGGATAACGCGGCGGCCGCACTTTATGGAGGTTTCACAATTATCTCCAAGGCTCGGAACGAGATCGCCAGATTCGAAATCGATCCGGTTCTGAAATTTGTCTTGTTTATTCCGAACTTTGAAGTGAGGACGAGCGACGCGAGGAGAGTCGTGCCAGAATCCTTCTCCCGTCAAGCAGTGGTCGAAAACCTGGCAAACGCAAGTCTTGTCGCCACCGCGTTTGCCTCCCGGCGCTATGAGCAATTGCGCGACTCCTTCGGCGACCGTCTTCATCAGCCATTTCGGACTCAGTTTGTGCCTTTTCTTCCAAAAGTGCTCGAGGCGGCGCGAAAAGGGGGAGCTTTGGGCGGGTTTCTCAGCGGCTCCGGATCAACAATTGCATGCCTTACACTTTCGGATGCCAGTGAGGTTGCAGCTTCGATTGCGAAAGCTGCTCCTGAAGCGAAGGCCAAGATCTTGATCGTTAGCGCCGATAATTCAGGGGCCCAGATTCTGGAAGGCTGAGGGATGCGCAGGTGGCTCGATGATCTTGAACAGTATGCGATCGAAGTCATCCTCGATAAGAGGCATGGGTTTCGTGCGTCAATTCTGCGAATCGTTCTGCGTCTGCTCTCGTTCATTTATCTGGCGATAGTTCAACTCCGACTTTACTTGTACAGAAAGCGAATTTTGAAAGAGCGGCAGCTCGGGTGCCTGGTCATTAGCATCGGGAACCTGACAGTCGGAGGTACCGGCAAGACCCCCGTAGTCGAAAAATTTGCCCGCGCGCTCCAAAGCGAAGGCCGAAGAGTTGCGATACTTAGCCGGGGGTACAAGAGCATCGATCGCCGCAAAAAAAAGACCTGGTGGGAAAGGGCTTTGGGTCAGGGCCCGGAAACTACCCCACGCGTTGTTTCAGACGGGAAACGTGTGCTGCTCGATTCGGGCACCTCAGGTGATGAGCCTTATATGCTGGCGTCCAACTTGCGCGGAGTAGCCGTTGTCGTGGACAAAGATCGCGTCAAGGGGGGACTGCATGCCCTGAAAGAACTTGGCGTCGACACGTTACTCCTGGACGATGGACTGCAATATCTGCACCTGAAACACCGGCTTGATATTGTCCTCGTAGATCGCCAGGCTCCCTTCGGGAACGAACACCTCCTGCCCCGCGGAACGCTTCGCGAGCCCCCGCGTAATCTGCGGCGCGCGAGCTACATTTTCATTACGAAATGCAATGGCGAATCCAATGGCGAACTCATTCAACGCATAAGACAGCACAATCGGACTGCGGAAATTATTGAATGCACGCACAAGCCGCTATACCTGAAGCACGTTTACAGAGAGGAGCGCTTGCCTCTCGATTATCTCAAGGGACTCTACATTGGATCGCTGTGTGGAATCGCAGCTCCGGAGAGCTTCGAAGAAGGCTTGCGAAAGCTCGGAGCAAAGATCGAATTGTCACGCCATTTCGCCGATCATCATCGATACGCTCAAAAGGAACTCACTTCATTCCTCCAGCGCTGTCTGCGTCGAGATGTAAGCGCCGTCATTACAACCGAAAAGGATGCCGTTCGCTTGCCGGTCCTCGATAATCTGGAGGTTCCGATTTACTTTTTAAGAGTAGAAATCGAGATTCTCAACGGACAAGAGACCTGGGAACAATGCGTACAGCGCATCTGCACTCCGCCTGTGATGCTGCAACCAGACGAGTTTTTCCGATGATCCGAATAATCTTCCCTTTTAACAAATTGGCGGTCACGCTGTCTGAGTGAGGTAATTCGTCATGTCTCCGCGCCATTCAAAATTACGCATCGGAATTGTCGGCGCAGGCAGCGTTGTAAAGAACCGCCACTTACCAGCACTTAAGAAAATACCGGACGTCGAAGTTGCGGCGGTTTGCAATTCTACGTACGAATCGTCGGAAAAGTTTTGTGTCGAGTATGTGCCCGAAGCAACCCCTTACGGCAACTGGGCAGAACTCGTTGCGGATCCGGAGATTGATATCGTTTGGATAGGAACTCCCCCCTATCTTCATGCCACAATAGCAGTCTCCGCTCTCGAAGCAGGCAAGCATGTGTTTTCTCAAGCGCGGATGGCTATGAATCTTTCGGAAGCGGAAGAGATGTTCGCCGCGGCGCAGCGGAATCCCCATTTGGCAACGATGGTGTGCCCACCGCCACATGGGCTGCGTGGGAGTCTTTTTATTCAGAAATTGCTCGCCGAAAATTATCTAGGCCATCCGCACCACCTTCGAGCACAAAGTTTTTCAGATGTTTACATCGATCCGGATGCCCCACCACATTGGCGACAGCGGGATGAGCTTTCCGGGTTGAATATTCTGACGCTGGGAATCTACGCCGAAGTGGTTCAGCGCTGGTTCGGGTCAATTACACATGTCTATGCCCATCAAAAAACCATCCATCTGATTCGCCAGGGCTACGAAATCAGAATTCCCGACCTTGTTATCGTCCTTTGCAGGTTTGAGAGTGGCATGGAAGGCATTATGGAATTCAGCGGAGTGGCCTGTTTTGAAAAATCAGATTCCCTCCAAGTGTTCGGGAACGAGGGAACGATCACGTACGACTTCGCGAATGAGGAGATCAGGGGGGGAAGAGTCGGCGAGAAGGGAGTCGAGCGCATTCAAATTCCGCCGACGCTTGAGCAAAGCTGGAATGTAGAAGAAAATTTTATCGCCGCGGCTCGATCACCTGCGAGCATTCACCCGCAGCCAAGCTTCGCGCAAGGGTTGCAGTACATGCGCGTGGTTCAAGCTGTGGCAGATTCGATCGCGCAACAACGCGAAATCAGAATCGAGGTTGACTAGCCCGCAGTTCTCACGCCCCGTGAGAACTGCGCGCAGGTGCCGGCATCCGTCGGGGTTAGCACTATATTTCGACGGCAACGGGTACCATGATCCCGTCCCGCATTCCGTGAACGAACTTTTTGTCAGCTGGCACAATAGTGGCCAGCGCGCCTCCTAAGCGGACTTTCTTCTCAGAGATGACGAAGTAATACGGACATAAACGCACTCGACCTACGAGGGTCTCAATCGACTGTGTATCCGAATTGAAAAATGGCTGCTTCACCAGACGCCCTTTAAAAAATTTTTGAAGAACGAATGGGCCGCCAGCGAAAGATTCGATCGCTTGTTCGATATGGTCTGCCCATTCTTTCTGCGGCAAATCCTGGCCGGCATACACGCCGCGACTACCCCACGCAAGGTCTGAAAAGCCACTGACCTTAAGAACATATTCCCGTTCTCGCTGACTGAACTTTTTCAATTCCCGCCAACTTTGAATCCCCAGCCCAGGGATGACCGCGTGATGCGGAACCGGGGCCGGATCAATCACCCACGTTCGCGGGAGAAGCGACCGAAGCCTCCGCCAATGACTTGAGCGGAGTTCGCGTCGCCAGAAATTCTCCAGCGGTTTGGACCAGAAGAGTGCGAACCAGGACTTCTCTTCGAGAAAGGGTTTGAGCGGTGGGGTGATTCTAAAGTGATCAGAAGCAGCCGCAGCAAGAAGCGACTCTTTGGATGGGAGATTCGGAACGTCAAACAATTCAAAGAACCGGTAAACTGGATCTGAGTCACGAAAATCCCAGTCTTCGGCGCTCACAACGCGCCAGTTTGGCCCGTGACGCGAAGCCAATTGCTCACAGAGCCATTGCATTTCGGGCCGATAGGTTTCCGATTCGCTCGAAACCGCCACAACGCCTCTTGGCAGGATGGACCGGAATCCTTCGATCATGCCATCCTCGCCTCCGAGCACGTCGAAGCCGAGTCTCCCATAGGTCTGGCTCAACCATCCAGTAAGGCCGATCCCGCCCGGTACCGAATCGAGTTCCGAAATTGCGTATCCGTCGTCGGTAAGAATAATATCCGGCCGAATGACCTGCGGAATTTCGTACCGGTATTTTTGAGAGAGTTCCAACAAACTGTCTGGCTTTCCTGCGTCCAGATAACTTGAGATCCAGCGAGGTTGCTTCCCCTTAACGCTCAGATGGTAAAGCAGGTTTGATTTCCTTACGAATTTGAGGAGCCAATGGCCGAGCCGTTCGAGTTCGTCGGCAAACTCGGCTCCAATTACGAATGGCTGCGGGGAAATAAGCCAATCTTTCTGCGCGAAGAGTCCCTTTTTCGGAAATCGTTCGCGGATACGCTGAATCCGCTCTAAGGCCACTGCGTTATCCATTTCGTATGTTAGCTAGGCGAGCAGCTTAAGGGCTCGGCGGACCAGTTCTTCCGTGTTGATGTCATCCGCTTTTTGTGAAGAAAGGATCTCGCGCACCGCCTTTTGTGCTTCGACCTGCTTGAATCCAAGGGACAGAAGCGCAAGCACAGCGTCGTTCCCTCTAGCCTGCTTGTCGTCCCGCCCTGAAGCGGCAAGTTCCCATGCGGCTGCGACCCCAATTTTGTCCTTCAGTTCCAAGATTATTCTTTCCGCGGTTTTCTTTCCAAGGCCGCTGATTTTTGCAAGGGCACTGAGATCGCCGTTGACGACCGCCGTCTTAAACTGGCCGACGCTCATGCCGCTCAGCAGAGCGAGTGCGATCTTGGGTCCGACTCCGGTTACATGCTGAATCAGCAACCGGAAAAGATCTCTTTCGGCGCTCGTTACAAAACCAAATAAAAGATGCGCATCTTCGCGGACGACGAGATGGGTCAGCAAACGGACACGTTTCCCCACCGATGGCAAATGATCAAAACTTGAGAGAGGGATCTGAACGAGGTATCCAACACCCTGTACCGAGACGACTACCTGCGTAGGCAGCGCCTCGACAAGTTCGCCATCGAGAAAGGAAATCATGATGCTGAATAGAAGTACGCGACCATCGGGAAACTGCAAATTGAACCGCCGGCTGCTCGGATTACTCGTTCTCGTGCTCTCGGCGGCACCCGTAGCATCCGGCGAACCTCGAACTCCGATCGCCAAACTCCAAAGTCCGATCGGCGAATGGCCAACCGTGAATGGCGAACGCCGCACGGTGATTGCTGAAAGCAATCGTTATTTTCTGATTCTCGATCCATACTTTTATCGATCCCCTCTTGTCTTGCCGGTGGAAGGCACAAAAGAAACTGTTCTTACATTTTATCGCGCCGTTGACGACGAGACACTTGTCCCGGCCAAATCTCAGGAACTCAGCGACCAGGAACAAGCCGCAGCAAAAAGACAGACCGAAAGTCATGCGCGAAAATTGCTCGAAATGATCAGACCCGAGGTCATCAGAGACAGCCACGGAGTAATCACCGCATTGCGTATCCACAGCTCTGATCCCACTCTTTCTGGAATTCTCCTTCTGCCGGACATCGGCAATCATTACGCAAATCTGCTCGGGCCTGACTGCTATTTTGCGGTACCAAACCGCCAAACGGTTTTGCTCTTTCCCAGGCTCGCGTCTGACATTCAGTCCTTTTCTCCGCTTGTGCACAGCCTTTATCACAATGATCCGTGGCCGATCTCGACAGAGATCTTCGAAATCACCAATGGAAAGCTTCGGGCAAGCGGACAGTTCAGTGAAGAGTTCTGAGGGGTAGAAGACAGAATACAGAAGACAGAAATCAGAATGCAGAATGCAGGAGGTGCGGGAGTTCAGGAGGCACGAATCGGAGAGCGGTGCAAAAAAGAAGCTTCGTGGCGAGTGTCCCGCCCGCGCCGCCGGGTCATGCTACCCATGTTCTGCGCTTCTTGCGGGTTTTCAGACTTCTGTCTTCTGACTTCTGATTTCTGTATTCTGTATTCTTCCAATCACTGTTCCCGGACGAGGTCCCAGTTTTTTGCGAAATATGAAATGCCAGACCAAAGCGTGAGGGCGACGGTGAAGCAGACAAGGAAGAAGGCTGTTGCGTGAAGAAACGCGGAAAGCCGCGGGTCCAGGGGAGTGCCGATCGCGATAAGCAGCAGACAGTATAGGATCGTTATGATTTGCCAGACCGTCTTATGCTTTCCAAGGCGCTCGGCTGGCAAAACCTTTCCGTGAGCCGCTGCGATCAGGCGAAGTCCGGTAATCAAAAATTCTCGACTCACAATGATGATAACCGCCCAGGCGGGAAGTGTGCCCAGCGAAACCAGGCAGATAAAAGCCGACATTGTCATAATTTTGTCCACCAGAGGATCCATCAATTTTCCAAAATCGGTAATCAAATTGAACTTTCGCGCGATGTATCCGTCGGCATAGTCTGTCACGCTCCCGAGAATAAAAATCACAAGCGCCATG
>Ga0306924_10006197_pt1 | contig 11900 bp, 7 predicted proteins | sample sta12Can44000111_FD_203756 | JGI IMG/M metagenome (GOLD analysis project Ga0306924, IMG submission 203756) | Lab enrichment of tropical soil microbial communities from Luquillo Experimental Forest, Puerto Rico - statanox.12C.anox.44.000.111 (v2)... | ecosystem: Environmental > Terrestrial > Soil... | reverse complement strand
TCGTGATCGCGGTGCTCGGCGTGTATCACATCGCACGCGAGCCCGGCATCATCGCGGCAGTGAATCCGTATTACGCGGTGTCGTTCATGTCCGCGCACCTGCTGCAGGCGTACGTCGTGCTCGGCTCGGTCGTGCTGGTGCTGACGGGCGCGGAGGCGCTGTACGCCGACATGGGTCACTTCGGCGCCCGCCCGATCCGCCTCGCGGCCTACGTGCTCGTGATGCCGTCGCTCGTGCTCAACTACTTCGGGCAGGGCGCGCTCCTGATCCGGAATCCCCAGGCGATCGAGAACCCGTTCTTCCTGCTCGCGCCGCAGTGGGCGCTGCTGCCGCTCGTCGTGCTGGCGACGGTGGCGACCGTGATCGCATCGCAAGCGGTGATCTCCGGCGCATATTCGCTGACGGCGCAGGCGATCCAGCTCGGCTACGTGCCGCGCATGAAGGTCCTGCACACGTCGGAACTCGCGATCGGCCAGATCTACGTGCCCGTCGTGAACTGGCTGCTGCTGTTCGTGATTCTGTGCATCGTGATCGGCTTCAAGACCTCGGACAGCCTCGCGGCCGCGTACGGCATCGCGGTGACGGCGACGATGGTGATCACGACCGTGCTCGCGTGCGTCGTGATGGTCAAGGTGTGGAACTGGAACCGCTTGCTCGTCGGCATGATCATCGCCGTGTTCATGGCGATCGACCTGGGCTTCTTCGGCGCCAACCTGCTGAAGGTCGCGCAGGGCGGCTGGCTGCCGCTCGGCATCGGCGCGCTGCTGTTCTTCCTGCTGTTGACCTGGTACAAGGGGCGGCAGATCGTCAAGGAACGTACGGCCGCCGACGGCATCCCGCTCGAACCGTTCCTGCAGGGGCTGCTCGCGCACCCGCCGCACCGCGTGTCGGGCACCGCGATCTACCTGACCGGCAACGACACGCTCGTGCCGGTGAGCCTCCTGCACAACCTGAAGCACAACAAGGTGCTGCACGAGCGCACGGTCTTCCTGACGTTCGTGACGCGCGACATTCCGTATGTGCGGGACGACCAGCGGCTGACCGTGCGCGACGTCGGCGGCGGCCTTTACCTCGTCAAGGCCGAGTACGGCTTCAACGAAACGCCGGACGTGAAGGCCGTGCTGGAGGAATTCGGCCGTACCCATGCGATGACCTTCGAGTTGATGGACACGTCGTTCTTCCTCGCGCGCGAGACGGTCGTGCCGACGCAACTGCCCGGCATGTCGATCTGGCGCGAGCGGGTGTTCGCGTGGATGCATCAGAACGCGGCGAAGCCGACCGACTTCTTCGCGATTCCGGCCAACCGCGTCGTCGAGCTCGGCACGAAGATCGAGATCTGAGCGGGCGGCGGCACGCGACGCATCGCGGGCCGCCGCCGGCAAGCCGGCATGAGCGCGATGCTTCACGCCGGCTCGTGAAGAAGGAACAAAAAAAGCCCGCAGTTTTTCAACTGCGGGCTTTTTTATCGCCTGTGGCGCGCGATCAGCGCTGCTTGAGCTTCGCGAACGCCGCGGCCATTGCGCCGCCCGGCTCCGGCTCGCGCGAGCGGCCGGCCGGACGAGCCTGCCCGCGGCTCGCGCCGCCGCGATCCTGCTGGCCGCCTCGCGCGGCCGTGCCACCCGGGGCCGCATCGTCGTCGAGACGCATCGTCAGGGAGATGCGCTGGCGCTTGACGTCGACCTCGAGCACCTTGACCTTGACCACCTGGCCGGCCTTCACGACTTCGTGCGGGTCCTTGATGAACTTCGTCGACATCGCGGACACGTGGACGAGGCCGTCCTGATGGACGCCGACGTCGACGAACGCGCCGAATGCCGCCACGTTGGTCACCACGCCTTCGAGGATCATGCCCGGCACCAGGTCCGAGACCTTCTCGACACCTTCGCGGAACGTCGCGGTCTTGAATTCCGGGCGCGGGTCGCGACCCGGCTTTTCGAGTTCGGCGAGAATGTCGCGCACGGTCGGCAGGCCGAACCGCTCGTCGACGAACTCGGCCGGCGACAGGCCCGAGAGCGCGTCGCGGTTGCCGAGCACGTCGTCGATGCGCTTGCTGATCTTCGCGAGGATCCGCTCGACGACCGGATACGCCTCCGGGTGCACCGACGAGCGGTCGAGCGGATTCTCGCCGCCGTTGATGCGCAGGAAGCCGGCCGCCTGCTCGAAGGTCTTGTCGCCGAGGCGCGGCACCTTGCGCAGATGGTCGCGCGACGGGAACGGGCCGTTCGCGTCACGGTAATCGACGATGTTGCGCGCGAGCGTCGCGTTCAGGCCCGACACGCGCGCGAGCAGCGCCACCGACGCGGTGTTGGCGTCGACGCCGACCGCGTTCACGCAATCCTCGACGACCGCGTCGAGCGAACGGGCGAGTTCGCGCTGGTTCACGTCGTGCTGATACTGGCCGACGCCGATCGCCTTCGGCTCGATCTTGACGAGCTCGGCGAGTGGGTCCTGCAGGCGGCGCGCGATCGACACGGCGCCGCGCAGCGTGACGTCGAGCTCCGGAAATTCCTTCGCTGCGAGTTCGGACGCCGAGTACACCGACGCGCCGGCCTCCGACACGACGATCTTCTGCAGTTGCAGCTCGGGATGCTTCGCGATCAGCTCGCTCGAGAGCTTGTCGGTCTCGCGCGACGCGGTGCCGTTGCCGATGCTGATCAGCTCGGCCTGCGTCTGCGCGGCGATGCGGGCGAGCTTCGCGAGCGAGCCGTCCCAGTCGCGGCGCGGCTCGTGCGGATAGATGGTGTCGGTGGCGAGCAGCTTGCCGGTGCGGTCGACGACCGCGACCTTCACGCCGGTGCGCAGGCCGGGGTCGAGACCGATCACGGCCTTCGGGCCGGCCGGCGCCGCGAGCAGCAGGTCCGTCAGGTTGCGCGCGAACACGCGGATCGCCTCGTGCTCGGCCGTTTCGCGCAGTTGCGTCAGCAGCTCGTTCTCGATGTGCGGCTGCACCTTCACGCGCCAGCACCAGCGGCACACGTCGGACAGCCACTTGTCGGCCGGCCGGTTCTGGTTCGCGATGCCGAAATGGCGTGCGATCATCGCTTCACCGGGGTGCGGCACCTGCGCGTCGAGCTCTTCGCCGAGCCCGAGCTTGATGGTCAGCACGCCGGCGTTGCGGCCGCGGAACAGCGCGAGCGCGCGGTGCGACGGCACGGTCTTGATCGTTTCCGCGTACTCGTAGTAATCGCGGAATTTCTCGCCTTCTTCGTTCTCCTTGCCTTCGACGACCGCAGACGACACGACTCCCTGATTGTGCAGGTAGTCGCGCAGCTTGCCGAGCAGCTCGGCCGTTTCGCCGAATTGCTCGGACAGGATGTCGCGTGCGCCGTCGAGCGCGGCCTTCACGTCGGCGACGCCCTTTTCGGCGTCGACATAGGCGGCGGCCTCGGCCTGCGGGTCGAGCAGCGGATTGCCGAGCAGCGCCTGCGCGAGCGGCTCGAGGCCGGCTTCGCGGGCGATCTGCGCGCGGGTGCGGCGCTTCGGCTTGTACGGCAGGTAAAGATCCTCGAGCACCTGCTTGCTGTCGGCGGCGCCGATCGCGGCGCGCAATTCGTCGGTCAGCTTGCCTTGCTCGTCGATGCTCGACAGGATCGTGGCGCGGCGCTCTTCGAGTTCACGCAGATACAGAAGACGCTCTTCGAGCTGGCGCAGCTGCGTGTCGTCCAGGTTGCCCGTGACTTCCTTGCGGTAGCGGGCGATGAACGGAACGGTGGCGCCTTCGTCGAGAAGTTGCACTGCCGCCGCGACCTGGCGCGGCTGGACGGTCAGTTCGGTCGCGATGCGCTGTACGATCTTGAGTGCTACGGTTTCCGTCATGTCGTTGATGTGCTTCTGCCTGCTGAAATCGCGCCGCCCGCCGCCGGGCGCCTTTCGGCGCGCCCCTCGGGCCGGGCGCCGCGGGTGAGTGGAGCGGGGCATTTTGCCACAAATGACGGAGCGTCCATCCGCGGGGTGATAGAATTTGACGCATGTCCCGCAGCTTTCCTACGACGTTGCCAACCTCCCGCATTTCTCTCGTCGCGCTCATCGCGGCTTTGTCCTTCGGGCCGTCGGGCGCGCATGCCCAGGCGTCGGCCGCTGCCGCATCGGCGCCGGTCGCTGCCGCCGACCAGAATTTCGGCGCCCGTCAAAAAGTGCTCGATCGGCGCACGGCGGAAAACGATTATCGTTATGCCGTGGCCGAGCACGACTGCTATGGCAAGTTTTTTGTTAATTACTGTCTCGGCAAGGCGCGCGATCGCATGCGCGAAGAGCGCGCCCGCATCAGCCACGAGCAGTTGGCGCTCGACGACGAGCAGCGCGCGGTGCGCGCGCAGCAACGCGATCAGCAACTCGCGCTGAAACAGGCGCAAAATGCGGCTGAGGCGCCGCAGCGCGCGGCGAACGAAGCGGCGAATGCCGATGCGTACCGCGACAAGCAGCAGCAGAATGCACTGAAGCGGGCGCAGCAGGGCACGGACGGTCCGCAGCGCGCGGCGAACCGGCAGGCTTACGACGAGAAGCAGGCCGACTTCCAGCGCAAGCTGGACGACGCGCACCAGCAGGCGGCACAGAAGGCGCAGGAGCGGGCGAGCAACGCGTCGCGTTTCGAGCAGAAGCAGCAGGAAGCGGCCCAGCACAAGGCCGATGTGGAGCAGCGGCAGCGGGATGCGGCCGAGAAGGCCCGGCAGAAGGAGCAGCAGCGGCAGCAAGGGCAGTAACGTGGTGGAAGGTTGATCCGGAAAAGCAGTCTCAAGCGCGCCGGCGCCGATGCGGGCGTGCTGTTTCGATGAGGAGGCGAGCATGCAAAACCGTCACGCGGACCAGCAGCAGGAATTGCACAACCGTTTGGCTTCATTGCAGGAGCACCATCGTGAGCTGGCTCGGGAGATCGAGGTGAAGGAGGGCCGCTCCGACATCGACGACCTCGCGCTGCACAGGCTGAAGAAGGAAAAGCTGCTGGCCAAAGACAAGATCATCATGCTGCAATCGCAGCTGGAACCCGATAAGCGCGCCTGAGCGCGGCCCGGCAAGCGTCGGCGCCGCATCCGGCGCTGGACAGAGGAATCGCTTGCCTTGAATTCACCGCTTGAAGCCTCACCCGATGCCCGGCGCGCCGATGCGTCCGCCGGGCGCGGTCGCGCGCCCGAAGCCGCGTATCTGCCGAGCCGCAAGCGCATCGACGAACTGGATGCGATTTTCGGCGATGGCGGATTGCTCGCGCGCGCGCTCGACGGCTACCGGCCGCGCGCGTCCCAGATCGAGATGGCGCGCGCGGTCGCCGCTGCGATGGAAGCGTCCACGCGGCGCATGCCCGAGCCCGAGATGTTCGAGCAGACGCGCAAGCGTCCGGCGCGACGCCTGCAGAACGACGCGGAAGCGGCGGCCGAGCCTGCTGCCGGCGACGCGGCGCAGCCGGACGACGATGCCGCCGACAACACGCTGATCGTCGAGGCGGGTACCGGAACCGGCAAGACCTACGCGTATCTCGTGCCCGCGATGCTGTGGGGCGGCAAGGTGATCGTGTCGACCGGCACCAAGCACCTGCAGGACCAGCTGTTCCAGCGCGACATCCCGACCGTGCGCGACGCGCTCGCGGTGCCGGTGACGGTCGCGATGCTCAAGGGCCGCGCGAACTACCTGTGCCATTACTACCTGCAGCGCACCGCGGACAACGGCCGGCTGCCGTCGCGCCAGGACACCGCGTATCTGCAGGAAATCGTCCGCTTCGCGAAGATCACGCGGAGCGGCGACAAGGCGGAACTGGCGAGCGTGCCGGAAACTGCGCCTGTCTGGGCGATGGTCACGTCGACCCGCGACAACTGCCTCGGCCAGGAGTGCCCGCACTACAAGGAATGCTTCGTGATGCAGGCGCGCCGCGAGGCGCAGCAGGCCGACATCGTCGTCGTCAACCATCACCTGTTCTTCGCGGACATCATGCTGCGCGACACCGGCATGGCCGAGTTGCTGCCGAGCGCGAACACCATCATCTTCGACGAGGCGCATCAGTTGCCCGAGACGGCGACACTGTTCTTCGGCGAGACGCTGTCGACGACCCAGATCCTCGAGCTGGCGCGCGACACGGTCGCGGAAGGCCTGAGCCACGCGCGCGACGCGGTCGAGTGGGTCAAGCTCGGCGGTGCGCTGGAGCGCGCCGCGCGCGACGTGCGGCTCGCGTTTGCGGATGACACGATCGTGCGCATGTCGCTCGCGCAGCTCGGCGACGATCACCCGCTGTTCGGCGCGCTCGACGCGCTCGAGGCGGCGCTCGACGCGCTCGCGGATGCGCTGGCGAGCCAGGCCGAGCGCGCGGAGTCGCTCGGCGCGTGCCTGCGCCGCGCGCGCGAGCTGCAGGATCTGCTCGCCGGCTGGGTGGCGCCGGGCGCCGCCGAGGAGGCCGCGTCGCCCGCGGACGGCGGCAAGCCGGCCGGCGATGCGGGCGACCCGAACGGCAAGGTGCGCTGGGTCGAGGTGTTCTCGCATACGGTGCAGCTGCACGAGACGCCGCTGTCGGTCGCGCCGATCTTCGCGAAGCAGCGCGCCGGCGTGCCGCGCGCGTGGATCTTCACGTCCGCGACGCTGTCGGTGCGCGGCGATTTCACGCACTACGCCGCGCAGATGGGGCTCAGCTCGCGCCGCTCGATGACGCTCGCGAGCCCGTTCGACTATCAGACCCAGGGGCTGCTGTACGTGCCGCGCAATCTGCCGCAGCCGTCGTCGCCCGCGTTCACGGATGCGGTGTTCGATGCCGCGCTGCCGGCGATCGAGGCGTCGGGCGGCGGCGTGTTCATGCTGTGCACGACGCTGCGCGCGGTCGACCGGATTGCCGCGAAGCTGCGCGACGTGATCGACGCGCGCGGCTGGAACACGCCGCTGCTCGTGCAGGGCGATGCGAGTCGCACGGAACTGCTCGATCGTTTCCGTGCTTACGGCAACGCGATCCTGGTGGGCAGCCAGAGCTTCTGGGAGGGTGTCGACGTGCGTGGCGACGCGCTGTCGCTCGTCGTGATCGACAAGCTGCCGTTCGCGCCGCCCGACGATCCGGTGCTCGCCGCGCGGCTCGACGCGCTCGCGAAGAAAGGCCTGAGCCCGTTCGCCGTGCATCAGTTGCCGCAGGCGGTGATCACGCTCAAGCAGGGGGCGGGCCGGCTGATTCGCGCGGAAACCGACCGTGGCGTGCTGATGATCTGCGACACGCGGCTCGTCGACAAGCCATACGGACGCCGGATCTGGCAGAGCCTGCCGCCGTTCAAGCGCACCCGCGAGATCGAGGTCGTCGAGGAATTCTTCGAAGAGCATCGCCGCGGCAAGCGGGCTTGATCGCGACGCCGCGGCATGCGAGCCGCGGGCGTGCAGGACCAACAAAAAACCCGGCAATTGCCGGGTTTTTTGTTTTGTCACGGGGTGCGGAGCCCGCCGCGGCTCAGAACTGCCACCACGATTTCGTCGCGCCCGCGCGCGAGCGGCCCGTGATGTACGGGCTGTCCGGGAACGTACCCGCGAGCACGCGCTTCGTGTCTTCGGCGAGCTGCGGCTGATTCAGCTTGTCGTACGACAGTATCATGATGTGCAGCGCATCCTCGATCGCCGGCGCGCCCTTGTATTCCTTGACCGCGAGCTGGGCGCGGTTGATCGCCGCGACATATGCGCCGCGACGGTAGTAGTAGTCGGCGGCGTGCACTTCGTGCGATGCGAGCGCGTTGACCGTGTAGCGCATCCGCGCGGCGGCGTCCGGCGCGTACTTGCTCTTCGGGAAGCGGTCCACGACGACCTTGAACGCGTCATACGACTCGCGCAGTGCCAGCGGGTCGCGCTCGCTCATGTCCTGCCCGGAGAAGCGGCCGAACAGGCCCAGGTCGTCGTTGAAGTGGATCATGCCCTTCAGGTAGTACGCATATGCGACGTCGGGATGATCCGGGTGCAGCTGGATGAAGCGGTCCACGGCCTGGTCGGCAGCGGCGGCTTCGTTGTCCTTCCAGTTGCAGTAGGCGACGTTGATCTGCGCCTGCTGCGCGAAATGGCCGAACGGGTCGCGGCCCTGCAGCGACTCGAAGTATTTCGCGCACTTGCCCCAGTCGCCGCCGGACAGCGCGTCCTGTGCCTCTGAGTATAATTTGTTGTTCGACCAGGTAACCGTTTCGTCCTGCTTTTGCGGCAAGCCGTGGCAGCCCGCGATGAGGGCGGCGGCCGCAGCCAGCACAGCCCGGGCGGCGACGGTTCTTGCCACGCTTTTGGTCGAATTCATCATGCTCGCATGTCCTAGCTTCAAGTCTCGGTGACCCAGTCTAAATGACCCGTTCAAGTTCGTTGAATGCCCAGCAGGGCATGTCAAATGGCGACGATTATAGCCCAAGCGTTCGCCCCGCCGACGCTCCCCCCAGCGATTCGCTCGATGACGATCTCACAGGCGACGCGCTGCAGGCGCCCGTCGTGCCGTCCGTCGCGGGCGACGAGGCGCCGCGCGTCGTCCAGGTGCCCGCCGCGCTAGCCGGCGAGCGGCTCGACAAGGCGCTCGCGCAGTTGTTTCCCGAATTCTCGCGCAGCCGGCTGCAGAGCTGGATCGACGCGCAGCGGGTGCGCATCGACGGCGCGCCCGCGAAGATCCGCCAGCCCGTGCCGCTCGGCGCGACGATCGAGCTCGTGCCGGACCTGTTGCCGGAGCAGCTCGCGTTCACGCCGGAGCCGGTGCCGCTGTCGATCGTCTACGAGGACGATGCAATCGTCGTGATCAACAAGCCCGCCGGCCTCGTCGTGCATCCCGCCGCAGGCAACTGGAGCGGAACCGTCCTCAACGGCCTGCTGCACCGCTACGGCGCCGCCGCCGCGGGACTGCCGCGCGCGGGGATCGTGCACCGGCTCGACAAGGAGACCTCGGGGCTGATGGTCGTCGCGCGCACGCTCGCGGCCCAGACCGACCTCGTCCGGCAGTTGCAGGCGCGTACCGTGAAGCGCCGCTATTTCGCGCTCGTGTGGGGCACCATGCCGGACGAAGGCACGATCGACGCGCCGATCGGGCGCGATCCGCGCGAGCGCACCCGCATGGCAGTGGTGGCCGGCGCGTCCGGCAAGCCGGCGCGCACGCATTTCCGCACAGTTGACACATGTCTGTGGCAACGTCAGCCGGTGTCGGCGATCCAGTGCGATCTCGAGACAGGGCGCACGCACCAGATCCGCGTGCATTGCGCGCATACCGGGCATCCGCTGCTCGGCGACCCGGTGTACGGGCGCTTGCGCGGCAAGCGGTCGGTGACGGCGCTGCCGGGCGGTTTCGCGCGGCAGGCGCTGCATGCGTGGCGGCTCGGGCTCGTGCATCCGGTGACGGGCAAGGCGATGCAGTGGCGCTGTCCGTTGCCGGACGACATGGCGGCGCTCGTCGAGGCGCTTGGCTTCGGGCACGACGAAGGGGAATTCGACGACGCCGAAGCAGTCTATGACGATGATTTTGGCGGCGAGTATCTTGACGATGCGCCGTACGAGGATGACGAGGAGGAGTGAGTGCCGATGACGAACCTGGCGCCGTTGACGCGGCAGGACTGCGTACAGCCCGACTGGCGGGTGTCGCCGCGCGTGCGGGCGTTGATCACGACGCGCAACGGCGGCGTGAGCGGCGGCCCATACGGCTGCTGGCAGGACGGCGCGTCGTTGCCGGGCGGCATGAATCTCGGCCTGCACACGGGCGACGATCCGTCGCATGTCGCGGAGAATCGCGCGCGGCTTCTTGCGCTCGCGGGGCAGCCGCGGGCCGCATGGCTGGAGCAGGTTCACGGCGCGCAGATCGTGCGCGCGGACGAGGTGATCGCGGCCGCTCCCGACGGTGCGGCGCCGGTGCGCGCCGATGCGAGCGTGACCGATCGCGCCGGCGCGGTGTGCGTCGTGATGGTCGCCGACTGCCTGCACGTGCTGCTGTGCGACGAGGATGGGCGGGCCGTGGGCGCCGCGCATGCGGGTTGGCGCGGGCTGGCGGCAGGGATCGTCGAGCAGACGGCGGCGGCGGTGGCCGGCCTGGCCGGCGGCGCGACGGCCCGCTTGCATGCGTTTCTCGGGCCGGCGATCGGGCCGCAAGCGTTCGAAGTCGGAGCGGACGTGCGCGACGCATTCCTCGACACGGCCCCGCAGTCGGAGCATGATGACACAAACCATGCGTTCGCCGCGATCGACGGCGCGCCCGGCAAGTATCTGGCCGACCTGTACGCGCTCGCGCGGCTGCGTCTGGCGCGCGCCGGCGTCACCCGCGTCAGCGGCGGCGATGCCTGCACCTTCGCCGAGCAGGCGCGCTTCTATTCGTACCGGCGCGATCGAGTGACGGGGCGCATGGCCGCCGCCATCTGGCTTGCCGGTTGAACAGCGTTTGTTGCAGTGCGGGATCGCATCATCCCGATTTATTGGCTGCGTGGCGGTCGTTGCGCGCGCATTCGAATCAAAAATCGTCGAGACACGCGAATCAAAATGTTTCCACTGTTGTCGAAAGCCTTGTGCCGCCTGCGGCGCGAAGATTATCTTTGCGCGGGAAATGGCGGCGCTTTGATGTGGCGCTTCACATGGGGAAAACCATAATGATAAAAATACCGCACTGCGGCAGAATCTGGAGACGACCCTCCAGCGTATGACGGCCCGGCTCGCCGGGCGGCATGCCGCGCCCCGAGCAGGATTTCCCAGACTGACTCTCAGGAATCACCGGTAAGGCAGGTAATGACAGCATCGAAAAACTCGTCGACGTCCGCGTACGCGGGCATTTTCTCTGGCCACCCGACAGTCGATCAGGCGGTCCAGCCGATGCAACAGATGTTCGAATCCTGGCTGGGCGCGTGGCGCGACTTTGCCGATCCGGCGCGCGCGGCGACCGCGTCGGCGGCCGCGAATCCGTTTGCGACCTTTCAGTTCCCCAAAGCATTTCCGTTCCAGATGCCGTCGATGGCCGATTTCGGCGGCGCGGCGTCGCCGTTCGCCGGCCTGAAGCTGCCGGCGGCGGCGATTCCGCCCGAGCGCCTGCAGAAGCTGCAGGCCGACTATTCGCGCGACTGCGTGGCGCTGATGCAGCAGGCGGCGGCGATGAAGCTCGAGGCGCCGGAGCTGAAGGACCGCCGCTTCAGCGGCGACGCATGGAAGGCGTCGCCCGCGCATGCGTTCACCGCGGCGTGGTACCTGCTCAACGCGCGTTACCTGCAGGAACTGGCCGACGCGCTCGAGACCGATCCGAAAACGCGCGAGCGGATTCGCTTCGCGGTCCAGCAGTGGACGGCCGCGGCGGCGCCGAGCAACTTCCTCGCGCTCAATCCGGACGCGCAGAAGTCGATCATCGAGACCCAGGGCGAAAGCCTGCGCCAGGGGATGATGAACCTGCTGGGCGACCTGCAGCGCGGCAAGATCTCGCAGACCGACGAATCGCAGTTCGTGGTCGGCAAGAACCTCGCGTGCACCGAAGGCACGGTCGTCTATGAGAACGACCTGATCCAGCTGATCCAGTACAAGCCGACCACCGCGACCGTGTACGAGCGTCCGCTGCTGATCGTGCCGCCGTGCATCAACAAGTTCTACATCCTCGACCTGCAGCCCGAGAATTCGCTCGTCGCGCATGCGCTGTCGGGCGGCCATCAGGTGTTCCTGGTGTCGTGGCGCAACGCGGACGCGTCGGTTGCGCACAAGACGTGGGACGACTACATGAACGAGGGGCTGCTGGCCGCGATCGACGCGGTGCAGCAGATCAGCGGTCGCGAGCAGATCAACACGCTCGGCTTCTGCGTCGGCGGCACGATGCTCGCCACCGCGCTGGCCGTGCTCGCCGCGCGTGGCGAGCACCCGGCCGCGTCGATGACGCTGCTCACCGCGATGCTCGACTTTTCCGACACCGGCGTGCTGGACGTGTTCGTCGACGAGGCGCACGTGCAGATGCGCGAGCAGACGATCGGCGGCAAGAACGGCAC
>Ga0306924_10006190_pt1 | contig 11910 bp, 12 predicted proteins | sample sta12Can44000111_FD_203756 | JGI IMG/M metagenome (GOLD analysis project Ga0306924, IMG submission 203756) | Lab enrichment of tropical soil microbial communities from Luquillo Experimental Forest, Puerto Rico - statanox.12C.anox.44.000.111 (v2)... | ecosystem: Environmental > Terrestrial >... | reverse complement strand
GGCCACCCACTGCGCGTAGGGCACGCAATCCGGCTTGCCGTTGTCACAGGTCGCGAGCGGCGTCTTCCACAGGCTGATCGAGTCGAGATAGCTGGCCGGCGCGTTGGCGTGGTACTCCGCGCACGACCCGGCCTGCAGCTTGTCCATGTACGGGCAGGCGAGCATGTTGTCCGGCGTCTCGCCGTAGGTAACGGCCTGCAGCGCCTGGACCTGCGGCGTGCTGATGTACTGCATCCACTTGTAGGCGCAGTTCATGTGGGGCGCCTTGGCCGCGAGCATCCAGGTGTCCGCCCAGCCGGTCGCCCCCTCGTTCGGCACCACCGAACCGATCGTGAACTTGTCCGCCTTCAGCGTGCTGACCTGGTAGGGCCAGCCCGCGCCGACGACCGCGTTGCCGTTCTTGAAGTCGAAGATCTCCTGGGAGGCCAGCCCCCAGTACTTCTCGATCAGCGGGCGCTGCTGGGCCAGCAGGCTCACCGCCGCCTGGAACTGCGGCTGGGTCAGCTCGTACGGGTCGGTGATGCCCAGCGACGGCTGGTGGGTCTTCAGGTACAGCGCCGCGTCGGCGATCTGGATCGGGTTGTCCGGCACCGTCACCTGGCCCTTGTACTTCTGGTCGTAGATGACGTCCCAGGACGGCGGCGCGGTCGGGAAGTTCTTGGTGTTGTACATCAGCACGTTCGGGCCCCACTGCAGGGAGACCCCGTAGTGCACGCCGTTGATCGTGTTGAACGGCGGCGACTGGAAGGCGGGGTAGAAGTCCTTCCAGCTCGGGATCAGGTTGATGTTCACCGGGTGCGCGTCGCCCGCGTACAGGATGCGCAGGTCGGCGTCGCCCGAGGAGGACACCATGTCGTACTGGCCGCCGCCGCCGTTCTTCATCAGCGAGACCATCTCGTCCGAGCTGCCCGCGTACTTCGCGTTCACCTGGCAGCCGGTCTGCTGCTGGAACGGCTTGACCCACTTGGGATCGAGGTAGCCCTCCCAGGCGATGAGGTTGAGCTGGCCCTCGCCCTTGCCGACCGTCTGCAGCACCGGCAGGTTCGCGGTGGGCACGGTCTGCCCGGCCACCGCCCCGCCGCCGTTCTGGGTCGCGTTCCCGGTGCTGCCGCCGGTGGCGCTGCTACTGCTGCCGCCGCTGCTGCAGCCGACCGCGATGACGGACACCACCGCGAGTCCGAGCGCTATCGTCATCGGGCGTCTGCGCCCGCTGGTTCTCGCCATAATTAACCCTCCCCTGACGGGATAGTGAATGCCTGCTCCGGCCGCCAGGCGAGCCGCACGCGGCCACCGCTGGGCTCGCCGGAGGAGGGCCCCTCGGTGTTCTGCTTGCTGACCACGAGCTCGCCGCCGCCGTCCAGGTCCACGACGTAGCGGGTGAGCACGCCGGCGTAGATGACGTCCCTGATCCGGCCGGGCTCCACGTGCTCCCCGGCCGGGTCCGGCTCGCCGTCGGGGACCAGGGTGATCTTCTCCGGGCGCACGGTGATCGTGTGGCCGTCGCGCTCGATCAGGTTGGAGACGCCGATGAACCCGGCGACGAACGCGGTGCGCGGTCGCTCGTACACCTCGGCGGGCCCGCCGATCTGCTCGATCCGGCCCTGGCTGAGCACCGCGATGCGGTCGCTCATCGTCAGCGCCTCTTCCTGGTCGTGCGTGACGTAGACGAACGTGATGCGCACCTCGCGCTGCACCCGCTGCAGCTCGAGCTGCATCTCCTGGCGGAGCTTGAGGTCCAGCGCGCCGAGCGGCTCGTCGAGCAGCAGCACCTCGGGCTCGTTGATGATGGCCCGGGCCAGCGCGACGCGCTGGCGCTGCCCGCCGGACAGCTGGGCCGGCTTGCGCCCGCCGAGCCCGGGAAGCCGGACCATCTCCAGCGCGCGGCCGACCCTTTCCTGGCGCTCCGCCTTAGGCACCCGGCGCACCCGCAACCCGTACTCGATGTTCTGCGCCACGGTCATGTGCGGGAACAGCGCGTAGTCCTGGAACACGGTGTTGACGTCCCGGGCGTACGGTGGCACCCGGGTGACGTCGCGCCCGCCAAGCTCGATCCGTCCGGCGTCCGGCCGCTCGAACCCGGCGATCAGCCGGAGCAGGGTGGTCTTGCCAGAACCGGAGGGCCCGAGCAGGGTGAAGAACTCGCCGGCCCGCACCACCAGGTCGACGTCGGCGAGCGCGGTCACGTCGCCGTACCGCTTGCGCAGGCCGGTGACGTGGATCGCCGATGCCGCAGCAGCCGGATCACCTGCCGCGGCGGGCTGGGCGGGGCCCGGAACCGTGATCATCCGGCTCGTTGTACCACGGTTCAGCCAGCACCCGCAACGACGGTCCTACCCTGGACACCATGGAGTGGACAGGTCAGGTTTACGCCGACACCCCCACCGTGTCGGCCGAGGTCCGCATCGAAGCACCGCCCGAGCGGGTCTGGGAGCTGGTCAGCGACATCTTCCTGATGCCGGAGCTGAGCTCCGAGCTGATGGCGGTGGCCTGGCTGGACGAGGACCCCGAAGCCCCGGAGGGCACCGGCCCGGCGGCCGGCCGCCGGTTCACCGGCCGCAGCACCCACCCGGCCATGGGGGAGTGGGAGACGGTCAGCACGGTGACCGAGTGCGATCCGCCGCACCGCTTCGCCTGGGCGGTGGGCGACCCCGGCCATCCGTCGGCCACCTGGCGGTTCACCGTGGCCCCCGACGGGGAAGGCACGCGGCTGGAGCAGTGGTACCAGATGGGGCCGGCCCGCTCGGGCCTGAACATCGCCATCGACGCGATGCCGGACAAGGAGCAGAAGATCGTCTTCGTCCGGCTCCGCGAGCACGAGACGGGCATGAAGCGCAACCTGGAGCTCATAAAAGACCGGGCCGAACGGGCCGGGTTATGCGCACCGCCACCACCATCGAAGCGTCGACGGGCAAGGACGCCGTCGAGTTCGCCGTCGAGGCCGAGCGGCTCGGCCTGGACGTCTGCTGGGTCGCCGAGGCCTGGGGCGCGGACGCGCCCTCGCCGCTCGGCTACCTCGCCGCCCGCACCGAGCGGATGCTGCTCGGCTCGGGCGTGATCCAGGTCGGCACCCGTTCCCCCGTCACGATCGCGCAGACCGCGATGACGCTGGCCCACCTGTCCGGCGGCCGGTTCCTGCTCGGCCTCGGGGTATCCGGGCCCCAGGTGATGGAGGGGCTGCACGGCATCCCGTTCGGTCATCCGCTGGGCCGCATGCGCGAGACGGTCGAGATCGTGCGGCGGACCTTCACCGGGGAGAGGGTCACCTACGCGGGCCGGCACTACGGCCTCCCGCTGCCCGGTTCCAAGCCGATGCGGGTCAGCCTGCCGCCGGTGTCGGTGCCGGTGTACCTGGCCACGCTGTCGCCGAAGATGCTGGAGCTGACCGGCGAGATCGCCGACGGCTGGCTCGGCACCAGCTTCATCCCCGAACGCGCCGACGCCTATTTCTCGTACCTGGACGCGGGCCTGGCCCGGGCGGGCCGGACCCGGGCCGGCCTGGACGTCTGCCAGGGCGCCGAGATCAACCTGGTCCCCGAGGCCGAGCTGGCCCGCACCATCGCCAGCCGCAAGAAGGAACTGGCCTTCTCGCTGGGCGGCATGGGCACGGCCACGGCCAACTTCTACAACGACGCCTACAGCCGCCAGGGCTGGGCCGACGTCGCCGCCGAGGTCCGCGACCGCTGGCAGGCGGGCGACCGGGACGGTGCCGCCGCCCTGGTCACCGACGAGATGGTGCTCGCCACCACGCTGGTCGGCACCGAGGACATGGTGCGCGCCCGGCTCCGCGCCTGGCGCGATGCCGGCGTCGACACCGTTCGCCTCTACCCGTCCGGCGACACTCCGACCGCCCGCCTCGACACCCTGGCCCGCGGCATCGACCTGGTCCGCGCGCTCTAGATCGTTGACCGGGAAATATGCGCTGATCATGCATGGCCGTAGGCGATCAGTGAGCGCTTGACCGGTGTGCCGGCCTGCCAGTTGAGCCAGATGCAGGCATTGAGGGCGAGCAGCCGCTGGACGATGCGGACCCACAGCCCGGCGTGCCCGGCGACTGGCGCGGCCTTCCCGGCTACGCGGGGCGTGGCGGCTTCCGGCTCTGACCCGCCCGTTAGCCTGGACCGCACGAGCCTGCGGCTGACCGTGAGCACCCGCTGGGAAGCGCCTGGGCCCGACGTCGACCTGCCGCGGTAACTGCCCCGTCAACGGGCGCGATCGGTGGCGCTCGGGTGCCCGAAGGTCTGACGGTAGGCGGTCGGGCTGAGGCGAGTCTCCGCCGTGAAGTGCCTGCGGAGAAGTGAGGTATCCCCGAACCCCGAATGCTGTGCGACCTCCTCGACCGTGAGTTGCGTCGTCTCCAGCAGTCGGCGGGCTAGCAGCACCCGCTGCGTGACAAGCCACCGGTGCGGCGTCGTCCCGGTGGTGGCCCGGAATTCCCGGTAGAAGGTGCGGCGGCCCATGGCGGCCGTGTCGGCGATCTGGGCGACCGTCGGGTTCTCGGGGAGATGTTCGAGCGCCCAGCTGAGCGCGGGACCTAGCCGCCCGTTGCCAATGTCGGGCATCGGCTGCTCGATGAACTGGGCCTGGCCGCCTTCACGGTGCGGGCCGACCACCAGGGCCCGGCCCAGGCGATTGGCTATCTCCGCGCCGTGGTCCTTGCGCACCAGGTGGAGGCACAGGTCGATGCCTGCTGCCACCCCGCCTGAGGTCAGGACGTCGCCTTCGTCGATGTAGAGCACGTCGGGGACCACCTCGACCTGCGGGTAGGCCTCGCCGAGGGCGCGGCAGTACGGCCAGTGCGTGGTGGCCCGGCGCCCGTCCAGCAGCCCGGCGGCGGCCAGCACGAACGCGCCCAGGCACAGCGACACGAGCCGGCTGCCCCGGGCCGACGCGGCCGCCAGAGCGGCGAGCACCGCGTCAGCGGGACGCTCGCGTATGAAGCGGGCCACCGGCAGCACGATGATGGTGTCGGCTGCGGCCAACTCGTCCAGGCCACGGTCAACGGTGAGGCGAAGACCGCCCCGCGTGTCCAGCCGGCCGCGCTGCTGTCCGCAGACCGAGAAGTCATACCACTGCGGAGCGAGCCCGCGGTCGATCCCGAATACCTCGGTCACCGCGCCCAGATCGAGCGGAGACGTGCCGTCCAGCGCGAGCGCGGTCACCCGATGCCCTGGCACGGATCACACGATAGTTGTCACTCGTGCCACTGTCCACGTACGTCCGGCGGCCCCGAAACTACAACTCGACACGGCCGCATCCCGGCCGGGGAACAGGAGACCATCATGAGCAACGCAGATCTGGTACGCCGATTCACCGAGGAGTTCAAGAACCGCAGCAACTTCGCGATCGTAGACGAACTGTTCACCGACGACTTCGTCCACCACCTCCCCATCCCGCAGATCCCGCCCGGCCGCGACGGCATGAAGGCCCTCGGCCAGTTCGTAACAGGCGCGATCCGCGACATCACTGTCACCGTCGACATCCTTATCTCCGACGGCGAGTACGTGGCCGATCGCACCAGCGCCCGCGGAATCCGCAACGACAACGGGCAGGAGATCACGTGGAACGAGCACGAGATCTGGCGGGCCAGCAACGGACGGCTGGCCGAGCAGTGGTCCGTGGCCGCCGGGCTCGACCTCGGCTAGATGCGAGCAGTGCTGATCATGCGTGGTCGTCGGCGATCAGTGAGCGCTTGACCGGCGCGCCGGCCTGCCAGTTGAGCCAGATGCAGGCATTGAGGGCGAGCAGCCGCTGGACGATGCGGGGCCCACAGCCCGGCGGGGACGCGGCCGCCGTGGCGTTCGAGGCCGAGCTGGTTCTCCAGCGTCCAGCTGCGCGGGGTTCCCCGAGCCCGTGAATTACCGGTCAACGATCGAGGCGTCGGCCGCCCCGATCACTGCTGCGGGGTGACCTTCCGTCATTGGTTACGCAGGACGAGATCGCCCGTCGCGATGACGTGCCCGCTCCGGCTGACCTGGATGGCCCAGGTCGTCCCGTCTCCTGGTGCGGCAGGCATGTCCGGGGTGCGGTCCGGCAGCTGGAACATGAGGGCCGTCTCCGTGTCCTTCACCACGGGCAGATTGGCCACTTCGAGGGGGTCGCCGCCGGCGTCGATGCGCGCCGCGAGCGCGGTCGCGTCGGCGATGTGCCGAACCGATGGGGTCGGCGGGATGTTCACCGAGAACACGCTGCTGGTCAGCTTCACGTCGTGTCCGGCGAGCGGCGTCCCGGTCGACGCGACGATGGGATCAACGGTCATCGCCGGGTCATGGCGGGCGCGTACCGTCAGGGTCAGCGAGGCGGAGGACAGGGTTCCCCGCTCGAGCTTGATCTCGACCTCGGTGTCTCCGGATTCCGGGGCGGCCAGCGAGTCGCGCAGGCTGACCGCGGCGGTGTCCCCGGCCCGGGGTTGGTCGGCTAGCTGTCCGACGTCGGTGGCCGCGTCGGTCACGGCGGCCGTAAGTGGTTCGGCGCCGGCTTGGGCGACGTGAGATGGCGAGCCGGCGACCGGCTGCGGCGGTACCAGGTTGGCGCCGGCCAGCGTGATTCCCTGCCCGGCGAGGCTCGTGCCGGGGTCGGCGATGATCAGCGTAGGCGAGATGGAGGTTAGTACCGGTGGGGGAGCTGTCTGCACGCTCAGGGCAAGCGGCTGGGTGCTGCTGGCTCCCCGGATGAGCTGGACCTGGAAGACGAGCGTCTCCCCGGGAGCGGGCACGGGCGCGTCGGCCGGCAGTACGAAGGACACGCGGTTGTCGTCTTCATAAGCCGCGGTCGTCATCGCGGCCGTGTTCGGCCCGCGGATCGAGATCTGCGCCGTCGCCTTATCGGCCGTGGTGGCGCCGGGCGTCGCCAGGAACTGGCCCTGCATGATGACCTTGATGTCCGCGTACTCCTTCGCGGATGCGACCGCGAGCAGGGCCGGGGAAAGCCCGACCGCGACGGGCTGGTCGGGCACGACGGCAAGCGCGTTGTTCATCACGGCGACCAGCCCGGCAGGCGTTGTGACCGACACCTGCAGTTGGTCCCGCGCTGACCAGGCCACCGAGGCCGGCGGTGCTGGCACGAGGAAATCAACCTGGTCTTGCGCCCCGGCCGCGGTGGTGGTGTCTCCGGCGGCAGCAGGCGGAGGATCCACAACGGTGGCGTCGACACCGGCGACCGCAGCCTGTAGCTTGTTAGCGGCGCTCACGGCGGTGAGGTTGTTCCCGTAAGCGGTTACCCGGTCACCAATCCGCGCGGACTGGGGGTGCACAGCGGTAAGTACCGGCTGGTTGGACGTGACGCCCTTGTTGACCGAGTAAGTGAGCGCCGACCCTCCGGTCAGGAACGCGATGAAATTGGGCAGGACCGGCAATCCTGCGGCTTCGTTCGCGCAGAAGGCGGCGACGGTGATGACCTGGGCAGCGAAGTTGAACAGGGTGTACTGAAAGTCGTATAGATCTACCGCCCCGGCGTCATTGCTGACCACGTCGCTGAGCTGATTCGGAGTGCCGTCCGTCTTCTGCAGAGTGCCGTTGTTCACGCGATTGGTCACGACCGTCTTGGCGAAGAGTGCCGCGGCGTACGGGCCGCCGAGCAGGACCAGGTAGAGGTCGCGGTTGGCCGGGTCGTCCAGTGTGTGTTTCATGAAATCGGCGAAGGTGGCGGTTTTGCCGGAGAGAGCACCGTTTCCGGTCAGCGCCAGCAGGGCCTCGGTAACGAACATGAAAGCCACCACGACCGTCCACATGACGGCAATCGTCTTTGACGTGGACCACCGTCGGTCATAGCCGTGGAACAGGCCACCGCGCCCGGAGGCGGTGCCTGCTTTCTTCGCTGATTTCGCTATCCTCTGGACGGCCCTACCGCCACGGCCACGAGAGCCGCCACGATTAGCGCCGCGACCAGTGGTGCCCATACCTGAGCGCTCTTTACGACGCTGGCCGACTCGGTGCTCGCCGCCAGCCCGGACAGATGCATGCTGAAATCCCGCGTCATGATCGATGAGTCCCGCCCCTTGTTCCCATGGCTCAGGCGATTGCATCAGTATTACGCCGTTCCGCTCGCTTTGCCTAGGCTTAGTGAGCGGCTGGAGGATCACCGAACCCGGCAATCTGGATATTTCTCCTAATTCGGGCAAATATCTGCGGAAGTACTGCGGGATGGTGGCAGGCGGGGACAGCGGCCAGGGCTTGCCGCCGCGAATGCGAAGAGAGAATGAGTTGAAGTATTTCCGGAGCTGCTGCGCCCGTGTCTTGCCCGGACGTCATGGCCGCCGCCTGGCAGGCACGCGGTCACCGGCGGGCCACGATGGTGCCGCCGTCTCCCACCGCGTAGCAGGTGACCGCGTCGACACAGGTGATGCCGTACAGGTCGCGGGTGGTGGGGCGGCCGTCGGCCACCCAGGCGGTCCCGTTGACCGTCCGGGTGATCGTCCCCCGGTCCCCGGCCGTGTAGCAGGTCCGCGCGGCCGGGCAGGCGATGGCGTTGCGGATGCTGCTGGCCCCGCTCGGCCCGCCCAGCCAGTATTCCCCGCCGTCGGCGGACCAGTTCACGCCGTTGCCGGTGATGCCGGAGACACCGTAGCAGCGGGCATTTGTGGGGCAGACGCCCGCGTCGGGTGAGAACGCCGCGCCGGTCGGAGCCGGCTGCGCGGTCGCCAGGGCCCTGGTGCACGGGGCGGGGGGCTGGGTGCACGTGAGCATCGTCCAGGGCGCGCCGGGTCGAGCCGAGGCGAGGACAGCGTATATGATCCCGCTGTTCCCGCCGAGGAACTGCCCTCCGCCGGCCCGGCAGAGCCCGCTGTTCAGGCACGAAACCCACTCCAGGGGATAGGGAAACAGCTGGCTGCCGCAGTCGCCTTCAACGCATCCCACGCCCGGCGGGTGGGGCTGCCGGATCCAGCTTGCTCCTCCGTCCCTGGTCATCCAGATGGCATTCGGCGGCCCGGCCTGGCCCGGAACGGGAACCGGCGCGCCGAAGTACCCGGCCGGCCCGGTCGCCACGGCGTAGCAGATGCTGGCGCTGACGCAGGCGATGTCCAGCAGGCCCAGTCGGCACGGCTGCCCGCTGTCATCACCCGGAGGACCCGGCGGGCACGCCCCGCTGGTAAGGCCCGCGCCGGCCCCGGGCAGGGGGAGCACATGGCTGCTCCAGGTGCCGCCGCCGTCGTGCGTCACCAAGATGGTGTCCGGCCGGGCGATGACATAGCAGGAACTCGGCGCCACGCAGGCGATCCGGTACAAGATCGCCGGGGAGCCCCGCAGCGGGCTGGCCTGGGCCCGCCACGTGGCCCCGCCGTCCCCGGTGGACACGATGGTGCCCGCCGCCCCCACCGCCTCGCACCGCAGCGCGCTGAGGCAGGCCACCGCGTACAACCGCTGCCGCGTGCCGCCGGCGTCCGCCCGCCACGCGCCAGACGTTGCCGCGGAGCGGCCCGTGCCCGGCGCACCCGGCCTGGCCTGGCCCGGGCTCCCGCAACCGGCCAGCAGGACCGCGGCGGCGCACAGCCAGGTCGCCGCCGCGGCCGCGGGCACCCGCCGGCCGGCGCGCACGACGCACGCCAGCAGCGTCGCAGCCGCCCTGGCCGGGATCGATGCGGCCGACGTTCGGCCCACTGTTCTTAGGTCTAAACCAGCTTGGCCACGGTGAGCAGCACGGCCGAATCCTCCAGCGCCACGAGACTGTGTGACGCGGCGGGCACCATCAGCAGGTCGCCCCGCCGGCCCTCCCAGGAGTGCTGGCCGGCCGTCAGCCGGACCCGGCCGGCCAGGACGTGCACGCTCGCCTCGCCGGGATTCTCGTGCTCGGCCAGGGTCGCGCCGTTGATCATGGCGATGACGGTCTGGCGAAGTACCTTCTCGTGGCCGCCGATGACGGTGCTCGCGGCGCGGCCCCCGCTGCCGCCCCGGGCCCGCTCGAGTAGCTCACGGGCCGTCGCATCCAGGGAGAACTTCTGCATGACACCATCATGGCCCCACCCGGCCGCGAAGACCTGGCTTACCGGGTGAGCGCGCTCTCCGCCGCGCCCGCGTACAGCTCGGCGGCCCGCCAGCAGTACCAGGCCGCCACCGACCGGTACGGCCGGAACGGGTCGCCGAGCGGCTTGAGCTCGCGCGCCGTCGGTTGGGGGACCTGCCAGGCCAGCCCGTAGCCGCGGCGGACGCCGAGGTCGCCGACCGGCCAGACGTCCAGCCGGCGCAGCTGGAAGATCAGGAACATCTCGGCCGTCCACGACCCGATGCCGCGCACCGCCGACAGCCGCTCGATGATCTCGTCGTCGCTCCTTCTGGCCAGCCCGTGCGGGGAGAGCACGACCGTGCCGTCGAGCACCTTGGCCGCCAGGTCTCGCAGCGATGCCATCTTGTTCCTGGACAGGCCGACCGCGCGCATCTGTTCGTCGGTCAGCCCGAGCAGCGGCCCGGGCTGCACCTCCCCGCCGACCGCGGCGGTCAGCCGCCCGTGGATGGCGGCCGCCGCACGCCCCGCCAGTTGCTGGTAGACGATAGCCCGGACCAGCGTGCCGAAGTGCGACTCGGTCGGGCGGCTGAGCCGGGGCGGCCCGGCCTCGGCGACCAGCCGGGCGATGACCGGATCCCGTTCGGCCAGGATCCGCGCCGCCGCCCCGAAGCTCGGTGAGCTCATGCACCGAGCTTGTCACATCCGGGCTTGTCACATACGGCCCGGCGCGATCCGTCATGGCAGCGACGAAAGAAACAGAACAGGAGGAGATGCGACATGGCAAGGATCGCGGTAGCGGGCGCGACCGGACGGGTCGGACGGCACGTCGTCGACGTGCTCCGCGGGGGCGGGCACGACGTGGTGGCGATATCCCGCTCGAACGGCGTGGACGTGATCACCGGGGACGGCCTGGCGACGGCGCTGGAGGGCGTGGAGGTGGTCATCGACGTGACCACCGGGCCGTCGCCCGAGCAGGGGCCGGCCACGGAGTTCTTCACCACGGCGAGCAAGAACCTGCAAGAGGCGGGAGCGCGGGCGGGGGTGCGCAAGCTGGTGGTGGTGTCCATCATCGGTGTCGACAAGTCCGCCGGCGGCTACGGCGCGGCCAAGATGGCGCACGAGCGGGCCGCGCTGGCCGGCCCGATCCCGGCGCGGATCCTGCGCGCGGCCCAGTTCCACGAGCTCGTGGAGATGCTGATGGGCTGGGGGCGGCAGGGTGACGTGATCTACCTGCCCAGGATGCGCACCCAGATCGTCGCGGCCAGGACCGTGGCCGAGGCGCTGGCCGCCCTGGCGCTGTCGGACGAGCCGGAGGGCGAGCGGCCCGCGGAGATCGCCGGCCCGCGCGAGGAATACCTCCCGGACCTGGCCGCGCTGGTCGTCGCCAAGCGTGGCGAGGAAGTGAAGATCGAGGCGGTCGGCCGCCCGGACGACCCGGACGACGTGCTCGGCGAAAACGGCGGCCTGCTGCCCGGCCCGCACGCCACGCTGGCCGGCCCGACCTTCGCCGAGTGGCTCAGCGCCGCGGCCTAGCAGCACGTTTCATGATCATGGGCAGTTCGGGCCAAATAGCGCCCAAAACTGCCCATGATCATGGATTCAGGTCTAGCTGATCACCCCGGTGGCGGTGACGCGGTGGGCGGCGTCGCGGCACGACACCCGGATCGCGTCACCGTCGCCAGCGGCCGACACGACCAGGCCCTGGTCGTCATACAGGGGCGCGACCAGGCGATAGGAGAACTCGGACGGTCCCCGGGACCGGGCCAGCTCGGCCATCAGCAGGGCCTGCAGCGGTCCGTGCACGACCAGGCCGGGGTAGCCCTCGGCCCGCGCGTACGCCAGGTCGTAATGGATCCGGTGCGCGTTGTAGGTCAGCGCGGAGAACCGGAACAGCAGGACCGGATCCACCGTGACCGGCCAGTCCCGGCCGGCCACCGCCACGCCTGGGCCCGAACGGGCCGGGCCATTCGCCCC
>Ga0306924_10006189_pt1 | contig 11911 bp, 13 predicted proteins | sample sta12Can44000111_FD_203756 | JGI IMG/M metagenome (GOLD analysis project Ga0306924, IMG submission 203756) | Lab enrichment of tropical soil microbial communities from Luquillo Experimental Forest, Puerto Rico - statanox.12C.anox.44.000.111 (v2)... | ecosystem: Environmental > Terrestrial >... | reverse complement strand
CGCATACTGTGCTGTGGTGGGACGAAGAGCATCACCCGCGCAGCCCGCCCGATGGGTTCCGGGATGCTGGGTCCACCGGCGCACGTCTCGCGTACGGTGAGGGACCGCGCGCCCGCGTGGCAGGTGTTCGAGGTCGACCCGCGCATCGAAGACGCGACGTCCGCGCAACTGGGCTACCGCGCTCGGGAACGGAGCTGCCGCGCTGCAAGCATCGACGAACCGGCTCAGGTCCTCGTCCGACCGAAGCGGGTCGACGTCGGCCTCGCCGGGAGACCGTTCGATGGGATGTGGGACCATAGCCCCCTCTCCTCGGATCCGCTTGGTCCGGCTCGGGCGCCGGCGGTAGGCATGATCTTCGACGCGCAATTCGCGTCTTGTGACAGTCTCGTCGTGCAGAATGCAGGTCCCTTCACAATGGGTACCGCGTATGGCGGAGTGCGCGCGGCGACCTTGGACGATGCCCGCGGCGGAATCTGACGTTCGTTCGCCGAGATCATGCGTTGCGCGAAATGGAGGCACAGCGTGCTCCATGCGCGCGCAAACACCGAAAGTCCTCCCTCGCGCGCCCGTCCTGAAGCACTGCGCCCGACCGGAGCATCCCCCTCGACCCCAAGGAACGTGTCGCTTTCTTCGCCTGCGCTTGGGACCGTTCGTCGGCCTTGAACCTTGCGGTGGAGCCCATCGAACCTGAGCCGCTGGCGTTGCGCGCGACAGCGCACGACGACCAGTCCGCCCGGACTCGAACCGGGACGCCGCTCGCGCGGCCGAGGATTCTTAGTCGAGGCTCGCTCGCTGGGACCACTGCAAACCCTGCGAGTTCTATCGGGTTCCTGGCCGTCCGTGGCCGTCGCTGGCCGGGGGCAGTGGGTCGCCGTTGGGTCGTGGCTGTCTTACCGTCCGTGCATACTGCGGGCCCCATGAACGAGACGACGCTGCTGGAAGAGGCGAAGCAAGCCCTTCGGGACGGCAAGTGGCTCGCCGCCGTCGGGGCGATCACGGGACATGAGGGTGACGGTCACTGGGGATGCGACCGCTGAACGCAGGATGCGCCGAGCGATGCCTCAGTCGGCCTCAGTCCCCTCGTCGTCTTTACACGGCACGCTCCAAAATACGCCCCAGTTGATCGTAAACGGCTGGGAATCATTGGTGGTGGTCTCGTCGTCTGTGTACGACTCGAAGACGAACAGGTCGCCGTGGCTCGTGTGCAGCGGAACAGGCGTGAGGTTCGAGCAGATCCCGGTCGCCGGGGCCAGGGAGACGCACGACGACGCAGGCCCGCCGAGCACGGTCGCGTTCGTGAGGTCGGTGACGAGCCCGGCCGTGGGCGCGCTGTAGTTCGACGCGTTCGCCGGGTTCAGGGCGATGTCGGAGGCGGCGCCGAGCGTAGAGTTCGTCGTGAGGCCGTTCGGATCGTTGAGGGTGCTCGCGCTCGTCAGCCCGAAGGGATAGCCCGGACCGCCGGCGGTCGAGCCGAAGCCTAGGAACGAGCGGCCAACGTCGTAGAAGACGTAGAGCTGGTCCGGCGCGAGTTCCGCCCGGATCGTGCGGTCGAACGCGACGATCGTCGCGCTCGCCCGACCGGTTTGGTTCATGAACGTGCGCGCTGCGCCGCTGCCGGACGCGACCACGTTGTCAGTGTCCGACGCGAACGACAGGTAGATCTGGGCGGCCGAGAAGTGGCTCGCGCCGAGCGTGACGTCCGCGATCCAGTACCCGTGGTAGGTGATCGCGGTCGGCGATCCTTGGTCCTCTCTGCACCCGTCCGCGGAGACGGCGGCGACGAGGTCGTTCCAGCCGTCGTCGCCCGTTTGCGCGACGAAGAAGCCCGGGCTGAGGGTGTCTACGAGGAACCCCGGGGCGCTCACCTGGTACGGTTGGAACAGGTACAGGTCTCCCTTGCTCGTCTTCAAGGCCTGGCGCACGCCCGGGCACGAACGGTCGGGGAAGCCCGGACATACCCAGGCGCGCCCGCTGAACGCGGTGCCCTGGGTCAGGGTGGTAGGCAGCTCTTGGACGGCGACGCTCGGGAGGGCGGCATCTCCCCAGTCGATGGTGCCGTCCTCGACCCCGAGCGGATACGCGGGCTCGATCCCGCCTGGCGCGGTCGTGGAGAACGAGCCGAAGCCGACGCCTCGCCCGCCAGGACCAAAATCGAAATCGTTCGGGTTCCCGAGGTCGAGGCTCACGAAAAGCTGGTTCGGCGCGAACGTGGCGTGAACAACCTTTTCGGCGGCCACGACGAGGACGGACGCCCTCCCCTTCGTGATGAGGTTCACGTCGGCGCTTTCGCCGGTCGTGGGGTCCGTGATGGTCTGGTTCTGGACATCGCTCGTGTCGCCCTCGAAGCGCAGGTAGACGCGCGCGTTCGTGAACGACCACGACCCGAGCTCGCCGTCCGTGATCGTGAAGCCCGTGTAGGCGATGGGGGAGGCGCGGGCCGCGGTCGCGAGCGCGCCCATCGCGAACGCCGTGACGATCCACCGGCGCGAGGCCGACCCGCGTGAGGGCCTGTACCGCCGCGTGCGCATGCTCGACATGATTCCTCCCGATCGCGAGGGCTCTCACGACGATGCGAACGCGCGACGCGGTTTCAACCACTAGTAACGGGTTCACCCTGCGGCGTGCTCGCGCCCGTGAGAGAGGGTCAAGCGGAGAGCGAGAACGTTCGAGGGACACGCCGGTGACCTTCCTCCCGCTTGCCGTTGCGTTTCTCGACGGTGAAGCACGCTCGCGGAGTGAAGACAGGCGTCGAGTAGAGCTGCGGCTGCCTCGAACTCGTGCAGCCTACGGTTCCTCCTGCCCCCCGACGGCGCGGGTCGCGAACGTGTTACCCGCGATGAGGCGACCATGTGAGGATCGCGTCCCTCCGTTGCCGAGTACGTCCAGCCGGGCCCCAGGTTCGACGGGTCGGGGTCGTGAGCGTTCCCGGCGCATGAGGTCATTCGCGGTCGAGTACGCGCACTCTCCGTGCCGCAGGCGAACCCCGAGCAGCTCACGAGGTCGAAGGTCGTGACGCGCGAGCACGTCCTGCTCGTCATCGGGCATCTCACCCCGCCGTGGAGAGACGCCCTACTACTCCAGGCGGCGACCGGGTGGCACGTCTCGGAGGTCGCGCGCTTCGCGACGAAGGGGACGATCGAGCCGGTCCCCGCGCACGAGCGGCAGTCGGCTGTCGCGGGGATCGTGGTCTCGCCCCTTCACAAGAGCGGTGTCCCGATCAGGACGAGGGTCGGGGCAGAGGCCCTCGAAGCTGCCAAGCGGCTCCGGTCGCACGGCGTGTTCAGCGAGCGCGACTACTACCGCGCCGTGAAGGCCGCCTGCGGCGCCGTGAAGCGCCCGGACGGCGGGGTAGGGGTCCCGGCCTTCTCGCCAGGCATGATGCGGCACAGCGTCGCGAGCTGGGCGGTCGAAGACGGTGCCGACCTGGCTTCGGTCAGCACGTTCCTCGGGCACAAGAGCGCCTGGACCACGAAGCGGTTCTACGCGACGTTCGCGACTCCGGCGAAGGTGCCCACGCTCGTGTAGCGGTTCCGAACCAGGGTAGAGCGCGAGGGGTCGTCCGTGGGACAAGGGCGGCCCCTCGTCGTGCTTCTGGGGGTGGGTCGTCGTTGGGACGTGGGGGCGCGGGCTAGGATCTTGGATCAGGGGAGGGGGCCGGCAGACGGTCGCCTCTAGAATCGCTGCGGCACAAGCAGTCCCGAGTAGGGCCGCCCGGACTCGAACCGGGACGCCGCTCGCGCGGCGGAGGATTTTAAGTCGCGTCTGCCGGGTCTCTACGCCCTGTGAATACGGTGGATCCTCTTCGCTGGCTTGATCTTCCTGGCGTTCACTGGCTGTCGTTGGCTGCATGAAGTGGGGCGAGAGTGGGGCAAGAATCAACGCTCGGTCCGGGCGCAGAGATCCACCGGTGCCCCACTGACGCCGCCGCCGTCGCGACCGACCGCCGGGCGATGCCCCTGGGCGTTCTGGCTGGGCCCCTGAGCCCTCGAAAACGGGTCCGGGGGCCTGGCAGCGGGGCACCGGCCGCGCGGTGCTCTGAGAGCACAGGTCCACCGCCCCGCGCACATGCGCGGGCACGTCGAGGACCTTCTCTTCGTTGGGGTGATGGAGCTTCACGCGGACCGCCGGAGGGAGTTCAACAGATGGATCCGCCCCCACGCCGAATGAAGGCGGCAGTTCGGGAAGGGCCGCGCGAAATGGAACGGGCTTCCCGGTGCGGTTCACCGTCCCCCCTGTCACGACGGCCGCTTAGGCGCGCTGCCGGGCTCTAGGGGCGCTCGGATTTACTCAGGGGGCCCGTAGCTCCGGGTGGTCGATCTAGACGCGGAGGATGGCGTCGCGGATGAGCGCGCACACATCCACCGGGCCTCCCTCGGCTGCTCTCTCTACCGCCAGGAGACGGAGCGCCTTTAGCTGCGCAGGGTCCAGGCTCGAACGTAGCGAGGCCGCGCAAGGATCAGGATGCGGATACCTTCGTCACGGCGCCTTCCACCACACCCACCATCCGCACGCAGCAATGCAGGCCCACACGACGCGACTGAGCCAGCCCTGTCGGCTCGACACGGCGCTGCTCACGAACAACACCGTCCCAGTCATCGCGGGGATCCATGCGGCATGAGCGTGACCGGCGTGTCCACCCAGGATGGAGTCCATCAGCATGTACGCCAGCCAGAGCAACGGCAGCACGAACGCCGCCGTGTTGCGCCCTGGATCCCGGCCCCGCCACGCCGCCTGCCACTGCACCGTAGACAATGCGATCCCGAGCGCGAGAAAGGCGGCCCAGGTCGCGACGGGGCCGACGAATACAGTGCGCTCCTTCGTTGGTAGAGCCGCCGCGACCGCGGCGAGCAGGGCTAGCGCCAAGGCGAGCGTCCAGCGCACCGGCTTATCGCGGCGCCACGGCCACCAGCTAGTGTCCAAGGACTTGCGCACCCCCGTGCCGAGGAGAGCAGGTCCCGAGACTTAGCGCGATGACCTGGGCGGGTACCGCCACCCGCGCCGGGCACACGAGCGTAGCGAGGCCGCGCAGGATCAGGATGCGGATGATCGCCAGGCCACGTTTTAGTCCGCTTCATCCTCGCTGACGCCAGCGCCGACCAAGTCGGGGTACTGCTTCAACAGAATCCACGCCCACCACTCTAGGTGGATCTGGAAACCTTCAGCGGCGTAACCGTCCCGCCTCCTGACTTCGCATACGCCTGCGCGCTGCAAACCCGTGACAGCGTCCGTCACGCGGTCGGAGTAGGCGATGCGCGAGAGCTTCTTGATCGCGGGACGGAGCAGTGCTTTCTCCGCTTCCGATAGCTTGCGAAGCTTCCGCATGCGGTACACGCGCAGTAACCAAGGCCCGAGCCCCTGCTTCCCGAGCCCCGCCGCCATGGGGATGAGGAACGCGAGGGCGGTGACGAACAGCACGCCGAGAGATCCCCGGTACTGCGTTCGTATCTGAACAATTCCTAGCTTCGCGGCCCAGTACTCGGGCGCGAAGAGTATGAAGCCAGATGCCAGCGCCGCCGGCGCGGGAAGCTCTTTCGGAATCTTTGCTAGTGCTTGAACGATCGCAGCCCAGTCCATCGAGCACCACCTCTACGACACAGCGGTGAACAGCACCTACGCCATCGCAGTATGGCGCGAACGTCCGACGAGTTCACTGGGGATGAGCGGTGGAAACTCCGCGAAGTTCCGGGGGAAATGGCCGTGGATAGCCGGTGAGTCGGCTTGAGCGGCGTCAGGTCGCGGCGAGATTCGGCACCGAGTAGAAGGGGCTGCATCTTGATGCGGAGTTTCACTCTTCGTTGGCCCGGAAGCGGGCGGGAAGCGAAGGGCGCTGGATCTGCGTGATACTGTCATGCGAGGAGGTTCCAGTGATGTGGTTCAGGCCGACGGGCTACGACTGTAAGTACATTCTCCCTCGCGACGCAGAGCCGCCCGAGGGCGCGCATCTCGTAAGTAAGGAACGCAGCCTCGTCTGGCAGATTGAGTCAGAATGGCGGGACTTTGTGCAGCTCGCCTCGGGCGAGTGGTTGAAAGATCTCAAGGGCTCGCTCCGGGTTGAGGAAGGAACCTTCCTTGAGATGGAGAAGGGGCGCCCAATCGCTGGGACGCTCGCATATTACGGCGCCCACGGTTACCAGGTGCGACTCCGCGTGTCCGAGCGCGAATTCGACCGGCTGCTTGAACTTGCTCGCGCCCAGAAGATCCCGGACGTGATGATCAAACCTCCGATGAGAGTGGAAGGACTGGAGGCGGGCATCACTGACGGCAAGAAGTGGGATGTGACAAAGAGCCCTTGGATAGAAGTCCTGTGGTGGGACTTCTTCCTTCCGTTGAGCGCGGCCAGCGACGACGCCGACGACAAGAAGGCCCCGCCGATGACGCTCGCCAATGTCGTTGATGTCGTGAACGAGCGCGGGCGGGCGTTGCTGGGCTTCGGGTGGTTTGCACTGGTCGCCGGTTCGATTCTGCTTTGGCTGCTACGTCGGTGAGGTCACCGCTGATGCGCTACTACCGCCTCGCCAAGCCCTATCTGCTCGTCGTTCTGCTTTACCTCGGGGTCGTGTGGCTCTGGGAGCGCAACCCCAAGGATCTGCCGTACATGCTCGTCGGCCTGCCCGTGTTGGTCGGCATCTACGTGCATTCCAAGGTGCTGGAGGAGATTCGAGTCCGGCAGCGCGGGATCGAGTTGACCATCAGCGTCGTGTACCCGGCGCCGAAGTACCTCCGCGAGCATCCATACTTCAACCCCGCGCATGAAGCGGCTCTGAGAGTGCACGAGAGGCTCAAGCAAGAGGGTCGTGAACACGAGTATGGGCGCCTCATGTCCGAAGGGATCGGCACCCAGTTCCGCTTCCTCTACCACGGCGGCCTCGTGTGGTCTGAGCCGCGCAAGTCCTTTGTGTCGAGGGCGTTCGTGGCGGGACGCATCTTCGGGAACGTGCTCGGTGACGTGAAGAGCGAGGCCGCTGACATCGAGCCGTCCCTCATGATCGTGGAGAGCCACGGGGTGGTTGGCGTTCTCCTAGTTCCCGTTCAGCCAGATGAGGCGTTCGTCAGCACTCGCCGGGAGAAGAGCGAGATGCGGGCCTTTAACGTGTTCGATGAGCAGAAGGTGAACGAGCTTCTCAACAGGAAGCCGAAGGTAAGAGAACCCGGATCCTACGACTACGAATTCAAGGGGCCGGGCGAACCCCCCGCCGTGCTGCTTGGTCAATTCCCGGTGCACGCGTTTCGCAGGCTTCTCGCACTCGGTGAGAACAACAGCGCCGTCAGCCAGGGCGAGTTCGATAGTGCGTGGGACGCGCTGATGAAGCGGTACGGACTTTCGGCCCCCAAGCGCACGCGCGATCCTGAGTTCGATCCCCTCGATGTGTTCGAGTTAGACAGCGAATGGATACGGTTCACGTTCGGCCAAACGGGGGGTCCGGCATGAAGTGCCCGTTCGACTGGGGTGTCTGCGAGACGTGCCTCGGGTCCGTTCTTGAAACACGGGAGAGCCGAGCGAGGTGCCCCCGTTGCGGGCACGAATGGCCCTTGGGCGAGGTCTCGCCTTGCCCGAGGGATGGCGACGTGAACCTCTCGCCGTGGCTCTCGCTCGACATCGAGGCATGCAGGTCACACGCAAAGGCCGTGGAGAACGGCGTCAACTCGTACTCGGACGACGAAGTGAAGCGGATGCAGGTTGCCATCGACACCGGCATGGTCTGGGGCGACATCAACGCAGGGGGCACTGCGATGCTCTTGATCGGAGCGCACCGATGCAAGACAGCGCCCGGAGTCGTCAGCATGTGGAAGGAGCCGGACGGCCGATACAGGCCGATCTACTCCCGCGAGGAACACAAGAAGCTCATCGCTGAGGCGCTCAGCGGTCTGGAGACGTGGGCCGAGAAGAATCGGGCCGCGCGAGCGGAGATCGAGTTCCAGGAGAAGTACCGAGACGAACTCATCGCGCTCAAGAAGGAGGAGCTTCTCACGCCCGCGTTCCTCCCGTGGACCGAGCGCAAGGTGAAGGCGAAGTTCCGGGCGAGGGTCAACGCGCTCCGAGCAAAGGAAGGGTTGCCGCCGCTAACGAAAGACCCCTAGAACGGCGAGTCATCGCTTCGCTACTCTACCGTGCGCTCCAGCAGCACGATCAGTTCCTGGCGACTCGCTCCGCCGCCCTTGCTCCAGAAGGAGCCCAAGAACGATCCCACGTCGGTGGCGGTCATGCTCACGACCTGCCACCCGTCGGAAGCGTAGTAGTTGATCAGTTCTTCGAGCGCCTCCGGGTTGAACTTGGATTTGAAGAACTCGTCACGTTGCGTGATGACCTTGTACTGCTTCGTCCCAGGCTTAGGTGCGAGTTGGGGGGTGACTGGCGTAGCAGTCTCAACGGGACGGCTAGGGTCGAAGCGACCGAATGTCAGCTTGCACTTAGAGCAACGTGTGTTCTCGGCGTATGCCAATTTCGCATCGCAAGCCGGGCACTTATCGTTGTACCTCAAGGTCAGAGTGGCGAATCCCGACGCGGGGATGTCCTCGTCGGCAGTCGTCGGCTCCCCGATGCGACCGCCGACGGTGCCATCCTCGGCGACGAGTCGCCACGTTCCCTCCCAAAAAACCTTCTTCATTCATGTCCCCAGTCATCGTATTGCGAAGGACGCGGGGTCTATCCAGCACACGGATCCGTCTCGCTTGAATTCGACCCTCAGAGTTGTCTCTCTCGGCCCCACGGACACGTTGCATACTGTAAGCGGTCCGGCGGGCTATGTCGCCGACTCTACCGGGAGAACCTGGCCGTCGTGGACGAACTCGTTTGGGCGCGACAGAAAGTCAGCTTGCTTGGCGTCAAGAGGTCGCATTTCCCGCTAGTGCTACGCTCCTGAGCCCAGCGGAGTCCATTAATCGTCTACTCGCGGTGGCCTCTGGCCATCGCCCTAGCGCTACCGGAACGAGAGGCGAGCGGCTATGACCAAGAGGAAGCGCATCGTGGCGGCAGTGAGTGTCTGTGCACTCGTAGCTGCCGCCTACGTAGGCTCGCCGTTCTGGGCGGCATACCGCACGAGGCAGGCGATAGCGTCGCGAGATCCCGACGCTATTGAGTCCTGGGTAGACTTTCCGTCCGTCCGCGAGTCCGTCAAGAGCCAGTTGAACGCTGCCTTGGGCAAGTCACTCTCAGATGACGATAGAACGAAGGACAACCCGTTCAGCGGGCTCGCGCAAGTCGTTGCCGCCAATATGGTCGGCACGATGGTGGATTCATTCGTTACGCCAGACGGTTTCGCGAGACTTGCGAGCGGTGATGTTCCGGGACGGAGCGAATCCTTCGACAGTAGGAAGTACCGCACGTTCGATGAGGCGATGCGAGCAGCCGCGAAGATGCACTGCGCGGAGGCGATGATCGCGGACGCAGATGCGCATCCGGGGAAGATAGACTTCGCCGGCTTGTACGAGGCGGTGGTGAAGGCACGCTGTCCACAGATCGTGTCCTGGGAATACAAAGGGCTGGACACGTTCTTGGTGAAGTCGGCGTCGTCGCGCGCTCCAGACGAACAGGTCGTGCTTGTGCTTCACCGCACCGGAATCTTGCAGTGGAAGGTGACGGCGGTCCGTTTCCCTGTCCAACTCTGAGCGGGACGTTGGTCTCGCGCACGCGGTCCTTGGGCGCGTTCTTTCGCGCGTCCAGGACGGATGCGCGGCGCGGAAGGTTCCGCGTCGTGGGGCGCAGCCTGCTCGACGACCTCGAATGTGTGTCGCGGATTCCCGAGCGGGCGAGCCGGGCCAGGCGCTACAGGTAGAGCCTCCGGACGGCGCCCGCGCGCACGTCCGCACGCAGCCGCTCCAGCTCGGGGGCGCGCCAGGGTCTTGCCCGAGAGCTTCTCGGTATACCAGCTCGTGATCGTGTCGCCCCTCGCGCTCGCGCACCGCTCGATCGCGCTCCGCTGCGTGGCGACGTTCTGGGCCTTGGAGCTGACGCGGCAGTACGCGCCGATCGCCGTCATGCCGGATGACGTGTCGCCGACACGACCGCGCGCAACTCGCGGCGCGAGGCACTCCATGCCGCAGAAGATGTTCGTCATCGGCTCCTAGCAGTTCTGCCCAGCCGCAAGCGCGCGCAAGCGCGCGTGATCACAAGGGTTTCGCCCCGCTCCCTGCCCGCTCACGAGGCGCAGGGTGTGCCCGCCACGGTTCGGGATGACAGAGCGACAGGCCGAAGGAGTGAAACATGGCAAAGAACCGGATTGCTGTCTTCGTGCGGCTCGACCCAGAGACCTACCAGGCGGCGCTCCGGGAAGCGGGTCGCCGGGCTGAGGCGCGCTCACGAATCGTGAGCCTGACCTCGGTTTGTGCAGAGGCGATCGCCGCCGCCTCCTGGGCGCCCAAGAAGGGCAAGTCGTCCCAGAGTCGTACCAACCAAACGTAAAGGTAGGGAATCTATGCGTCTAGGCAGCAACGTCACTTATCCAAAGTTCGAGAAGATCGGCGATACCGTCGAAGGCGAGTTTGTCTCGTATGAGGAGGGTATCCCGAGCAAGTTCGGGGACGAGAACGTACTCACGTTGCGCAACAACGGGGACAAGATCGTCATCCGCTGCAAGGCGAACCTTTCGCACAAGTTCCACGTCGCGATGGAGAAGGATCAGGTTCGACCCGGTAACCGGGTGACGATCAAATTCACGGGAACCATGCCCTCTAATAAGGGCAACCCGCTGAAACTATTCGACGTGGACGTTGACGAGTAATCGCACGGCGGGGCGAGCCGCCCCGCCACCGTATTCACTGGAAGGCATGTGGAACAATCATGCGTGATCACGGTTGGTGCCGGGCTCAGAGAGCCGCGGGGGAGGCGCGTTCCTGTCTCTGGCGTCGAAGGGCTGGCCCACGTCCTCGAAAACGAGCCATCGGCCGTGGAGGCCTGGTGGTCGGGCCACGTCTGGAAGGGCGACCTCCGCGATCAGGATGGCTGGGAGAGCGCCTGCGCCGTGGTGCTCGATCTCGACAGAGAGGGCCACGCGGATCTCACGCCGGACCTCGCCGCGCGGCTCGACGAGGCGGCTCGCTCGGGGGGGATCCCGGGCAACATCTTCCACCGCACGCCCGCGGGCGCCCGGGTGGTGTTCATGCTCGACGCCCCCTGCACCGACCCAGCAGCGTTCGAGGCTGCGGCCGAGGGCGCTGCGGAGATGGTCGCCGCGAACCTGCGCGAGCTGTCGCTCGACGGGCTCACGGTGGATCCCAGGCCCCATCGCGACCGGGCCCGCCTCTTCTTCACCCCGCACTCCATCGCGAAGGGCGTCCAACGCTCGAACAACGTGGTTGTCCTGCGTCCCGAGCCCTACGCGGCAGCGGTTCTGGCTCTGGAGCGCCCCGCCGACCCTGGGCCCCAACTTCGGCCGGCGGCCACCGCCGATCGCATGGTCTCGATCGAGAGGGCGCGCGGGTACATCTCGAAGGTGCCGCCCGCGGTGCAGGGTGAGCATGGGGACGATCGCACGTATTGCCTCGCCGCGACCCTCGCCATCGACTTCGCCCTCTCCGACGAGGACGCCCTCGGGCTCCTCACCGAATGGAATCGGACCTGCGCGCCACCGTGGTCGGAGGAGGCGCTTCGGGCGAAGATCCTGCACGCGCGCAAGTACGGGAGAGGAACGCCGGGCGCGAAACTCGGCACCGGGCCGACGGCGACCACGGTTGCCATCCCGGACCTCGTCGATCACTGGGTCACGTTCACGCCCGAGCAGCTCGCGGCGGAGCCGCCTAGGAAGGAATTCATCTGGGGGCAGCGCATCCCCAAGGGCGACGTGGGCGTGCTCGCGGCAAAGGGAGGCGCCGGCAAGACCGCGATCGTCACTGGCCTCGCAATCCATCGCGCCATCGGGGAGTCGTTCCTGGGGCGCGCCGTGAGGCAGGGGACGACGGTGATCGCCACAGCCGA
>Ga0306924_10006186_pt1 | contig 11914 bp, 10 predicted proteins | sample sta12Can44000111_FD_203756 | JGI IMG/M metagenome (GOLD analysis project Ga0306924, IMG submission 203756) | Lab enrichment of tropical soil microbial communities from Luquillo Experimental Forest, Puerto Rico - statanox.12C.anox.44.000.111 (v2)... | ecosystem: Environmental > Terrestrial >... | reverse complement strand
TCTTCCGAAAGAATCTTGGCGACCACGCCCTTGTTGCCGTGACGGCCGGCCATCTTGTCGCCCACCGAGAGCTTGCGCTTCTTGGCGATGTAGACCTTGACCAGCTTGACCACGCCCGGCGGCAGCTCGTCACCGCGGGTGACCTTCTCGATCTCCTTCTCGAGCTCCTTCTCGCAGCGGGTGAATGCGGTCTGGGCGCCCTCCATCGCCGCCCAGAAGCGGTCGTTGACCCTCGGGTCCTCGGTCACCGGGCTGCCCCAGGCGAGGTCGTCGAGGTCCATCTCCTGCAGGAAATCGGGGGTGTACTTGCGCCCCTTGCGGGCCACCGGCTCGCTGGTCGAGGCGCTCTTCAGCACGTTGACCAGCTGTTCCTGGAGGATCTCGGTGATACTGGCGAGGCGGACGTCGGCGATGCGCTCACGCTCCTTCTTGGACTCGCGGCGCAGCTTCTCGATCTTCTTCTTCTCCTGGACCTTGGTGCCCTCGTCCTTCTCGCGGCGCGAGAACACCTTGATGTCGATGACGATGCCGTCCATCCCGGGCGGGGCCTTGAGGGAGGCGTCGCGCACGTCGCCCGCCTTGTCACCGAAGATCGCCTTGAGCAGGCGCTCCTCGGGCGACAGCTCCTGCTCGCCCTTGGGGGTCACCTTGCCGACCAGAATGTCACCCTGGCGCACTCGCGCGCCGATACGGATGACGCCCTCCTCGTCGAGGTTCTTGACCGCCTCCTCGGAGACGTTGGGGATCTCGCGGGTGATCTCCTCGACCCCGCGCTTGGTGTCGCGCACCTGGAGCTCGAACTCCTCGATGTGGATCGAGGTGAAGACGTCGTCCTTGATCAGCTTCTCGCTGACCAGGATCGCGTCCTCGAAGTTGTAACCGCCCCAGGGCATGAACGCGCACAGCACGTTGCGTCCCAGCGCCAGCTCGCCCTCGCGGGTGGCCGGGCCGTCGGCGATGACCTGGCCCTTCTTGACCTTGGCGCCCTCGGCGACCGTGGGGCGCTGGTTGAGACAGGTGTCCTGGTTCGAGCGCCGGAACTTGATCAGGCGGTAGATGTCCAGGTTGGGCTGGTCGCTGTAGTCGACCGGCGCCTCGTCGGGATCACGCTCGTAGCGCACCGCGATCATCTCGCCCGAAACGAACTCGACGACGCCCGAGCGCCGCGCCAGCAGCAGCGCGCCCGAATCCTCCGCCACCTTGTCCTCGAGGCCGGTGCCGACCAGCGGCGCCTCGGTGACCAGCAGCGGCACCGCCTGGCGCTGCATGTTCGAGCCCATCAGCGCGCGGTTCGCGTCGTCGTGCTCGAGGAACGGAATCAGCGCCGCGGCCGGCGACACCAGCTGGATCGGCGACACGTCCATGTAGTCGACGCTCAGGTCCTCGACCGTCGGGTACTCGCCGCGGAACCGCACGGTCAGCGAGTCCTCCTCGAGCTTGCCGCTCCGCTTGTCGAACGGGGTGTTGGCGGGCGCGATGTGCGAGCGGTCCTCGACGTCGGCGGCGAGGAACTCCGGCTTCTTGCGGTCGACCACTCCGTTCTGGACCCGGAAATACGGGGTCTCGAGGAATCCGAACTCGTTGACCTTGGCGTAGGTCGAGAGCGAGGAGATCAGGCCGATGTTGGGACCTTCCGGGGTCTCGATCGGGCACATGCGCCCGTAGTGGGTGTAGTGGACGTCGCGCACCTCGAAGCCGGCGCGGTCGCGGGTCAGGCCGCCGGGCCCGAGCGCCGAGAGCCGGCGCTTGTTGGTGAGCTCGGCCAGCGGGTTGGTCTGGTCCATGAACTGCGAGAGCTGCGAGCTGCCGAAGAAGCTCTGGATCACCGCGGAGATGGTGCGCGAGTTGACCAGGTCAGTGGGCGTGATCTGCTCCTGATCCTGGAGCGACATGCGCTCGCGGATGATGCGCGCCATGCGCGCCAGCCCGATGTTGAACTGATTCGCCAGCAGCTCACCGACCGAGCGCACCCGGCGGTTGCCGAGGTGATCGATGTCGTCGGTGATCGCCTGCTCGGCGCCGCGGTCGGTGAGGATCTCCCCGCCCGAGCGCAGCAGCAGCAGGTACTTGATGATGACGATGAAGTCCTCGCGGCACAGCGTGGCGTGGTTGAGATCCGGGATGCCGAGCGCCAGGCGCTTGCGCACGTCGCGCCCCGGCAGCAGGTACTCGTGGGGCAGCTTCTGGTTGAGCTTGTAGCGCCCCACCCGCGCCAGGTCGTAGCGCTTGGGATTGAAGAACAGCTTGTTGAGGATCTCGCGCGCCGAATCGGCGCGCGGCGGTTCGCCGGGCCGCAGCAGGTTGTAGATGCGGTGGAGCGCCTCCTCCTGCGACTTGGTGGGATCCTTGCGCAGGGTGTTGCGCACCACGTCCGCCTCGTCCTGCATCGGGATCACGAACACCTGCAGGGTCTCGAGCGCCGCCTTCTTGAGCACCTCGACCTTCTCGGCGGTGATCTCGTCGTTGGCCTCGATCAGGATCTCGCCGGTCGACTCGTCGACGATGTCCTGGGCGCACACCCGGCCCAGTGCCGCCTCGGCCTTCTTGCCCTTGACCTCGAGGGTTTCGTGCTCGTAGAACAGCTCGAGGATCTCCCGGTCGCCCACGAAGCCGAGCGCGCGCAGCAGCACGGAGACCGGCAGCTTGCGCTTGCGGTCGATGTGGACGTGCATGACGTCGTTGACGTCGAGGCTGAACTCGACCCACGAGCCGCGATAGGGAATGATGCGGGCCGAGTACAGCAGCTTGCCGTTGGGATGGGTCAGCTCGTCGAAGAACACGCCCGGCGAGCGATGGAGCTGGGACACGATCACCCGCTCGGCGCCGTTGATGATGAAGGTGCCGCTGTCGGTGATGAGCGGCAGCTCGCCGAGGTAGACCTCCTGCTCGATGACGTCCTTGTCGCGCTTGACGCCATCGACCTCCTCGCGGGTGATGAGGCGCAGCCGCGCCTTGAGCGGCGCCGAGAAGGTGAGATCGCGCTCGACGCACTCGTCCATCGAGTACTTCGGCTCACCGATGTCGTAGGAGACGAACTCGAGCGAGTAGAGCTCGCGCGGGTCGCTGATCGGAAACACGCCCGAAAACACCTCCTGCAGGCCCTCGTTGCGGCGGCGCTGCGGGTCGGTGTCCAACTGGAGGAAATCCCGGAAGCTCTTGAGCTGGACCTCGAGCAGGTTGGGAATCTGCAGATTCCACTCGCGGTCGATCTTCGAGAAGTTCTTCCGTTCCTTGCGTCGTGCAGTCTTCAAGGCCTTCCCGCCTTTCTGAGTGGGGAAGCGTGGAGCGCCGGCCGGGCTCGCCCGGGCCGTGCGCCCCGGCCCCGCAGGGCCGGACGCGACGGGCCGGGCGCCGCCGACCGGTTACACCGGTGAATGCGGCCGAGCGGGCTCAGCGGATCTCGACCGTCGCGCCCTGCTCCTCGAGCTTGGCCTTCATGTCGGCGGACTCCGCCTTGGTCACCTTCTCCTTGACCGGCTTGGGAGCGCCGTCGACCAGGTCCTTGGCCTCCTTGAGGCCCAGACCGGTCAGCTCGCGCACCACCTTGATGACCTGGATCTTCTTGTCGCCGGGGCTGGTGAGGACCACGTCGAACTCGGTCTTCTCCTCGACCGCCGCCGCGGCGCCGCCGCCCCCGCCCATCGGCATCGCCATCATCGGGGCCGCCGCGGTGACGCCGAACTTGTCCTCGTACGCCTTCTTGAGCTCCGCCAGTTCCAGCACGGTCATGTTGCCAATCAGGTCGAGCACCTGGTCGATCGTGGAGGGCATGACTCGGTTTCTCCTTCTGTGTGACGTGTGGGTCTCGGTTTTCAAACTCGGCGACGGCGCCGCGCCGCAGCGCGGACGCCGCGGGTTTCATGATTTTTGCTTCTCGCGCTCCAGCACGTCGGCCATCGTCGCCGGCAGCCGCAGGGTGGCGTCGATCGCCCCCAGGAACTGGGTGAGCGGCGCGATGATCGTGCTCAGCACCTGCGACAGCAGCACCTCGTAGCTCGGCAACGTCGCCAGCACCGCGATCGCCCGGGCGTCGAACAGCTTGCCGTTGACGACCGCGGCCTTGATCGCCGGCTTCTCGTGCTCCTTGGCGAAGTCGGTCAGGATTTTGGCCGGCGCCACCTCGTTGGTGGGGCTGAACACCAGGCCGGTCGGGCCCTGCAGGAAGTCGTCGAGCGCGGTGATCCCGTGGGCGTTGAAGGCGCGCTTGAGCAGGGTGTTCTTGATCACCCGGAACTGGACCTTCTGCTCGCGGCACTTCTTGCGCAGCAGGGACAGCTTCTCGACGCTCATGCCGCTGAAGTCGGCGAGGTAGAGACCCCGCGCCCCCTGGATGCGTTCGGTCGTCTCCTCCACGACCTGGACGTTGATGGCGGTCGGCATGGGATCCTCCTAGGCGCTCAGGTCGGCGGTGACCGCCGCCGGATCGAGGTTGACGGCGGGCCCCATGGTGGCGCTCATCGCCAGGGTCTTGATGTAGCTGCCCTTCGCGGCCGCGGGGCGGGCGCGCACCAGCTCGCGCAGGAACGTGCGCGCGTTCTCGAGCAGCTGGCCCTCGCTGAACGAGGCCTTGCCCACCGCGGCGTGCACGTTCGAGCCCTTGTCGACGCGGAACTCGATCTTGCCGGCCTTGAGCTCGCGCACCGCCTTGGCGATGTCGAAGGTCACCGTGCCGCTCTTGGGATTCGGCATCAGGCCGCGCGGGCCCAGCACCTTGCCGAGCTTGCCGACCTCGCCCATCAGATCGGGGGTGGCGACGATCGCGTCGACCTCGAGCCAACCGCCCTGGATCTTCTGAATGAACTCCTCGGCGCCGGCGAAATCCGCCCCGGCCGCCTGGGCTTCCTTGATCTTGTCGCCCTTGCACAGGACCAGCACCCGCAGGCTCTTGCCGGTGCCATGCGGGAGCACGACCGTGCCGCGCACCAGCTGGTCCGAATGCCGGGGATCGACGCCCAGGTGGCTCGAGACCACGATGGTCTCGTCGAACTTCGCGCGCGCGGTCTGCTTGACCAGCTTGACCGCCGCAGCCAGGTTCTGGACCGCCCCGGCCTGTCGCGCCAACTCGGCGGCGACGCGATACCGCTTGCCGTGCTTCATGGCTCCTCCCGTGGTGCTAGCGTGACGGCTCGATGCCCCGCTCCTGCCGGGCGTTCCGCCACTCCCACGCGTGGGGGTGCGATGCACCGCGGGCGTGAGCCCGCGGCAGCCCTCAGTTGCCTTCTTCCTCGACGGCCTCGAGCTCGGCCTCGGTCGTGTAGCCTTCCTTCACGACCCAGTCGAGCGTGTCAAAGAAGTCGTTGATGCTCGCATTCGGGGCTTTGGAGACCCGGTCGCGCACGATCTCGTAGATCTCGCGCGGGGTCTTGCCCTTCAGCAGCACATCCGCATCTTCCTTGCCCATCCGAACCATTCGGTTCCTTCCCTTCCGCGGGTCCCGGGTGCGCCGGCCTTGATGGCACGACACCCCGTCCACCCGGTTATTCGGCGATCTCGATCCCCATGCTCCGCGCCGTGCCCATGACCATCCGCTCGGCCGCCTCCACCGTGGCGGAGTTGAGATCGGGCGCCTTCAGCTGCGCGATCTCGCGCACCTGAGCGCGGGTCACCGTGCCCACCTTGTTCCGGTTCGGCTCCCCCGACCCCTTGGCCAGACCCGCCGAACGCTTGAGCAGGACCGCGGCCGGGGGCGTCTTGGTGATGAAGGTGAACGAACGATCGTTGTAGATCGTGATCACCACCGGGATGACGAGCCCGGCCTGGTTCTGGGTGCGGGCGTTGAACTGCTTGCAGAACTCCATAATGTTGATGCCATGCTGCCCCAGGGCCGGACCCACGGGGGGCGCCGGCGTCGCGTTCCCCGCGTTGCACTGGAGCTTGACCATGGCCTGAACGGGTTTCGCCATCGGTTCCTCGGTTCCTCGGTTCCTCGCCACCGGGCGCGACCGCCGCCCGGCCGGCTAAACGGGCTGCACCTGCAGGAAATCGAGCTCGACGGGCGTCGCGCGCCCGAAGATGCTCACCATCACCTTGACCTTGCCGCGCTCGGCGTTGACCTCGTCGACCACGCCGTTGAACGCGCTGAACGGCCCATCGACCACGCGCACGTGGTCGCCGACCCGGAACGACACGGTCGGCGTGGGCTTCGATTTCGTCGCCTCCATCTGACCCAGGATGCGACGCACTTCGTTGTCCTTGAGGGCGACCGCTCCCGCCCCCGAGCCGATGAAGCGCGTCACCCCGGGCACGTTCTGCACCAGGTGGCGGGTCTCATCGTTGAGAGCCATCTCGATCATGACGTAGGACGGGAAGGTCTTCCGCTTCGAGGTCTTGCGCTTGCCGTCCTTCATCTCGACGAAATCCTCGGTGGCGACCAGGATGTTGCCGAAGTGCTCGGTGAGCCCGGCGGCATGGATCGCCTTCTCGAGATTCGTCTTCACCTTGTTCTCGTGGCCGGAGTACGTATGGATCACGTACCAGCGCTTGGTGGTGGCCGATTCGGTCTTCTGATCCGTCATCATTCGATCCGCTAGCGGTAGAGCAGGCCGACCAGGGTGTTGAGCACCATGTCGACCAACCCGATGAACGCGGCGACCAGCAGCACGGTGAGGATGACCACCAGGGTCGAATCCCGCAGCTCGTTGCGGCTGGGCCAGCTGATCTTCGAGAATTCGACCTGGACTTCCTTGGCGAATTCGCGTGTCTGTGTGGTCCAGGACATCGTCGTGTGACTCCTCGTGCGTCGTGGCCCCGTGCGTACTGGCAGGCCTGGAGGGATTCGAACCCCCGACACCCGGTTTTGGAGACCGGTGCTCTAGCCAGGCTGAGCTACAGGCCTGCCTCGCTTGGTCCGGATCGCCCACCTGCTGCGTCGCGTCGCCGTTCGGGCCTGCGACGTCTCCGTCGATACGTCCCGGCCCTCACGCCTGCGCGCCCTGCCTCCGGCCGATCCGGGCCAGGCGTTCCCAATGCCTACCGGGTCTCCTTGTGCGCCGTGTGCTTGCGGCAGAACGGGCAGTACTTGCGGTACTCGATCCGGTCTGGATGCAGGCGCTTGTTCTTCTTCGTGATGTAGTTGCGATTCTTGCAGTCGTTGCAGGCCAGCGTGACCTGGTCGCGCATTGCTTGGCTCCCGTCGCTAGGCGGTGACGGTGCCGACCACGCCGGCCCCCACCGTCCGCCCGCCCTCCCGGATCGCGAACCGCAGCCCCTCCTCCATCGCGATCGGCGTGATCAACTCCACCTCCATCCCGTCCACGTTGTCCCCCGGCATCACCATCTCCCGCCCCGCCGGCAGGTGCGCCACCCCCGTCACGTCCGTGGTCCGAAAGTAGAACTGCGGCCGATACCCGTTGAAAAACGGCGTGTGCCGCCCCCCCTCCTCCTTGGTCAGCACGTACACCGACGCCTTGAACTTCGTATGCGGCGTGATCGACTTCGGCGCGCACACCACCATCCCGCGCTCCAGGTCGTCCTTCTCCATCCCCCGCAGCAGCAGCCCGATGTTGTCCCCCGCGATCGCCTCGTCCATGCTCTTGCGGAACATCTCCACCCCCGTCACCACCGTGTCGCGCGTCTCCCGCAGCCCCACCACCTCCACCTTGTCCCCCACCTTCACCTTCCCGCGCTCCACCCGCCCCGTCCCCACCGTCCCCCGTCCCGAGATCGAAAACACGTCCTCCACCGCCATCAGCAGCGGCTTGTCGATCGCTCGCTCCGGCGTCGGAATGTAGCTGTCCACCGCCTCCATCAGCTTCAAAATCGACTCGTTCGCCTTCGCGTCCTTGCCCTGCGCGTCCATCGCCGCCTTCGCCGAGCCCCGAATCACCGGAATCTCGTCCCCCGGAAACTCGTACTTCTTCAGCAGCTCCCGCACCTCCAGCTCCACCAGGTCCAGCAGCTCCGGGTCGTCCACCATGTCGCACTTGTTCATGTACACCACGATGTACGGCACCCCCACCTGCCGCGCCAGCAGAATGTGCTCGCGCGTCTGCGGCATCGGCCCGTCCGCCGCCGACACCACCAGGATCGCCCCGTCCATCTGCGCCGCCCCCGTGATCATGTTCTTCACGTAGTCGGCGTGCCCCGGACAGTCCACGTGCGCGTAGTGCCGCTTGTCCGTCTCGTACTCCACGTGCGCCGTCGCGATCGTGATCCCGCGCTCCCGCTCCTCCGGCGCGTTGTCGATCGACCCATAGTCCCGCACCGCGATCTTCGGGTTCTTCTGCGCCAGCACCATCGTGATCGCCGCCGTCAGCGTCGTCTTCCCGTGATCCACGTGCCCGATCGTCCCCACGTTCACGTGCGGCTTCGTGCGCTCGTACTTCTGCTTGGCCATCTGCAGGACTCCTGGTTGCGTGTTCGGGTGCTACGCGTGCTTCGGGGGTCGTCGCTACTTCAAGTCATCCACCGGGCGAACCCGGCCATCCGTTAGACGGGCGTCGAGTCGTCGTCGCCCGGCGCAGAGTGGAGCCCACGAGCGGAATCGAACCGCTGACCTTTTGCTTACCATGCAAATGCTCTACCGACTGAGCTACGTGGGCTTGAACGACCAGGATCCGGATGGGCAGCACCGCAAGGGTGGACCCGCAGCGATGGAAAGGTGCCGCGCCGGATTGAAGACGTGGCTCAGCGTGCTGGCATGCGAAGACGCACTCCCCCGAGCCGCCTTCCTCCAACGAAAGCCGACCGGGGTCGAGTGCGAGCACGGAAATCTAGGCCCGCCCAATGCGGGTGTCAACGTGAAAATCTTGCGCCCGATGATTTTGCGTCTCCGGGACGGTCGCCCCGCGGAATCGGCGGGGGTCCCGAGCTGTCGGGGCGTAACCCTGTGGATTCAGGCGCTGGCGGCTCGATTCATCGGATCGAGGAATGGAGCGGGAGACGGGACTCGAACCCGCGACATCCAGCTTGGAAGGCTAGAGCTCTACCAACTGAGCTACTCCCGCTCAAGTCGATATACGACAAAGCATTGTGTAATGTTCCGGAGCCTTAGCCAACGCCCAGGACCCCGAGTCGGCGGCGATCGGATGGTGGAGGGGGGAGGATTCGAACCTCCGAAGGCTTCGCCGACAGATTTACAGTCTGTTCCCTTTGACCGCTCGGGAACCCCTCCACACCATCGGATCTCGCGGGCCGGTGATCGTCCCCGGCCTGGATGCCGAGTCCGGCCGGCCGTGCCACCCGGACCCGACCGGCCGGGGCGCTCATCCGCGCCGGCCACGAGCCTCGATCGGGGCTGGCCACGCGGACGGTGGAGCTGGCGAAGGGACTCGAACCCCCAACCACCTCATTACAAATGAGATGCTCTACCAGTTGAGCTACGCCAGCGGACTTGGCGCTCACGCAAGAGCACCGGCAACATAGTCACGGCCTCGAGGGCTGTCAAGCGACGGGACGCCACGCGAGGCGCGACCGGAGCGCTCGGAATGCCGCTCGGGGCAATCGAGCGCAATTGAAAAGGCAGCCAGGAGAGGTGCGGTGTTCCGCACCCTTCGGCTGCCTCTTCCCGAGAAGACGAGGAGTGACCGGGATGAACCCCAACGTCCTCACGGCTTCGTTGACCGGGCGTATTTGGTTTTTTGTGACTGGCGAACCACTACTCACCGATAATGCTGTGCTGCTGATCTCGAGTCGCTCTCACCCCCTTCTCGAAGATTGTGGGGTACGAGCCCCTTGCCGCCCTCAGCGGGCGGATTATTCGCGAAGCGATGCCTCTCGCTGAAGCCTGGCGGAGCCGCCGCGGGCGACGAGGCGCAGATGGAGGTGCGAGACTCGCGCATCGACCGCCCGTGGCTGGGATCCCTTCCCCGAGAGATCCCCTGCTCCTGCTCTCCTGCCTGAATCGCAGGCTCCCGGCCTGCGACCCCGTATCCGGGTCGGTTGTCAGAGCAGAGGCCGTGCCAACAAGCCACGGGCCAGCGACCGCGATGGTCATCACGCGCCTAACGGTTTGGTGTGCAACGTGATGGACGGCTAGCGACGGTCCGCTGCCTTGACGCGGTCGCATCGACCGCGCGGGCAAGTGTCACCCCCTCAGAGGTAACACCCTAAGGACCAACCTTTGTCCAACTTATTGACAAAGATGGGACTTCCGGCGCTGTAACCGGAAGGTTACAGACGTGCCAGATTTAGTGACCAGCGCGGTCGTCTGGAGGATGCTAGAGGAGGATGCCGAGCCGGCGCAGCCGCGCGTAGAACGTCTTGCGGCTGACGCCCAGGATCGCCGCCGCCCGGCTCTTGTTGCCGCTCGCCTCGCGGAACGCGGCCAGGATGGCGGAGCGCTCGTCGTCGTCCGAGCTGCGACGCGGGCCGGGCGCGGGGGCCGAGTGGCTGAGGAACGGCAGCAGCGCGTCGGCGTCGACGGCGGAGTCGTTCGCGTGCAGGGCGGCCACGCGCTTCATCACGTTCTCGAGCTCGCGGACATTGCCTGGCCAGGCGTACGAGCGCAGCACCGCCTCGCCGTCCCCGCTCAGCCGCGGGCCCTCGAGCCCGCTGTAGAACGCGAGGAAGTGGTGGGCGAGCGGGACGATGTCGTCGGGACGCTCGCGCAGCGTCGGCACCCGGATCTCGATCTCGTTGAGACGGAACAGCAGGTCGCGCCGGAACAGCTTCTCCCCGTCGCCCTCGCGCAGCTCGCGGTTGGTGGCGGCGATCAGCCGCACGTCGGCGCGCCGCACCCGGGTCTCGCCGAGACGCAGGTACTCGCCGCTCTCGAGGAAGCGCAGCAGCGTGACCTGGACGTCGCCCGGCAACTCGCCCACCTCGTCGAGGAACAGGGTGCCGCCGTGGGCCGCCTCGACCAGCCCCAGGCCCTCGGCGTGAGCGCCGGTGAACGCGCCCTTGCGATGTCCGAACAGCTGGGACAGCGCGAGGTCGGCGCGCAGCGCACCGCAGTTGATGGCGAGGAACGGCCGCTGCGCGAGCGGCGAGAAGGAATGGATGGTGCGCGCGATCAGCTCCTTGCCGGTGCCGGTCTCGCCGGTGATGAGCACCGACAGACCGGTCGAGGCCGCGCGGCGTGCCAGGGTCTCGACCCGCCGCATCGCCGCCGAGCACGCCACCAGGCTCGGGGCGCGGTGGCGGCGACCCATCAGCGACTCGGGGGCGGGCGGCAAGGGGTCGCCCGCTCCGCTCATCAGCCGCTCCAGGTCGGCTTCGACCCGCGCGCTCCAGAACGGCGACTGGAGCTCGGCGAACAGCGCTCCGGCCCGGTAGAGTAGCCGGCGCGCCTCGCGCGGCTCGCCGACCGCGCGCGCCAGCTCGAGCAGCGTGCGCCCCAACTCGTAGCGCTCGTGGCAGCGGCCCAGGAGGTCGACCGCCTGGGTCCACGCCCCGACCGCCTCGGCGCGCCGCCCGCGTGCCATCGCGATCGCGCCGCGCGCGCGATGGGCGGCGGCGTGCTCCAGGCGGTCGTCGCTGTAGCGCGCCAGCCGCAACGCCGCCGCGCACGAGCGCTCCGCCTCGTCGAGCCGCCCGACCGCGCACAGCACCTCGGCGCGCCGCCGCTCGATCTCCACCACCAGGTCGCCCTCGGGCGCCACGCGCTGCGCCTGAGCCAGCGCCTCGTCGTAGCGCGCCAGCGCCTTTTCGGGACGGCCACGATCGGCCTCGAGCTCGCCCAGGAACTCGAGCGCCAGCACCTGCTCGCGCTGCGCGCCCAGCGCGCGCGCCCGCTCGAGGGCGTCGCGGAACAGGCCCTCGGCGTCGTCGAAGCGCCGCTGCAGACGCGCGATGTTGCCGCAGCCGATACGCACCGGCGGGATGCCGAGATCGTCGGCCACCTGCACGAACACCTGCTCGGCGCGCGCGTAGTGCTCGAGGGCGCCCCCCCAGTCCCCGCGCTTCTGCAGCACGATGCCGAGGTTCATGAGCGGGCTCGCGGTCTCGGCGTAGCGCCCGCTCGCGCGATGCAGAT
>Ga0306924_10006185_pt1 | contig 11914 bp, 10 predicted proteins | sample sta12Can44000111_FD_203756 | JGI IMG/M metagenome (GOLD analysis project Ga0306924, IMG submission 203756) | Lab enrichment of tropical soil microbial communities from Luquillo Experimental Forest, Puerto Rico - statanox.12C.anox.44.000.111 (v2)... | ecosystem: Environmental > Terrestrial >... | reverse complement strand
TCAGCTGTGGGCCGAGGCGGCGCAGAGAGAGCGTGAGGGAGCTTCGATCGTGCTCGATCGTAAGCTCTGGGGTACGGCGCGAGTCGAGCAAGAAGCGCGGGAAGAGCAAGACCCGTGGGATGATGTGTTGGCCGAGACGATCGGAACCGTCGAGCAGGGTGAAGAGCGAGTCTCCAGCACCGATCTCCTGGGTCTGGTGCTCGGAATCAACGTCGGTAAGCAGCGCGATATCGACCACAAGCGCCTTGGTCGGTGCATGCGGCGGTTGGGCTGGGACGGCCCGAAAAACATCAGGATCACTAGTAAGCAGACCAAGGGCTACACCCGACCGATTGGCAGTGGCGCATGACGAGCGGGCACTCGTATGAGCGCAACCGCGCCCAGACCGGGGACGCGCTGGAGCTGCTCGAATCGCTCCCGGCCGGCTGCTCGCCGTTGGTGTTCTTCGATCCGCAACACCGCACTGCGCTCGATAAGCTGCAATACGGAAACGAGGGCGTAGAACGTCAGCGAGCGCGCGCCGCGCTGCCGGCAATGACGGAGTCGTACATCGACACTTGCTGCCGTGCGAGCATGCGCGTGTTGCGACCGAGCGGCTACTTTATGCGCTGGGTCGATGCATTTGGCCTGTGCACCGGGGTGCACCTGCGCACCGTCGACGAGACCTGCCAGTGCGTCGATCTGATTGCCTGGGACAGTCTCCGTCAGGGCATGGGCTACCGGTCGCGGAGGCGCGGCGACTACCTGCTCGTCTGCCAGAAGCGCCCGCTCGCTGCGAAGAGCACCTGGCGCGATCATGCCATCCCGGACCGCTGGCCGGAGAAGGTCAACCGCAAGATCCATCCGCACCTCAAGCCGGTCGGACTCATCGCGCGGTTGATTGGTGCCACGACCAATCCGGGCGATCTCGTCGTCGATCCGGCTGCTGGCTCCTTTGCTGTCATGCGCGCCGCGCACGAGCTCGGCCGTGAGTTCATCGGCTGCGACCTTGCCCTCTCACCCATGAGTCTCGCGGCGCCCGCATCAGGGGCCACCGGAAGGGCTGGCGCCGCGCCTCTACAGGCGCGGATCGGCTGACCTCATATCCGCATGGGCACTGTTCGAGCGTGGTATGGACGCCGCGCACGTAAGCGGTTTCTTGAGAAGGAGTTATCCGTGGCTGGCGTCCTTGAGGTTCTCACGACCCCCGGCGGGCTCGTCGCGTTGCTTCAGGTGACGATGATCGATCTCGTGCTGGCGGGCGATAACGCGATCGTCATCGGTCTTGCAGCGGCGGGCTTGGCTGCAGAACAGCGCCGGCGAGCCATCCTGATCGGGGTTCTCTGCGCGACTCTGTTGCGGATAGGGTTTGCCGTATTCACGATCGAGCTTCTGGAAATCGTCGGTCTGCTGCTCGCAGGCGGGCTCCTGCTGCTGTGGGTGTGCTGGAAGATGTGGCGCGAGCTGCGCAGGTCCAGACATGCTGCATCGGCGGACTCCGCGGGCGCAGCCCGGGCCGCGCCGAAAACGCTGACACAGGCGACTTGGCAGATCGTCATCGCCGACGTGTCGATGTCGCTCGACAACGTTCTCGCCGTCGCAGGTGCGGCGCGCGAGCATCCGGCGGCGCTCGTATTCGGGCTCGGACTCTCTATCGCAATGATGGGTGTAGCCGCGAACCTGATCGCGCGGCTGCTGGAGCGGCACGGCTGGATCGCCTATCTCGGCCTCGCAGTCATCCTCTACGTCGCGGGCGATATGATCTATCGCGGCTTTCTCGAAGTACGTCCCTACTTCGCTGCCCTGTCAGCGTCTGTACGAGCTTGATCATCAACGAGCCGCGAAACGACGGGACAGTATCCCTGACCCAAGGCTTGATTGCACGATGGCCCTATAGTGTCGGTATCGATCTCGGGGCACTTGGCGCAACTCTTAGCTAGATGTTGCACCCGTCCCACCGGTAGCGAACCGGTAGCGGAAATTTGCTTGCAATCTCATCGTTGTTACTGGTGATACCAGTGGTACTCCTTATTGCTAGGGAGGGTATAGAGATAACATGATATTGTTTTGAGTCTTGCAAATTAGGGTTGGGACCGGTCCCCGCGGTACCAACAAGAGGGTTAAGGTCGGTCAATTCTGGCTAACGGTAGCTCCTCTTTGACCAGGCGCCTGTCCCCAAAAAATCTCCGTCGTCTCTGTCGCTGTAGATATCCGTCGATACCCTCGATCAGTGTTCGGAGCCTGCTGCTACCTGCCTGTGACAGATGGTGCGGTTTCGCTAAGCGGCTGAAGCACAACAGCATTCGCTTGCTCTCTCGTGCTTCGTGCACGCGCCGGGAAGACTACGGGAAGATGCGCCAGGCGAAATGCGGGATGGCGCGGGATGGTGCGGAGCGCGGTCCCGGGATCGCGGGTCCCATCAAGGGGGGCGGCATGCCGGGCGGGGCCGCCTTCGAGCTCGATCGGTGAGGATCGCTCCTCGCCCCACCGCATAGGTTAGGGTTTATGGCCGCCCGCCGTCCTACCCGCGTGCAGCAATTGTCCCTGCTCGCTCCTGCTCCCTGCTTGGGTCCGGCAATTGGGTCCAAGCGCACACCGCGCCCTGCTTGTTGCTGCACGATCAATGCGTTGCGGGAGCGCGCGTCCGAATTGCGCATTCGGTGCCGGGTGAAATGCGGCTCGAGGCGAGACGCGATGTGCGGCTCCATCGGCTGCGCAACCCCATCGCGGGGCCTGGCAAAATGACCAGGGGAGGGCGGCGCCGGCATCGGGGATCGGCCGATCTCACCGATCCTCACGTGCGCCCTGAATTTCTCGCCGTGTGCTGGAAAACCTGGGGTGTGTGCGCGCGCGCTGCTCGCCTAGGCGCAGGATGGCCGGCGCGGTGCGGCGGGAGGCCCGTGGGTGAGTCAGAATTGCCGGCGGGTGGTTTGGTGGCCTTTGGGGTGTTTTGACTCACGGGCGGCGTTGTGGGACGGGCCCGGTACCGAGGAATGAGCAGCCGGCCTCAAACTCTGTTGTCGCAAGAGCGCGTTTATCGAATTGCGCGGGCATCGAACGACGGTCGTGACGTGAAATCGGATGAGCAAAGTCCGCGGCGTGGGGGGAAGGCATGCGCCTGACCCAGAATGCCAGGATGTAAATCATTGCCAAGCACAGAATGACGATCAGGCCAAGAAGCTGCATTCGGAAGGAAACCTATTATCGATGAGAGAAAGGGCGCTCCGGTTGTTGGTCAGAAAAAACCGAAGCGCCCTGGGAATGGTTCAGGACGTTTGCGGACGCGCTGAACGATAGTCACGATATGGCGTGATACCTAACAAATCGTTGAACCAGCAACACCGTCCAGCAAGCCGACAGCGCCCCACTGTGCGTCTAATTCGACAGCGGGGTTAGTGCAGCAATTCGTCGCGGATTTGGACGAGAGCGTCGTGGATCCCGCTTGAGCTGCTTGCCGAGATCTTGCAGCTGCATGGCATGGCGAATTGACTCGATCTCGAGCGGCGAGCGTTCTGCCGGCGGTTTGCGTGCCGCGTCGGCAACCATGTTTTTTCCATGCTTCCGTCATTTTCAGCTTCCGGACACTGTAACACTGCTAGTTCATGAGTGTCCGAGTTGCGGTTCCGGCGCGTTCGAGGCCGCGCAGGAAGCCCGGCTTAGCGTCGACGCCGGCGTTGGCGAGTTCGCGCAGGAGGATGGCGACGCAAAACCCGACCGCATGGAGCGCGACGGGCAAGGACACGTTTTGCGTGACCAGAACGTCGACCAGGTGCGCGACGAGGGCCCGCACGGCCGTGTCATCGACACTGTCGACCGTGGGCGGTTTTGCGGGTTTCACGGTTGGAGCGTTACCTTGCTCGCCTGCCGGTCGGCTTGAGAATTGCCCAGGCGATGCCGAAGGTGATCATGCCTGCGAAGGCCATTTCGAAGACTCGCAGCATCGGCATTGTTTCCCAGCCGCTTCTGCCAGCCCTGGTCGCACGGTGCGCTGCAATTGTTGCCGAGATGTTAACAGGCGTCCACGAGTCAAATGGCGGGCGGGCAGGTTGAGAAGCGAGGTGTGATTTTTGGAGCGTGACGATATGCATCGCGGCAGCACTCAGAATGTTGTGGGATAGTACAAAAGAAAAGCCCCCGGGAGGGAGGATCGACCGGGGGCTGAGTTTTACGGCACACGAGGGTGAATTTTAGCCGAGCGGTGATCGACGGCAGAGGTAGGAACTTGCCAGGGGCTCCGTCTTGATCGCGAGGCTGGCCCGGGTCGGCTGCGGGGCCGGTAGCTAAAAACCGTTTTGTTACAAATCTGCAACAACCTTGCTGATAAAGGGCGCGGTCGGTTGTGTGCCTCGATTTTGGCGCGATCCTGCATGAGCTTTGATCCGTCATGATTACTCCTTCACGCTAGCCCCGCACTCGCGGGGCTTTTCTTTTTCAGCGCGGCTGGGGCTTTGCAAAAAAGAATGGGCGCCCCGGTTTTAGCTTGCGGGCATGGCCGGAGCGCCCACTGGGTTGCGCGAGCTCAGGCTTGTGCGGACCTGAACGCTGATCAGGCTAACGGTGCAATCCTTAATGACAGGTCAATCTGGGTTCAAAAAATGGGCGCCGGCCCCCATCACTTGCGGAACGCTATTGCCCAGAGCACCGCATAAATCGCAGTGAGCCCGAATGCAGCACAGAATGTCTGCCAGTCTAGAAAAGAGCCGGACAACAACGACGTACCGGGGATCGGATGGGGCTGCCACTAACTCTGGAATGGTCAGGGGAGGGACGGAGGTCGGTAATGCCGATGCTGCGAGACGCGTGACTCAAGTCGATTACGTACGAAAGCGGCGATCAACGCACGGCCATACGCGTTGCCACCTGGACTCCGATCCTGTTAGCTTAACGTTCCATGAAGCGAAGAACCTTTCTCAAAGCTGCAACCGGCAGTTTACTACTTCCGCAGCTAGCCTCTGCACGTATTCCGGCTCACAATTGGAACTCGTGCGATTTCGGCACTGGTCCAACCGCCAAAGACAGACTCTATCAAGGGCCCTTCCCGCAATATGCGCCCGAGGCATTCATTCCTGACTCCGAGGTGGTGATGACGACGACTGCCTCGAAAGAAATCGTTCCTAATTTTGGAATGGGGCTGACCGTATATGTGAGCGGTGATTATTGGCCGATGCGCACGGGAGGGAACTCGGTCGAAAAATATCTCGAAGACCTGATCAAGATTCCGTTCGTTCAGAAGGTCTACATTCGCCTCAACTGGTGCAATATTCAAAGCCAGCCGGGCAAACTCGAATTTCCCGAAGCTTGGAAACAGGCTTTCGCGATCGCCAAAAAATACGGGAAGCGGGTGGCGTTTCGCGTGATGCTGGAAAATCCCGATTATCCCGATCCCGGAATGCCGAAGTTTTTGCTCGAGAAAGTACCGTAGGTCACGCTCAAGGGAGGATGGAGGACGAAAGACCGCAACTATCCAAAGGGCTTTAAGATGCCGCGCTACGATCTTCCCGCGTACCAGGCCGCCTTCACTGAACTCAATGAAATGCTCGCGAATGAATTCAACGGTCATCCGGACGTCGAATACGTCGATGCGTTCATGTACGGCTTTTGGGGTGAAGGGCATACATGGCCGTTCACCAGTCACCCTTTCCCGGACGACGCAACTGCCGAAAAGACGTGGATCAAAATGTTCGAAATTCAGCTGCGGTGCTGGACGAAGACACCGCTCGCGACGAACACGCAACCGGATTGGAGCCGCGTCGGCAATTCCGAGCTCATCGCGCGTACCATTCGTTCCAACAACTGGCTGCGCACCGATTCCATTTTCATCGAGAACGAGCAAATCGAGGCGCTTAGCAACCGCCCATCGTGGATCGCGGCTATCAGCGAAGTCGGCATGACGACGGGGAGACACCAAAGATTTGCGTATGGATCAGGGCGTGACGGCGAACGAAAATATTATTCAGCACGTAATGGACATCGGCGCCAATTATTGGTCGGTGTGGAACTGGCACAACATTTCGGCGCGCCACATCCTGAGCTACTACGAAAAATTTCCGACACCGATCGATACCCTCGCCCGCTGCATCGGGTATCGTATCCGTCCCGCATGGATTTGGTCGTTTGAAAAGGACGGCGCGCCTGGCCTCGTGATCGGCCTCGTGAACAACGGAATTTCCGACGTGCCGGGAATTTTGCGCCTCACTCTCTCAAGCCTTGACGGAAAAATCCGCGTCAGTTGATCAGCACGATGAGGGGCTTGCCCTTGGCGAGGTCACCCGCGTGCGCATGGAAGCGCTGGGTGTCCGACGCAACGCGACCGCGGGTCGAGACAATCTCGCCCTTCTCAAGGAAGGCATCGGAGACCGAGATCGCCTGTTCGAGCAGCCCGCCGGGATTGTTGCGCAGATCGACAATAAAGCCCTTGAGCTCATCGCCGGATTGGGCACTGACGTCGGCGACTGCCCTTTTCAGGGCATCCGTGGTCTGCTCGTTGAATTGAGTAATGCGAATAAAGCCGACATCATCACCTTCCATCCATGAGCGGACCGAGGGCACGCGGATAATCTTGCGCGTAATCGGTACCTCGATTGGCTTGTCCTGACCCTCGCGCATGATCGTGAGCTTGATCATGGTATTCACCGGTCCGTGCATCTTCTCGACCGCCTGATCGAACGTAAGCGCTTGCACCGGCGTCTGACCGAGATGGGTAATGATGTCATTTGCCATGATGCCGGCCTTCGCCGCCGGTGTTCCGTCAATTAGCGCCCGCACTTTGAGCACCCCTTCCTCCACCGTCACTTCGATGCCGAGACCACCGAACTTGCCGCGGGTCTGCAACTGCATGTTGCGGAAGCTTCTGGCATCCATGTAGCTCGAGTGCGGATCGAGCCCTGCAAGCATGCCGTTGATCGCGGACTCGATGAGCTTTCCATCATCAGGTCTCTCGACATAGTCGGCGCGCACCCGTTCGAACACGTCTCTGAATAAGGCGAGCTGATGATAGGCGCCGGCAGTCGCAGCTTTTGCACCTGCGCTATCCAACAAAAGTTGAGGCCGAGTTGTAATTAACGACACGGCTACACCTGCTGCCGCGCCGAGAAGTATCAGGGAGCCGCGCATCATTGTGTCATGGTATTGTCGGATACGTATAGTATAATGGCGCTAGGGACTGGGGTGCAAAGGAGATTTCCTGTGCCCCCCTAGCGTGTGATCTGCATCCCGAGTTCGGGTATGTTGTTTCCGCCAGCGTGCGCCGCAAACTCGGACTCGTTCTTGCATTCCTGGTCTTCGGATTAGTCGCGGGTGCAAGCGGCCTCGCGGTTTTCCTGGCCGACCTCGATCGCGATCCCAAGCATGCAATGGCGCTCGCGCCGGCTGAAACCCTGCACGGGACGACTAGCTCTATTGCGACTCCGATGGCCGAGACTGAAGCCGTAGAAGCTACGTCGGCGCAAAAGCCTTCGAAGGCGGCGGGAATCAAATCACCATGCCGAGAAAGCATCAGGGAGAACTCGGCCGTGGATTGCACTTCCGGACAGAAACACAAACCGCATTCTATGCTGGCCGTCAATGAGCGACCGGCCATTGCCGCCGTTCCGATTGGTCATCGGGACGATCCTACTGTGCTCCCTCCTGAACCCGCAGCCCCAGTCGTTGCCACCCTGCCTGAAGACGCTGTGACCGCTACCCCGACAGAAACACCTCCTGCGGCGCCTCCTTTCACAGCTTCCCTGCCCGAGGACGCTGTTGCCGCTACCCCCACAGAAGCACCGTCTGCGGCGCCCACTTCCCTGCCCGCCGTGGCCCCCAAGCGAGCGCAGCGACACCAGCGCGAAAACCGCGAGTATGCATCCATCCCATCGCCAACACCGCGAGTATGCATCCACGCCTCGCTACCATCGTGAACACCGCGAGTATGCATCCACGCCGCGCTACTATAGCAATCATCAAGTCTATCAATCCGCAGGATACGCGAGGCTCTGGTAACTGCTTGGGAACCCAAATTACTGTGGGCGGTTAACAAGCGAGTACCCGTCAATATCTGCCAGATCGGCATCGCGATTTGCAGCGGAGAGGGCGTCGTCTGCTTCAACGAACCGTCTCGTCCCATAGACATGACTTGCCTACTTCGACCATTGCTGTTTCTGGTGCGTCAGGAGCAGAAAACTACTGCTCCTCCAGGTGCTTCGGGAGCAGAAGCAGGACAAGTATCTGCTACGCAGCGGCGGAGTGGTATTCACTCTTCTCGTTGCAGCCCTGTCGAGGGCACGCACCTTGGTTCCAATGTGCCCGAGGTAGCCCGCACAAGCCGAAAAATACGTGGCAGCGCAAAGCGTTCCTCTCGCGATTCGTTCGCGGCGGCTGGGACCCCCTGTTGAGGGCCTGTATCGATGAGACAGGGCCACGAAACCTAATTGAAATACGCCTGAAACAGCTGGCTGTCAGCATACATCCTAGAAGCGCGGAATGCTGCCCACGGGGCCGTTCCAATGGCGGCCTCACACCAAATGCAGGAACTTGCGCTCGCTTGGGAGCACGTCCCTCCCGCTGTCGAGCGCGCCACGACGATCCTGATCCTTCCTTGGTAGCGGTCGTCGTTCCACTGAACATTACTATCGTCTCGTCCTGGCAGGCCCGATGGAAACGATCCTGGTCAAGATATTCGCCACCGCGCTTGCGCTCAGTGAGGTGACGGCGGCGCCCGACGCGATCGCGACCCGGTTCGATCGCGTTGCGGATCAGGGCGCTGTGGCGCAGCTTCTGCGCGCCGGCTGCACCCATATGCGCAAGGCCTTCGACATCGAGGACATCAATCTCGATGAATTGATCGCGACCGCCATGGATGATCCGCAGGCGATCGCCGCCGAGAGCAAGGCCTTCCGTGGCATCAATTTCGCCGATCTCGTGACTGCTTACCGCCAGTTTTGCAAAAACGAGACGGTCGCCGCTCCGGCGGTCGATCTCGCCGACGTGATCGATTTCTACAACAAGGCGCTCACCGATCTGCCCGACCACAACCGGCTCAAAGGCCTCAAGCTGCCGGGCGCGAGCGTGGTGCTCGACCGCAAGGGTGAGCGCTTTGCCGAGGTGTTCGAGGAAAACCAGCGCCGGGTCTGGGTGACGCTCTCCGACATTCCCGAGCATGTGCAAAAGGCATTCCTGGCGGCCGAGGACAAGCGCTTCTACCAGCACCACGGCATCGACGAGCGCGGGATCATCCGTGCCTTCATCGACAATCTCGCCCATTCCGGCCGTCCCGCGGGCGGCTCGACCATCACCCAGCAGATCGTGAAAAACTTGCTGGTGGGTGAGGACCTCACCTATGAGCGCAAGATCCGTGAAATGGTGGTGGCCTCGCGGGTGGAGCACGCGCTGAGCAAGGCGCAGATTCTCGAGCTCTATCTCAACTCGGTCTATCTCGGGCGCAGTTCCTGGGGCATCGAGCTTGCGGCACGCAGCTATTTCGGCAAGAGCGCGAAGGAGCTCTCCTTGGAAGAAGGCGCGCTGCTCGCCGGGCTGGTCAAGGGTCCGAACTTTTACTCTCCCGACCGCCACCCCGGCCGGACGCGGGAACGGCTTGCCTATGTCTTGAGCCGGATGCGCGAGGATGGGTTTGCCGCCCCTGATCCGTCGCGCCGGGGCTTGCCCGCGTTACCCACGATGATCGCCTATGAGCGCCCGCACCGCGACATCGGGTTCCATTTCGTGGATCAGGTCGCGCGCGAGGCGAAGTCGGTCGCCGGCATCGAGGCTATCACGGCGAACTCGTACACGGTGCACTCCACAATAGATCGACCGCTTCAGCGGGCAGTGGAAGGGGCGCTTCAGGAGGGGCTGTGGCGATATGAGCGCGACGCGGGCCGGGTGCAATTTCTTGGTCCTGAAGCTAGCCTTGCTCAAGTGGTCGAGCGTATCGAGGCTCAGCACAACCCCAGCGACAAAAAGCCGGCTTGGCAGCAGGCGCTCGCGAATGCGCGGCTGCCCCTTTATGACGTACACTGGGCATCCGCAATGGTGCTGGAGAAGCCCTCCGGCAAGAAGGGCTCCAGCTGGCGGGTGGGACTTCCGGACGGACGCGTTGTTCCCTTGGCGCTCGACAATGCGATCGCGCAACGCAAACTCACTCTCTACGACGTCATCTATGTGCGCGTGCTGGAAGGCAAGGGTAGAAGCGGTGCACGAGCGGAGCTACGGGTGCGCCCCACTGTTCAGGGCACCGTAGTGGTTCTGGAAAACAAAACCGGCCGCATCCTTGCCATCGCGGGAGGCTTTTCCTACCCGCTTAGCCAGCTCAATCGTGCCACCCAGTCCGTGCGCCAGCCCGGCTCCGCCATCAAGCCACTGAGCTACCTCGCAGCGCTGGGCGCGGGATTGCAGCCAAACACGCTCGTAGCGGATGACGAGATTACGCTGCCGCCTATCGGCGACAAGCGCGACAAATGGACCCCGAAGAATTACGATGGGAGCTCGGGGGGTACAATTACCTTGCGGAGTGCCTTGGAGAACTCGCGTAACCTCGCGACGGTCCATCTCCTTAACGGCGGCATTGAAGGCAAACCCGAGGCAAGTCTTACCCGCCTCTGCAATCTCGCCCTCGAAGCCCAGATCTATCGGGATTGCGTGCACTATTATCCGTTCGTCCTCGGCGCCCAGCCGGTGCGGCCGGTTGATCTCGCGGCGTTCTATGGGGCCATCGCAAATGAAGGCATGCGCCCTACCCCTTATGTCATTGACTCCATCCAAAGAAACGGTCTCGTCATATATCGCCACGATCCAAAATCGTTCGCTACGATCGAGTCGGTCGACCATGCCGCCTTCTATCAGCTCAAGAGCATGATGCAGGGCGTCCTGGCGCGTGGCACCGCGCACTCCATCGCTCACCTTGCACCTTTTGTTGCCGGAAAGACCGGCACCTCCGATGATGAGAACGATGCATGGTTTGTTGGCTTCACCAACGACGTCACCGCTGCTGTGTGGCTCGGCTATGATAATTCCGACGGCAAGCGCCACACGCTCGGGGGCGGCGCGACGGGTGGCGGCGTTGCCGTTCCGATCTTCGAGCCGGTGGTACAGGCGGTGTGGGCACATTTCGCGCCGAAAGCCGCGCTCGCTCCACCTTCACCCGAGGCCAAGCGTCAGCTCTCCTGTAAATCAGTTGACCGTGACCCCGACGAGGTTCAGCGCAGCGGCACCGAGTGCCTGCGAATAAACGACAAAGGCAAGATTATCGATACTAAGTATCGTTTGATTTCGCGCGCATATGCCAAAGCGGATAGAGGGGATCGAGAAGAGAGACCATCGTGGAGGGTCCGGCATGCTCAGTCACGAGATTCCGAACGCGAAGAGCCATCGCACCACCGCGTAGTGCACTCCCAATCACGAGCTCTTTGGGGCGGATGGCAACAATGGGGCTGGGGTTGGCCGTGGCGCTGATGGTGACGGCAGATCGGCTCGGCATGTCGAAAGCAATTCGGCACATGCCCGCATGGACGCGTAGATGGAATGATTAAGCATCGTCATGGATACGTTTCTAAAAATTTTCATTGTCACGATACTGGCACTTGCCGTTATCGGTTGGCTTGCGGACAAACGCGCGTCCGCACGGAGGTCCAACGTCACGCCTGGACTTTCGCTTTTGCCAGGAGATATCAAGTATGAGAGTCCGAACGGAAATGTCCGCGTCTACTTCCCTATTGTGACGTCGATCGTCCTTTCTATAGTGCTTACACTGATCCTTCGCTTCTTCGGCTGAGTACCGCTCCCCTGCTCCTAAAGCATGATGACTCTAGGTTAGTCCATAACCAGAGTTCTTGTAATAGTTGGCGCATTCATCGGGTGTGAAGGCCCCCAGGAGTTCACCAATTGCCGCGCAGATCGCCTCAATAGTTCGAGCGCAGGCCTTGCGTAGCAGATGTTTGAGCTTGGCAAAGACCTGTTCGAT
>Ga0306924_10006184_pt1 | contig 11914 bp, 8 predicted proteins | sample sta12Can44000111_FD_203756 | JGI IMG/M metagenome (GOLD analysis project Ga0306924, IMG submission 203756) | Lab enrichment of tropical soil microbial communities from Luquillo Experimental Forest, Puerto Rico - statanox.12C.anox.44.000.111 (v2)... | ecosystem: Environmental > Terrestrial > Soil... | reverse complement strand
TCGGGGTCCAGGCCGCGAAGCAGGACGACCAGCTCGTCGCGGCCGCGTACGCGAAGACCGGCGCGAAGACGCACGACCTGTCCGTCGAGACCGTCGCGCGCTGGCAAGCGATCGCGCGCGACACGGCCTGGAAGGACTACGCCGCGCGGAACGAGCGGTGCGCAAAGCTCCTCCAGCTCGCGGAGCGGACGTTGTGAGCCACGGGCTCGAGCTCCCCGGACGCGCGGAGGCGATGGCGCTGCCGCGCGTCGGCGCCGTCGCCGCGTGCGCGCGCGCGATGGCGTGGCTGAACGAGCGCATCCTCCTCGCGTGCACCCTCGCCATCGTCGCGGCCGCCCTGGTCCTCACCGGCAGCGTCGCGACCCGGTACGTGCTGAAGGTCCCGACCGACTGGCAGGACGAGGCGTCCGTCATCCTCATGGTCGGCGCGACGTTCATGTCTGGCGCGTACGTCCAGTCGCAGCGCGGGCACGTCGGGATCGCGGCGCTCGCGAGCGTCCTGCCGCCGCGCGTGAACCGCTGGCGGATCGTGCTCGCCGACGCGATCTCGTTCCTGTTCTGCACCTTCTTCAGCTGGAAGTCGTGGACCCTGCTCCACGAGGCGGTCGTGGACGGGCAGACGACGTCCTCGACCTGGGCGCCGCCGCTCTGGATCCCGTACGGGATGATGGCGACGGGCATGTCGCTCGTCGCCGCTCAGCTGCTCCTCCAGACCGTCGTCCACTTCGCCGCGGAGGAGGGACGGCGATGACCGTCGCGACCATCGGCGCGCTGTACGGCGTCTCGACGCTCGTCCTCATGTTCTCGGGCATCCCGATCGCGTTCGCGCTGGGGACCGTCGCCGTCGCGTTCATGTACTTCTTCATGCCGGGCGCGGCGCTCGACACCGTCACCCAGAACGTCTACGAGGAGATGTCGAGCATCACGCTGCTCTCGATCCCGCTCTTCATCCTGAAGGGCGCGGCCATCGGGAAGTCCCGCGCCGGAGCCGACCTCTACTCCGCGATCCACGCCTGGATGAAGCGGATCCCGGGCGGGCTCGGGATCGCGAACGTGTTCGCCTGCGCGATCTTCGCGGCGATGGCGGGGTCGAGCCCGGCGACGGCGTCCGCGATCGGCAGCGCGGGGATCCCGGAGATGCGCGCGCGGGGCTACTCGCCCCGGCTCGCGTCGGGGATCATCGCGGCGGGCGGCACGCTGGGGATCCTGCTCCCGCCCTCCATCACGATGATCCTCTTCGCGGTCGCCTCGGAGCAGTCGCTCGGGCGCCTCTTCCTCGCCGGGGTGGGCCCGGGGCTCCTGCTCGTCGCGCTGTTCGCCGGCTACACCGCGGTCCGCTTCCACCGGGAGGCGGCCGCGGCGATCGCCGAGTACGAGCGGACCGGGGTCCGGCCGGCGCACCTCGAGGAGCGCGAGCTCACGCTCGCCGAGAAGACGCGGCTGCTCCCGAAGGTGCTGCCGTTCGTGCTGCTGCTGATCGGCGTGATGGTCGCGCTCTACGGCGGGATCGCCACGCCCTCGGAGACGGCGGGCCTCGGCGCGGTGCTCGCGATGGCGCTGATCGCGATCGTCTACCGCGTCTGGCGGCCGAAGGACATGAAGCCGATCCTCACCGGGACGGTGAAGGAGTCGACCATGCTCCTGTTCATCATCGGCATGTCGCTCCTCTACTCGTACGTGATGAGCTACCTGCACATCAGCCAGTCCGCGGCCGAGTGGATCGTCTCGATGCACCTGTCGCGGTGGGTGCTGCTCGCGACGATCCTCCTGTTCGTCGTGGTGCTCGGCTTCTTCCTGCCGCCGGTCTCGATCATCCTCATGACCGCGCCGATCATCCTGCCGCCGCTCAAGGCCGCCGGGTTCGACCTCGTCTGGTTCGGCGTCGTGATGACGGTGGTGATGGAGATGGGGCTCATCCACCCGCCCGTCGGCCTCAACATCTTCGTCATCAAGAACGTGGCGCCCGACATTCCGCTGAAGGAGATCGTGTGGGGCGTCATGCCGTTCGTCGGCCTCATGGCGGCGGCGGTCGTGCTGCTCTGCCTCGTGCCCGGGATCGCGACGTGGCTCCCCAACGCGGTGCTCGGGATGCGCTGACTCCCCCTGGTCGGCGTGAGGGCGCCCCCGGCGGTCACGTCCGCCGGGGGCGTTCTTTGCTCGGAACGCGCCGGCGCTCTAGTGGGTCCCGGGGACGCGTGAGCTGACGGCCGAGACGTAGCGGGGGAGCGTCGGACGTGCGGGCGCGCACGGTGTCGGCTCACCCGCGCTCGAAGCGCCGGAGCGAGGGCGAGACGAGCGCGGTGACCGCCGCGACCGCGACGCACAGGAGCCCGCCGGAGGCGACGGAGACGCGTGGGCCGAAGCCGCGGGCGACGACGCCGGCCTCGACCTCGCCGAGCTGCGGCCCGCCCATGAAGAAGATCATGTTGATGGAGCTCATCCGGCCGCGGAGCGCGTCCGGGGTGAGGAGCTGGCGGAGCGTCTGGCGGATCACGGTGCTCAGGGTGTCCGCCGCCCCGGCGACGGCGAGCATGGCGAGCGAGAGCGGGAACGAGCGCGACGCGCCGAAGACCGCGAGCGACCCGCCGTACGCGGCGACCGCCCAGAGGATCGCCGCCCCCTGGCGGCGGGGCAGCGAACGGCTCGCGAGGAAGATCCCCGCGAGCGCCGCACCGGCGGGCTGCGCGGCGTAGAGGATCCCGAGCCCGCGCGGCCCGACGCGGAGCAGCTGGTCGGCGAAGATCGGCATGAGGAGCATCGACCCGCCGAAGAAGGTGGCGAAGAAGTCGAGGAGCATCGTCGTGCGGATCACCGGCGTCCGACGGACGAACCTCAGCCCCTCGCGCACCGCGCCGAGGCCGAGCGGCGTCTCGCGAGGCGGCGCGCGGTGGCGCATCGCGAGCAGGGCGCCGATCACCGCGAGGAAGGTCGCGGCGTCGATCGCGTAGATCGCCACCGCGCCGCGCCACGCGAGCACGACGCCGGCGATCGCGGGGCCCGCGATGCTCGCGACCTGCCACACCGTGAACGCGAGCGAGAGCGCGCCGGACAGGTGCTCCGCGGGCACGAGGAGCGGCACCAGCGCCTGGCGCGCCGGGTTGTCGACCGCGACGGCCGTCGCGCCGACCGCGACGAGCGCGTACAGCAGCGCGGGGCGGACGACGCCCAGGTGGCTCGCGACCGCGAGCGTCACCGACACGCTCGCGAGCACCGTCTGCGTGACGAGCATGAGCCGCCGGCGGTCGAACGCGTCGGCGACGAGGCCGCCGCCGAGCGCGAACGCCACGATGGGCGCGACGCGGAAGAAGCCGATGAGCCCGAGCGCGAGGGGCGAGCGGGTGAGCACGTAGAGCTGCCAGACGACGGCGACGTGCTGCATCTGCGTGCCGGTCGTCGAGACGAGCTGCCCGAAGAGCAGGTTGCGGAAGTCGCGGGCGCGGAGCGCCGGCGGGAGCGCGATCACGACGGCGGAGGAGAGCACGGGCGCGCCGGGAGCGCCAGGGCGCGCCGGCGCGTCACCCTCACGCGAAGGCCCGCGCCGCGAGCCAGGCGGCCGCGTCGCCGAGGCTCTCCGGTGAGATGCCGTGGCCGATCGCGTACTCACGGTACGTGAGGCGCCCGCCGAGGAGCGGCGAGAGGAGATCGCGGGCCTCCCGCCCGCGCTCGACCGGGACGACGTCGTCGGAGCGGCCGTGCAGGACGAGCGCGTCGAGCGAGGAGAGCGCCGAGGGCGGCGCGGCGCGGGAGAGGCTCTGGGGGAGGACGCGGCCGGAGTGGGCGACGAAGCCGCGGACGAGGTCCGGGCGCGCGAGGGCCAGGGCGAAGCTCATGACCGCGCCCTGGGAGAACCCGAACAGCCAGACGCGGTTCGGGTCGGCCCCGTGCGCGTCGCAGACCTCGCGCACGAACTCGGAGAGCGCCTCACGGCTCGCCTCCACCTCGGCGGGATCGATCCTCGGTGGGGTGGTCGCCCAGTCGATCGCGTACCAGGCGTACCCCATCGGCTGCGCGAGGTAGGGCCCGCGCGCGGAGACGACCAGGAAGCGCGGGTCGAGCGCCGGCGCGAGCGCGAACAGGTCCGTCTCGTCGGCGCCGACCCCGTGGAGCAGCAGGACCAGCGGCGGACGGGTCGAGGGCGCGGCGGGGGCCCGGACGAGGCTCTCGAGCGTCACCGCGCAAGTGTAACGGGCGCGGCCGTCCCGACGCTCGTCACGCCGCGCGCGACACCGGCACGGCGCTCCGCCGTCGAGACGACGATGTCCGGACGACGAGCGCATCCGCAGACCAGCGCTCGGCCGCCCGATCGCCATGCGGGCAGGAGGTCGGCGCGCGGGCGGCGGGGCGCCAGGTGCGTGCGCATGTTGCCCGGCGAAGGAGGACCCGGCGTGCGGCGTGCGGACGGATGGACGGCGGCGGCGATCCTCGCGGGCGCGGCGGCGGTGGCGCTCTCGCGCCGGATCAAGCGCGTCCGGCTGGCCCGCAAGATCGCGGTGGTGACCGGCGGCTCGCGCGGGCTCGGCCTCGTGCTCGCGCGCGAGCTCGGCCATCGCGGCATGCGCGTCGTGATCGTCGCGCGCGACGAGGAGGAGCTCGAGCGCGCCCGCGCCGGGCTCGCGGCAGAGGGGATCGACGCGACCGCGCTGCCGTGCGACGTCACCGACGAGGAGGGCATCCAGGGGCTCGTCGCCGACGTCGAGGAGAACATCGGTCCGATCGACGTCCTCGTGAACAACGCGGGCGTGATCCAGATCGGGCCGGCCGAGACCATGCGCCTCGCGGACTACCAGCGCGCGATGGACGTCATGTTCTGGGGGGCCGTCTACGCGGCCGAGGCGGTGCTCCCGAAGATGCGCGAGCGGCGCCGCGGCACGCTCGTCAACGTCACCTCGATCGGCGCCATCGTGGCCATGCCCCACCTCGCCCCCTACGGCGCGGCGAAGTTCGCGCTCCGCGGCTGGTCCGAGGCGATGGGGGCGGAGATGGCGCGCCACGGGGTGCGGGTGCTCACGATCGTGCCCGGGCTCATGCGCACGGGGTCCTTCGGACACGTGCTCGTCAAGGGGAAGCGCTACGCCGAGGCGAGCCTCTTCGCCCTCCTGACCTCCCTCCCGCTCGTCACCACGAGCGCGGAGCGCGCCGCCCGGCGGATCGTGCGGGCGATCGAGAGCGACGAGCGGGTCGTGGTGGTGGGGCTGCCGGCGAAGCTGCTCCGGCTCACGTACGCGCTCGTCCCCGGCGCCGTCGTGCGCGGCCTCGGGGTCGTGAACCGCCTCCTCCCGGCCGCCGAGGCGGGCGTGAAGGAGGGGATCGCGCTGCCGGGCGAGCTCTACCGGCGCGGCTTCGCGCGGTCGATCCTCACCGCGCTCGGCGACCGCGCGGCGAGGAAGTACAACGAGGAGCCGGAGTCGGCGTGAGGCGTGAGACGCGCGCGGGCGGCGACCTCGCGGCCGCCGCCCGCTCGTCGAGGCCGGATCGCCTACAGCTTCCAGGTGACGCCGAGGGACAGGATGTCCGCGCGCGGCGTGTAGCTCCCGGGGAACGCGTCCGGGCCCTGGGCGGTCACGGTGGCGTAGAACGCGTGGTAGTACGCGCCGGTCAGGGAGAGCGTCGGCGTGAACGCCCACGACGCGCCGCCGGCGACCACCCAGTTCGGCGCGTCGGGAAGCGACGGCGAGAGCGTCTTGGCGTTGTAGCCGGACGAGTCGTGGTGGAAGCCGAAGCGGAGCTCGAGCTTCGGCAGCGCCTGCCACTCCGTGCCGAACCGGTACAGGTTGGCGTTGGCGTAGTGGCGCGGCACGGTGATCACGAGCGGCGGCGAGCCGAAGGTGCCGGTGAAGACGTCCGCCTTGTAGACGACCCAGCGGTCCAACGTGTACGTGAACGTGAAGAGCCACTCCTTCAACGGACGGTAGGCGATGCCCACGTTGAACTGGTTCGGCAGCGTCAGCGGGTGCGTCGCCTCCTGGTTCGCGAGCGTCGGCTCGAGGATCGTCGGCACGTTCGTGAAGTTTGCATTCCCCTTCAGCGTCATGACGGCCTGGCTCTTGTAGTCGATGCCGAGCGTGAGCGGCAGCTTGGGGATGTCGACCTCGGCGGAGACGTCGTAGGTGAACATGTCGCCCGCCGCGCCGATCTCGGCGATGCCCGGCGTCGCGCTGATGGGCTGGTACGACGTCGCCTGCTTCAGGTACTCGGTCGTGCGGTACCAGATCGGGCCGCCGCCGATGCGGAGCCACGGAAGGATCTCGACGCCGCCGGTGAGGTAGATGCCGTAGATCCGCCGGTCGACGGTGAGGACCTGGTACGAGCCGGCGCTCGGGAAGCCGGGCAGGTTTCCCCAGCCGTTCGGCCAGTACTGGTTGCCGCCGAACGCGACGGTCGATCCGAGGCCCACGCCCCAGCGGTGATCCTTGAACGTGGAGCCGTACGCAGCGTAGACGGCGTAGGGCGGCGTGGGCCGGAACAGCGTGGAGTTGGTGGCGAAGTTGTTGGGCGCCACCCAGGAGTTGTCGCTGTTCAGCGCCGCGATCGCGAGCGAGAGGTTGATCCCCTCGAGCTTCGCGAGCGCGGCGGGGTTCTTCATGGTGGCGGCCGCGTCACGCTGCGCCGCGACCAGCGAGTCGGCCATGCCGAGGTCGCGCGGAGTCATGTCCGGGACGGCGTAGCCGCTCGCGAGGGCGAGGGTGGGGAGGAGGAGCGCGGTGACGACGAGGGTCTTGAGGGCGGTCATCGGTCAGATCCTCAGGGGAGCGTGCGCGTGGTAGGCGGCGTCACCGTCGGATCCTTGAGGAAGCCGGCGGCGTCGGTCTGGACCTGAGGCTGGGTCAGCAACATCCCGTGCTCGACGGCGGTGCCGCCGGGGCCGCTGTAGACCGTGGTGCCGTCGGGGAAGATGCCCATCAGCGAGTACAGCTCCTCGCTCGTCGCGTTCGGCACGGTGGTGTTGCCTTCGGCGATCTGGCCGTAGGCGGCCTTCGCGGCCTGCGCGACCGAGCCGTCGGGGTTCGCGAGCAGGTTGGGCAGCGGCGCCAGCTTCACGTGGGCCGCGTAGTTGATCGGGTCAGCCGGGTCCATGATCCACTTCGCGAGGTCGACGAGCTGCAGGAAGGCCGCGGCCACGACGGGGTCGAAGGCGCCGCTCGTGGGATCGACCATGGCGAAGCTGAACGCCGTCCCGGGAGGCAGGACGCCCTGGCTCTGGAGGATCGCGGTGAAGAGCGGCGTGAGCGACGCCTGGAAGTCGGGCGAGGTGATCCCGATGTCGATGAAGGTGCCGCCGGCCTCCGACAGCGCGGCGCGCGTGATGCGCGGGTTCGTCGCGACGACGCTCGTCCCCGAGATGGAGCCGAGCGAGAGCGCCTCGTAGTAGACCTCGGTGGGATCGATCACCACGCCCGGCGGCAGGACCGCCGAGAACGGGTTCTGGGGCGGCTGCGGGACCGGCGCAGGCGGACGCGCCAGCGCGAGCGCCAGCGCCGACTGGTCGAGGAGGTTCTGCCGGAAGGCGTCGCGCATCCGGAAGTAGTTCGCGGTCAAGAAGAAGCGCGAGGGCTCTTCCGTCGGTCCCGTTCCACCCGTGCAGACGCCGGGCCGGAGTGCGTTGCACTCCGCCGAGGCCGGATCGAGCGTCCCGCAGTCACCCTGGCCGGCGCTCTGCGCGAAGGCGCCGGACTTGTCGCACGTCCCACCGCCGCCACAATCGCCGTCGGCCTTGCACCAGTTGCGCTCGCCGTGGAGCGGGAAGTCGATCGCGGCGGCGACGAAGCCCTGGGTCGCGAGCGATGACGCGACCGAGAAGAGCTCGTCCTTGCTGTGGTTGGTCGTGACCGTCGTGATGCCGTGCCCGAACACGACCAGCCGTGCGCACTTCGCGCCGGCGGGGAACCCCACTCCAGTCGGGCACGCGGGCACGACCGCCGGGTCCGGCACCGCGACGAACGCGTGGCGCTCGGTCAGGAGCGTCGGCACGACCGCCGGGTTCTGGAGATCCTCGGCGAGCGTCGCGCGGAGCGCGCCCGTCGCCTTGTCGATGACGTCGACGCTCTTGAACTGGACGTCGAAGAAGCCGGCCACGTTCGTGGTCCCGATGCCCGGCGGAAGTGTCGGGATCGCCGTGATCGGCGTGGGAGCGGCGTCGGGCGTGAAGATCGCCTGCTTGGCGCCGCTCTCGATGCCGTACGGGGCCGCGGAGAGCTGGAGCGACGTCCTGGTGATGCTCTGCGTCCGGAACGTGTACGCGAACGCGACGTCGGCCTGCGTCACCCCGCTCGGCAGCACCCCGGAGGCGAACACCGGCGCGAGCGCGGTACGCATCTGCTCGATCGACTGTGCCTGGGAGTTCGAGACGCCGGCGAGCTGCGAGGCGCCGTTCGCGAAGACGGGGCTCTGGATTCCGAGGACGATGTTGCCGAACGTGCTCCGCCCGAGCCCCTTGCCGGTGGCGTCCTTCACGCCGTTCGTGATCACCACCGCGTACTCGGTCTTCTCCTGGAGCGGCGGCAGTGCGAGCGGCGGCGTCCCCGCGGGGGCGCCGGGAAGCGCGACCGGAACCGCGGGCTGGAGGCCGATGGCCGGCGAGCACTTGGCGGGCCCGCACGCGGCCTGGATCTGCGGCGGCTGGGTCACGTACGCCGCGTTGGCCGGCTTCCCCCCGGTGATCGCGGCCGCGACGTCGAGCAGCTGCGTCGGCGCGGCGCCGTTCGCGCCGAGCTTGTAGAGGAACACCGTGTTCGCGTTGACGGTGGCCGCGGCGACCAGCCCCGCGGTCGGCGCCGTGCTGCCCGGCGTCGAGGTGGGGGCGAGGATCATGGCCGTCGTCGAGAACCCATCGAGCGTCGAGAGCCCCGCCGACGCCGCGCCGAACGCGGGGTTCGGGGCGATCTTCCCCGTCGTCGGATCGATGAGGAGGTCGAAGGGGAGCGGGGCCTTCCCGGCGCTCTGGTCCACGGCGACGACCGTCGGGTTCGTCGTCGAGAGCGGAGCGATCGTAAAGGTCTGCAGGCTGACCAGGTTCTGGATCGGCATGCCGATGGCCGTCGCCAGGGGCGCGAGGGGGGTGTACGCGAGGCGGATCTGGTTGAGCTGGGCTCCTGCCGCGGCCTTCTGGCTCCCCGTGCCGGGCAGGAGCGCCTGGTTCACGGGTAGGGTGAGGTCGATGTTGTTCACGATCGCGGTCTGCAGGATGGCGAACGTGGGCATCGGCGAGACGCTGCCGCCGCCCTGCGCCATGAGGCCGCTCGACCCGCCGAGCACGAAGACCGCGTACTGCGCGCCGGCGGTCCAGGCGCGGCTCCCGTTCGCTTGCGGCTTGTTGCGCAGCGTGAGCGTGCCGGTCGTCGCGTCGTAGGCGCTGTCGACGGCCACGGGCGTCGGTGCGCCCGGCTTGATCTGCATGACCGCGACGGTCGCCTGGCCGGGCGGCACCGCGCCGAGAAGCTTCACCGTCCCGGTGTCGAGCGGGAGCGGCGTCGGGCTGCCGCCGACGGGCTGACGGACGAACCCGATCGTGATCGGGACCTCCTGATCGTTCGGGAACCCGCCCTGGGCCGCCAGGATCCCCAGGAACTCCTTCTGCGCGCCCGCCGGCAAAGTGGCGGCCGCCTGGAGCGAGAGGTCGTTCGGCTGCGGGATCTCGTTTAGCGACGGATTGAACACCGCAAAGTCGACGAAGGAGACCGAGCTCGGGGACTCGCCGACGCTCGGACGGCAGGCGCCGAGTGCGAGGAACCCACAGACGACCGCGATTCGGCGTAGCGACATCGAGCGCCTCCGGAACCGGGGCTCCGCCCTCGAGCGGCGGACCACACGGCGGAATCGATTCGGGCGTCAGTGAACCACAGGTTCACCCGTTCTGCCTGAATCCGTGTTGTGGAGTCCCAACGGGGCTTCATGAACGCGGACCCACGTCCGAGGGGGGGCGCGAGGGCGGAAGGAACCCTCCGCGAAGCAAGCCCGCGCGCCCGCGCGAGGCGAGTGGCGCAGCGGGGTCTTCGCCTCGCGGGGGTGGATGGCAGGATCGGAGACGTCAATCCCGCTCAATCAAGGAGTTGTCCCGCGACGCCTCGCGTCAAGCCCGCCGAGGTCGCTTCAACCGCGTCCGGGACGGCCCCATCGGTCCCGTGAACGAGCGCGCACCCGACCGACGGCGTCGATCCCGGGTGCGGTCGACTCGCCGGGACTGCGCCGCGCCGCGCTACCCCTTCCGGTGGTCGAGCACGCGCCTCGCCTTCCCGGCGGAGCGCTCCAGGGTGTTCGGCGCGACCAGCTCGACCTTCATGCGGATGCCGGTCACGGCGTGGATCTCCCGGTCGATGCGGTCGCGCAGCTCGACGAGCTGGCGCATCTCGTCCCGGAAGTCGGCGGGCCGCATCTCGACCTTGACGATCGCCTCGTCGAGCGAGCCCGGGCGCGAGACCTCGATGAGGTAGTGGGGCGCGGTCCCCTCGACCCGGAGCAGCGCCTCCTCGATCTGCGAGGGGAAGACGTTCACGCCGCGGATGATGAGCATGTCGTCCGAGCGGCCGACGACGCGGCTCATCCGGACGCCGGTCCGGCCGCACGGGCACGGCGCGCGATCGAGGGAGGCGAGGTCGCGCGTGCGGTAGCGCAGCACGGGCATCGCCTCCTTGGTCAGCGTCGTGAAGACCAGCTCGCCGGTCTCGCCGTCCGGGACGGCGGCGAGCGTCTCAGGGTCGACGCACTCCACGAGGAAGTGATCCTCCTGGACGTGCATGCCGGTCCGGTAGGGGCACTCGCCCGAGACGCCGGGGCCGATCACCTCGGAGAGGCCGTAGTTGTTGAAGGCGTGGATGCCGAGCTCGCGCTCGACGGCGAGGCGCAGCTCCTCGGTCCACGGCTCGCCGCCGAAGTGACCGTAGCGGAGCGGCAGGTCGCCGGGGCGGAACCCCTCCGCGCGCGCCACCTCGGCGACGTGGAGCGCGTACGACGGCGTGCAGACGAGCACCTCCGCGCCGAGGTCGCGGATGAGCATCACCTGGCGCGGCGTGTTCCCGCCCGCCGCCGGAACGACCGCGGCGCCGACCCGCTCGACGCCGTAGTGGAGGCCGAAGCCGCCGGTGAAGAGGCCGTAGCCGAAGGCGATGTGGACGGTGTGCTCGGGCCTGAGCCCCCCGGCGACGAGGAAGCGCGCGACGAGGCCAGACCAGCGCTCGAGGTCGCCCTTCGTGTAGGCGACGAACGTGGGCTTCCCGGTCGTCCCGGAGGAGCCGTGGATCCGGGCGAGCTCCGCGCGCGGCACCGCGAGCAGGCCGAGCGGGTAGTTCCGGCGGAGGTCGTCCTTGGTCGTGAACGGCAGCCGCCGGACGTCGTCGGCGGAGCGGATCGCCTCGGGCTGGACGCCCGCGCGGAGGAGGGCGTCGCGGTAGAACGGCACGCCCGCAGCGCGGCGGACCGTCTCCGCGAGCCGCCGCCCCTGCAGGACGCGCCGCTCCTCGACGGGGAGCGTCTCCGCGGGATCGAAGATCCGATTCTCGATGGCGGGCTTCTCGGACAACTCAGGCCTCCGCCCGGGCGAAGAGCTCGCTCGCGGAGACGAGCTTCACGCCGTTCGCCTGGAGGAGCTTCGCGGCCGAGTCCGGGTCCTCGAGCCGGAAGAGGAGGGTGGCGTACTTGCCGCGCTCGCGCGACGGGGCGAACGCGTACATGTACTCGACGCCGACGCCGGCCTTCTCGAAGGCCTCGAGCACCGAGGCGAGGCCGCCCGGCCGGTCGGGCACGTCGACGGCGAGCACCTCCGTGACGTTCACGACCACCCCGGCCTCCTCGAGCGCCCGCTTCGCCCGCTCCCAGTCCTTCACGACGAGGCGCAGGATCCCGAACTGCTGGGTGTCCGCGAGCGACATGGTGAGGATGTCGATCCCCGCCTCCCCGAGCACCTTGCAGGGGAAGCGGAGCT
>Ga0306924_10006180_pt1 | contig 11919 bp, 11 predicted proteins | sample sta12Can44000111_FD_203756 | JGI IMG/M metagenome (GOLD analysis project Ga0306924, IMG submission 203756) | Lab enrichment of tropical soil microbial communities from Luquillo Experimental Forest, Puerto Rico - statanox.12C.anox.44.000.111 (v2)... | ecosystem: Environmental > Terrestrial >... | reverse complement strand
AATTCCGCCTCGGGCTCTTTGAGGACCCGTATGTCGATCCGGACTATGCCGCAAAAACAACGAATAGCCCGGAACATCGCGCACTTGCCGAAAAGGCCGCCGAAGAAGAAATCGTGCTGCTCAAGAACGAAAACCACCTTCTGCCGCTCGATGCGAAGAAACTAAAAGCCATCGCGGTGATCGGCCCGGATGCCGCCGACGTGCATCTCGGTGGCTACTCGCGCGATCCGGGTCACGGGGTCAGCGTACTCGATGGCATCCGCGCGCGCGTCGGCCCTGGAGTGCAAGTCCTCTATTCGGAGGGCTGCAAGATCACCCTTGGCAAGCAAGGCTGGGCCGGTTGGTATGAAAACGCCACCCGATTGGCCGATGCCAAGGATCAGCAAGCCAGCATCCGCGCCGCGGCGGAAGCGGCGAAAAAGGCAGATGTCGCTTTGCTGGTCGTCGGGGAAACCGAAAGCACCAATCGCGAAGCGTGGGCCGAAAATCACCTCGGGGACCGCGATTCACTCGACCTTCTCGGCGCGCAAGACCAGCTGGTGCAGTCCATCGTCGAAACCGGTGTCCCCACCATCGTTCTCCTCATCAATGGCCGGCCTCTCTCCGTCAATTATGTGAAGGAGCATGTCCCTGCGATTCTGGAAGGCTGGTACCTCGGCCAGGAAGGCGGCACCGCTGCGGCCCGCGTGATCTTTGGTGACATCAACCCAGGGGGCAAACTGCCGATTACGTTTCCGCGCTCCGTCGGCCAACTGCCGGACTACTACAACCACAAGCCATCCCGGAATCGCAGCTACATTTTCATTCCACGCGACCCCTTGTTTGCCTTCGGCTACGGATTGAGCTACACCACGTTCACGCTCGAAAATCTGCGCGTCGAACCCCTCACCATTCCTACCGGCGGACAGGCCAAAGTTAGCATCGACGTAACCAACACCGGCGAACGCGAAGGCGACGAAGTGCCGCAACTCTACGTTCACCAGCGAGTGAGTTCGGTGACGCGTCCGGTACTCGCGCTCAAGGGCTTTCAGCGCGTACATCTTCGCCCCGGGGAGAAAACCACCGTGACCTTCCTGCTCACGCCAGCGGACCTCTCCATCTACGATGACCTTATGCAACGCGTCGTCGAGCCCGGCGCGTTCGACGTCATGGTCGGAACGAGTTCGGCGAGTACGCAAGCGGCCACGCTTCAGGTGGTCTCGAAATAACCAGGCCTTCGCCGCGACGGCGCATGGTTCGTCCGTCAGTCCTGCCGTGGATGAACCGTCCGCGGCCCACAAGCCCGGTCCGTAAGCTTTCCCGGCGCAAGGGGTTTTGCCATACCTGACGATTGAGACCGCGATCTTCTTAACGAAGAAGGTCTTCCAACTGAATGCGCGCGCCGGTTTTCTCGTCGCGGTATTTCACGATCACCGCGGCTTGCAGGGATATCCCCCATTTCGCCCCAGCCGCATGTGATATCGCTCGCGAGCCCGGCACGACCACCGCATCCTCCGGAATCACCAGCGGTTGCTCGTCCTTTGCCGAATGCACCACGTCGCGAACCAGATCGTACACCGGGATCGAGCGGTTCAGAATCGTTCCGGTGCCCAACACCGCGCGACGCTTCACAATTGTTCCCTCGTATATGCCCGCGTTTCCCCCGACCAGCACCTGGTCTTCGATGATTACGGGTAGCGCACCCACCGGTTCGAGCACTCCGCCAACCAGTGCCCCCGCCGACAGATGGCAGTCGCGCCCGATTTGCGCGCACGAACCGACCAACGCATGCGAATCGACCATGCTATTTTCGCCGACGTAGGCGCCGACATTTATAAACATCGGCGGCATGCAGATCACCCCGCGCGCCAGGTAGCAGCCGTCCCGGACGCTTGATCCTCCGGGAACGAGGCGCACGCCGTCGTCCATGGTGAGTCGCCGCACGGGATACGTCGATTTGTCGAAAAACGGCTGGCGCATCACGTCAATGGACATGTCCTCCATCGTACCCATGCGGAAGCCCAGCAAAATCCCTTTCTTCACCCACGGGTTGACGCGCCATCCGGTTCCACAAGCTCCGTCCGGCTCCGCTGCGCGAATTTCTCCGCGATTCAGCGACGTCTTGAACTTTTGAAACAATTCGAAATGTTCTTTGCGATACGACGAGGGTGGTGAATCGAACAGCGCTTCAATTTGAGATTGCAGCATGCGCTCGCTCTGCCAGCTTCAAGGACTCCAGTAGCGCCCGGATGCGCGCCAAATTCTCCATCTTGGGCGGCACCAGCGGCAAACGCCAGAACGGCTCGAGTAGACCCATTTCGGCGAGCGCTGCTTTCACCGGAATCGGATTGGACTCTACGAAATTGATTTCCATCAGCGCGTGGTAATGCCGGTGCAGTCCGCGCGCGGCACAAAAGTCACCGTTCAGCGCGAGCCGCACCATGCGCGACATCTCCGCAGGAATCTCGTTCGACACCACCGAAATGACACCGTGCCCCCCGAGCGCAATCAACGGCAGCGTCAAAGCGTCATCGCCCGAAAGCACCAGAAACGTTTCCGGCACACAATTCAGAATCGCCGCGATCTGCCCCATGCTTCCCGAAGCTTCCTTGATTCCCACGATATTCGGAATGTGTGCCAACCGCTGCACCGTGGCTGGTTCGATATTCACGCCGGTGCGCCCTTGCACGCTGTACAGTATGATCGGCAGATCCACGGCGGCGGCGATGGCCTTGAAATGCTGATACAGGCCTTCTTGCGTCGGCTTGTTGTAGTACGGCGTTACCGAGAGGATACCGCTCACATCCAGCGCCGCCAATTCGCGGACCCGGCAAATGACTTCCGCCGTGTTGTAGCCGCCGGCGCCGGCCAGTACGGGCACTTTGCCGCGCGCCGACTCCACGGTTATTTCGACAACGCGCCGGTGCTCCGCTTCCGTCAACGTTGGGCTCTCTCCGGTGGTTCCACACGGAACCAGAAAATCCACGCCTGCCTCGATTTGGCGCTTCACCAGCGCCCGCGACCTCGCCTCATCCAAGGATCCGTCCCGCCTGAAGGGCGTGACTAGCGCTGTGCCGGTTCCTGTAAACATGGAATACTCCTTCCTGTTTCGCTTGCGATGGCAATACCCCGAACCTCGTCGCTCACCCCTCGCATCCTAGGCGGAACGGCTCGCCGCCGTTTCCGCCGTCCGCAGTTCGCTTAAAATCTGCCGAAATTCGAACACCCCTTGTTTTCCCGCGATCCAACGCGCCGCTTGCAATGCTCCGCGCGCAAATCCTTCGCGACTGCGTGCCGTGTGCCTTAGCGTGATGGTGTCGGCGGGGGAATCGAAGCCGATTTCGTGCGTCCCGGTATGCGCACCCGCGCGATTCGAGCTCAGCGTCAGCGGCCCCGTAAATCCGGCGTCACGTATTTCCTCCGCCAGCTTTTTCAGCGTACCCGAAGGCGAGTCCTTCTTCGCCGAGTGGTGAATCTCCCAGCCCCACGCTTCATACTCCGGATGGTGCGCAAAAAGCTGCGCCGCCTGCGCCACCACTTCCAGGAATAGATTCACGCCCACCGAAAAATTCGCGCCGTACACCAACGCCGTGCGCGCACTCCCCACAACACCGCCCATCCGCGGCAATTCCTCGTACCAACCCGTCGTGCCGCACACGCTGTTCACACCCAATTCCGCGAGCCGCCGAAGATTTTCCGGCGCGGCCGCAGGATTCGTGAACTCCACGGCAATAACAGCGCCGTTTAGCGTTTCGTGCGAAAGCGACGCAACGTTGTTCCGTGTAAACCGTGCAACAACGCTAAACCCGTATTCGGGCGCCAGCTGTTCCACCAGCCGGCCCATCTTTCCGGAACCGACAATCGCCAACGGAATCCTCACGACACCAGCACTCCCGTCGCCAGGAGCTGCCGCACCATCCGCGCATAAATTTCCACGGCATCGATCAACTGCTTCTTGGCGATACGCTCTTCTGCCGTGTGTGCTACATGAATGCTGCCCGGCCCGATCAAGAACGGCTGGCCCCAGGCGCCTTCGAACGTGGGAATGTCCGTCGTGAACGCCACCACCGTCGTTGGCAGACTATCGAGCGTCGCCAGGCGCACCGCGGGCGCAAATAACACTTCACGCGCCTCCACTTGGTGCGTCGCAGCGGCCTGCGCCACCGCCGCTCGCAACCCGTCCGGTTCCTGCACCAATCGGAACATGATCTCCGCTCGGGCGTGGTCGGCTATCACATTGGGCGCGCGCCCGCCGCTAATCGTTCCCACGTTCAGCGTCGATTCACCCAACAGGGGATCGCGCGGCAACGAAATCGCGCGAATTTCCTCCAGCGCTTCGAGCAGCGCATGAATCGCCGAATGCCCCAACTCCGGATACGCCGAATGTGCCAATTTCCCGTGCGCGATGATTTCGTATCGCAGCGCCCCTTTGGACCCCAGGGCCAAATGGTTTTCCGTGGGTTCACCATTAATCAGGAAGCGGGAGCCGCGCGGTGCCACAGCCGCCGCCTGGGCCCCGAAGCTGTCGCGTTCTTCGCCCACAACGAATAGCAACGCAAACTCGCGGGTGCCAGACGCGAGCAGCGATTCGGCCGCCGCGACCATTGCCGCAAGGATGCCCTTCGCATCACAAGCCCCACGCCCGTAGATATGCGTCTCGTCCTCGCGCGAAGCGAAATAGGGTGGCACTGTATCCATGTGCGTCGAGAGTGTAACCACGGGATTGCCAAAGGAAACCAGCAGATTGTCGCGCCCCGGCGCTGCAAACATCCGCTCCACGCGACCCTGATAGCGCGCTGCCAATTCCGACAAATGGATAAACAGAAAATCCACGATCGGCCGTTCATCCCCGGTAGTGGAATCCCGGTCGATCAATGCGCGTGTAAAGCTGAAAAGGTCCATAGTCCTCGAGCTTGGCAGGTGGGGAGCGCACAACGAAAGGAGGGCTGCGCGAGACTTCTCGCAGTGTCAACCTCTCGATAGCGCTCCATCCGCGAACGGTCAGGCGGATGACAGTGAACAGGCCTTAGGCCCGAACCCCAATCGCACGTGTTTCAGCAAGCGTGGCGATTTCGGCGGCGATCATCCTCTGATCTGGCCCCCTGCAGTTCGCAGGTTCTGGGCCGTGGCCCCTTTTGGCGAGCGCCCGACGCTGATCGGGAAAACGCGCTCGGCTACTCATGGCCGCCGCACCTCTACCAAGGTGCTTCCAACTTAGAAGAAAACCCCGAGGGTGTCAACGCGAGAATCGGAGAAAGCAGGTTCCCTGACGGAATCGGCGGAGTAGATGCACACGGCTCTTTACAGTTCGAGCGGCTTCAGCGGTGCATGCTGCGACGCGATCAGAAGTTCTCCGCGGAATGCCGCTTCCGCCGGCCGCTGCCCCAGCGCTTCCTCTGCCGAGAGCCGCGCGAGATCCGGATTATTGTTTTCCTGCGAGATGTGGGCCAGCACCAGGTAGCGTGCGTGCGAATCGAACCCGGTCGGATCGGCCAGGTATTCACTGACGGCGTGATTCGAAAGGTGCCCGGTCCTTGAAAGTACCCGCTGTTTCACTACCCACGGATACGGGCCTACCTTGAGCATTTCGAGATCATGATTCGATTCCAGGATCAGACAATCCGTTCCGCGCAAATGCACCTTGACGAGTTCCGGCACGTAGCCGAGATCGGTGCAAATCGCCACTTTCACCCCGTCGTTACGAAAGGTGAAGCCGATGGGGTCCGCGGCATCGTGCGGAATCGCGAAGGCATGCACATCAATATCGCCAATCGCAAAGCGTTGTCCCGCCTGAATCGGCTCAACCCCTCGGAGCCGCTTTTGGAAGGTTTCGGGCAGAATCCGTTGCAGCACCTCCATCGTCGGTCCGGTCACGTAGAGTGGCGCCTTCCACAAGCCCAACATTTGCGGCAAACCGTTGCAATGGTCGCTGTGTTCGTGAGTGATCAGGACGGCGTCGAGCCGGTCAATGTGGCGTTCGATAGCCGCCAGCCGCGCTAGGGTCTCCCGCTTTCCTAATCCGGCGTCGACCAGGATGCGGGTGCGCTCGGTTTCGAGCAGCGTCAAATTGCCCGAACTGCCGGACGCCAAGATGGAGACGCGCAAGCCGATCGGAATTCCCCCGAGACTTTCTACGCCCGCAAACTGTCAAAATGATCGCAAAGCGCAGCAGCAGCGTCAATTGATCAGTGACCTAACGGTGTGGATAAACCAGATATGGCGTTAGCAGGCGAGACGCGCACGGTCGAGTGTAAACCCGTTCAGCGGACCGAGGACGGTCACCGCGATGCGCTCCGGCTGGAAAAACTCCCGCGCCAGTGTCTGCACCTCTTCGTGTGTCACCGCTTCGATCGACGCGAGGATTTCATCCAGCGACGAGAAACGGTGGAAGTACAGTTCCTGGCGGGCCAAGTTCGACATCCGCGAGCTGGTCGATTCGAGCGACAGCATCAACGAGCCCTTCAGGTGATTCTTCGCCCGCAGCAACTCCTCGTCGCTCACCGGCGATTCCTTCATAGCCCGAAACTCCGCGATGGTCATATCCAGAACCTTGCCGACGGTTTCCTTGGCCGTTCCGGCGTACACGCTAAACATGCCCGCATCGGAATACGGCGTCAGTTCGCTGAACACCGCATATGCCAAGCCATGTTTCTCCCGAACTTTCTGAAACAACCGTGAAGACATGCCGCCGCCCAACAAATTGTTTAGGACCGCCACGCCAAACCGCCGCTCGTGCGCCAGCGGCAGCGACGGCACCCCTACACACAAGTGCACTTGTTCGAGGTCGCGCTTCCGCTCCAGATTGATGGGCGCGGCGGTCGAGGGCACCGCATCTTCTTCCGTGGTCCCGAGCGGCTTCAAATTTCCAAATTCCCGCTCGACCAGCTTCAACACCTGCTCGTGGGAGATGTTCCGGCGCAAACCAGTTCTGGAACCTCCGGAAGATCGTCTCCCGGTCGAATCCCCGCACCGTCTCCGGCGTGCCCAGAATCGGCCGGCCCAACGCGTGGTTCGGCCAGAATCCTCGCGTAAAAACGTCGTGCAGCAGATACTCCGGATTATCCAGGTCCATTTTGATTTCTTCGAGCACCACCTGCCGCTCTTTCTTTACATCCTCCGCGTCGAACTTCGGCCGCTGCACCAGATCCGCCAGCACGTCAAACGCGATCGGCAGGTGTTCGTCGAGCACCTTGGCGTTGAAACATATCTGTTCCTTGGACGTGAATGCGTCCAACATCCCCCCAACCGAATCCATTTCCCGGGCGATATCTTCGGCGCTGCGCCGATCGGTACCCTTAAAAACCATGTGTTCGAGGAAATGAGCGAGGCCGTTTTCAAGGGGCACTTCGCGGCGGGAGCCGCTACGTACCCAAATGCCCACAGAAACGGAACGGACGTGCTGCATGGTCTCGGTGATGACCACCAAGCCGTTGGGCAAAACCTGACGCTGAATGTCGCGTACCTGGGAGACCATGACGTATTGTGACACACCGTAAACGGCGTGGCGAGTGGGAATGGGCGAATGGCGAATCGCCACTAAGCCACTTGGCTTCTGACATTTACGAACTCGCAGCACTTCCCCGGCGTGCGATGCCAGGGTACCCTTGCAAAATCCAGTTTACTTTACCTCCTTTCGGCCCACGGCGCACTCCGGGAAATTCCCGATACCGTGGGGAAAATGAGACAATAGCCCCCGGGGGGCCCCGTGGAACTTCTGGGCAAATCCGCCCACCAATTACGCGTGTTTTGCGAAGCGCTTGGCGAGCCACCCTATCGCGGCAGACAGATTTACCACGCCCTTTATGCCGAGCGGAAACTAGACTTCGCCGCGATGACCAATTTACCGGCCGCGTTGCGCAACCGTCTGGCGTCCCACGCCCGCCTCACCCTTCCGACCGTGCAACATCGCTATTTGTCGAGCGACGGTTCGGTGCGTTACTTGTTTGTACTGCCCGCTCTCGAAGACCAGCCGCGCACCAAGCCGGCTGCTGTCGAAGCGGTGTTCATGCCCAGCCCGGGTCGCCAGACCATCTGCATCTCCACGCAGGCCGGCTGTGCCGTCGACTGCCAGTTTTGTCTCACCGCCCAGCTGGGGTTGATTCGCAACCTCACCCCGGGCGAAATGCTGGCCCAGGTGTTGCTCCCGCTCATCGAAATGGAGCGGCCGGGATCCGATCCGGACAGCGAAACCGCAGATGACCGTGGACTCGCCGCCGGCACCAATGTCGTGCTCATGGGCCAGGGCGAGCCGCTGCTGAATTTTGACAAGGTCTTCGTGGCGCTGCGCATTCTGCTCGACAAAGGCGGCGTCGGGCTGTCCGCGAAACGCGTCACCCTTTCGACTAGTGGCATGGTTCCCGGAATCGAGCGCATGGCGGAGGAAGAAGTCCGGCCCAAGCTGGCCATTTCGCTGAACGCCTCGAACGACCAGCAGCGCGACGCGCTCATGCCCATCAACCGCAAATATCCCCTGAAGGATTTGCTGGGAGCCTGCCGCAGATATCCCCTGCGCAACTGGGAGCACCTGACCTTCGAATACGTCATGCTCGGCGGCGTAAACGATGCCCCCGAAGACGCCCGTCGCGTGGTGAAACTGCTCGCGCCGCTCAAACGCGTCAAAGTGAATTTGATTCCATGGAATCCCGGCGAGCTACCCTACCAGGAAACCACCGACGAGCACCTGGAACAATTTCGCCGCATCCTCACCGATCGCGGGATTCCTGCATTTGTCCGCTACTCGCGCGGTCGCGATGTCATGGCCGCCTGTGGCCAACTCGCGCTACGAGAAGTCACCCATTCTCCGCTAAAAGTGCTGGCCTGAAGCTAGGCGCCGACCGGTTCGACGGTCGGCATCGGGAACAGCTTTGAGAACCAGAACGAATACGGTGTGGGACCGTACTTCTGGTAAAACTCCAGGCGCTCGCGTCCTTCCGCGACACTCGGAACGTGCCCCGCCGGAATCCACCAGAGACAGTAAACGGGTTTGTCCATTTTCTCGAACCACTTCGCTCGTTCCTTCAGCACTTCGAGATGCTTCGATGCGTACACAAAATCGCGCAGTGCCTCGACCGATTCCCACACCGACATATTCAGCAGGATCGACAGGTCATTTTGGTCATACACGATGTCGGTTGCATTTCCGGATGACGACTGCAAGCGCCACACAAATCCCGGCGCCGCGTCCGCCAGGGCGTTCACAGGATCGAGCTCGGCAACAAAGCCAGCGCTGCGCGGATCATCGATCGGCGCGATCAGCCGGCCGATATTGATTTGTGCCAGATGGAAGTTCATAGGGCGCGATTATACGCCGAATCCATCTCCAACTTGTGAATCGTGTCTTACCGAGCTGAAACTCCGATCACCGACATCAGCCGGCCTGACGGTGTTCCTTCCTTGCGGTAGCTGAAAAACAGGTCCGTGTTGCAGCCGGTACAAAGGCCGCTTTCAAAAATATAGTCGGCCCGCACTCCCGCCGCCAACAACTGGGAGCGGTTCGCCTTCCGCAAATCCAAGTGTACGTTTTTCGCTGGCGGTTGGTGCCCCGGTGGCTTCATGTTCAGCCACTGCAATGGATTGGGTTCCTCGCCCGATCGCGCCTCGTCAAAATAGTGCTCGGCGTCGGCAAACTGTGCCCGAAATTTCGAAACGAACTCCGCCCCCACTTCATAACAGCACGACCCAATCGATGGTCCGATAGCCGCGCACAGGTCCCGCGGCCTGCTGCCGAATTCCAGGCGCATTCGCCCCACCGTTTTTTCCGTGATGCGGCTCAAGGTGCCCTTCCATCCCGCGTGAATCGCCGCCACGGCTCGCTTTTTCGGATCGACCAGCAGAACCGGTACGCAATCCGCCGTTTGCACCCCCAGCAGAATGCCAGGCCGATTCGTCGTCGACGCGTCTCCCTTACCGGGCACACCGGGAATCCCGCGAAACAAATGCACCACGTCGGAGTGAATCTGCTTCATCGCAACCAGGGTAAGACCGTTGGCACCGAGCGCTGCCTGAAATTTCCGCCGATTCTGCTCCACCCTTTCCCGCTGGTCCCAATCCATAAAACTGAGATTGAGCACCTTCTCGCCGTTCAGCTCACTGAGGCCACCGAGACGCGTGCTGAAACCATGCACCAGCCACGGCAGTTTTTGAAACGGAGCGAGTTGCAAAACTTCGATCCCGCCCATTCTCCGCGATACCCAGGGGGCTTTGATCACAGGCCTCCGACTCGCACGGCGAAACGCCGACGGCCTCCTGCGCTTCTTCTGAAGAGGTGTTTTTCGAGCTTTCGCCATCTGAGCAGTATAATCGCTCGACCGCGGCGCGACGAAACCCGCCGCCGCGCGATGCTACACTTCCACTTGAGGAATCATGATCATCGGTATGGGTATTGACGTCGCGGAAGTCGGCCGCATCCGCGACGTCATCGAATCGCAAACGGAACGCTTTCTCCGTCGCGTTTACACCGCCAACGAAGCCGCCTATTGCGAACAGTTCAAAAATAAATACGAGCGTTACGCCGGCCGTTTTGCCGCCAAAGAAGCGGCGATGAAAGCCCTGGGCACAGGCTGGAGCCGCGGCGTGCGCTGGGTCGATGTCGAAGTCGTTCGGATGCGCGGCGGCCGCCCCACCCTTGCTCTGCATGGCGAAGCGCGGAAAATCGCCGACGCCCTGGGCGTAAAAAACATCGCCCTCAGCATCACCCACTCCGCCACGCAAGCCATCGCACACGTCATCTTCGAGGATTAAAGCGGTCGGTAATCTGGCCATGTCATTCGGATCCGCCAGCGGCAAGCAGGATCTTATCGCAACCAAGGCTGGCTTGGCGCGCCGCGAAGCACCGGCTCGGTCTACTTCACCAGCAAAAACGGCCCCAACGCCAAAGCATCCACCCCGGCACAATAAAAGCTCCGCACCGCACCGCGCGGATCCGTCACCAGCGGCTCACCAAATAAATTGAATGACGTATTCACCAGAATCGGCGCCGGCGCCGATTCCCCAAACTTGTACAGCAATTTCCAGAACAGGGGATTGGCTTGCTTCTCCACCGTGTGGACGCGCATCGACTTTCCGTGGAACGCAAATCGATCCAGCCCCGCCACCGGGCACTTCAATGTCGCCAGGGATGCCATGAACCGGCAGTTCGGCGAAGCCTCAAAATAATCCGCCACTCGTTCCGCCGGCACCGAAAGCGCAAACGGATGAAACCCCTCGCGATGCTTGATGAACTGGTTCACATTCTCGACCACGTATTCCGAAAACGGCGAAGCCAGCAAGCTGCGATTTCCGAGCGCGCGATGACCAAACTCGGTACGCCCCTGGCACCATGCGACAATCTTGTGGCGCTGCAACAACTGCACCGCCTCTTCGATCGACTGATCTTCCCCCGACAAATAGCGATACGTGATTTTGCAGTTGTCCAAAATCGCTTTCATTTCCTGCGAACTCGCCTGCATCCCCAGCGCCAGGCTCGTCAGTGGCGCGCGCCCCGACTGTCCCAAGATCATTCGCCGCGAAAGATAGGCCGCTCCCAGCGCCGTACCCGCGTTCCCGGAAACCGGCTGCACATAGACATGGGCAAACTCGCTGCGTTCCTCGAGCGCCCGCACCAAAAAGACGTTCAGAAAGACGCCGCCCGCCAGGCACAACGAATGGGTATGCGTTTCTCGCTGGAAATTTGCCACCAGCTGCAGGACCGTTTCTTCCAGAAAATCCTGCGCACTCCGCGCCAGATTCGACCGCACCACCGGATTCGGCGCCTGCCCGCGTGATAAACCCAACTCCCGGTAAAACTGCGGAGCGAAAACGCCACGATGGTCCGGCCCCGAAGCGAAGTACCGCCGGTGCAACGTCGGCATACCATTCGATTTCCATGTAAACAGCTTTCGAAACACCGGCAAATACTCCGGCTCGCCATCCTTACTCAGCCACTGAACCTTGTGCTCGTCT
>Ga0306924_10006177_pt1 | contig 11921 bp, 10 predicted proteins | sample sta12Can44000111_FD_203756 | JGI IMG/M metagenome (GOLD analysis project Ga0306924, IMG submission 203756) | Lab enrichment of tropical soil microbial communities from Luquillo Experimental Forest, Puerto Rico - statanox.12C.anox.44.000.111 (v2)... | ecosystem: Environmental > Terrestrial >... | reverse complement strand
GGCCCCTCAGCATTGCGCGTCTGTGGTGGTGGCGCACTTCATAACGGAGTGGGCTGACGGTTAGCTTTTTTCTCGCGATTCGACGAATTCCACGGCACCAGAAACCCATCTCCGGATAACCCCGGGGGTGGGTTTTTTGTTGGCTGGCTTTCATGGAGAGCTCAGGTCGTGTTGGCACCTTTTGACATCATGGGTGATCTCGATACCCCGGTATCGGCGTTCATGAAGCTCGCGGCCTTTCGCCCACGCTTTTTGCTCGAGAGCGTCGAGGGCGGTGAGCGGCTCGGGCGCTTCTCCTTCATCGGCTTCGGCGATGGCCTCGAGGTGCGGCTCGACGCGGGCGGTCTGATGATCGGCGAGGAGCGCGCGCCGGTGCCCGCAAATGCCGCGGCCCTCCTCGCGGCGCTGCGCGCCGCCATGGCGCGCGCCCCCCGACCTCAGCCCGACATCGCGGGCGTACCGCTCGCGGGCGGCCTGGTCGGCTTTGCCGCCTACGACGTGGTGCGCCACTTCGAGCGGCTGCCCGCTCCCGCGGGACGCTCGGGCGGGGTGCCGGCGCTCCATTACGTCGCGCCGCGCTCGGTGCTGGTATTCGATCATCTGACCCGGGGTGTGGCGCTGGTGCACGCCGGCTCGGAGTCCGAGCGTCGCTCGCTGCGCGCCGAGGTGGTGCGCGCGCTGCACGGCGGGTTGCCGAACAGCCGTCGGCCGGGCCGCCACGCCCCGCCCGCAGCGGCGTTCACGCGCGCTGACTATCTCGCCGGTGTGCGGCGCACGCAGGAATACATCGCCGCGGGCGATGTGTACCAGCTGGTGCTCGCCAGCCGCTTCTCGGGCCGGCACGAGCTCGATCCCTTCCAGGTGTATCGCGCGCTGCGTCTCATCAACCCCTCTCCCTACATGTATTACTGCGCGCTCGGGGATGTCACCGTGGTCGGTTCCTCCCCCGAGGCGCTGGTGAAGCTCAATGCGCGCCGGGCGCAGCTGCGTCCGATCGCCGGTACGCGTCCGCGCGGGGCGGACCCTGCCGGCGATGCGGCGCGCGCGGCGGAGCTGCTCGCCGATCCGAAGGAGAACGCCGAGCACGTCATGCTCGTGGACCTGGCACGCAACGACCTCGGGCGCGTGGCGCGCGCCGGCAGCGTGCGCGTGGATCCTTACCGGTGCATCGAGCGCTACAGTCACGTCATGCACCTCGTGAGCGGGGTCGAGGGCGAGCTCGCCGCAGGCCGCGACGCCTTCGACCTGTTTGCCGCGGCGTTTCCCGCCGGCACCCTGGTGGGTGCGCCCAAGGTGCGCGCCATGCAGATCATCGATGAGCTCGAGCCGGTGAGTCGCGGCCTCTACGGCGGCACGGTGGGCTACTTCGGCGCGCGCGGCGACATGGATCACGCCATCACCATCCGCACGCTGGTGTTTGCGGGTGATGAATACAGCTACCAGGCGGGTGCCGGCATCGTGGCCGACAGCGTGCCCGAAAGCGAGCACGAGGAAGTGCTGGCGAAGAGCGCCGCCATGGTGCGAGCACTCGGGCTGGCGGAGGAAGGGCTGTGACGGTGCGCCTGCTGCTCATCGACAACTACGACTCCTTCACCTACAACCTGGTGCAGGCGTTCCTGGTGCTCGGCGCCGAGGTAGCGGTGCACCGCAACGACACACTCACGCCGGCCGAGGCACGCGCGCTCGACCCGACGCACCTGTGTATCTCGCCCGGGCCGGGGACGCCGCACGACGCCGGCGTATCGATGGACATGATCCGGGAGTTCGCCGGGCGGATTCCGGTGCTCGGGGTGTGCCTCGGTCATCAGTCGATCGTCGAGGTCTTCGGCGGCGAGGTCGTGCGTGCCGGCCGACTCATGCACGGCAAGACCTCACTCGTGCAGCACGATGCGCGCACGCTCTTTGCCGGAATACCGCAGCCGTGTGAGGTCGGTCGCTACCATTCACTGATCGCGGAGCCCGCGAACCTGCCGCCGGTGCTCGAGGTGAGCGCACGCACCGCCGAGGGAGAGATCATGGCGGTGCGGCATCGCACGCTGACGGTCGAGGGCGTGCAGTTTCACCCCGAGAGCATCCTGACGCCCGAGGGGCCGCGAATGCTCGCTAACTTCCTTGAATACCGCACCGGACTGCGGCCCGGAGGCAATCGTGTCGCCGCGTGAGCTGCTGCAGCAGCTGCTCGAGCGGCGCGACCTCTCGCAGGCTCAGGCGGAAGGCTTGCTCACGCATCTCACCGATCCGCAGCTGCCGGCGGCGATGGCCGGCGCCCTGCTCGCCGCGCTCTCGGGCAAGGGCCTCGCCGCGCAGGAAGTCAGGGGACTCGCACAGGCGATGCGCCGCCTGGCGCGGCGCCCGGAGCTGCCCGTGGGTCTTCGCTCGATCGATGTCGTCGGCACGGGCGGTGACGCCTCCGGCAGCTTCAACATCTCCACCGGCACCGCGCTTCTGACCGCGGCCTGCGGGGTGCCGGTCGTGAAGCACGGCAACCGTTCGGTGTCGAGCCGCTGCGGCAGCGCCGATGTGCTCGAGGCGCTCGGTGTTACCGTACCGCTCGATGCGGCGGCCGCGGGCGCCTGCCTCGCCGCGACGGGCTTTACCTATCTCTTTGCGCCCCACTATCACCCGGCCACTGCGCGGGTCGCGCCCGTGCGCGCAGCGCTCGGCGTGCGCACCGTGTTCAACATTCTCGGTCCGCTCGTGAACCCCGCCGAGCCGCCATTTCACGTGGTCGGTGCCTTCAGCCTGGAGGTGGCACAGCTCCTCGCCGATGCCTTCGCGGGTCTGCCCATCGAGCGTACCTTCGTCGTTCACGGCGCCGCCGGCTGGGATGAGCCAACGCCGATCGGTCCCTTCACGCTGTTCGATGTGCACCCCGGCGCCGTCGAGATGAGCGTGCGTTGTGCGGCGGACTACGGACTGCCGCCATGCTCCGCCGCGGCGCTGGCGGGCGGTGATGCGGCTCACAACGCGCGCGCGCTGCAGGCCGTGCTGCAGGGTGATGACCGCGGCGCGCACCGCGACTGCCTGCTGCTCGGCACCGCGCTCGCACTCGAAGTCGCGGGCGAGGTGCGCGCGCCGCGCGAGGGCGTGGCACGCGCGGCCGCCGCCATCGAGAGCGGCGCCGCGCGGCGGCTGCTCGAGGCTCTGCCACAGTCGCGAACAGCCGCCTCCCCGGCTCGCGTTACCGTCTTGCCCGCGGAGCCATCGGCGTGAGCGGCTTCCTCGATCAGATGGCCGCTTCGAGTCACGCGCGAGTGCGGGCCGCGAAGTCGCGTGTTGCCGAGGCGGCCCTCCTCGAGCGGGCGCAGTGCACCCCCGCGCCGCCACCGCTGCGACTGGCAGCGGACGGCTTCGACCTGATCGCGGAGCTGAAGCTGCGCTCGCCGGCCGCCGGTGCACTCGGCACGGTCGACGCGTCGATCGCCGCGCACGTCACGGCCTATGCGCGTGCCGGGGCCGCCGCGGTGTCCGTGCTCACCGAACCCACCCGCTTCGACGGCTCTCTCGTGCATCTCACCGATGCCGCGCGCGCTCTCGCGCCACACCACGTGCCGGCGATGCGCAAGGACTTTCTCATCGATCCCTACCAGGTGCTGGAAGCGCGCGCGGCGGGTGCGGGCGGGGTGCTCCTCATCCTGCGCATGCTGTCGCGGGAGACACTCGGGGCGCTCATCGAGTGCGCGCGGAAGCACGGACTCTTCGTGCTGCTCGAGGCGTTCGATGCTCAGGATCTCGGGCACCTGGGCGAAGTCATTGCCGCGGACGCGGGCCGCACCACGCTCCTCGCCGGTGTGAACTGCCGCGACCTCGCGACGCTCGAGGTGGTTCCCGAGCGGCTGCTCGAGCTTGCCCCACTCCTGCCGCCCGGTGTGCCGCAGGTCGCTGAGAGCGGCATCAGTGCCGCCGAGGACGCGCGGCGCGTCGCCGCGGCCGGATATCGGCTGGTCCTCGTCGGCAGCGCTCTCATGCGCGATCAGGATCCGGTGGGCCTCGCACGTGCCCTCATCGAAGGCGGCCGTGCCGCCCGCAGGACGTCTTAGATGTGGATCAAGATCTGCGGCATGACGACGGCGGCGGCGGTGGCGGCGGCGCTCGAGGCCCACGTGGAGGCGATCGGCTTCGTGTTCGCGCGCTCGGTACGCGAGCTCGTGCCCGAAAGTGCCGCGGCGCTGGCGCGCCCGGCACGTGGGCGGGCGCGGTGCGTGGCCGTTACGCGCCATCCGACCCAGGCCGCAGTCGATGAGATCGTGCGCGTGTTGGCGCCCGACCTCTTGCAGAGTGATGCCGAAGACCTGGCGCGGCTGCGATTACCGGCATCGCTCGAAACCCTCCCCGTAGTGCGCGACACGGGCGTTTTGCCGCTGCCGCTCCCGGGCCGGATGCTGTTCGAGGGTCCGACGAGTGGCGGCGGCGCGGTGAGCGACTGGAGCGTCGCCGCCGGGCTCGCGCGGCGCACGCAGCTGGTGCTCGCCGGAGGTCTCAACGCCCGGAACGTCGCGGCGGCCATCGCACAGGTGCAACCCTTCGGCGTCGACGTGTCGAGTGGCGTCGAGGAACGGCCGGGTGTGAAGAGCCCGGCCGCTATCATGAGTTTCGTCGAGGCGGTGCGGGGCGCGCACGTCGCCGTACCGGCCGCGAGAGGAGTATGAACATGTCTGCAACGGCTGCATCGCCCGATGCCGCCCGGCTGCTCGCCGAGGCGATCGCTGGACACTTTCCCGACACCCGCGGCCGTTTCGGGCCCTTCGGCGGCCGCTACGTTCCCGAGACCCTCATTCCGGCGCTCGAGCGTCTCGAGCGTGGCGTGCGCGAGCATCTGCACACGAGCGACTTTGAGAAAGAGCTCGGCGCGCAGCTCAGCGGCTGGGTGGGCCGTCCCACTGCGCTCACCTTTGCGCCGCGGCTCTCATCGCACTGGGGCGCGAATGTGTGGCTCAAGCGTGAGGATCTCGCGCACACCGGCGCACACAAGATCAACAACGCCATCGGCCAGGCACTGCTCGCCCGGCGCCTCGGCGCCCGGCGGATCGTCGCCGAGACCGGCGCCGGGCAGCATGGAGTCGCCAGCGCCGCGGCCTGTGCGCGCCTGGGGCTGCCGTGCATCGTGTACATGGGTGAGATCGACATGGAGCGCCAGGCGCCGAACGTGGGACGCATGCGACTGCTCGGGGCGCGCGTCGTGCCGGTCGTGAGCGGTGATCGCACGCTGCGCGCCGCGATCGATGAGGCGCTGCGCGACTGGGTGTCGGACCCGCTCGGTACGTACTATCTGCTCGGCTCGGCCGTCGGCCCGCATCCGTACCCGTATCTCGTGCGCGAGCTCCAGTCGGTCATCGGCCGCGAGGCGCGCGCCCAAATGCTCGCCGCCGCAGGGAAGCTGCCGGATGCGCTCATCGCCTGCGTCGGCGGCGGCTCCAACTCGATCGGCGCCTTCCATGCGTTTGTCCCCGATGAGGCGGTCGAGCTCATCGGCGTCGAGGCCGGCGGACGCGGCGCGGGTCTTGGCGAGAACGCTGCCACGGTCGCTTACGGTCGTCCCGGCGTGCTTCACGGCACCTACTCGCTGCTGCTGCAGAACACGGATGGCCAGATCCAGGAGACGCATTCGGTGTCGGCCGGGCTCGATTACCCGGGCGTGGGCCCCGAGCACGCCCTGCTGGCAGCCAGCGGTCGCGTGCGCTATGAGACCGCGAGCGATGCCGAGGCGCTCGAGAGCGCGCATGCGCTCGTGGGTGCGGCGCGCTGGGCGCAGGCGCATTCCGGCGGCACCGTCCTCATCTGTCTCTCCGGTCGCGGCGACAAGGACATGTCGACGCTGCAGCGGACGCTGCTGACAGCGGAGCGCGCGTGAGCCCGCGCGAGCACGTGAGCGCTGCGATTCGCACGGCCGCTGCGCGCGGCGAGCCGGCGCTGGTGGCCTACATCACGGCGGGTTTTCCGAGCCGCGAGCGCTTCCGCGAGCACCTGCGTGCGGTCGCGGATGCCGCCGATGTCATCGAGGTGGGTGTGCCCTTCACCGACCCGATGGCGGACGGGGTCACCATCCAGCGCGCGAGCCTCGCGGCACTCGCCCAGGGCGCGAGCCTCGCCTGGATCCTGGAGGAGCTCGCCGCGCTGCGCGGGATCGGGCCACCGCTTCTCCTCATGAGCTATCTCAACCCGCTGCTCGCTTTTGGAATCGGGCGGCTCGCCGCCAGCGCCGCCGCTTCCGGAGTGTCGGGATTCATCGTGCCGGATCTGCCGCTCGATGAGAGCAGCGAGCTGCGAGCCGCCCTCGATGAGGGGAAGCTCGCGCTCGTGCAGATGGTCACCCCGGTCACCGGGGCGGAGCGCCTCGCGCAGCTGTGTGCGGGAAGTGAAGGCTTCGTGTACGCAGTCACCATGACCGGGACCACCGGCCGCAACGTCGCGGTGCCCGCGGAGGTCCTCGCGTACCTCGATCGCGTGCGCGCCATCGCGGCGCTGCCGGTCTGCGCAGGCTTCGGCATCCGCAGCCGGGAGCAGGTCGAGCGGCTGCGCGGGCACGTCGACGGAGTGGTCGTCGGATCGGCACTCGTGGAAGTTCTCGAGCGTGGAGAGGATCCGGGTGAATTTCTGCGGGCGCTGCGGCCGTGCTGACATGACATAACGCGTTGGCATGGCATCGTCAGCCTGAAGCATCGTTGACGCTGCCGCGGGTACTTCGGACCCGCTCAAGCCACCGCTCCTGTTTGCGGCTGAGACGTCGCAACCTGGCGACGGTCTGAATTAACGAGGCTGCGGCGTGCGTTCCCGCTGCGGCTGCGCAGCTTGCAACCACGCATCATGCGCGCACAATCCGCACCGTTCTGTGCCGTCGAAACATGCAGCGAACATGACAGCACCAGACCGGAATTCCAAACAACGTCTACACCATAGGGAAGGGTCCGCTTATGCGCATTCGGACATGGTCGTGCCGAGCGTTATTCGGTGCGGGACTACTGATGCTGAGTGGTTCTCTGGCACAGGCTACGCCACCTAACCACGGTTTCTTTCAATGCGATGAGTCATCGGGAATCCTTTGCGCGGAGCAGCGCGACAATCCCGGCGGCAAAGAGTATTACGTGGGTCACGACGAGCCTTCACTGCTCTTTTACTCGAGCACACCGGGCGCCGGTTTCAACAACGTCTACCAGATAAGGCTGCCGAAGGATCCGCCGATGCTTCCCAAACAGGATGGCAGCGGCGGAACCTGGAATTTTCAGTTGCACCCGGCTTTCTGGTTCGGGATGGCCATGTGCGACGATCAGGGTAATCCCAATCCGGGAGGAGCGCCTGGCCGTCCCAACATCCCGTGCGCTCCCGACAGCGACAGTAACATCTTTGACAGCCCCGACCCGGCGGCGCCCGACTACATCGGCAACCACCCGGGCACGGCATTCATGGAGATGCAGTTCTACCCGCCCGGCTGGTTTTTCAGCAACAGCGGTGCGATTGACGGCGACAGCGCTACGAAATGGACCGCGGCGCTGAATATCGACAGTTTTCAAGGTAACGACAACACGGGAGCTCACAACAATCCGGCGTGCCGCAAGGTCACTAATGACGAATACGTCAACTTTGCTTTTATCCAGACGGATGGTGTGCCATTCCCGAAGGGGTCACCCAGCCCGCTCGGCCCGTTCGTGTCGACCAACGCCAATACTCTCCGCATGAATGGAGGCGATGAACTCATCGTGACGATCGCCGATACCACGGATGGGCTCAGGGTCACGATTAGCGATCTCACCACGAGGCAGTCGGGCTTCATGGTCGCGAGCGGCGCCAATGGATTTGCCTCGGTGAAGTGGGATCCCAATGGCACAAACTGCGACTTTGCGACGCACAACCTGGCGCACAACTTTCATCCCGCATACGCCACTTCCAGTGAGCACACGCGCGTGCCGGGGGCGGCGCACTCCTACAACATCGCTTTCTCGGATGAGATCGGGCACTTCGAGTATTGCAGCTCGGTTGACAAGGAGTTCGGCGCGTGCACGTCGGTTACCGGGAGCGATAAGAAGGCCGGACTCGATGACCTCGTGTGCGTTGACCCCGGGTTTCCCGCGGCGTTCGGTTTGATTCACCTCGGCGGCTGCCTGGATAGCGATACGGACTTCGACGGGGTTCAATACCGGAATAACACCTGGCCGGGCTCATTCAAGGACCCCGTTCAGGATGCGCTCTTCCATGCGGAGCCGGTGATCTTCTCCAGCCCGTTGCTCACCGACAGCAACGGTAACCTGGCGAATTTCAGTCGCGTCGCCTTCGAAACCGACCTGCCGCGCGTTGAGTTCGGCACGACCCCGCCGTGCCAGCGGCACCTGGCGAACCCCGCGGACAAGAATCCAGGGCAGGGGTGCGTCAACCCGCCGAAGGGCGCAGCCTTCTACCCCTTCTACAGCACGCGGTCGGATGCGAGCGGCAACTGCCGGTGGCAGGAAGGCGGCCCGTTCATCGCCGGCACGCTGGACGATTTCGGCGGAAGCTCGAAGGCGGAGTTCGGACCCATTCTCGCGAACTTCTACCCCGCCCCGAATGGTCAGCCGCAATACATCTACGAGAACTTTCACAATACGCTGCCGTTGAACCCCTGTCCGACGTTTTGAGGGAGAAAACGAGCAGACCTGCGTAACCCAACCAGGCGAAAACCAGAAAGGGCGGTAATCCCGCCCTTTCTGTTTTTGTGCCCCCCGAGTCGCTGCGGCTCGGTCCGAGAGCCGGCCGCGTGTCCTTGGCTGGCGACGCAGCTTCCATGCCGCATTTGCCTGCGGCAGTCGGAACGCCCATCCTCGGGCGGCATGCAGACGCTCACCATCGCCACACGCTTCCGCGGTCCACCTGAGTCCGCAAACGGAGGCTACTTCGCGGGGCTCGTAGCGACGCTCGCCTCGCGCACGCTCAGCGTGCGGCTGCTGAAGCCACCGCCGCTCAACATCGGGCTCGCAGTCACCGCGCTCGATGATGGCGGACTTCAGGTGCTGCGTGGGGAGGAGCCGATCGGCGACGCGCACCCGGCGCTTCTCACGCTGGCGGCGCCCAACGCGCCGGAATATCTCGAGGCCGTGGAGGCCTCGCGCCACTACGCGGGTTTCCGCTACCACCGCTTTCCGAGCTGCTTCGTGTGCGGCACGCAGCGGGTGCGCGGCGATGGCTTGCGGATCTTCGCCGGTCCCATCACCGAGCGCGGTGTAGTGGCCGCGCCCTGGGTGCCCGACGCCTCGCTCGATGCCGGCGACGGCAAGGTGCGGGCCGAATTCATGTCGGCGGCTCTCGACTGTCCGGGCTACTACGCCGTGGCGCCCGATGATCGCATGATGCTGCTCGCCGAATTCACCGCGCACGTCGACCGGCGGGTGCACATCGGCGAGTCGTGCACACTCGTCGGATGGCGAATCGGCGGGAGCGGCCGCAAGCATGAAGCGGGTACTGCGATCTTCGATGGCAAGGGCGAGCTCTGCGGCCGGGCGCGGGCGCTGTGGATCGAGCCGCGTGCGACCGTGAGCGAGCTCTCGCCGAAGTGAGCCTTCAGCCGCGCGACAGGCGCATCATCGCCTCGGGGTAGCGTGCGCCGACGACGGCATCGGGCGGGAACACCGCATCGATCGCCGCGAGCTCCGCGCCGCTCAAGCTCACTGACAGCGCGCCGAGGTTCTCATCCAGGTTCGCCTTCCGCCGCGTGCCGGGGATCGGCACGATGTGCTGCCACTGTGACATCATCCAGGCGAGCGCCAGCTGCGCCGGGGAGCAGCCTTTCTCGCTCGCGAACTCGCGCACCTTGTCGACGAGCGCGAGGTTGCGGGCGAAGTTCTCGCCCTGGAAGCGGGGAGTCGTGCGCCGGTAGTCATCGGCGGCGAAGTCATCGGGGCTCTTGATGGTGCCAGTGAGGAAGCCGCGACCGAGCGGGCTGTAGGCCACGAAGCCGATATCGAGCCGGCGGCAGGCGTCCAGCACGCCATCCTCGGGGTCGCGGGTCCACAGCGAATACTCGCTCTGCAGCGCGGTGATCCGGTGCACGCGCTGGGCGCGCTCGAGCGTCTGCGGCGACACCTCCGAGAGCCCGAGATAGCGCACCTTGCCCGCCTGCACGAGCTCGGCCATCGCACCGACCGTGTCCTCGATCGGCACGTTGGGATCGACGCGGTGGAGGTAATAGAGGTCGATGTACTCCACGTTGAGCCGCCTCAGGCTTCCCTCGCAGGCCGCGCGCACGTGCGCCGGACCCCCATCGACGACGCGGGCGGCCGGATTTTCGTCATCGCGCACGAAGCCGAACTTCGTGGCGATGAAGGCCTGTGCGCGGCGCCCCCGCACGGCTCGACCGACGAGCTCCTCGTTGGTGTAAGGGCCGTAAGCGTCGGCGGTGTCGAGGAAGCTCACACCGCGATCGAGTGCGTAGGCGACCGTCGCGAGCGACTCGCTGTCGCTGCGCGGGCCGTAGAATTCGCTCATCCCCATGCAGCCGAGGCCGAGTGCGGAGACGGTCGGGCCGTCGCGGCCGAGCGTGCGGGTCTGCATGACAACCATTGTGCGCGTGTCGCCCGCGGGGGCGAATCTGCAATTCGGGGGAGTGCCGTGCCGGTGGCGCCGCCCGCTGGCGCGCTCAGGAGCGCGCCGGGACGGCCATCTGGGCGTGGCGCCAGTCGCCGTAGCGGTAGTACAGCACCGCCAGCGCCGCAGCCAGCGCCGACGACATCGGGAAGCTCCACCAGACCGCGTCCACCTGATAGCGCGGGATGAGTGCCACGGCGAACGGGAAGCGCACCACGAGCAACGCGATCGTGAGAATGATCAGCGGCGCAACCACCGCGCCGGTCGCACGTACCACACCGAAGAGCGTGAGCGAGATGCCAAAGAAGATGAAGGACGGCGTGACGATACGGTTCATGTGGCTCGCGATCTCGAGCGCGGCGGAGGCGGGTGGCAGGAACAGACCGAATATCCAGGTGTTGAGCGCCTCGATCGCGAGCACGATCGAGCCCGTGAGCAGCACGCTGTACAGCACGCCGACCCGGGCGATGGCCGTGACGCGGGGCCACTTGCCGGCGCCGACGTTCTGCGCCGTCATGGCGGACACCGCCATGCCGACGGCGAAGGCGGGCATCTGGATGTAGTTCCAGATCTGCAGCGCCGCGCCGAAGGCCGCCGTGGTGTCGACGCCGAAGCGGTTCACCAGCGTGATCATGAGCACACCGCTCAATGAGATCACCAGCAGCTGGGCGCTCATCGGAATGCCCTTCCTCACCAGGACGGCCACCAGCGCACCGTCCACCTTGAGGTAGTGCAGCTCGCTGCGATGCAGGCAGAGGATGTGGTGGCGGCGGTAGAGGTGGCGGATGAGCGCCACGAGACTCACCGCCTGGGCGACGAAGGTGGCGAGCGCCGAGCCCGCGATCCCGAGGCGTGGGAAGGGGCCCAGACCGAAAATGAACACCGGGTTGAGCGCGATGTCGATGCCGACTGACAACAACATGAAGTAGAACGGCGTCTTGGCGTCGCCGGCACCGCGCAGCACGGCCATCACGAAGGCATACATGTAGAGCCACGGCAGCGCGAGGAAGATGACGCGCATGTAGGCTACGGCGAGCGGCAGCGAGTCGGCCGGTGTGTGCATGGCGATGAGCAGCGGACGGCACAGCAGCAGTCCCGCGATCGCCATGCCTACCGAGATGGCAGCGAAGAAGGTGGCGCTCGTGCCGACCACGCGCTTGGTCTCGCGCAGGTTGTTGGCGCCGATGCACTGGCCGATGAGGATGGTGGCCGCCATCGCGATGCCGAACGCCGCGCCGATCAGCAGGAACATCTCGGTGTTGGCGTTGGAGGTCGCGGTCAGTGCAGCCTCGCCGAGGAACCGGCCCACCCAGATGGAGTTGACCGAGCCGTTGAGCGACTGCAGAACGTTGGCGAACAGGATCGGCACCGCG
>Ga0306924_10006170_pt1 | contig 11925 bp, 12 predicted proteins | sample sta12Can44000111_FD_203756 | JGI IMG/M metagenome (GOLD analysis project Ga0306924, IMG submission 203756) | Lab enrichment of tropical soil microbial communities from Luquillo Experimental Forest, Puerto Rico - statanox.12C.anox.44.000.111 (v2)... | ecosystem: Environmental > Terrestrial >... | reverse complement strand
ACACCCAAAAGCCGCTCCGAGACCCAGGAATCTGCCGACATGGAGCGCACCATCAGCGAAGCCGCCGGCCGCATCAACGGCACCTATGGCGAAGTCGCATGGACGCCGATCCGCTACGTCAACCGCGCCTACAGTCGCAGCGTCCTTGCGGGCCTTTACCGGTCGGCGCGCGCCGCGCTGGTGACGCCGTTACGCGACGGCATGAACCTGGTCGCCAAGGAATACATCGCCGCGCAGGATCCGGCCGATCCCGGAGTTCTCATTCTCTCGCGCTTTGCCGGAGCGGCTGCGGAATTGACGGCGGCGCTGCTGGTCAACCCCTACGATCCGGAGACCGTGGCGACCTCGATTTCACACGCACTTTCGATGTCGCTGGACGAGCGGCGGGCGCGTCATCAAGCCATGTTCCGTTTGATTTCCGAGAATGACCTCAAATCCTGGGGCGATTGCTTCCTCGACGCATTGACCAAGGAGGCGGATTTGCCGCTCTGGCACGAGGATCTTGGTCTACGTTTCATGCTCAATCCCGGTCTCGCTTAATGCACGTTCGCTTGTGCTCGCTAGCCTGGGGCACGACAACGACGTGTTCTCCGCCCTCACGCGGATTCTTCTGCTGCGCCCCGCCCCACCCGCAGCTAACGGCGAACCGCCGCGCCCGCCCATGCCGGTCGAGAGATTCGGGAATTGAGACAGCCTGCACTGCGCTGCAGGTAGTCTCCCGCCATGTCTCAATGGATCCCGTTGGTGCATTGGGGCGTGGTGCCCCCGGAGCAGCCCGGACAGGGACAGCGCCGCCAGCACCGGCAGCCTCGTCGCCCGCGGTGAGTAGCCACGCACCGGATCGAAACTCACCGCGATCATCAGCCGTTCGCGCACGCGGGAGACCGACTGAGGGTGATGAAAAGCCCGCGCAGCTCGACGATGACGACGCCCACGTCGTCGCTGCGCTGTTTCCATTTGGTGGCAAACGCCAGAGCCCCAGCCAAGGGGCCGGGGCTCACAACGCGGTACGCGCTCGGCCCGTGGGACGGGGGGTCTGGGCGGGGCGAGCGACAGCAATGCTGACATTTCCCATGTCCAGCTGAAACTGAGATGCAAGCAGCGTCTTGGGTTCTCCCCGCTATCCACCGCGCTGGTGTGGGCAAGGCCTGCGGGACCGCAGCGGCTCAGCGCATCAGGCGATCATACAGCTCACGTACAGGTCGAGGATGCGCCGCGCGCTCATGGTCGGAGAGGTCCCGCAGCGCGGCGGCGGACAGAGGTCTGCGGCGTGCGCGCGCGAGCCATGCCGCTGCGCCGCCGAGCGCTGAGATCATTTCGCGGCGGTTCATTCAATAATCTCGTCGGCGAGCAATTGGATCGAGTTAGGGACCTCGATGCCGAGCGCCTTCGCCGTCTGCAGGTTGATGACGAACTCGAATTTGGTCGACTGCAAGACCGGCAAGTCTGCGGGCTTTGCGCCCTTGAGGATATGGCCGGTGTAGATGCCGACCTGATGAAACATCTCCGCAACGTCCGTTCCGTAACTCATCAGCCCGCCAGCCTCCACCATCTCGCGGCTGAATAGCGCCGTAGGGATTCCCTGCCGCATCGCCAGCAGCGCGATCTGCAGCCGCCTGCTCAAGAAGACAGGGTCAGGACCAACGAAAAGCGCATCGGCCAGCTCGCGCCTGAGAGTTGCGAAGGCAGTCTCGATCTCCTGGCTGGTGCCCGCCTTCAGCACAGCGATTTGCGGTCCGAGTGCGCGTGCGGCTTCGGGGATGACTCGCAGCGTGGTCTCGGCGGTCGTAGTATTGGCAGGGTTGACCAATACGGCGACACGAACGGCTTGGGGTACCATCTCATGCAGGAGCCCCAATCGCTTCGCATTCACCTCACTATTAAAAAAATTGATTCCCGTTAGGTTGCCACCAGGCCGGGCAAGGCTGGCGACCAGGCCGAACTGGACCGGGTCTTCGCCAACGCCGAAGACGATCGGGATCGTCGTGGTCGCAGCTTTAGCCACCTGGGAAGCAAGGTTGCCAGCGGGTGTAGCAATAACGGCCACGTGACGACGCACGAGGTCGGCCATGATCGATGGCAGGTGATCGAATTGGCCCTCGAGCCAATGGTATTCCACCGTTACGTTTTGGTCCTCGACGTAGCCGGTTTCGTTGAGGCCCTTACGGAAGGCATTGCTCAAGGAAGCAACGGATGATCCGCTGTGCACGAAGCCGACGATCGGCAACGCCTGCTGCTGCCCACGCGCCGCGAGCGGCCACGCCGCCGCGCCGCCGAGAAGGGTTATGAACTCGCGTCGCCTCATCATTCGATGACTTCGTCGACGCGCATCAGCATTGACAATGGTACTTCAATGCCGAGAGCCTTCGCGGTCTTGAGGTTGATGATCAATTCGAACTTCGTCGACTGCTGGACCGGCAGATCGGCCGGCTTCTCGCCCTTGAGGATGCGACCGGCATAGCTGCCAAGTTGCCGATATCCTTCGGTGTCGCTGGTCCCGTAGCTCATCAGGCCGCCAGCCGCTGCGGCCTCGCGCCATCGGGAGGTCGCGGGTAATGAGTGGTGCGCCGCAAGTGCGATGATTTGTTCGCGCCGGTTGAGGAAGAACGCATCGGCCGTAATCGCGAGTGCACCAACGCGCAGCTCGACCATCTTTACGAAGACCGCTTTGAGCTCGCGCTCGGTGCTGGCATGCATCACCTGGAGTTCTAGCCCGAGCTTGCGCGCTGCCGCCTGCATGTCTCGCGTTTGGCTCTCGGCCGCCGGGAAGTTCGGGTTGACGAGCACTGCCATTATCGTGACGGAAGGGACCAGCTCGTGCAGCAGTTCCAACTGCTTCTGCCCGAGCTCCACCATCAGGTTGGCGACCCCCGTAGCGTTCCCGCCTGGTCGGTTCAAACTTGCGACAAGTCCCATCGCGATAGGATCGGTTGCCACCGAAAATACGATCGGAACGGTCGTGGTCGCGGCCTTGGCTGCGCGTGCTGAGACGGTGCCAGCGGCTGCGATCACCGCCGCCTGATGGCGAACTAACTCGGCCGCGAGCGCAGGCAATCGATCGATTTGACCCCGAGCCCACTGGTATTCGATCGCCACGTTGCGGCCTTCGACAAAGCCAGTTTCGCTCAGGCCCTGACGGAATGAAGCCGCCATGAGGTTGTATTCTCCATCCGGCGCTTCGCTATTGAGCCATCCGACGATCGGTGTCGCGGGCTGCTGCGCGCGCCCGACGCATGACCATGTCGCCGCGCCAGCCAGCGCGCCGATGAATTCTCGCCGTCGGATATGGATTTCCATGCGACCCTCCCGCGGGGTCATGCAACGAAGGGGACGATTGCGCTGCGGGACTTCGATCTGGCCTATGTCGGTTCGGGGTCAACCCCGGAAGTCGCCGTCTGGGCCCTTATGTCAGCTTTCACCAGCTACGGACTTTAGCCAGGACACTCTCGATAGAGTCAGCTTTTGCTGGCTTTCTGTGAACTGCCTCACACAGGGCGCCTGTGATCTATCGCACAATCCTCCCCAGCAGGCTGGGGGAGCGAGCCTATGTGGGCGTGTGCCTTTTGCGGCAAGGGCGTGTTTAAGCAGCAACGAACGGAGCGCATCAGCTTTCGGCAATCAAGCGACAAGGGTTACGTGCGATGTCAGGTGGCCGTTATGGTCTTTGTTTGCGATGCCTGCGGCACCCGAAGCCTTGATCCAGAGGCCACTAAGATCATGGACGCTGCCTTTCGGCGAGAGTACGCCAAACTAGGTTAAGCTCATTGCCTCCCGGAATTTTCCTCGGTCGCGAGCCATTGCCGGCGCGTCTCGCTGACGAGACGTTCGCGCCCTGGGCTTGCGCTCGTTCGCCTGGATCATGCTTTCCCGCCTGCGCAGGCGGAAACAGACATGACAGATTGGCCAGCATCAAGTCAGGGGCTCGCTGCAGTGCGGGATTTCGGCCCGGCTAACGTCCGGTTGGGGTCAAAACGAGAATTAGCCATTTTCGGCCTTATGTCTGCTACGGCCGGCTGCGGACATAACGGCCCAAATGCTTACCGCTGCTTAGTGCCAGACATCCAGGACCATGACTGCCGACAGGCACTTGATTCGTTAAGCAAGCCCGCGGCTGTTCAGGACGGCGCGTTCAGCGATGTCAGTCCAATCCATGATCAATGGGAAGGCATGCTGATAGCTCGCGTAGATTCTCTTGGAAACGTCGTCGCCAGAGCTGGCCTCGGCGATCACGTCCTTGCTGATGCGGTAGAGTTCCTTCAGCACGGAGTCGTTGAACTTTAGGATTTTGACGGTGCCTTCGTCACGCAGTCTGCGAAGCCACAGCGCATTGTTGAAATTGAACTCCGCAAGGGAGCGCGTGTATTCGGCTGCAGTTGCGTCTTCGATGAGCCGCCGGGTGCTCGCATCGAAGCTTTCCCACACGCCCTTGTTGATGCCAACCGCCGAGCCGGTTCCCGGCTCGTGGAAACCAGGATAGTAGTAATACCCGGCGACCTTTTGCAGCCCCATTGCCATGTCGAGCCAGGGCCCCACCCATTCGCTACCGTCGATCGCCCCGGACTTGAGCGACTGCACGATTTCGCCTCCCGGCACATTTATCACGCTCGCACCCAGCCGTCGGAGGACCTCGCCGCCGAGCCCCGGCATCCGGTAGCGCAGGCCTCTGAACGCCTCTAGCGAGGGGACCTCACTAGTGCACCAGCCGCCCATCTGAGTACCAGTATTGAGACAGAGAAGCGGCTTGATGTTGAATTGCCCGCTGAGCGCATCCCACAGCTCTTGACCACCGCCATATTGCACCCACGCGAACAGTTCGTTCGCGGTGAAGCCGAACGGGACGGCTGCGAAGAAATTGAATGCCGGCGACTTACTTTCCCAATAGTACTCGGTCGAGTGATATATATCAGCGACGCCCGCCCCGACCGCGTCGAAAGTTTCGAACGGGCGCACGAACGCGCCGGCCGGGAACACGTGGATGCTAATGCGGCCATCACTCGCGGCGCTGATCCGCTGTCCCAAACGTTCCGCGCTGGACTGCAGTCCAGGCGACCCAGCGGGCCAATCGGTCACCATCTTCAGCTGTCGCAGGCCTTGCGCAATCGCAGGCGCGGGGAAGCTCAAAGCCGCGCCAGCGGCCAATGATTGTGCACAGACCAGAATGTCGCGCCGCCTCATTAGCTTCGCCCTAGGGTCACGATTACGCTCAACTCAATCCATCAAAATAGAAAAGTTTGCCAAGCGAAACTGGCGGGCGGTGCGACAATGTGCACCGCACAAATCCCGAGCGGCCTATGACCGCTTGGGGTCAAACCCGGAATTAGCCCTCTAGGCCCTTATGTCAGCTCCGGCCAAGAGGAGACCTGAGCAGGTGCAACAACGTGCGGGGAAACTGCGGCTACTCGATCACCTCGTCGGCGCGGCCGAGTAGGGAAATCGGAAAGGTGATGCCCAGCGCCTTGGCGGTTTTCAGATTGAGAACCAGCTCGACCTTCGTGGACTGCTGCACCGGAAGGTCGCCTGGCTTCTCGCCTTTGAGAATGCGGCCGACATAGACCCCGGCTTGATGGAAGGAATCCGTGAAACTGCCACCGTAGCTCATCAGCCCGCCTGCGGTGACAAAGCTGCGTAAATTGTGCACCGACGGAACCGCATAGCGGGTGGTCAGCGCAGCGAGCTTTTCAATCTGGCTCGTTAAGAGAGCATCGGGGCTTATGGCGAGCCCTCCTGCATCGACTTGGATCAGACTTGCCAATGCGGCATCGAGGTCGCGTTCGGTGCGGGCATGTAGGACGTGCAGGTACAGCCCGAGCGCGTGGGCCGCCGCTTCCGAATCTTTCAATGTCTTATCCGCATTAGGACTGGTCGGGTTGACCAGGATACCTACTGTGGTCGCCGTCGGCACCAATTCGTGCAGCAGCTCAAGCCGCTTGGCCCCCACTTCGCTGTTCAACGAGGTCACGCCGGTCAGGTTGCCGTTCGGCCGATTGAGGCTGGCCACCAACCCCAGCCCCACAGGGTCGCCTCCTATCCTGAAAACAATCGGAATCGTCGTGGTCGCTGCCTTCGCAGCCAAGGCCGCAGCAATGCTTGTCGCGACAATGACGGCCACTCGGCGGCTAACTAGATCGGCCACAAGGGAGGCCGATTGATCGTTCTGACCTTCCGCCCAGCGAAACTCGATTGCAACGTTCTGGCCTTCGATGTAACCGGCTTCCTTCAATCCCCGGCGGAACGCGGCTACATTGGGCGCGTGCGGTCCGGGCGACCCACTGTTGACGAACCCTACCACCGGCATCGCAGGCTCCTGCGCGCGCGCTGCGAGCGGCCAAGTCGCCGCACCGCCAAGCGTGACGATGAATTCTCGTCGCCGGATATGGATTGCCATGCGACCCTCCAAGGGGGTCATGCAGCGAAGGGAACGATATCACACCCGGACGTGCTGCGCTGCGGGAATTCGATCCGGCTTATGTCTCTTGTGGGTCACAACCCGAATTGCCGTCCACCGGCCTTATGTCAGCTCTGGCCAGCTGCGGACATAACGCCCCTTGGTTTACCGCCGCTATGTGCCAGGACCGGACGTGAGCAGGTGCAGCAAAATCCGCTAATGATGCATTGGCGACGCCTCTCCTGTGCGGGTCGGATTGGCAGCCCCCACGTCCTTCGGAGTGTCCACAATCCTCGGTAGCCGGATCGTGAAGGTTGAGCCGCGACCGGGCTCGCTGTGAACCGTGATGTCGCCACCCATCATCTGGCAAAAACGTTTGCTGATCGCGAGCCCAAGTCCTGTGCCACCATATCTGCTCGCCGTGGTCGAGGAAGCCTGGGAAAACTCTTGGAACAGCTTGCCCATCTGCTCCGGCGTCATCCCGATGCCGGTGTCCGTCACCGGGAGCGTGATCCAATCGCCGCCGTCCTCCTGTCCCTGATGAGCGGTGATGGTGACAGTGCCTTTCTCGGTGAACTTGTTGGCGTTGCTCGCGAGATTAAGCAGGGATTGTCGCAACCGGGTCTGGTCGGCGTGGATCGTGCCGAGGTCCGCTGGGCAATCGATGACGAGGCGGTTGCCGTTCTTCGTCGCCATCGGCTCGATGGTTTTAGCCACGTCATAGATTACGGGCACCAGCGGGAACGTTTCAAGGTGAAGCTCCATGCGTCCCGCTTCGATCTTGGACAAGTCGAGTATGTCGTTAATCAGCGCGAGCAAGTGTCGCCCGGCACCCAGCACGCGGTCGAGCGGCTCGGTATCCTGCCTTAGCGCCTCCGCATCCTCGCGCAGCATCTCGCTGACCCCGATGATGGCGTTGAGCGGCGTGCGCAGCTCGTGGCTCATATTGGCGAGGAATTGCGACTTGTGCTGGCTTGCTTCGGCGAGCTGGCGGCTCTTGTCTTGGATTTCGTCGAACAACCGCACGTTTTCGATGGCGATGGCCGCTTGGTCGGCGAACGTGGTGGCGAGGTCGATCTGCCGCTCGGTGAACGGACGGACGACAGTGCGGTTCAAGTGGAGCACGCCAATAGGGGTTCCGTCGCGCAGGAGCGGCACACCGAGCACGGTGCGAAAGCCGGCTCTTTTCTGAACTTCAACCAAAGCGTATTCCGGATCGGCCAGAACATCGACGATATGAACTGGTTCGCGCTCAACCAGAACTCGGCCAGTCGTCGACCCCCGGCCCAGCACTATCGGCAAAGTTTCGATGTATTCACCGAAGCCGGGCGGTAATCCATGCGTCGCCACAAGATGGTAGTTCGTGCCTTTCTGTCGAGCGATGGTTGCGGTATCCGCCTCGCAAAGTCGAGCGGCCGATTCGACCAGCGAATTGAGTACGGACTTCAGATCGAAGGCCGAGCGGCTGATCACCTTGAGCACGTCAGCGGTGGCGGTCTGCTGTTCCAGCGATTCGCTCAATTCCTCGGTGCGCGCTTTTACCTCATCGAACAACCGCACGTTCTCGATCGCGATCGCGGCTTGGTCGGCAAAGGTTTCGACCAGCTCGATCTGCTTGTCGGTAAACGGCTTGACCTCGAGGCGATAGATCAGGATCACTCCGAGGAGATCATCGCCCTTGAGGATCGGCACACCGAGGAGTGTATGGGGATCGTCGATGTTTTTTGTGCCATAGGAGTATTCCGAGTCAGCTTGGATGTCGTGAATGTGGATAGTCCGGCGCTCCAGGGCAGCGCGGGCCGATCCGCTGTGGCGGCCGGGCCGGATCGGGTTGCTCTCGACGAATGCCTTCATTTCATCGGAGACGTTGTAGGCCGCCACCATCCGCAGCAGCTCGCTATCGAAGCGGAAGATGAATGCCCGTTCGGCCTCGCAGAGCCTCACCGCGCTCTCGCACACGGTTTCGAAGACTGGCTGCAGGTCGAAAGCCGAGCGACTGATCACTTCGAGCACGTTTGATGTCGCCGTCTGCTGCTGCAGCGATTCGCGCAGCTCGTTGAGCAGCCGCACGTTCTCGATTGCGATGACGGTTTGCGCGGCGAAATTCTGCACAAGTTCGATCTGCTTGTCGGTGAAAGGGCGGACCTCCAGGCGGTAGATGAAAATGGCCCCGATCAGCTCGTCCTCTTTGAGCATCGGTACGCCAAGAATGGTGCGCGCCCCGGCCGATTCGACCAGCGCAACAATGCGAGGGTGCTGATCGAGGTAGCTGCGGTCCTCGCGGAGATCCGGGATATGCAGGACCTCTTTCGACGCGGCAACGTGCCACAGTGGTGTACCTAGGACTTCCCCTGGATCAAACAAAGGCTGCCGCCGATACCGTTCAACATAGCTCGTCGTCGGGGGACTGTGCACCGCGACCGCGCGAAAGCGAAAGGTATCGCCCTCGCACAGGTACATGTTGCCGAACTCGGCCCCGCAGATGCGCGTGGCGTTGGCCAGCATGGCTTGGAACACCGGCTCAAGCTCGCCGGGCGAACTCGAAATGACGCGCAGCACCTCCGCGGTTGCATTCTCGCGCTCTATCGCTTCGTTGAGCTGTTTCGTGCGCGCATCGAGCTTTTCTTGCAGATCGGCAAAGGCAGCGCTGCCTTGGCGTGCGGGCCTTGGAGCCTTGCTGCGCTTCGGCCGCGTCGGGTTGCGGTGCTGCGTTTTCGCGGGTTTGCGGCTTACTGTGCCACGCCGTCTCACGTAGCCCTCCCGGTGGCAGGCAACCCTAGCCTACCACATCGAGGACGCCGTTGTGCAGCACAGCATAAATCGACCGCCTACGTCTGAATCGGGTCACCTCCGGAAGTCGCCGTTTCCGCTCTTATGTCAGCTCTCGCCGATAGCGGACGCGCCACTGGATCGGCTTGGGTCCGGGTAGTGCCAAGAAGAGACATATTCAGTGCAACAAATTGGAGTCTTACTCGATCACCTCGTCGGCGAAGATGTAGAGGTGCGCCGGGATGGTGACGCCGATCGCGTCGGCGGTCTTGCGGTTGATCGCGAGATGAAAGCGCGTGGGCTGCTCGATCGGAAGCTCGGCGGGTTTCGTGCCCTTGAAAATCTTGTCGACGTAATAGGCGGCGCGGCGGAAGAAATCGGCAAGATTCTCGCCATAGCTCATCATTCCACCGGCCGCGACGTATTCGCGCTGCGCAAACATCGTAGGCAGCCGGTATTGAAGTGCAAGCTCGGCAATTCGCTGGCGCTGTCCGAAGAAAACCGCATCGCCCGCAAACATAACAGCCCGGACCCCTTCCTTGGCGAAAGCAGCGAGCGTGCTTTCGATCTCCTGTGGGTTGCGCGCCTGCATAGGCACAAGAGAGAGGCCAGCTTTCTGAGCGGCGTCTTGCGTGCTCTTCAAGACGGAAGAATAGGTCGTGGTGTTTGGATTGCCGAGGAGACCAATACGGGAAATATTGGATACGACTGCGGCCAGCAGCTCCAATTGTTTGGGCGATGAGTCATCGGAGGACCCCGCCAATCCGGTCATGTTGCCGCCGGGACGTACTAGGCTCGCGACCAGGCCATTGCCGACCGGATCGACCGCATAAGCCATAACGACTGGAATCGTAGTAACGTCACGTTTCAGTACTGTCAGGGCCGCCGTGCCGGTGACGATAACATCAACGTTCAGTCGCACGAATTCCGCAGCAATTTCGGGAATTCTCTCATATTTCTCCTCAGCGGAGCGCCATTCGATGACGAAATTCTTGCCTTCAGCGTAGCCCAAGTCAGCCATGCCTCGCACGAACCCGGCGTAAAGACCGGAAACAGCTGAGCGCGATGTTCCGGAGAAGAAGCCAACGCGCCAGACTTTGCCCGGCTGCTGTGCGCGCGCCGCGAACAGCCACGCGGATGCCGCGCCGCCAAGCGTGAGGATGAATTCTCGTCGCCCGATGTGAATTGCCATGGGACCCCTCCCACGGGGTCATGCAACGGACAGGACAATATCACACCTGGACGTGCTGCGGTGCGGGATTTCAAATCGGCCTATGTCGGCTCGGGGTCATGACCCGAATTGCCGTCCGACGGGCTTATGTCGGCTCTGGCCGGCTGCGGACATGCCGGCCTGCGTCCGTTCGCCGCGCTGAATGCGTGGTCGACCGCCGCTATGCCGCGCCGTCATCTGCACCTTCCGGAGGGTGCAGGTGGTAGCCCCGGCCCGTCGTGTTCCGTCCGGCGGGTCGGGGCGTTCGCATCATGCGCCGACTGGGGGGTACGGTTCCCTGGGGGCTGCTTGCTGCTCCGCGCCCTGCTGGTCAACTGTGATCTACATCACAGCTTCGAGGAAGCGAGCTGTGCATCTATTATGAAAACCAAACAGGAGCATGCACATGCTTGGGTATGGTCTGCATTTGTTTAGGAAGGACGCGGTACCGCACAGCATGTTGGTTGTCGCTATCATCTTGGCCGTGGTCCTATTGATCCTTTGAAGCGGGCTCGCTGCTCCGCGCACTGGACGCAAAAAACAGAGCCCCGGCCGACAACCGGGGCTCGCCGCACGGACCGCCCATTGATGGTGCGGGGGGTTGGGCAGTCCGAAAGAGAAAGAGCCCCGCACTGCCGTCCTAGGCCCGTCCTAGGCACGGGCCGGGGCTCTCCTGGCGACCGCCCTTAAGCGCGCGGTCGCTCGGTGGGCGTATTCCTCCAAAGAAACGATGAGAGCTTGCCTCTCGCATTGCGTTAGAGTCAATCCCAATCCAGTTCCCTCGTCGGGCTCCTGTCGTCGGTTACGGCTCTCGACGGCACCGACGAAGCGGAGCAGAATGCTCGTGATCAGGGCCGCCCGTCTGCGCCAAACAAGACTGGGTGCGAGGGCGCCCGGTCGGGGAGCCCTGGTTCGGCTAGCTGCCAGGGCTCTTTCTTTGGTGACGGCGTGGCCGACCAACAAGCTTTGGCGGCGGGGCCTGCGTGTGGCGCCAGGGTGGGGCGTTCCACTAGCTTACTGGCTTGCGTGCGCTGACTGCGACAGCGTTGACATACTCGCGCGCTCTCGCCAACGGCAAGCCAGTGCGCTCGCTTTGTCGCCGCGACAGCATCTCAAGGTATTGATCGCGATCCCGCTGGCGCCAAGGGCGCTCACGACTGGTCTCGGGGATGGGCATCCCGGACAAAAGCACCCGATGATCGCGGCCGACATGGGTGTTCTTGATGACGACCATGCTTCACCCCGATCCTGGAGGTCCTCTGATAATGCAGACGTCAAGTAATCGTTCCGTACTTGGGCTGCTTCACCCGCGATTGGCGAGGATCAAGTCAGGGGCTTGCTGCATTGCGGGATTTCGGCCCGGCTAATGACCGGTTGGGGTCACAACCCGAATTGCCGTCCACCGCCTTATGTCAGCTCTGGCCAGCTGCGGACATAACGCCCCTTGGTTTACCGCAGCTATGTGCCAAAAGCGGCTGTGAGCAATTGCAGCAAAGATACCGTTTACTCGATCAGTTCATCGGCGCGAATAAGAATTGATAGCGGCACTTCAGCCGCAAGC
>Ga0306924_10006167_pt1 | contig 11928 bp, 7 predicted proteins | sample sta12Can44000111_FD_203756 | JGI IMG/M metagenome (GOLD analysis project Ga0306924, IMG submission 203756) | Lab enrichment of tropical soil microbial communities from Luquillo Experimental Forest, Puerto Rico - statanox.12C.anox.44.000.111 (v2)... | ecosystem: Environmental > Terrestrial > Soil... | reverse complement strand
CGATGGCGGTGGTGGGGTTCGGCGTGATCTTTGCTGGCGTGGTCAGCTCGGTGCTGGCCGGGGCGACCACGGCGCTGCTGCTGGCGTTCATCTTGCCGGTGTCGCTGGCCGCTCCGGCGTCGGCCGTGCCCGCCCGGCTGGCCGGCTGGGGGATGGCCGGGGGCGTCGCGCTGGTTGCGACGGCGCTGCTGTGGCCCGCGCCAGCGCACGACCGGCTGCGTGGTGCCGCGGCCGTCGCCTGCCGGGAGCTGGCCGCCCGGCTGCGTGCGGGGGTCGCGTACCTGCTCAGCGGCAGGGACGAGCAATTCGCCCGGGATCGCGATCACGCGGCTGCGCAGGCGGACCAGGCAGTCCAGGCACTGCGCAGTGCCTTCTTGGCGACGCCCTACCGCCCAACCGGGTTGAGCACTCCCGCTAGGACGACCGTGCGCCTGGTAGACGAGCTGATCTGGCTGAACAGCATCGTCATTCAGCCTGGGCTTCACCGCGACGGTGTCAACCGCGCAGCGCTGAGGGTCAAGGAGGCCGCGGCCGCGGTTCTCGACCGCGCCGCGGATCTCCTCGACTCGAGGGGCGGGAGCAGCGATGAGCTCGACGCCGCGCTGACCGAATTGGCTGCTGCGCACGCGAAAATGCAGGAGGGCGTGACGGCCGACCTGCCGGTCCGGTCCCTGCGGCCGGCGGGCGACCCGGCCGCGGGCGCGGGGCCGGGCAGCGAGTTCATCACCTCGCTTGACCCGGCCTTCCGCGCGGAGGAACTGAGCTATGCGGTCTCGCTCATCGCGCGCAACGTCGAGCTGACCGCGGCCGCCGAGCGACGGAGCTGGCGGGAGCGGTGGCTCGGCCGCCAGCCCGAAGGTGTGCCGGGGACGCTGGCCGCGGCGCGGGAGCGGATCACGTCCTACCTCGAGCCGCACTCGGTCTGGTTGCACAACAGCTTGCGTGGTGCCGCCGGGCTGGGGCTGGCGGTGCTCGCCGCGAGACTGACCGAGGTCCAGCACTCGTTCTGGGTGGTCCTCGGCGCGCTGTCGGTGCTGCGCTCGAATGCGCTGACCACCGGGCAGGACGCCGTTCGCGCCGTGCTCGGCACGGGAGCGGGTTTCATCGTCGGCGCGGTCCTGCTCGCGGGAATCGGCACGAACACCACGCTGCTGTGGTTCCTGCTGCCGCCGGCGGTCTTTCTCGCCGGGGTCGCTCCGGCGGTCATCTCGTTCGCCGGGGGGCAGGCGGCGTTCACGCTCACGCTGGTGATCTTGTTCAACATCATTCAGCCGACCGGATGGCGCGTCGGCCTGGTGCGGATCGAAGACGTTGCCCTCGGGGTTGGCGTCAGCCTGGTCGTTGGTGTCCTGGTCTGGCCGCGGGGCGCGGCGCCCGCACTCCGCCAGGCGCTGGCGCAGGCGTACGCCGACGGGGCGGGCTACCTCGCTAGCACGGTGCGATCCGGGACGGCACGCGGCGACCCAGGCACGCCGGCGCTCCCCGCTGTGACCGGCGACGCTGCCCGGGCCGCTGCGGCATCGCGCCGGCTCGATGACGCGTTCCGCACGTACCTGGCCGAGCGCGGTGCGAAACCGATCCCGCTTGCCGAGGTGGCCGGGCTGGTCACCGGGGTCGCCGGACTGCGTCTGGAGGCTGACGCGGTACTGGACCTCTGGCGAGGCGACAATGGCCAAACGGGCGGCGACGTGGCCGCCGCACGCCAGGAGATCCTGGGCTCGGCTGAACGCGTTACGGGCTGGTACGACGGTCTCGCGACCACGATGATCACCGGCGGTGAGCTACCCCAGCCGCTCGCCCAGGATAAGGCCGCCGACGGCCGGCTGGCCCGGGCCGTACGCCGCGACCTGCTCGGCGACGACAGCGAAGCCAGCACCACGGCGATCCGGATGATCTGGACCGGCGATCACCTCGACGTCGTCCGCCGTCTGCAAGCGGCCATCATCTCACCGGCGCGCGCCACCGCCGGGTCGCCCGCAGGCGGCCGCACCATCCCGCCGCTTCCCCGGCGATTCCTGGCGCGACTCCGGTGATCGGCTCGCCTGGGCGGGACCTACGCCTGGAGCGACGGCTCGTCGGGGGCGGACAGACTCAGCACGGCGCCGGCCACCGCGGGCGAGGCGCAGAACTTCGCTTCCAGCGCCCGCAGCCGGACCGCCACGTGTGACTCGGTGTCATCACCGGTGAGGTCGACGTCGCCGGTCACGAAGATCATCCGCGGCCCGACGATCTCCAGCCACAGATAGGTCACCCGGGCAACCTCCGGCATCTCCAGCAGGGCCCGGATGGCCGCCGAACGGACCCGGGGGTCAGCTTCCTCGCCGACCAGGAACCGCCGGTTACGGTTGATCAAGACGACCGCGACCACGCCGAGCAGCACGCCGACCAGGATCGAACCGACCGCGTCCGGCACCGGGGAACCGGTCAGCTGATGGGCGCCCAGCCCGGCCGCCGCGATGACCAGGCCGGTCAGGGCGGCGGAATCCTCGGCGAACACCGCCCGCAGCGTGGGATCGGAGGTCACCATCACGTGCTCGATCAGATCCCGCTGCAACGACCCGGCCTCGGATCTGGCCTGCCGGACCGACTGGAGGAACGAGATTCCCTCCAGGACAAACGACACGGCCAGCACCACGTACCCGACGAGGAACCGTTCGGCCGGTTCGGGGTGGATAAGTCCCTGGATGCCGTGCGTGACCGATACGGCGCCGCCGGCCACGAACAGCCCAACCGCGGCGAACAGCGACCACACGTAGGCTTCCCGGCCATGACCGAACGGGTGTGCGCGGTCGGGCGGGCGGCGCGCCCGCCGGTTGGCGATCAGCAGGAAGATCTCGTTACCGGAGTCGGCCCACGAATGCGCCGCCTCGGCCACGAGCGACGCCGACCCGGTCACCAGGGCGGCGGCCGACTTCGCCACGGCTACCAATATGTTGGCGCCGAGGGCCACCAGCACCGTCGTGAGACTCTCCTCCGATGCGGCAGGACCGCGCAGCAACGGTACCGGCATGAGCGGCTCACGGGGTCTGCGGGTAGCCCCCTCAGCCGCCCCCCGTGCCGGAGCCTGCTCGCCGCCCTGCTCGCGCGCCATCAACCACTCTTAACACAATCCGCCGGCCCCGGGAACGGGCACAGAAACCACCGTGGATCAGGCACCGCCAGCCCCTCGGTTTTCCGAGCGACGTGCTCGCAGGCACGATGCAGGCCTGCAGGCGACGCGCGCCATAGCCGGCTGATCTGCGTCCGCCTGCCCGCAGGAGCGCGGCTAGGTAGCCGGGGTCGAACCGGCGCCGGCAGCCGCTGCACCTACGGCGGGGGCCTGGTCGCTGCACGCCACCTGGCCAACCGCGGCTGCCAGGTCCAGGTCGTGCTCTCCGAACCGGACCGCCTGACCATCCGGCCCGCTCGCCCGGTAGGCGTGAACCCTTCGGCGCGGCCCGTGGCACGCTTGTATTGATTGCACCACGAGCGGGATCTCACCACCGCGATGCGCCCTCATGTGCCCGGGCCTGATTCCCCCGAGGCATGAAGGGCCGGCTGTGCCGGGCGGGCGGTACGGCCGCCGTAGGTTCCGAAGAACTGCGCGGCGGCCTGCTGGATGGCCAGCGACCAGGTGGGGTACGCGTGGGAGGTCTGGGCGAGCCGGCCGGTGAACATGCGGGTGCGCATGGCCAGCGCGACCTCGTGGATCATCTCCCCGGCCCGGGCGGCCACGATAGTCGCCCCCAGTACCCGGCCGCCCCCGGTGTTCCCCAGCACCGGTCGGCGTCCTGTGATGATCTTGACGAAGCCCTCGGTGCGCCCGGCGGTGACCGCCCGGTCGGCCTCGCTCATCGGCAGCCACGCCACCCGCGCGCCCGCATGCGACTCGGCCGCTTGCTGCTCGGTGAGCCCGACCTGCGCCACCTCGGGGTCGGTGAATATCACCCACGGGATCGCCGAGGTCTCAAACGTGGCAGCTGGCGACCAGCGGCGCCGGAGCGCGTTGCGGGCGGCCAGGCGGCCCATCGCGAACGCGGCATGGGTGAACAGCATCCGCCCGGTCACGTCACCCGCCGCGTAGACGCTACGCACGGTGGTGGACAGGTGCCGGTCCGTCACAACATTGCCGCGTTCGTCCAGGCGGATCCCGGCGTCCCCCAGCCCCAGGCCGTCGGTAATGGGCTGGCGGCCGGTGGCCACCAGCAGCCGGTCCGCCGCTATCTTCTCTTCCGGCACCAGCACCAGGGTCACACCGTTTTCATTATGCGTAACGCTGGCGGCCGTCACCCCGGTTCGCACGCTGATCCTCTCAGCGTGGAACACCTTTTCGATCTGGTGCGACACGGCCGGGTCCGCGGCGGGCAGCAGCCGGGGCGCTGCCTCGATGATCGTGACCTGGCTGCCGAGCCGGGCGAAGGCCTGCGCCAGCTCGCAGCCGACCGGGCCGCCGCCCAGTACCGTCAGCCGGCCCGGCAGTTCATCGAGGTCGAAGATGGTCTCGTTGGTCAGGTAACCCGCTTCCGCCAAACCAGGCACCGCGGGGACCGCGGGGCGGGATCCGGTCGCGATCACGAACCTCCGGGCTTGTAGCGCCCGCCCTTCCACGCTAACGGTGCCCGTCCGGGTAAAGGCCGCGTGGCCGCGCAGCGCCTCGATGCCCTCCCGCGCGAGCACTTCGGCGGTTTCGGTGGCGGCGATCGTCTTGACCGCGCCGCGTACCGCGGTCATCGCGTCAGCGAACGTGGCGCCACGGGCGGCCGCCTGGATCAGCGTCTTGGACGGGACGCATCCGGTGAACGTGCACTCCCCGCCGATCTCGCCTTCCGAGACCAGCAGTACCCGGGCGCCCGCTGCGGCGCCGGCCCGGGCAGCGCCCAGCCCCGCCGCGCCGCCGCCGATCACGACTAGGTCATAGACCGTGCGCACCTGTCACCTGTCCGCCCAGGGAGCACCAAGCCATCCGCGCCGAACGCGCCATCGCGGTTCTCCTCTATTTGTCAGCAGGTGCCCTTCCGCCAGAACAGGGGGCCATAGCTAATCATGATCCCGCGGCCCGCCCGCCACCGGGCGGGTGCCATAGCAGAGGCCGGTGGCCGGTGAGAGCCCATGGCGGGCGCACTATGGGTGCAGGAAGCTGATGGCGCGTGTGATGCCGCGCATCCGCTGGGTCTGGCCGCGTGGACGCGGAGGTGCTGGTGATGGGCGAGTCGTCGGTGGTGGTCAGGAACGGGCAGGCCGCGGCCGCCGGCCAGGGCAAGCAAGAGCGGGACGAGGTATTCGTCGAGTACACCAAGAGCATCTGCCCGGTTTGCAAGGTGGTGGTCGACGCTCAGGTCAACATCCGCGGCAACAAGGTGTACCTGCGCAAACGTTGCCGGGAGCACGGCTGGTTCGAGGCGCTGGTGTATGGAGATGCGCAGGCGTATCTCGCGTCGGCGCGGTTCAACAAGCCCGGCACTATCCCGCTGACCTTCCAGACCCAGGTGCGCGAGGGCTGCCCCTCAGACTGCGGGCTGTGCCCGGAGCACAAGCAGCATGCCTGCCTGGGCATCATCGAGGTGAACACAAACTGCAACCTGGACTGCCCGATCTGTTTCGCCGATTCCGGTCACCAGCCTGACGGGTATGCGATCACGCCAGAGCAGTGCGAGCGGATGCTAGACGCGTTCGTCGCGTCGGAGGGTGAAGCGGAGGTGGTGATGTTCTCCGGCGGGGAACCCACCATCCACAAGGACATCCTCGGCTTCATCGATGCCGCCCAGGCCCGCCCGGTCCGCAACGTCACCCTCAATACCAACGGCATCCGGCTGGCCACCGACAAGACGTTCGCCGCCGCTCTCGGCCGGCGCGACGGCCGCCATGGCAAGTCGATCAACATCTACCTGCAGTTCGACGGCCTTGAAGAACGCACCCACCGGGAAGTCCGGGGACGGGACCTGCGGAAGATCAAGCGGCAGGCGCTGGACAACTGCGCCGCGGCCGGCCTCACGGTGACGCTCGCGGCCGCGGTCGAGCGCGGCCTGAACGAGCACGAGCTGGGCGCCATCATCGAGTTCGGTTTGGCTCATCCGGCGGTGCACTCGGTGTCGTTCCAGCCGGTGACCCACTCGGGGCGACACCGGCAGTTCAACCCACTGACCCGGCTGACGAACTCGGACGTGATCGAGCTGATTGCCGCGCAACGCCCCGACTGGTTCCGGAAAGACGACTTCTTCCCGGTGCCGTGCTGCTTCCCGGCCTGCCGGTCGATCACCTACCTGCTCACCGAGGGTACTCCGGGGCAGCCGGACTTCGGCCTGGTGCCGGTTCCGCGGCTGATCCAAGTGGAGGACTACCTTGACTACGTGTCCAACCGGATAGTCCCCGACTACGCGGTGCGGGAGGCGCTAGAGAAGCTGTGGAGCGCGTCGGCGTTCATGGGCACCGTGACCACCCACGGGCAGCTGCGCGCCGCTGCCGAGGCGCTGAATTGCGCGGACGCATGCGGGGTGAATCTGCCCGAGGCGATCGCGAACCTCACCCACCGGGCGTTCATGATCGTGGTGCAGGACTTCCAAGACCCTTACACGCTGAACGTCAAGCAGCTGATGAAGTGCTGCGTCGAGGAGATCACCCCGGACGGACGGCTGATCCCGTTCTGCGCCTACAACTCCGTCGGTTACCGGGAACAGGTTCGCGAGCAGATGTCGGGGGTGAAGGTTGCCGACGTGGTGCCGAACGCAACCGAACTTCAGCCCCTGCTCGCCGAATCACCCTACGGATCGAAGATCGCCCGCAGTAAGTATCGGGCTGGCAACGGGCACCACATGACAGATGCCACGAACGTTGGCCGCCGGGCGGTCCCAGGCACGGGTGACCCGCAGGGGATATGGCGGTGACCGGGCGGTCGGCCCCCGCGAGTGCGCAGGTCAAGGCGTGCTGCGCCGCCGCCTACTCCCAAGACGCGGTGGCGCTTGTGCTGGGCGGGTCCTACCACCCCGGAGGGCTCGCACTTACCCGGCGGCTGGCCAGGGCCCTCGGTTTGCGCCCGGGGTGGCGGGTGGTAGATGTCGCGTCCGGGTCTGGCGCGACCGCCCGCCTGCTGGCCGCCGAGTACGCCGTGACCGTCGACGGGGTGGAACTTGCCGAGTCCGCAGTCGGACGTGCGCGATCAGCGGCCGATGAAGCCGACCTGTCCCGCAGCGTACGGTTCCACCGGGGTGACGCCGAACGTCTTCCGCTCTCGGACGCGATCGCGGACGCGGTGGTATGCGAGTGCGCGCTCTGCACGTTTCCGGACAAGGCGGCGGCCGCTGCCGAATTCGCCCGGGTGCTGCGCCCCGGCGGCCGGGCAGGCGTCACGGACGTCACCGTCGCAGACGGACTGCCGGAGGAACTGCGGACTCTGGCCGCCTGGGTGGCCTGCATCGCCGACGCCCGCCCGGTCGCCCAATACACCGACATCCTCACCCGGGCGGGCCTTGTGGTCGTGTCCATCGAAGAACATGACGGCGCGATAGCACGGATGATCGAGCAGATCGAGGCCCGGCTGACCGTGCTGCGGATGAGCACCGCCGGCCGGCTAGCCGCAGCCGGCGTCGACGTGGACGCCGTAATGCGGTACACGGCGCTGGCGAAGCAGGCCGCGGCCGACGGGCTCATTGGCTACTGCTTGCTGGTCGCCGAGAAACCCGCGTGAGGCGCCCGGAGAATGCCGCCAGTCGCGCGGCTACCGAGCGATGCAGGCCCTCGTCGCCGCGCGGGCGGTCCGGCGACGTGCCCCAAGAGACACCTGATCAACGGCTGCTCGGAGCTGCTCGCCCATGCGGTCGTGAACATGCACTGCCGGGTCCGTACTGCGAGCCGCCACCGCCGTCATTGATGGCGAGGCTGAACTGCTGTGTCGCGGACTGTCCGCTGCCATCGGTGACCTTGATGATGAAGGTGAAGGCACCGTCAAGGTGGATGAGGACGACCTCGGTGACGTCGGCGCGGAACAGGTCACCCGCCGGCACCGACCTGGGTGCCGGGGTTCTACGCCAGCCGCACCGACACCGTCAGGCGGCGCCGTAACCACGTCCGCCAACTCGAAGCCCTCGGCTACAAAGTCATCCTCGAACGCGGCCCCTGACTAACCGCGCCAAAGCACCCGGCCCAGCCGACACTCCGCCGATACTGCCGCGCCCCAGTAACTGCCCTATTTCGGGTTAGCCTCTCGTCTACTGACGCCGCGCGTCGGACAGGTTCTCGCGTGGCCGACAGTACTGTGGGAGTACCGCAGAGTGTGGGCCGCGGGAAGGGGCGGAGCGGCGATGCAGGTGATCATGGTGAGCCAGTTCGGCGGCCCCGAGGTGCTGGAGCTTGGCGAGGCCGAAATTCCCCAGCCACGCTCTGGCGAGGTGCTCGTCCGGGTGATTGCTGCCGGAGTTGGCCCCTGGGACGCCTCTTTCCGTCGTGGCGGCTGGGCTGGCTCCTTGCCGTATGTCCCGGGAGGTGAGTTTTCCGGGGTTGTGGTGGGTGACACAGGAGCCGACGCTGCCCTGGACGACGGGGCGCCAGTGTACGGCTACCCGGGCTTGACCGGCTGTTACGCGCAGTACGTCACGTGCCCTGTGGAGAAGCTGGCTCCTGTCCCCGGCGGGCTGCCGATCATCGATGCGGCGGCGACGCCGATCGACGCGCTGACCGCCGAGCAGGGACTGACCGACGAACTGGCGGTGGGAGCTGGCGATCATCTCCTGATTACCGCCGCGGCGGGTGGACTAGGTCATTTCGCGGTGCAGATCGCCCGCATCCTGGGAGCCTCGGTGGTAGCGACGGCCAGCCCGCAGCATCACGAGTTCGTGCATCGGCTCGGCGCGGCCGTGGTGATCGACCACACCAAGCCAGACTGGCCTGACCAGGTTCGCGAGGCGACCGCCGGGGGCGCCGAAAAGGTGCTCGCATGCGCGGCGCCTACCCTTGACGGCGCGGCCCGGGCGGCTCGCGACGGAGCGCTCATCGCCACGCCGGTGCAGGCTGAGACGCCAGCCGGACAGCGGGTCCGGTGGCGACGTTACGACGGACAGCCGAGGGGACCCCGGCTGATTCGGATGGCCCCGTGGTTCGACGACGGATCACTGTCGGTCACCGTGCAGGCCCGCTATTCCTGGCATGACGCCGCGCAGGCGCACCGCGAGGTGGAGCGTGGCCACACCCAGGGCAAGATTGCCCTCATCGTGGATGACGACCTCGCAGCCTCGCTCGGGGTTTGACGTGCGTCCCTGTCAACCCGCGGGCTAGGCCTGCCGCTGGGCGCGGATGTGCCGGACGATCTGTCCCAGATCTTCCGATCCCGCCTCAGGAAAGGCGATGAGCCAGTCATGCACGATCCGCAGCAACGGCAGGTCAGCCGAGGCGGTCGCCAGCGTGACGTCCTTGGCGGCAAGCCGCAGCGGGTAGTTGGCTCCCTGTGCGAATGCGCGGCCGGCTATCCCGGCCAGCGGCCCGCTGGCCAGGGCCCCGGTCACGAGTTCCCCGGGAAGCCCGAGTGCATCCGCAAGGGCCATGGCTTCCCCAACCACGGTGACACCCGCGATCACGGCGTTGATCAGGACAACCTTGAGTGCCGCTCCGTGGCCGACCGCGCCGCACTCCGTTACGGTGCCGAATACCTCCAGAACGGGCCGGACCCTCGTGATGTCCCCGCCCGCCAGCACGACCAACTGCCCGGAGGCAGCTCGGTCCGCGCTGCCCATGACCGGCGCGTCGATCAGCGCGACGCCGCCGGGCAGGAGGGCGGCTACCTCCTCGACAGCCTGCGGGCCGATGGTGGAGGCCTCGATCAGGGTGGTGCCCGGTCGCAGATGCCGGGCGATACCGTCCATTACCTCTCGCACCGCGGTTGGATCGGCGAGCATGGTGATGACCACGTCAGCTTCACGAACCGCCTCGGCAGGACTCGCCGCTACGTTGGCGCCCTCCGCCTGGAGCGGCTCGGCGCGCGACGCCGTGCGGTTCCAGACCGTCAGCGGGTAGCCCGCCGCGAGCAGGCGCTTGGCCATCGGACTGCCCATGATCCCCAGACCGATAAAGGCTATTCTCTCCATGCGCTCCATCCGGGTGTTCCAATCGTCAAGGAAACTATCGTGGGGTCGCGCGCCGGGACCCACCCGTGCCGGTTCGCTACAACGGCATCACCCATGACTCTAGGCTGCATCGCGGTCGGCGCCAGATCTGGAGAGCCGAACGGGGAGCCAACGGAAGCAGACGCCGAGCGCCGGACCCCGGCCGCCGGATCCAGGTCGTTAGTCTGTGGCGTACGGCCGCCGGTCCCGGCCCCGGTCGTGGCTAGGATCAGCGCTGGCTCGGCGTCAGGTGCGGGATCGGAGATTCTCATGGTTGCCGGTGTACTACTCGTGGTCGCCTTCGTCGTGATGGTGACCGGCGCGGTGGTGTTCACCAACGCCGTCGAGTGGGTGGGCGAGCGGCTCGACCTCGGTCATGGCGCGGTGGGCAGCGTGCTGGCGGCCGTGGCCACCGCGATGCCGGAATCGCTGATCCCGGTCGTCGCGATCATCCAGGGAAAACAGGCAGGCGATATCGCGGTCGGTGCCATCGTCGGGGCCCCGTTCCTGCTGGCCACCCTGGCCATGGCGGTGTCCGGTGCCGCCGCGCTGGCCTACCGCGCCCGTCGCGGAAGCGCGCGGCTGCGGCCCGACCGCAACGCCATCACACGGGACCTGCTCGTGGTTCTGGGTGCTCTGCCGCTAGCCATCGCCATCGGGCTGGTCGGCGCACGCCCGCTGCGCCTGGCCGGTGCGGTGGTCCTGGTGGCTGGGTACGCGGTGGTGATATGGAAGACGATCATCCAGGCCAGGCAGGAGGGCAGCACGGACGAGCCGGACGCCTTGTACTTCGACACCACCAAGAACGATCCGCCGAACACATTCCAGATCCTGGCCCAGACCGTGGTCGGCATCGGCATGCTCGTCGGCGCGGCGGAGTTGTTCGTGAACAGCATCGAGCATCTGGCGCACGGGCTCGGCGCCGATGCGCTGATGCTGACCTTGGTGATCGCGCCGCTAGCCACCGAACTGCCGGAAAAGATCAATAGCGTGCTGTGGATCCGCCAGGGTAAGGACACTCTTGCCCTGGGCAACATCACCGGCGCCATGGTCTTCCAGACCATGCCGCTGGTCGCCTTCGGGATGGTATTCACCGACTGGCAGCTGACCACTCCCGCACTGATAGCCATGCTGGCCGCGCTGGCCGGCACTGCGCTCAGCCTGATAGCCGTGCAGCACCCCGGGCGCTGGCCGGTGCCGTTCATCGGCTGCTGGACCGGCTTGTACATCGGAGGGGTCGCCTCGATCATCGCCGTCAGCTGACCGCCTGCCACGCGCGCCGCATGAGGGATCCGCGGTCTTACAGCCAGTCCTTGCGCTTGAAGATGAGCTCTGGCGGACTCCGCCGGGCCGGCCTGTGCCTGGCGCGGGATCCCCGGTGCTGCTGAGCTCCCGGCGGGCTGCCGTGGCTGGTGATGCGTGCCCGCCGCCCGGCCGCCCCGGCGTCATAAGGCGTGGATGTCCCAGCCATGTCGCTGACACGACGTGGATGTGGCATCCACGTCGTAACGGCCTGGACGGACGTGGTACAGGCCGTACGGGCGGTGCCGGAGTGACGCAAGACCGGTCTGGCGCCTGCGCGGTGGCCCGCCGCGGCGGCGAGCAGTGGCCCGCCGCGGCGGCAAACGGTGGCCCGCCGCGGCAGCACGCTGGGTGGTACCGGATCAGGACCGGACCGGCGGCTCATCGGCCCGGTGGCAGGCCTCCGCCGCCCTTCCGTAAACCCCCGCAAACAAAGATCTCTGGAGCTCGGCTTAATCTCAAAGTGAGACTTACCACAACTTTTGTTGCACTCACGCTTAACTGCGTGGGCGAGAACAAGGAGAGGCCGACCCGGGCGGTCGAGGACTACGTCAAGGCG
>Ga0306924_10006166_pt1 | contig 11928 bp, 14 predicted proteins | sample sta12Can44000111_FD_203756 | JGI IMG/M metagenome (GOLD analysis project Ga0306924, IMG submission 203756) | Lab enrichment of tropical soil microbial communities from Luquillo Experimental Forest, Puerto Rico - statanox.12C.anox.44.000.111 (v2)... | ecosystem: Environmental > Terrestrial >... | reverse complement strand
GAGCTCCTCCAGCTCGACCGGCGCGCAGGCAGCGAGCACCTGGGCGTCGTCGCGGCGGAGGATCTCCGCCACCGCCCGCGGCAGGATCTCGTCGTCCCGCTTGCCGATCACGTCCTCGCCGCGCAGCGCGAACACCTGCTGGAACTGCCGGTTCGAGTAGAGGTAGCGCCCCTCCGCGTCCTTCAAGTAGATGAGGGCGGTCGTCGCGTCGAGGATGGTGCGCAGCTGCTCGCGCGCGCGGTCGATCTCGGCGTTCTGCTCCGCGAGCACCTCGCTCAGCCCGAGCAGCCGCGCGTTGGCCCGGTACGACCGCAGCGTCATCTCGAAAGGGGAGAGGCTCTCGGCCAGGAACTGCGCCGCCATCGCCAGCTGCGGTCGCTCGCCCGTCGCGGCGAGCGGCAGGCCGCGCAGGGCCTCGTGGTGCGCGAGGGCCAGCTCGAGGATCCCGAGGCCGCCGCTGGCGGCCGCGCGCCCCAGCTCGTACGCGCTCGTGAGCGCGGCCTCGCTGCCGGTCGCGACGTAGGCCTGGAGCGCGCCGTCGTACTCGCGCGCCAGCGTGTCCGGCGCCATCGGCTCATTCGTCCGCGTCATGGGCCCACTTCTTCAGCGTCACCGTGGTCCCTCGACCGACGGCGGAGCGGATCTCGAACTCGTCCACGAGCCGCCGCGCGCTCGGGAGCCCGAGGCCGAGGCCACCGCGCGTCGAGTGCCCGTCCCGCATCGCCGCATCGACGCGCGCGACCGCCGTCAGCGCGCGCCGGCCGTGCTCCGTGACGACGTCGAGCTCGATCTCGCCCGCGCCGGCGTGGACGACGATGTTCCAGGCCACCTCCGACACGGCGGTCGTGATCGCGGCGGCGCGCGCGTCGTCGAAGCCTTCCTGCAAGGCGAGCTGACGCGTGCGCGTCCGCGCCACGCTCACGTCCGCCTCCTCCCGGATGGGAAGGCGCATCACCTCGTCACCCCGAGATAGCGCGCCACCACCACCAGCGCGTCGTCCGTCCCCCTGGCGTAGCGGCCGAAGATCGCGTCCGCCACCTCCTGCGGGCTTCCCCCCACGTCGGCGTGAGCCACGAACCCGCTGCGGATGCCGTCCGTGGCCAGGACGAGCGTGTCGCCCGGCGCGACGGGGACGACAGCGGGGCGAAGCGGTGGGAGGTGGTACCCGACGACGCCGCCGCGCGTGGAGATCGCCTCCCGTACGCGCCCCGTCGCCCGGTCGCCGCGCAGGAGGATGCCCTCCACGTTCCCGACTCCTACCCAGGTCATCGAGGAGTCATGCGCCCGGAACGAGGCGAGGGTCATGACGACGCCGCGGGTCGCGCGCAGCGCCTCGTGACAGCGCTCGACGAGCAGGTCGAGAGGATCTCCCGCGCGCGCCGCGAGGACGTAGGTCGCCTCCCGGGACGCCGCCGCCGCCTCCGGACCGTGTCCGAGCCCGTCCACCACGGCCACCAGGGTCCCACCTTCGAACCCCGCAATGACGTGCGCGTCGCCCGATTCGATCTCACCGGCGAGGGCGGCACCCGCCGCGCCCCACTCGACGACCAGGTCTGCCTCTCCTGGCGCGCTCATCGGACCCATTTCTTCATCGTGACGGTGGTGCCCTTCCCGACCGTGGACGAGAGCTCGAACTCGTCCATGAGCCGCTTGGCGCCCGGCAGGCCCATGCCGAGGCTGTTGCCGGTCGAGAATCCGTCTCGCATCGCCAGCGTCGGGTTGGGGATCCCGGGACCCTCGTCACGCGCCACCACCATGACGCCGCGGCGGCCTTGCTCCTCGACCGCGGAGAGCACGACCTCTCCGCGGTGCGCGTAGACGACGATGTTGCGCGCCACCTCCGAGATCGCGGTCGCGATGAGCGTCTGCTCGGTCAGAGAGAGTCCACGCGCGGCCGCCAGCTGGCGCCCTTTCTGGCGCGCCGTGACGATGTCCTCCTCGTCCTCGATGGGGACGCGCGTCTCAGTGAGCGGCATGACCCCCGCTCCCGGCGATGGCACCCACGAGCGCGAGGCCCTCCTCCAGGTCCAGCGCCGTCTCGACGCTCTCGAGCGTCAACCCGAGCTGCACCATGGCGAAGGCGACCTCGGGCTGGATCCCGACCACCACGGTCCGGGCGCCCCGGAGCCGGGCCGTGTAGGCGATGGCGCGAAGGGTGCGCGTCGCGAACGAATCGAGGACGTCCAGCGCCGTCACGTCGATGATCACCACCCGCGCCCTCGCGCGCCCGACCTGGTCCGAGAGCCGGTCGCGGAACTCGATGAGCGCGTGATCCGAGAGCGCCTCCTGCATCGATGCGACGAGGACGTCTCCTTGTTTCAGGATCGGGACGGTCACGACCGGCACCCCTAGTCTCGAGGCGGGCTCCGGCTCGGCTCGAGGCGCTCCACCCGGTAGCCGAGGAGCCGCTCGGCCTCCTCGATGCCCCCCTGGAGGTCGCCCACCGTGTTCAGCTTGTGCAGGTCGAGGCCGAGCCCGACCAGCGCCTGCGCCACGTCCGACGAGAGCCCGGTCACGATCACAGACGCGCCCATGAGCCCGGCGGCGATGACGGTCTGGATGAGGTGGTTCGCGACCTTCGAGTCGATGGTCGCGACCCCGGTGACGTCCATCACGACCACCTTGGCGCGGTTGTCGCGGATGGAGCGGAGCAAGCTGTCCGTGATGAGCCGTGCGCGGTGCGTGTCGATGACGCCGATGATCGGGAGGAGCAGCAGGCGCTCGCGGATCTGCAGCACGGGCGTCGAGAGCTCGCGGATCGCCTCCTGCTGCTTCCGCATGGTGGACTCGCGGGCGAAGATGTACGTGTCGACGGCGAGGCCGATGTCGAGGAACACCAGCTTCATGAGCGAGAGGAAGTTCGCGAACGCCTTGGCGGGGTCGTTCGTGAGCGACTCCTGCATCCGCTTCGCCACGAGGCGGAGGTAGTAGCTGTACATCCCGAGGTACCACTTGGGCTCGAGCCGTACCTGCTCGTGCGCGGCGCCCACCTTGAGGCGGTTCGCGACGTAGCTCTTGCCGTAGTCGCCCTCGGTGAGGCGGACGAAGTAGTCCTTCTGGAGCTCCTTCACCCTCGCCAGCACCTTCGGGTCGCGGAAGAAGGACTTGGTCTCGTCGAAGGCGAGGATGTGCCCGTAGAACTCCTCGATGACCGGATCGGCGTACTTCCGGGCGAGCTCGCGCAGGCCGCGCAACACGTCGACGTCGTCCTCACCGAACTCCAGAAACGCCTTGCGGCGCTCGACCTCCTCCTCGTCCACCCCCATCTCGTGCGGAAGCGGGTGAGCGCGGTCCATCCAGGCCAGCCTCGGGTCGGCCATGCGATCGCCTCGTCGGCACCAGGTCAGGCGACCGTGTGCCGCGTCTCGGTCCGCAGCGTTCTTATCGAGCGGACCTCCGGGCTGCCGCGCGCCCCGCGCCTGCTCCCCGGAGAGGGTGCTTTCGGCCCTGAGGGGACCCGGATCTCAGGCGAGGTTGTGGAACACCCGCTGGACGTCCTCGTCCTGCTCGAGCGCATCGACGAGCTCCAGGACCTCGCTCGCCTGCTCCTCGGGCAGCTGGACCGGCGTCTGCGCGACGTACTCCGACTCGGCGGAGATGACGGGGAGCTTGCGCTCCTCGAGGGCGGCCTGGAGCTGGCCGAAGCTCGCGAACGCGCACCGCATGACGAGCTGCTTCTCGCCCTTCTCGCCCTGTCCCTCGCCCATCTCCTCGAGCCCGTGATCGATGAGGTCGAGCTCGAGCGCATCCGCGTCGATGCCCTCGGGCGCCAGCCGGAAGACCCCCATCTTCTGGAACTGGAACGCGACGCTGCCGGCGGTGCCCAGGTTCCCGCCCTGCTCCTTGAAGTGCATGCGCACGTTGGCGACGGTCCGCACCACGTTGTCGGTGGCGGTCTCGACCACCATGGCCACGCCGTGCGGCCCGTACCCCTCGTAGAGCACGATCTCGTACGCCTGCTGGTCCTGGCCGCTGGCGCGCTTGATGGCGGCCTCGACCTTGTCCTTCGGCATGTTCGCAGCGCGCGCGTTCTGGAGCGTGCGGCGCAGCGCCGGGTTGTTGGCCGGGTCGGGCCCACCGGACTTCACGGCGATGGCGATGTCCTTGCTGATGCGCGTGAACACCTTGGCCATCTTGTTCCAGCGCGCGAACATGGTGGCCTTGCGCGTCTCGAAGATGCGTCCCATGCGCGGCATTCTACCCGGCCTCGCGCGGTTATACCCAGCGATGGACGCAGCGCCGGCGAGCGGCCCTACTCCAGCGGCACGTTGCGGACGCGTCGGCTGGCGAACCGTCCGGCCCTGTACTAAGCTCTCACCATCGGGCGGCAGGCCGTGTTCGGCCCCGCTCCGGCGGCCGGAACGGTCGCCTCCTCACCGAGAACCAAGAGACCGTCGAGGCCCTCGCGCCTCCGGTGCAGAGACGCAGGAGTCATCCTTGAACCGATCGCACCACGAGTCCCAGCACGACCGCGCGGCCCGGCGCCGAAACCGACGCGGCGCGCGCGGCGAGCGCCGTGGCAACGTCATCCCCCTCACACCGGAGGGCGTCCCGGCCGCCGTCCCCGACGCACCGCCGGTGTCGCCGGTGGTGTCGGTCTCGGCGGACAGCCGGGCTCGCTACCCGTGGCTCCCCGCCCGCGTCATCGCAGGGAGCGTCTGGCGCGGCCCCAACTTCCTGAGGGTCCGGGTCGAGCAGGACGGCACCGCCGTCCCGTGGCGCTGCGGCGCCGCCGTCGCGCGCTGACGCGGCAAACACTCCGACACATCCTTCCGCAGGCCGCACCCGCGGTGGCTCCGCCCGCCCGGAGCACCCGTCTGGTTGCGCATTTCCTTTGGCCATGCTGGCGCCACCTGGGTAGCCTGCCTCACTGGCGAGGGATCGACCCCGCCGTCCCGTTCAGGGAGGAGGAATCCATGCGCAGAATCCTGATGGCGGTCTTCATCGTGGTGGCGCTGTCCGGCAGCGCCACCGCCTCCTCGTCGACCGAGAGCGCCATCCGCGGCTCGAAGGGCCGCTACGGCGACGCCGGCTGCGGGCTCGGCTCGCTGGCCTTCGGCACTCAGGAGGGCGCCGTCCAGATCTTGGCCGCCACCACCAACACCCTCTTCTTGACCCAGACGTTCGGCATCACGACCGGCACCTCGAACTGCAGCGGCATCTCCGGCGGGCAGGCGACCCGTATCTTCATCGAGGCGAACCGCGAGGCGTTGGCGAAGGACATCTCGCGCGGCTCGGGCGAGACCATCGGCACGCTGACCTGGCTCAACGGCTGCACCGACTCGAAGGCCGTGGGCGCCACCCTGCAGAAGAACTTCTCCATCATCTTCCCGTCCGAGAGCGTCTCGACCGACGACGTGACCGCGGCCGTCATCAAGACGCTGAAGGATGAGAAGATGCTGGCGTGCCAGAATCTCGGCTGATCCGCAGGTCTCTCCACGCGCAGAGCGGAGGGGCCGGGGAGCTGGTCAGTCACCCTCTCCTCCGAACGAAGAGAGGGCCGGGGAGAAGATGGGCATACCGCGCCTGGATGGCCGTGGCTGCCGCGGCCGTCGCGTCGGCCGCGTGGGGCGGCCCCATCTCCCCGACCCTGCCTCGTTCCGTGGCAGAGGAAGCTGCGTCCGACCCGTACCTCTCCGAGCTCGTCGCCGCCGGGCGGTCGCGCCACCTCGCCGACGCGCTCCCATGGAGGCGTCTCCTCCACTACCGCTCCAAGCTGCTGGGCGGCGTCGAGAGCGACGCGGACGGACCGGCCTTCTTCCTCGCCCGCGACGGAAAGACCGACCCGCAGGCGGAGCTCGAGGCGACGCTGGCCGGGTTCTTCGCTACTCCGGCGCCGTCGCCGGATCCGAGGAAGCAGCACCCGCAATGCCAGTTCCCGGCTCGGCTGGCGTGGCTCGCGAGCGAGCTCGGCCTCGAGCGCGAGCGGCTGCCGTCACCGGCATGCCCGGGGCTCGAGGAGTTCCGGGCCCGGCTCCAGGCCCGCTCGGTGACGCTCGTCTTCTCCGCCTACTACCTCAACAACCCCGCGTCGGCGTTCGGGCACACCTTCCTGCGGCTCAACAAGACCGTCACGCCCCAGGCCGCGAAGCACTTCCAGCTCGTCGACTTCGGCGTCGACTACTCCGCGACCCCCGACACCGGCAACGCCCTGCTCTACGCCGTGAAGGGCCTCACCGGCTTGTTCCACGGTAACTGGAACCACTACCCGTACTTCTACAAGGTGCGCGAGTACGCGGACTACGAGTCGCGCGACCTCTGGGAGTACGACCTGGCGCTCACGCCCGCCGAGACCGACCTGCTCGTGGCGCACCTGTGGGAGCTCGGCTCGACATGGTTCGACTACTACTACCTGACCGAGAACTGCTCGCAGGGGGTGCTCGCGGCGCTCGAGGCCGCTGCGCCGCGGCTCGAACTGCTGCGCCACCTCGGTCCGATCGTGCTGCCCGCCGACACCGTGAAGGCACTCTTCGAGAACCCGGGCCTGGTCGGCGCGGTGCACTTCCGCCCCTCCATCCGGACGCAGTTCCTCACCCGCGCCGGAGCGCTCTCCGCCGAGGAGCGCGACGCGCTCGACACGCTCGTCTCCGCGCCGGACACCCCGATGAGCGGCCTGGGACCGCCGGAGCAGGCTCGCACGCTCGACGCCGCGCTCGACTGGGTGGACTTCGCGCACGCGAAGGAGCTGCTCGACGCGAAGGTGACCCCCGCCGCGGAGCTGAAGCAGCGCCTCATGGAGCGGCGCAGCTCCGTCCCCGTGCAGAGCGACGAGCTGGTGGTCTCGCCCGTTCCGTCCCAGCAGCCGCAGCTCGGGCACGGCTCGCTGCGGATGGGCGCGGCCGGCGGGGCCTCCTCTCGCTCCGGACCGCTCGCCGTCTACGACTTCCGGCTGGCGCTGCACGACCTCGCGGACCCGCCCGCGGGCTACCCGGCGCTCGCTCAGATCGAGTTCCTCCCCGCGCGCGTGCGGTACGAGCCGCGCCACGACGCGCTCCATCTCGAGCGCGCTCTCATCGTGGACGTGTTCTCGCTGAGCGACTTCGGGCGCTTCGACCAGCACGCCACGTGGCGCGCGGCGCTCGGCGCCGACACCGTGCGCGACGCGGGCTGTCCCGGCTGCCTCGCAGGCGTGGCGCGGCTCGGCGGCGGCCTCGCGCGGACGTTCCAGGGCGAGGCGGTCACGGCGTACGCGCTCACCGACGCCGAGCTGGCGGGCGCGCCTGATCTGCACGGTCTCGATGGCACCTTCGCGCGGCTGGCGATCGGTCCGTCGGCGGGCTTGCGGGTGCGCGCCGGCGCGCGCGCCTCGCTTTTCGGCGAGGCGGGATGGCGCTGGCTGCCGTGGGCGACGCCCCGCTCCACCTTCGACCTTCGCCTCGGTGGCCGGCTCCACTTCAGCCGAGCCTCGCTGTGGTTCGAGGCCGCCCGCCGGCCCATCGAGACCGAGGCGCTCGTCGGGTTCTCCGTCTTCATGTGACGGCGCCCAGGCCTGGGCGATTCCGTTGGGGAGGCTCGTCCCCCGCCGTAGGTTCCCCGGCTGCCCCCCCGTGGCGGCGCGCTCAGCGTTCTCGCCCGCGCGCCGCGAGTGGCTCGTAGAGCGCGCGCGGGAGGGCGCCCAGCGCGCGGACCGCCGCCGAGAGCGGGAACGGGAAGAGGATCTCCGGATCGCCCTTCGCCACCCCCTTCGCGATCACGGCGATCGCGTCGTCGAGCTCCATCAGAAACGGCATGTAGGAGCGGCTCTTGGCCGTCATCTCGGTCTTCACGAACCCCGGGTAGACGGTGAGCGCGCGCACTTTGCTGCCGCGCAGGTCGACGCGGAGGCTCTCCATGAAGGCGTGCAGCGCGATCTTGCTGGCACAGTAAGCGGCCATCCCCGGGAGGCCGCGGAAGGCGGCCAGGGACGAGATCGCGACCACCGTGCCGGCGCCGCGCGCGACCATGGCGGGCAGCGCCGCGGCGAGGGTGACGCAGGCCCCCGAGACGTTCACATCGAGGACGCGCTTCACACGGCGCCAGTCGATCGTCGGCGCCGACGTCGGTTCGCCCACCCCGGCGTTCGCCACGACGAGGTCGAGCGCGCCGCCCGACTGCTCCTCGGCCGCGGCGATGGCGCGCGCCTGCGCCTCCGCGTCGGTGACGTCGAGCGCCACCGGCACGATCTGCCCTGGCATCGCCTGGCGCGCCACCTCGGCCGCGAGCGCCTCGAGCTCCGGCTGCCGGCGCGCAGCGGCGTGCACGGTGGCGCCGCCGCGCGCGTAGTGGAAAGCGAGCCCCCGGCCGAGACCGCTCGAGGCGCCGGTGATGAACACGCTGCGGGGCTGGAACGACGCCATGGCGGATCCCTCCTCTGCCGGCAGTCCTCGCATCCCTGGACTGCGGCAACAACGCCCCTCGCGGACCGCGGGTCGAGCCTGCTACCGTGCCCGCATGGCGGAGGCAGCGGACATCCTCATCGTGGGCGGCGGCGTGGTCGGGCTCACCCTTGCCCGCGAGCTCGTGGCGCGCGGTCGCGAGAACGTGGTGGTGCTGGAGAAGGAGCCGGCGCTGGGGCGCCATGCCTCCGGCCGCAACAGCGGCGTGCTCCACGCCGGCATCTATTACGCCCCCGACAGCCTGAAGGCGCGCTCCTGCCTGCGCGGCAACCTGCTCCTCCGCGGCTACTGCCAGGCGCAGGGCCTGCCGCTGGTCGAGACCGGCAAGGTGATCGTGGCGCGCGACCCCTCGGAGCTCCCCGCGCTCGAGGAGCTGCGCCGCCGCGCGATCGCCAACGGCGCCGAGGTGGAGCTGCTCGACGATCGGCAGCTGGCGCAGGTGGAGCCGGCCGCCCGCAGCGCGGGGCTCGCCCTCTACTCGCGCCTCACCGCCGTCTTCGATCCCCTGGCGGTCCTGGAGCGGCTGCGGGAGGAGCTCGTGGCGAGCGGCCGCGCGCGCGTCGTCACGGGCCGCGCCTTCCTGGGCCTCTCCGGGCCGCGCACCGCCGCCACCTCCGGCGGGCCCATCGGCTTCCGCCGGCTCGTCAACGCCGCCGGCGCCTACTGCGATCGGGTGGCGCGCGCCTTCGGCGTCGGCGCGGAGTACCGGCTCATCCCCTTCAAGGGGATCTACCGGAAGCTCCGCCCGGGCGCGGCGTTCCCGGTGCGCGGGAACGTCTACCCGGTGCCCGACATCCGCAACCCCTTCCTCGGCGTGCACTTCACGCGCAGCGCGCGGGGCGACCTGTACGTCGGGCCGACGGCCATCCCCGCGCTCGGCCGCGAGAACTACGGGATGCTGCGCGGCATCGACCGCGAAGCGCCGGCGCTGCTGCTTCGGGACGCGGCGCTGTTCGTCGCGAACCGGCGCTTCCGGAGCGTGGCGGTCACCGAGCCGCGCAAGTACCTCCCGCGCTTCTTCCACGCGGACGCGGCGCGGCTCGTCCACGGCTACGACCCACGCCTCTTCGCGCGCGCGACCAAGGTCGGGATCCGGCCCCAGCTCGTCGACTGGCGCACGAAGGAGCTGGTCATGGACTTCCTCGTCCTCGCCAAGGACGAGACGGTCCACGTGCTCAACCCGGTCTCGCCCGCCTTCACCAGCTCGATGGACCTCGCCCGCTCCATCGCAGACGCGCACTTCGCCGCCTGACGCGGGGCAAGCTCAAGCCCGTGGCGGCTGGGGCGGCGTCCTCTTCTTGCGGGCGGCGTCGAACCAACGCCAGCCCCACTTCTCGCTCCACAGCCCGGGGCCGGTGAGCAGGAGCGTCAGGGCGACGATCCCCAGCACGACGAGGATCGTGGGGAGGTTGAAACCCATACACGAATGAGAACCGCGCGGGGCTCGCTGGTCCAGGCCCCTGGAGGACGCTCTCGCCCGTCGTCCGCTTGACAGGATGAACATCCGTTATTTAAACAGAGACCCATGAACGACACCCATCGCACGAGAACATCCCTGACCACGCTCCTCGCCGCCGTCGCCGGTGCCCTCGGGCTCGCGCTGGCGCCCGCCGCCACCCACGCCGCCCAGACGCTCAAGCTCGGGGTCGAGAACGGACCGCACGCCGAGATCGCCGAGCACGTGAAGAAGATCCTGGCGAAGGACGGGATCGACGTGAAGGTGGTCGAGCTCTCCGACTACGCGCAGCAGAACCCGGCGCTCGCCGCGGGCGACCTCGACGCCAACTCCTTCCAGCACCTGCCGTACCTGGAGGAGCAGGTGAAGGCGCGGGGTTACAAGATCACTTCGGTCGGCAAGACGATCGTCTTCCCGATGGGCGTCTACTCGAAGAAGGTGAAGTCGCTCGCCGACCTGCCGCAGGGCGCCAAGCTCGCGGTCCCGAACGACCCGTCCAACGAGGGGCGCGCGCTGCTGCTCTTCCAGTCGAAGGGCATCCTCAAGCTCCGTCCCGGCAGCGGCATCACGCCGACGCCGGCCGACATCGTCGAGAACCCCAAGAAGGTGAAGATCGTCGAGGTCGACGCCGCCCAGGTGGCGCACTTCCTGCCCGACGTCTCGGCCGCGGCGGTCAACACGAACTACGCCCTCCAGGCGAAGCTCGATCCCGCGAAGGACGCCATCGCCCGCGAGGCGGCCGATTCGCCGTACGTGAACGTCATCGTCGTGCGCCAGGCGGACGCGCAGAAGCCGTGGGTGCAGAAGCTCGTCGCGGCCTACCACTCCGACGAGGTCCGAAAGCTCATCGCGGAGAAGTGGCCGGGCATCGTGGTCCCGGGGTTCTGACCGCGGTTCAGCCCCTCTCCCCGACCCTCTCCCCGCCTGGCGGCGGGGCGAGGGGGACGAAACACCTCGTCACCACGCGTGATCGACCCTCTCCCCCAACCGGGGGAGAGGGCCAGGGAGAGGGGGCCGCCCGGCGCGCCCCACGCGTCAGCGTCTCACGCCCGCGCGCGCAGGTTTCGCTTGTCGAGCCGGCGCACCACCCGATCGCCGGCCGACTGGACCGCCTGGACGAGCACGATCAGCACCACCACCACCGCGAGCATCACCTCCGGCTGGAACCGCTGGTAGCCGTAGCGGATGCCGAGATCGCCCAGCCCGCCGCCGCCGACTGCCCCCGCCATCGCCGAGTAGCCGACGAGGCTCACGACGGTGATGGTGAGGCCGCCGACGATGCCGGGGAGCGCCTCCGGGAGGAGCACCTTCATCACGATCTGGCGCGGCGTCGCGCCCATCGCCTGCGCCGCCTCCACCAGGCCCGGATCCACCTCGCGCAGCGACGCCTCGACCAGGCGGGCGACGAACGGGATGGCGGCCAGCGTGAGCGGCACCACCGCCGCCGCGGTCCCGATCGACGTGCCGACGATGAGCCGGGTGAGCGGGATGATCGCGACGAGCAGGATGATGAACGGCGTCGAGCGCGCCGCGTTCACCACCGCGCCCAGCACGCGGTTGAGGCCCGCGTGCGCCAGGATGTGCCCGCGCGAGGTCACCACCAGCACGACGCCCAGCGGCACGCCCACCAGCGCCGAGAGCGCCGTCGAGACGCCCACCATGACGAGCGTCTCGAGGAGCGCGTCGAGGAGCAAGCTACCCATCTCGAGCGACATGACCGAGGATCTCCGCCTGCAGGCCCTGGGCGCGGATCCAGCCGAGCGCGGCCTCGACCGCCTCGGACGCCCCCTCCGCCGACACGATGATGTTCCCGTACGGCTCGCCCTGGATGTAGTCGACGTGGCCCTGCAGGATGTTGAGGAGCACGTCGAAGCGGCGCACCGCCTGAGCGATCACGGGCGTGTTCGCCGACGGCCCGGTGAAGAGGATGCGGACGATCGGATTCCCCTCGGCGGCGGTGACCCCGGCCGCGAGCCGCTCGTGGAGCCACGGCGGCAGCTCCCGATCGAAGACGTCGCGGACGAGGCTCCGCGTCACCTCGCTGCGAGGCGCGGTGAAGAGCTGGAACACCGGCCCCTGCTCCACCACGGACCCGTG
>Ga0306924_10006162_pt1 | contig 11932 bp, 9 predicted proteins | sample sta12Can44000111_FD_203756 | JGI IMG/M metagenome (GOLD analysis project Ga0306924, IMG submission 203756) | Lab enrichment of tropical soil microbial communities from Luquillo Experimental Forest, Puerto Rico - statanox.12C.anox.44.000.111 (v2)... | ecosystem: Environmental > Terrestrial > Soil... | reverse complement strand
TGCGCGGCGAGGAGTTGCTGTGGCGCCAGGCTGCCGGGCTCGCGCGAACCGCGAACGCGCGAGCCGAGGACGAAAACGGCCTGGCCTGCGACGATCGGCGATATCAGATCAGGAACGAATTCGGCAGGATCGCTGCCGTCGCCGTCGAGGAACAGGAGAATGTCGGTGTCTTCGCGCACCGCGGCGATGCCGGCCTGGATGGCGCGACCGTAGCCCTGTCGCGGCTCGACGATCACGCGAGCCCCGGCGGATTGCGCACGCTCGACCGTACGGTCGCGCGAGCCGCCGTCGACAACGACGACTTCACTCACCTTCTGCGCCAGCACCGCGGTGACGACCGGACCAATCGCGGTTTCCTCGTCAAGACACGGAATGACTGCCGAAACGACGGTCACCTCGCTCACAGGCTCCAACGCAGGCCGCAATCGGCGCAGCATCTTGGCGGTTTGTCCGAAAGCAGCGACGCACGAAAGTCGCGATATGCGGGCCCGTTCCAGATCTCCTGCAAGGCCTGCCGTCCTGCATGGCCAAGCGTATAGTTGTCGTAGCCATGCTGCGAAAACGGCGCGATGCAGCACGGCAGGGCGCGGCCATTGGCCGTGAAATACATCAACGACCACGGCCGGCGGCATAGCGACCAAGGCGAACCGTCGCCGCTGCTTTTCAGGCTTAAGCCCGGCTCGGACGCTGCGCCCGAGGCGCTGAAGCTCACGCCAAGGGAACGCGCCAGATCCTCGGCCTGTTTCAGACAGACCGCCTCCCCCTCGGTCAGGCGTTCGAACAGCGCCTGATCAGGCTGTGCCTTGCCGATGGCCGATTCAGCAAAAAATACCAGCCGTTGCAGATAGACCTCCTTGACGCCGATCTCCGCTGCGAGTTTCACGAATGCCGGGAGCTCCTCGACCGTCTCTTTCAGGCCGGTGAGCCAGACAGAAACCTGCGGCCTGGTGTGCCCCTCCCGTTCCTGCAGCTCGCGAAACGCGCGCACGTTGCGGATAATGCGACCGAAATAGTCCCGGCCGCGGATGGCCTTGAAGCTTTCGCGATTTGACGCATCGAGCGACACACGCAGCTCATCAAGCCCGGCATCGATCAGCGCTCTGCCGTTGCGTTCGCCAAGCACGGTTCCGTTGGTGTTGAACAGCACGTAAACGCCGCGGTCCTTCAGGAACCTGACCATCCGCGGCAGGTTTGCAACCAGCATCGGCTCGCCGACGCCATGCAGAACCGCTCGGGCGAGACCGGGGACCTGCTCGACAATCGAGGCGAACAGGTCCCAGCTCATGTCTGCCGGCGGCTCAAGTTCTTCGTAGGTGCGAGGACAGGTGGTGCACAGCAGATTGCAGCGATTGGTCACCTCCAGATAGAGACAGACCGGCAGACGGCGGGCGATCTCGGTGCGCTCGCCCGTGACCGACTCATGATAGCGGCGCGGATCGATGGGCGCCCGAGTGCCTCCAATTTCACCAGTAGGGCTCATCGCGATAACTCTGCGTGCGCGGGCCGCGGCATGCGGGCTCTCCAGGCGGTAAAGGCCCAGGCCAGCAACAGGCCTCCGAACAGAATTGATTTTGTCACTATTCTTGGAATGTAGAAATCCCAGTCGAGCTGTTCTGAGAGCAAGAGCGCCGCGATCGAAACGACCCAGTTGGGCGATCCGCCGATCAGGGCCGTGAACGGCGCGATGACCAGAAAATACCAGGGATAATTGGGCGACAGTAAAAGCAGGGTGAGGAGTAACAGCTTGTTGACGTCAGCAAGCGTCGAGGCAACGGTTCGATCGATGCTGCGGGCCACGGAGAGCCCCTTGAACAGGAGGACCAGCGCAGCCAGCACGACGTAGGCGACCACATCACCTCGATGCTCGCCAAATACGAGTCGCCAGAGAGACAACAGCCAGAGATCGTTGCCGTCTCTGACGCCCTCTTCGACCAGATAGCCTTTGGTTAGGAAGCCGAGCACCCCCGAGCCGACCGACAAATAGGGAAGATAACAAAGCGCGATCGTTGCGATCACGACGAGCGGCATTCTAAGGTCCGGCGGGCGCCAGATCGCAGCCAGGACGGGTACCGCGATTGGCTTTACCAGCGCCGAAAACGCAATCAAGACCGCCCCGCGCAGTGCATGGCCAGTTAGCGCGACCCACAAGCCCGCCAGCATCAGCGCGATCATCAGCGTGTCGGCATGGCCGCTGCCGGCAACCTCCCACAACGCAAGTGGATGCCAGAAATAGGCGACCACTCGCGTCACCGGACGGTTCATGCGCCGCAGCAGCAGCATGACAATTATCACGGTGACGAATTCGCAGCCGAGTAGTGCGAGACGCATCACCGTCACACTTTCACCGATCCGGGTAACAATGAAAAAGAAAAATTGCGCCACCGGAGGATAGATGGTGACGGCAGAATCCGCGCGATTGATGTTGGGAAAAACTGTCGCCTCGCGCAGAAACGCCAGCGTTTCGTCGGCCGGGACATAGCGATAGGGGTTGATGCCGGCGGCCTGAACTCTGCCGTCCCAGACATAGCGATAGATGTCACTGGACAAAAACGGATCGAACAGCAGCACATACACTCTCAGCGCGATCCCAACCCCAAAGATAAGCCATAGCGTCCGGTCGGTGGGTCCGCGCTCGGCCAGCTGCGTCGCCACGATTGTCAGAAGACCTGCTGCGATGGTGAGAGTGATGAAGGCGTTGTCACCATAAGTCTCGAAGGCCGGCGGGGTCACAAGGGTCAAAGTCGCCAGAATGGCACCGACGCCGGCCAACCAATGAAGCGGAGGCACGTTGCCGGCAAGGCGCGTCAGCCGACCGAACCGCACCGCAATGATTCCTGGCATCGACGTCACGGATTCATCTCCGGCGCGGCATTGAGAAAGCCACGGCTCGCCGGCGCAGGTGCGCCCTCGCGAAAGCGGGACGAATTGCCGGCCAATTCTTCCCGTAGCCAACGCAACGTTTCAATATCGTCGACATCGTACCATTCCGGAAGCAGTGTGGTGGCAAGTCCGATTTCCGCGGCGCGCTCGCAGGTGCTGCCAGCGACAGTGTCCGTCCCCCATGCGATCTGCGCAAACAGGTGCTTGTGCGGATGCTTCAAGCCGATGAGATAGTAGCCGCCGTCGCTTGCCGGCCCAAGCACCACGCGGTCGCCGGGCTCGCGCAGGGTTTCAATCGCCTGCACCAGAAAACGGCTTGGCAGGGTCGGGCTGTCGCCGTTGACGAGCAGGACGCAGTCATGTCCGGCGAGCAGGAGAGCGCGCGTCGCGCCAAGCAGCACATGACCCAAATTCTCGCCCGCCTGCAGCAAAAGCCCAAATCCTGCCGGCAGCAATTGCCGCATGATGTGTTCGGCTCCCGCCGGAGCATAGACGCCATAGCCGCGCCTGCCGAGCGCATCGGGCACCGCCTCGATTGCTGCGGCAACGTCACGCAGAAAGCAGGCGGAGAGTTCGGATGCAGCCACCTCGCCGATCGCCGCGGCAAGTCTGGTCTTCGAGCGGCCGGGCTGCGGCGCCTTGCATATGATCCCGATCGCCGCGCCGCTCACGGCCGCCACCGGGACCGCAGGCCGTCACAGCGCGCTATGTCGCGGTCAGGGTCGAAGACAAAGATATCTGGAATGCGGAAACCCATTATCCGCTGTTGTCTGCGCGCTTCGCCCAGGAGATTTTCCGGCCAAAATGCAGATGGCTGCCCGTAACGCTTTTGCGCGAGGATGGGCGGGACGCCGCCGTCATTGACCGCCATCACCAGACAAACCTCGTTACGCCATGCAGGTCATTGGTAGCGTTCTGACTGCCAGCGGGCAAGCGCCCTGCCCGGTGACGGCTCAGAGAAGAAGAGTGTCACCAACGCCTCGAAAAAAATCATTTCGAACACCTGACATTTTGGTGAACGCAAGAGCCCGCTCCGTATTCGCGTTGATTTTGCAGGGGCTTGCGGTGCCGGAAGCCGGTCGGGTTGATCCGATGGTGCGCCTCGCGTAGCATCGATCGCACGAGAGATCGGGTCGGACATTTTTTGAACCTGACAGGCAGCGATAAGGTGTCGAGGGTCGTTATGAATCACGAGACCGCCGTTTCTGAGGCCAAGCAAATCGCCGATCGTATTCTCACGCCAGCAGCCCGGGAAAATGACAGGGATGCCCGATTTGCATCCGATGCAGTCGCAGCGCTCGGTTCGGCCGGATTGCTCGGGATCATGTTGCCGACGGAAGTCGGGGGATCGGCGCTGGGACCGCGGACCTTCGCCGCCGTCATCGCGACGCTCGCCGAGGCGGACGGTTCCGCCGCCATGGTTTACCTGATGCATCTCAGCGCCACAGCGACGATCGCGGCGGCGCGTCCGGGCGCGAAGGTCGAGCAGACGCTGAAAGAAATTGCGGCCGGCCGACACCTGACCACCCTGGCATTCAGCGAAGCCGGATCGCGCAGCCATTTCTGGGCGCCTGTCTCGCGGGCGAAGCGCAACGGCGCCAACCTGCACCTCACCGCCAAGAAATCATGGGTCACGAGCGCTGGCCACGCGCAGAGTTATGTGGTCTCGGCTCTTGCCCCTGAAGGGAAAGGCCCGACCGATTCGACTCTCTACCTTTTCGCCGGTGGTACGCGCGGACTTTCGGTCGCCGGCCCATGGGATGGTTTCGGAATGCGTGCCAACGCGTCCGCGCCGATGATTCTGGAGGATTGCGAGGTCGAGCCAGGTCTCCAGCTGACCGACGACGGTGCAGGCTTCAAGGCAATGCTCGAAGTCGTGCTGCCGCTGTTCAATCTTGGAACTTCAGCCGTCGCGCTGGGCCTTTGCCGGGCCGCAGTAGCGGCGACCGCGGCTCATCTCAAGAGCGCCCGCTTCGAGCATTTGGGCCAAACCCTCGGAGAGAGCCTGCCGACGCTTCGTGCGCAGCTGGCCACAATGCAGATCGAGACGGATGGGCTTGCAGCCCGGGTCGACGATCTGGTCGATCACCTAGAGCGTCCAAGAGATACCACCATGCTGCGCGTGCTCGAGAGCAAGGCGTCGGCGGGCGATACTGCCATCTCCGTAACCTCGACCGCGATGCGGGTATGCGGAGGGGCAGCGTTTTCCAAGCATCTCTGCATCGAGCGTTTGTTCCGCGACGCGCAAGCCGGAGCCGTTATGGCGCCGACAAGCGATGTTCTGCGCGAATTCATCGGCAAGGCCATTTTGGGAATACCGCTGTTCTGAATGAGATCACCGCCTTCGCTCGGATCGTAACCGGTCGCATTTAAGAAATTGGGCTTGAGAAGCGAGAAGCAATCATGAGCCGGACGATCTGGGTAGGCGCCGTCGCATACGATCCAAAAGTGGTCAGCATTTGGGAAGGCATGCGGCGCTACTTTCACGAGGAAGCGCATCTTCCTGTCGAAGTGATTCTGTTTCAGAGCTACGAGACGCAGGTCGCAGCACTCTTAGCCTTGCCCGGCGAAGCGGTGCCGCGCATCGACATCGGATGGAATACCAACCTCGCCTATATCCAGGCCGATACCTGGAGCGACAGCCGCTGCCGACCTGTCGCGATGCGCGATACCGATGTGGGCTGGATGACCAAGATTGTCGCCGTCACCGGGGGACCCGTCGCAAAGCTTGCCGATCTCAAGAACCGCACTCTGGCCCTCGGCAGCCGCGACAGTGGCCATGCGGCCATCCTCCCGGTATATTTTCTGCAGCGCGGGGGGCTCGCTGAGGGGAAAGAGTACAGAACGTTGCGCTTCAACACCGATCTCGGCAAGCACGGCGATACCGGTACAAGCGAGTCCGAAGTCATCCGCGCGGTCCTCGACGGCCGCGCCGATGCCGGGGCAATCGGCAGCCCTTTCTGGAACGCCGTGCGTGGCGAGCATCTGGTGCCGGAAGGCGCGCTGACCGAAATCTGGACCTCGCCGCCCTTTAATCATTGCATGTTCACTGCGCGGTCCGATCTGGACCCCTCATTGCAACAGCAGTTTGCCAAAGCCCTGTTTGCGATGAGCTTCGACAACCCTGCTCATCGTCCGGTGCTCGAGGCCGAAGGTCTGCGCCAATGGCTGGCGCCGCAGCTCGACGCATATGCGGAGTTGAGGGAAGCATCCGCACAACAAGGCTTTTTGACACGGCCTTCGGCCTAAAGCGCGATGGCTTTAGGTCGAATCGACATCGCGCCTTAGTTTGTTGTTTGCGCATGATCTTTTCGGAAAACCGCTACACACTTTTCCGGATCATGCGCTAGCGGCTGAGGCCAAACCGCAATCGGTTTGAGCGCGTCCCCGCATTTTCAGGCGCAATTGAATATCCGTGCCAAGCGGCGCTGATGTTCCGATTCGCGATCGAACGCGCGGCGCACCGCTGCAAAGGATTCGGCGAGCGGAAAGATGTCGCGGCTCACTAGGAGGTCGTTATCCTCGGCACCCACAGGATGCCAAAAGACGCCTTCCGCCGTAATCGTCACTTCGGGAACAAGGTCGGCCCGCGCCAGCGCGATGCCCTGCATGGCCGAGCCGCGCAAGGCAATTCGCCTGATCACCCGGTCCTCCTCGCTGACATGATGGGCTTCGAGGAAGTTGCGGAACTCCTCGGCCTCCGTGTCGGTCGACACCGTCGCCGCCAATCGCACGCGGAATCCTTCGGCGCGCGCCCGCTCGATGCCCTTCCAGGTGCGCGCCCATGTCCCCTTTCCACGATGCATCTCGTGCAGCTCCGGCGTTGGGCTGTCGAGGCTGATCTGAAAAGTTACGCGCTCGCGCGGCAACGAGCGCAGCGTTTCGAGCTGCTTGCCGGCAAACAGCATGCCGTTGGTGAGAACCGTGGTCGGAGCCGCCGCAGCGCATGTGACAACGATCTCGCCTATTTCGGGCAGCATGAAAGGCTCACCGCCGGTCACAAAAATTTCACTCACGCCGAGCTCCGCCGCCTCGACGGCGATCCGTCGCACCCGCGCGACACCAAGCGCCCGCCGCGGAGCTTTGGGTGACGAGCGCACGCAACAATAGTCGCAGCTCAGGTTGCAGTCGAAGTTGGAGTAAAGCCACAGGCGAGAGCCGACAGGCCGGTCCTCCCCGACATTCTCAGGCGCCTCTCCGTACCGGAGAACCCAGCGGGTGCGGCCTTTCTCGACTGCCATGTCGACCAAACTGTTGCGGGTGAAGCGGCACCACGCCTCAAGTTCGGGGCCGATGCCCGGGTCGCTGCTGATCACGGCCACGAGGTCGCCCTTATGACTGCGGCGCAGCGCAGCTATCAAATCCGGAAGAAGGCCTGATGCAAAGGTCTTGGTGCCGGCATCGAGTTCGACGTTCGCGTTCGTCCTCATGCGCCGTACTATAGTTTTTGCCTCAGGAAATCCAAGACGCGGTTTGGCGAGGAATGAAGGGGCGCAGTCCAATGAGCGAACCATGAGCCTCCGCGAATTTGGGCTCGAGGGCTTAGTCAGCGAGCATCGCGATCGATCATACCGCGGCGGCCGTCAGAAGCACTGGATCAAGGGAATCTCACAGGCGCTGAAGCTTATCGCGCAGGCGAATGTCGTGGTAGCAATCGCAATTTTTTTCAGACTCATCTGTGGCAATCTTGCTTACCATTTTCTCCCTCGAATTGATCGACCGCCTGCACAGCCGTCGTCGGGGTTGCCACAAGACTCGCGGAGCCCAGTCCGTTGATCGCGGCAATTGGTCGCAAATTGTCGTGCGCGCGACCGCATCGCGTCCATCTTGGATTCGTATGACGCCGAGAGGCGTTAGTTTCCTCAATGGTCGCCCTGGGGTGAATGCCCACTCGCACCGGTAACGAACGAGATCGAGAAAGCTACCGTTATTGACATTAGTCAATGCGAGCCGCGCGTCGACGCTTGTTATGGCTCCGCGTCTGGTATCGACCGGAATAGAACCGGGGAAACCATGCTTGCGTCGTGGATCAAATCCATTGTCGATTTTTGTACCGACCATCCCTGGCCTGTCCTGGTCACCTCACTCGTCTTAGCAGCGGTTTCGGGTTCCTATGCCGAAAGGAACTTTGCAATCAACACTGACATCTGGAAATTGATATCGCCCGAACTGCCGTGGAGACAAAGGCAGATTGCGTTTAACAGGACGTTTCCCCAACGTCTCGAATCGATCATTGCGGTTGTCGACGCACCGACGTCAGAATTCGCCACGGAGGCCAGCGTCGCCCTGACACGGCGTCTCGTGGCCCAGCCAGGCCTCTTTCGCAGCGTGCGAAACCTTCAAGACAGTGAATTCTTCTTGCGCAACGGCCTTCTATTCCTGCCCGCACACGACGTCCAGCGCATCAGCAAAAAGCTCGAGGAAGCGGAGCCGTTGGTCCAGATCCTGGCAACCGATCCGAGCTTGCGTGGGTTGACTCAGGCGTTGTCGCTCCTGCTGGCGGGTGTACAGCGAGGCGTCGTCAACCTTGACGCTGCTGGGCCTCCTTTTGACAAGCTTTCGCACGCGCTCGATGAGGTGCTTGCAGGCCGAGATACATTCTTCTCTTGGCGAGAGTTCGCCACAGGAGAACCGGCGCAGCAACGGGACCTGCGCCGGTTCATCGAGATCCGGCCGGTACTAGATTACACCGCCCTAGAAGCCGGGAAGGCCGCGACCGACGCTGTCCGGGCCGCGGCCGCAGAGTTGAGCCTGAAGCAGCATTTCGGGGCTGGCGTGCGACTCACCGGCGCGGTTCCCATCGCTGATGACGAATTCTCCTCGGTGCGGAAAGGTTGGCTCGTCAACGGCATCGGCACTGTGCTCGTTGTGCTCGGGATCCTGTGGCTCGCGCTGCGCTCGGGCAGGATCATCCTCACGGTTTTTGCGACGCTAATGATCGGGCTATCTTTGACGGCCGCGCTCGGCCTGCTGATAGCCGGCACGCTCAATGTGATCTCCATCGCCTTCGCGCCCCTGTTCGTTGGTGTCGGCGTCGATTTCGGCATCCAGTTCAGTGTGCGGTACCGTTCCGAGCGCCACAAGGTCGACGATCTGCGGATTGCCCTGTCGAACGCGGCGCGGCGCGCGGGTGTGCCGCTCACGTTGGCGGCCGCGGCAACGGCAGCCGGCTTCTTCGCATTTATGCCGACCGCATACCGCGGCATTTCAGAGCTCGGTGAGATTGCTGGTACCGGCATGATCGTCGCCTTCATCACGAGCATCACCGTGCTTCCAGCGCTGCTGCGGATCATCAAACCGCCGGGAGAAAAGGAAGGGATCGGATTTGCCTGGCTCGCGCCGGTGGACCGATTCACGGAAACCCATCGGATAGCCATCCTGATCGCGACCGGCGCCATCGCCTTGGCAGGACTGCCGTTGCTGTTATCGCTGAGATTCGATTCCAACCCGATGAATCTGCGCGATCCGAACGTCGAATCGGTCGCGACCTATTTAGATTTGCGCACGGATCCGGAGACCAGTACGGGCGCGATCGACTTGCTGGTCTCCTCTCTTTCCACGGCGCGGCGAGAAGAGGAACGGCTCGTGCAGGTGCCGGAAGCATCGAGCATCCTGAGCTTGGATAAGTTCATTCCCAGCGATCAACAGCAAAAGCTGGCCTTCATCCGCACTGCCGCCGAATCGCTCCGCCCGGATTTCGAGGAGCCCGTGGAGACAGCTCCGACGGACGCGGAGACCGTCGAAGCGCTGAACGAGTCGGCGGCGGCTCTCACGAAGCTGGCCGGAAACAAAACAGGCCCGGGCGCCGAGGCCGCCAAGCGCCTTGCCGACCACATCGCGCGAATGGCGGCTGCGCCCCAGGGAGTGCGCCAGATAGCAGAAACGGTATTCGTCTTGCCGCTCGAAACGATGCTTAGCGGCTTGCGACAGTCTCTCGGCGCAGAAGAAATAACCGAACAAACTTTGCCGTCCGATCTAAAAGCCGACTGGGTTGCGCCGGACGGACGAGCGCGCATTGAAATCCTGCCAAAGGGTGACCCCAACGACAGCGAGATCATCCACAACTTCGCGCGCGCGGTCCTGGCCGTCGCCCCGAACGCAACCGGCGGACCTGTCACGATTCTGGAAGCTGGCCACACCGTTGTCGGGGCATTCCTCCAAGCCGGCGCTTGGGCGCTGATCTCGATCGCCATGCTGTTGTGGATCACCCTGCGCCGGATCACGGACGTGCTGCTGACGCTCATTCCGCTGCTGCTCGCTGGCGTGGTAACCCTCGAGATCTGCGTGTTGATCCGTTTGCCACTCAACTTCGCCAACATCATTGCACTGCCGGTGCTGCTCGGCATCGGCGTCGCCTTTAAGATCTACTACATCATGGCCTGGCGCGCGGGACAGACCGGGCTGCTCCAATCGAGCCTGACCCGAGCCGTGTTCTTCAGCGCTATGACGACCGCGACCGCCTTCGGAAGCCTTTGGTTCTCGAGCCATCCGGGCATGTCGAGTATGGGCAAGCTGTTGGCGTTGTCGCTGGCCTGCACGTTTGCGGCGGCCGTCCTTTTCCAACCGGTCCTCATGGGTCGCCCTCGGCGATCGCGCGAGGATGCAATGGAACCCGATCGGGCGCGGATTAAACCCGTCGTTGTCCCTCTTCAAAAAACATCAGTATCCGATCGGATTGCCGATAAGGCTTGAGGCTGATGATGACGATAAGTCGTTCATAAACCAACTTTGTTTTTAACGAGCGTGTGGATAGATCTGTAGATTTTAGCAACAGCACCACTCATCACACTCGAGTGGCCGCAACGGTACGCAGGATCTCGAGCTTTCTTCCCCTCGGACCGGCGGCCCATCTCAGCTGCTTCGAAGCTTCCCGAGTTGGGCAATGTTAGGCCAGGCGGCCTCGGCCAGAGGGATAAGATTCTCCTGTGATTCAAGCGCATTTTTTCCTCAAAGTGTGGCCTGCCGGTCTCCACGCATAACTCGTGAACGTGCAAAAATCAGATTCGTCGGAATGTCCCTATGGATGAGCCGTACAGCTCGTGCGAGCAGAGGAAGAGCAATAGTGCGACGATGGGGAGCCATGCGCTCAGTCTCAGGGGACGATGAAAAATTGAGATTATGATGCGGAGGCAGGTCTGAGCGCATTATTGGCTTCTGCACTTCTCCCTTATCCAATCGGATTGCTCAAACGAGCACGGGCTCGCCCTAAAGAACAGCTAACGGCACCCCAGGAGTTTCCTGTCCGACGAGTTGGACGATCACCAGAATGGATTGCTCAAACAACTACTAGGCAATAATGGCAGTGCTTCCCTCTCCGGAGCCCGTCGAGATCACTGCAGCCTTCCACAGCAGGCATGATAAGCCGGGCTGAATCGAACCGAAGGAGTTTCGACATGAGCGCGCCGAAGCCCGGGCCGTTGAGCCTCGTACCCTTCGTCAGCGTCGATGACATGATGGGCATCGCGAATGAGATCGGCGTCCAACGCTTCCTGGGCGAGCTCGCCGGGTACATCGAGGTCGACTTCAGACGCTGGGAGAGTTTCGACAAGACGCCGCGGGTCGCAGCCCATTCTCGTGAGGGCGTGATCGAATTGATGCCGACCAGCGACGGCGTCGTGTACGGGTTCAAATACGTCAATGGGCATCCGCTGAACCGCCGCGACGGTCGACAAACCGTGACGGCGTTCGGAGTGCTTTCGAATGTCAGTGATGGCTACCCGGTGTTGTTGTCTGAAATGACGATCCTGACCGCGTTCCGGACGGCGGCGACATCCGCACTTGCGGCGAAATACCTCGCGCCAAAACACAGCCGAACCATGGGAATCATAGGCAACGGCGCCCAATGTGAGTTTCAAGCGCTGGCGTTCCGGGCGATCTGCGGCATCGACACCGTACGTCTCTATGACATCGATCCTGCGGCAACCGCAAAGACGGCGCGCAACCTCGCTGGAAGCGGACTTTCAGTTATCCCCTGCTCCACAAGCGAGGAGGCTATCCTGGGGGCCGAAATCATCACTACCTGCACTGCCGACAAGCAGTTCGCCATGATCCT
>Ga0306924_10006161_pt1 | contig 11933 bp, 14 predicted proteins | sample sta12Can44000111_FD_203756 | JGI IMG/M metagenome (GOLD analysis project Ga0306924, IMG submission 203756) | Lab enrichment of tropical soil microbial communities from Luquillo Experimental Forest, Puerto Rico - statanox.12C.anox.44.000.111 (v2)... | ecosystem: Environmental > Terrestrial >... | reverse complement strand
CGGCAGCGTGCGATCGAGCGACGCGTTTATCTCGCCGACCGTGCACCGCAGCTGCTTGCTAATGGTGCGCGCGGACTTGCCGGACAGTCGCTCCTGCAGGATATAATCGTCGCGAACGTCGTCGGATGTGGGATCGGTCATCGCTTGCCTCCTCGCTTCGCTCGCCGCTGAAGGTCCCGCACTGTAGCACGTAACAGCCGGGCGATCTCGGCTTGAGCTATGACGGTCTCGCGCGCGAGGGCCCGATGGGGCAAGCCGGCTACCCTTCTGACCTTATTCACCGTCGGAAGATTACGATTACGGTGTCTCGAACGGTAATCATACCCAGAACAGAGCCGACAGACGAGGGATGTTCCGCCTATTTCGTGAAGTGTTCGGCATCTTCGATTGCAAGCAGAGCAGCGAAACCAGGGACGCTGACGCTGTTTACGTCCAAAAGGTCCATTCCATCTCAAGCTGGATAACCTGGGTCTGACCGTTGACGACGATGGTGACCTCAGTCCCACGGAGACCACCGACCCGTAGCATCGGATGGCTTTCCAGGAGCTGGTGATCAGACCATTTCGGTGCCCCTTGAGCAGTTCCGAAGGCTCCAGTCATTGACGTGAAATAAACCTATCATTTGACGCAGGCTTAAACCCATGACAGCGAAAGCCGGTCAGTGAGGTCAGTGGGGATTCAGACCTCTCTCCCCATTTCTACACCACCAATTTTCTCTCTTCTTTAAAATACAGGATAGACTCTGTAGGGCCACTGACCTCACTGACCAGGTCAGTGAGGTCAGTGGTTTTTTCATCGCACCCCTCTCAAAAAACCACTGACTTCACTGACCACCTTGATCGTCACCACTGGCCTGTACGATCGCCCTCAAGGCGGCTACGGTCGCCCCTCGCTGCCGCAGGATTTTGAATTTCCGCTCTCGGTATGCCCGATATCCCAGTGAGACATTGCGCTCCGATTTGCGGTAGCGATACGCCCACCGTCTCCACTCCCGCACCTCTAGTGCATCCTCGAAGAGCGGGCACCAACGGTCGGGTTCCGGAGTCGCTTCCATGGTCAGTCAATCCTTCTTGATGGTGAGTTTGTCGCGATGCGCCTCGGCGGCGTTTACACGTTGATCTGGAGGTACGTCCGAATGAACGTAGATCGCCTGGCGGCGCCCGTTGATCTTCCACAGACCGTCTTTTGCATTTGGATTGTCGATCGCGATGTACTGGCAGTCCGTGATTCGGTGTCCCGTGACTGCGCGCTTCGTCACGTCGCGTAACCATTCGAGGGCGGGAGCCGCCACCATCAATTCGTTGATCGTTAGTGCTTGTGGGTTGCCGATCGCGTCGATCGCGTCCGCAAGCTCGCCGTAAGCTGCGCCGCGGCTCGCTGTGACCATGTAGTGGAATGCGGGCGTCTTCGGCGGCTCGGCCTTGGGATCAAAGTTCGACAGGTCGCGCTGGTAGAGCAGCGCGGCCACATGCGCGAAGCCGCCGGTCTCATACCAAGACCAGAACTCATTCCAGTACTCCTTTGGGAATTCTTCGCCGCGGCGCTCGGAAAACGCCACATAGTGCCGGCGGTCGTCGAACGGCAGTTTGAGTGCGTCACGGTAGTTGGTGGTGATAACCATCACGGTGAGGTTCAAAATGTAATATTCGTTGATGTACTTCTCGTTGATGCGCAGCGTGTCGGGCGGGGTTGCAAGCATATGCTTCATGTGGTCGTTGAGCCGGTAGAGGTCGACAGCGCCTTGATCGCTTACATCGCGGACCTCGCTCAACCGCACAATCAGCGATTTAAAAAATTCGTTGTTCTTACTGACCAGATGATTGAGCTTGATATTTTTAAAGTTCCACGTGCCGACGGTGCGAACGACCGCCTCGAGCAGCGTGTCCTTGCCGATCTTGGGCGCCCCGCCGAGCACCAGGGCGTGATTGATCTTAATCCCCGGGTATTGCACGCGGTGCGACAGTCAATCAATGCAGTAGTCGGCGTCGTTGGGGTATATCGCGCGCCAGTGGTCGACCCAGCGCGCGGCCTGCGCGGGATCGCCAAGCTTGATGTCTGGAGGCGGGCGATAGAAGTTGAGCGTCGTTGCGCCCGCCTTGTCGATGTATCCACCGTCAACGACCACGCAGTCGTGGATGAACTCTGGTTTGCCGGGATCCCACGTCAGCGCCTCGATACTGCGGTGCTTGGCCAACCACACACTGGCCGGGATCATCATCACTTTGCCCTTGCTGAGCACCGGATTGCCGCTGGCGTCGAGCAGCGGCATTGGTGGTAGCCGGTCATCGACGCTAGCGTTCGGCCACATGGTCTTGCACGGCAGATAGATGCATGCACGGCTCGGTGCGTATGAACATAAGTCATCGAGTGTGAGCGTCGGCGGCAGCGTGCTGGGCGCCTGCGGGTTCGATTGCATCTCTTCAAACTGATCATTGAAGTCGTCGCTCATGCCTTCCTCCCGAGCACGACATCGTTGAAATCCCACCCCTTCTGTTTGGGAATTAGCGGCACTATCGTTCGGTCCGCGGATTTCCAGATGCGCTGACACCGCTCCGCGGCCTGCTGGCCCTCGTTGTTCTCGTCATTGTCGACCAGCAAGATGAGCTGTTTGACGTTGGGCAGCGCCGGCAGGCGACCCATTCCGCCGCTGTTCACGGTCGACCACGCTGGTGTTAGCGATGCGCCGCGATAAGGAATCCGCGTTGCCGCGGCGAGCACGGTCTCGATACCCTCGCCGGCGACGAGCGTGTCACCGCCGTTCAGCGGCCACAGTTTCACCACGCCGATGCGGCCGAGCGCCATGCGCCGGATTCGGTCGACCTTGCCGTTCACCTCCATCAGACCGATGCGATGGATCCCGACCGGGACGTCGGTGAGCGCGTCGCGCATCAATGCCAAGACACAGGGACGGCGGACGTCTGCGCCGAAGGCGCATTGCGGATGGAAGCGCAGCACGTCGTGGATCGTTGGCGGCAGCTTGCCAATATCGATGCCGCGGGTGTCGGCGAAGTAGCACTCGCCCATGCTGCCGAGCAGCGGTTCGGCCGCGTTCCAGGTCTGGCGCGCGAAATCGGTTCGCGCTTCGATATCCTGCCGCTGTTCATGCAGTATCGGACCGGTCCAGTCTTGTAAGGCGGCGATCGCCTCGGCCTTGGTCAGACCGTCGATTTGCATGAGCCAGTCGACCCGATCGCCATGGGCGCCACAACCGTAGCAGTGGAAGTGATCGGGGTAGATTTTGCAGCTCGGCTGCGGATCGTTATGGAACGGACAGGACACGTGCCCTCTCGAATCCATGGGCAGCAGCACGAAGTCGGTGAGCGGGGCAACCATATCGCCCAGGCTGGCGAGGAAGTCCTCGTCGGCGACGCGGCCGATCGCTTCGTTCGGCGGGGTGGCGGCGATGAAGGTGTCGACCGCGTGCTCGATGATCTCCTCCTCGGTCACCACCGCCGGCGGCTCGGCCGTCTCCGGCGCCTCCAGGTAGAGCCGGCCGCTGTGCACCTTGCCCCCGAGCGGCAAGCCTTCCGCCCACGCCGGCGGTTCGAGCAGGAGCGCGAGTACCTCGGCCTCAGAGATTGTGCCCTCCGGCGCCTCAATCACCAGCTCGTCGTGGCAGTGGAAAACGACCGACCAGCCGCGCGCCTCGGCGCGGAGAATGGCGGCCGCGAGCAGGTCGCGCGCGATGCCCTGGACCACATTCTCGACCAGCGTGCCGAACCAGGCCCGTGCCGGCTTCCACTGGCCGCGCGCGTTGTCGAAGAACTCGATGTCCGGATCGGCGCCCTCGAACTTGGTGTTTGGCGTCAGGTGGGCGCCGGGGTAGATGATCGCGCGCCCGGACGGCAGCGTGATCGACATGTCGACGCCGTCGAAGGCGACGATGATGGGCGGGCGCGGCGCGGGTGCCACCGGGATCGGCATGCCGGTCGCAATGGCCACGCGCGCGGCCTGTGCCAGCTCCCGCCAGAGCGCGCGAATCGCAGGGTGTGCGTCACGCCATTGCCGGATGATCGCCATGACCTCCTCGTCGGTGCGGGTATCGCTGTCATGGGCAATGCGGCGCCAAGCACCGACTGATCCACCGAATCCGCAGGCCAATTCGGCGCACTTCCCGAGCTGCCGTTCGGCCGGAGTGATGTCACTGACCCGGCCGTTCTTATGCAGCATGCGGTGGGCAAGGACGCGGTAAGGCTCGAGCGCCTTGTCATCGGTCGCGTCAAAGCGGCGATACGCTTCCAGTTTCCACTTCTCGTAGGCAATCCATGCGGGGATACGGGATTCGATAGCGTTGAGATCGGCGGCGATGAACGTATACCCAAGGCCGGCGCACAATGCCGCGCGGGAGATGCCGCTGGTCACCTTGAGGGGATTGCCCCAGCGCGCCAGTTCCGTCCGGTCGCCCGCGATAAGCGCAGCCACCAGCGACGCCGGCAACTCGTCGTCATTGCGCGGTAGGTTGTGCAACTGGGCGCCGATCGAGGACCACCGCCCCGGGGCGCCGCCGTAGATACGCAGCGAACTGCGGATGCGATGATCCTTCGGATCGGCGAAGGCGAGCAGCTTCTTGAACTTGGTCGTGCTGGCGAAGGCGCCGCGCTGGCGCAGCTGCAGCAGCTCCTTGACGAAGCCCGTGGGCTGGTGCGCCAGCGTCGCCGCGACCGAGCGCTTGCTGAGCGACGTCATGTCATGGCCGCGGGCGTTGATCGCCTCCATGATCTTCGCCACCTGGTTGATGGAGGTGATGACGCCGGCGGTCAGCTCGTTGAGCCGGGTGTTGATGGCGTTGCGCTCCTGGACCGCGAAGGTCTGCGCCGCTTCCAAGAACGGCACGTTGGCGCAGACGCCGCGCTCGTTGATCCTCGCGTCGGACAAGAGCAGCAGTCGTTCCTCCGGCAGTAATGGGCGCAAGCGTGGGCTGGCATAAGCAGCGCGCGTCGCTTCGACGTCGCCTTTGCCGCGTTTCAGTAGCAACGCGAGATCATGTTCGCGTGCCGCGGGGTCGACCGGTTTCTTGCGCTTCTTGGCGGTCTGTGGGCGCGATAGGCGCAGCATCGCTTTGCGCGCCTCCGGGTCCTTGCGATAGGGCAGACCGAGCGCTTCGCAGCGCAGACCGAGCTCGGCCGGAAAAGCGTTCGCCAGCGCCAGCCGTTGGGCGCAATCCTGGTTTTCGAGCGGGATCGATGGGAAGCCGTAGCGCGGAACCAGGATGTGCGCGTGAATGGCGCGCTCGAACTCCCAGTTATCGGCGATGAAAAAGTACGCGGACGGATTTGCGAATGGTTCCGGTGGTGGCTCCCCGGGGCGCCATGTCTGCACCTCACCGTCGTCGATGGCGTAGCAGAAGAAGTGCACACCGGTTGACGGATTGTTAGCGTAGTTGTGGGCGCCGACCTCCTTCAAATTGGCCTGCGAATATGTTTCCAAATCCCAAACCACGATCGCCATTGCCGCCTCCTGTACGCAGAAAGTGCGAGGGGCAATGAGCCCCTCGCGTTCTTGGCGAGCTGGGCGTTACCGCCAGCCTTTGTCGTCCTTTGGCGGAGCCGAATGAGATGGCAACTCATCGGCGATGGATTCTGCGACGGTGATCGGCTTCGCCGCCGGCTTAGTGCCCGCGAGGAGCGGAGCTTTCGCCGCGATTGCAGCCGCTGCCTTCGCTGCCGCGGCGGCTGCTGACTGCGCGGCCGGTGGATAAGCCGGAGCCCGAGCCGGAGCCGGAGTCGGAGCCGGAGTCGGAGCCTCCCACGGCGGAGGTTCGTCTGCCGTTTGCGTCGGAGCCGGCCCCGAAAGTTGCGGAGTCGATGTTTGTTGCACCAAGTTTCCGCCGCCCGCGCGCGGAGGTTCACGCCATTCGATGGGTTCAAAGTGCGGACGCATTTGCATTCCGTACTTCGCCGACTTCCATGGAGCCTTTTCGAGTTGCACGATCGGCATCACAAACGTGCCTGTGAGCCATTGCTTCACGAAACACTGTTCCTTGATTGCCTCGTAGCAGAGCAAGGTCCCGTAGGTGTCGTGCGCAAACGTGTGCAATCGACCCGTGGTCACGTTGACCAGATAGAACACGTAACAAAGCTTCCACGGCGGGGTGGGATGACCCGCAAGGTCAAGCTCCCATTCCTCGACGGGGATTGCACTGTTCAACGTCTCTGGATCGGGAAGCGGGCTGTCAGTGTTGTAGTAGGGCCGCTTGTCCTTCCAGCGCCGCAACACCGTGCCGAACCCGAGCAGTAGCATTGGAGTTGGAAGCGGCTGGCCTTCGCGCGTGGTCCAGCCAGTATTTTCGGACCATCGTGCGATCACGCCGTGGGTGACCTGACCAGTCAACAAGCTCGCGAGAATTCCGCCATCGGGCGGTCCGATATTCGCATTCATGTTTTACTCCTATTGAACTGCGATGATGTTTATTCAGGCCGGGCTACGCCCCGGTGGGCGCCCCGTTAGGGGGAAACAAAATGATCTTGATCAGACGAAACGGACTTTCGGATTCGCCCAACAACGAATCGTCGACCGGCTCCATATCGCGCTCCACGCGGCACTCGGTGATGGCATTGTTGATTTCGTGCAGGACCGTGAGCCTGACGGCGTAGTCGACATCCGCCCAATTGATGCTTTGCACAAAGCCGACGAGTTGCGCCGGCGCGACGTGCTGGATGTTCGCGAACATCCGGAATAATTCGCTCAGCACGGCACCATGGGGTCCGGCAAGCACAGCCTCGCGCTCCTCGCGATGGAATTTTTTCCAGGCGCGCAGGAGACGCGCATTATCGGCAAGCTCTTTCTCTTGTTTGGCTTTGGAGCGGTTCGGATTCATGATTCGCTCTCGGTCTCGGCTTTGATCCGCGCACACAGGTCCACCACGCGATCCTGTGCGAGGGCTTCGACCTCGTCCGCCATCACGTTGGCTATTTCGTCGATCGCGGCCGCGAACGGCGGCGTGAGTTCGAAGCGCCAGCCATCCGGGACCTTGAAGGGGACGGGGCCGACCTCGACGTGGGCATTTAGGAGCGCGTCCGGCGCCCAGGCGCACAGCCACGCCAGCGCCATGGCCTCCTGCGGCGTGTGGGCATCACCATCGCCGACGCGCTTACCTGCGGGATCGTAGAGCTCGCAGGACCAGCGGAACGGCGCGTCGGTCGGATCGATCCAACCGCCGCCCTCAGCCTTGCCGATGGCGATCAAGATGTCGGCGGCTGTCGGTTTCATCGTCCCGGGCCCGCGTTCATCGCCTCGGCGAACGGATCGATTTCCGAATCCGTTCCGCCGCAGAATGTCGGCGACGATGCTCCGGAGGACGTCCAAATACATGGTCGTTTAGCTTTCAGATCGGGTCTCTCGGGAAAGCGGCCGTGGTCAGACGCGCGAAGCGATCCCGGAGTTCCTGAATGTCGTGCTCGAGCTGCCAGCGCTCTTGCTCGTGTCGAGGGCGCACTCGAGCTCGAAGATCTTTCGGTTGAGCTGCTCGCGCGCCACGGCGAGCGTTGCGGCAAGCATATCTTCGAGACTCGCGCCGTTCGCGCGCGAAAGCAGCGTTTGAATTGTCTGACTGTCGCTCAGTGGGGTGGCGAGCACGTCCGCGACGTGGCCGCAGAGTTCATCGCGCGTCATTGGTCGCCTCCGCGTCTAGAGCGCGAGCCTTTTGCTCGCGCAGGTCCCTGAGGTAGCTCGTCGCCGCGTCGAGTGCGGCGCGCGCAACGTTGATGTTGCTCACCGTAACGATGGCGCAGCTGTCGGGGTCGCCGTCGTTGAGTAACTCGAACGTGTCGTTGAGCGCCTCGGCGGCATGATTGAGCCGCGCAAGGAGGTCGCGCACTCGCTCGTCCTCCTCGTCATTCGTCGGCATGGGTTCCTCCTTCTTTCGCGCATTCGCGCACGGCGCCGCTGCTGTTATTCCCTGTGGCGGGCCGCATCCGCTCCCGCCAGTGAGCGGGGCAGCGGCATGCAGGGATGTCGAGGCCGTCGTCGACGGGTGCGCGCTTGGCTGGCTCGGCCTTGAGCTCCTCGATCTCGGAGCGCAGCGCTAGTTTCTCCCGCGCGAGCTCCTCATTGCGCGTCTCCGGCCGGCAGAAGACGTCGAAGCGCGCCACGCTCAGGCCGTCGCGCGCCGCCGAGCGCACGAACTCGGTGAGGTCGGTGATCACGCTGTTGTGGAGCGAGCGCTTCTCTTTGGCGAGAATGTCGGGAGCTTCGGCTTTCTGTATCGAGTCCAGCATCCGGCGAAAAAGCCTCCGTTGGTGACGGACTGCGGTCTCATCGAGCTTCGCCTTCAGCTCCTCGATCTCGCTGTTCAGGCCCTCCGCCTTGATCTCGACCTGACGCTTGGCGTTCTGGAGGTCATCAATGCAGGCCTTCAGGCGCGCGATCTCGCCGGGGCTGTTCTCGCCAACGGCATTTTGGGCGACAGGCGTGTTGATGGCTTCGACGGGTTTCTCGTGGTCGTCTGCGCTGGGATCGTGGTGATAGTCGTCTTCATCACCACTCGCGTCGCGGGGATCGTCGTGATCGCCGCCATCATCACCATCACCACCCCCACTCTGATTCTGGGCGTGAGCCTCGCCACCGCCGCCATTTGTCGAGTTTTGCCTGCGAACCTTTTCGACTAGTCGCTCTGCCTCTTTGCGTTCAAGCCCGGGGTGCACCGTTTCGTCTGCGATAAGCTGGGCGAGGACCTCGGCGGGTATCTTGGCAAGCGTAAACTGCGTCATCCACGAGAGCGGGAGATTCCGCGCATGCGCGGAATCGGAGAGCACGGGGTGCCGAGCGATGACCATGAGGCGCTCGGCCTTGTCGAGGTCCATGCCCAGCCCTTCGACCAGTTGACGGAACGAGCCCTTGCTCTTCCTCAGGGCCTTCTTTGCTTCGATCAGTTTTTTCGCCCCGGCAATCGTGTTCGTGTTGGCCTGGGCAAAATCCGGCGCAATGTATTCAAGCCAATGCGGGACCGAACTGGAGGAGGTCCGGCAAGAACTGACTTGATTTTCCGGAGAAGCTTCCGCTACAAGCATCGCGACCTCCGTGGTCCTGGCGCGTGCCGGCGCCGGTTACTTGCACAATCCTTCTCGGCGACGGCGCCCAAAGGTGCCGTTCGCTGGTCTCCTTCAATCTCCGAGCGCGCCCCCAAGCGCCCCCGAGCGCCGCCGGCATCGGGCCGCGGGGCGTTTCTCTTCTCAGGTTGCGGAAGAGGCATCCCTCGGGTCGCGTCGCTTTCTTCAGGCAGCATCCCCTGACGGCTGCAGCCCGAACAGCGCGCGGACGCGCTCGATCTCGGCATCGGTGATACGCCGCAGCCCGCCGAACTCGATGATTTGGATCTCGCCGCGATCGACGGCGCGACGCACCGTGCCTTCGCCGAACCCCAGCTTCTTCGCGGCGGCAGGAATTGAATTCCCGGCACGCGCAAGGTGCCGCCGCACTTGTCTCCTATTCGTCATGAGGGGCCTCCGGGAGAATTGGGCTATATGCCGATGTAGGCAAGGAGAAAATTGGGCTATATGGCAATATATCGGAAGGCTCGCGCTAATTTCCACAACAGTCAAGGCCAGAAGTTGCTATTCCTTCTCGTCTATGCCAATAATTGGCGAGACGGCAGGAGACGGCGCAACATGGCGGCACGCGATACGCTTATTTTTACAGGGCGCAGGTGGCCGGGGGTGCAGTCGGTCGGAGGGCTGCGGTCAGGGCGGTCTTTTTACCTGTTTACTTTCCGGGCTTCCGGCGATGGCCAGCAATGGGACACCGATCGGCCTCTGATGTTCTGGCGCAGCTTCATCGAAATCGACCTAAGCCATACAGGAGAAGCTCTGCACTTCGTTGCCCGACACGGCGATCCTTTCGGTCAGCTCGACCAGGAGCGCGCCCGTCTGTACCCGCCACCCTTCGGCACGAACCGGCTATGGCCTGATCTTGGGGCCACGTTCGGGAAAATCGCCCAAGCCTGGGAGCCGCTCGATCCCAACGGCATCAGCTTTATCAGTGACAATCCGGAACGCCTGGAAGTTGCCCAACGCGCGTTGCGGGAGCTGGCACCCCCGGGTCCGCATGAAAAGGGCCTCGAAGACATCGAGTGGATCGCACAGGGCCGCGGCCTTGTGCCTCGTGCCCGGACCTTACGGGCATTCATGATCGCGAGCGCGGCGAGCGCGCTGCGGCGCGGTGTAGCGATGAAGAAATGTGCCTATTGCGGTGATTGGTTCGAGCTGCGGCGCACCGATGCATTCTACTGCTCCGGGAGCTGTCAGGCCGCCGACTACAAGCAAAGAGCGATGGCCCAAGGGACAACGGTTCTCGAACTGGCACGCCAGAGAAAGAAAGGACGCCCCCATGGCGAGCGTACATAAACGGGTCCATCGCGGCCGGATCACATACCGCGCCGTCTGGCGAGAGAGCGGCCCGGGAGGGAGGGCGCGACTGCGAAACAAGAGCTTCGCCAAGGCCGCCGACGCCAAGATCTACGCTGCCAGGATGGAGGCCGAAGTCGAGCGGCGCGGGGTCGGCGATCCTGCGCGTCACAGCACCGGGCAATATCTCTCTCGCTGGCTGGCGACGTTACGGGACCGTGGCGAGCACTCGCTGTCAACACTCGAGTACTATGCCCGCTGCATCACCGCGGCGAAGCCGTGGGTCGGCAATATCCCACTCAGCAGGCTCTCGGCCGCCGATCTGGATCACGCCTACGGCGAGCTCCGCAAACGAGGAGGTAGGACGCGCGATGGCAAGCAGACCCGCCCGCTCACCGCGCGCACCGTGCTAAACGTCCACAGGTGCCTACACACTGCGCTCGAGCAGGCGCGCAAGTGGAAACTGATCGCCGAGAACCCGGCGCGCGACGCGCGGGCGCCTTCGCCTCTGCGCTCGTGCGCGCGCGCCTTCACCGCCGACGAGGTGCAACGCCTGCTCGAGGTCGCAGCCGCCGATCCCACGACCTACGCCATGGTCGCGACCATGCTGACCTGCGGCCTGCGGCGCTCGGAGCTGATCGGGCTGGCCTTCGACGCCATCGACTTCGAGGCGGGGACGCTGGAGGTCAAGCGGGTTGGAATCGAGGTCGCCCATCGCGCCGTTATCTGCGCGCGCACCAAGACCGAGAGCAGTGCGCGCAAGCTGAAAATCCCGTCGGCACTGGTCGCCCTGCTCAAGACCCAGCTCGTCCGCGTGCAGAAAATGGTGCTGGAGTGGGGCAGAGAATATCAGCGCGAACCACTATTCGTGTTTCCCGGCCTCGCTGGCGTGCCGATGTCCCCGCACAACGTGACCGATCGCATGCGGGCGCTGCTGCGGCGCGCCAAGATCGCGGGTGCACAGCCCTGCCACGCGTGGCGGCACACCGCGGCGACGCTGCTGCTCGATAGTGGGCAAAACGTCAAGACGGCACAGGCGCGGCTTGGGCATTCCACACCGGAAACCACGCTGGCGCTCTACGTCCATCCGGTCGAGGAGCGCGACGCCGAGGCCGCTGAGCACCTCGGAAAGCTGATCGAGCGCTGATCCGAGCGCCGTACCCAAGCGGCGATCAGACCGCGAACAAATGGCCGCTGGGGCAACACTGGGGCAACATTTGCGAGCGAAAGACGCCGAGAAACCGCAACGCGGGACGGCAGAAAAAACCGGAAAATCGCCTGCATATCAGTCAGATAGCGTCAGACCGCGAAAGAGAACGAAATACGAAGAAAGGCGCCACAGTAGTTTCACAAACTTCCTGAAATGTAGGGGAAAGGGAGCGGCGCTTTTTCGTCCCGCCCGCAATGGCAAAGCCGGCCCCGCTTGCATCGGCGCGAATAGGGAGGACGAGATGCCCTCATTCAGCGACGTAAAGTACGTGTACGATCCGCAAGCGCTGAAAATAATGGGCGCTGCCTTCGATAGTGTGTGCCAGGCATTCCCGCCAGATCTGAAAGAGCATGAAGGGGCGAGGCGAAGACTGGCGTTGCTCA
>Ga0306924_10006158_pt1 | contig 11935 bp, 8 predicted proteins | sample sta12Can44000111_FD_203756 | JGI IMG/M metagenome (GOLD analysis project Ga0306924, IMG submission 203756) | Lab enrichment of tropical soil microbial communities from Luquillo Experimental Forest, Puerto Rico - statanox.12C.anox.44.000.111 (v2)... | ecosystem: Environmental > Terrestrial > Soil... | reverse complement strand
ATCCAGCGGATGGAAGCCGACGACCTGATGGCGGCGGTGTTCCCGACGCTGGCCGCCTGCCAGGAGAATGTCGCCCCGGGCCCGATGGAGATCCCCGATCACGTGCTCGTGCGCCAGACCCTGGAGGACTGCCTGCGCGAGGCCATGGACATCGACGGGCTGAGAGACCTGATCGGCGGCATCGAGTCCGGCCGGGTCACGGTGATCGTGCGGGACACCACCGAGCCGTCGGTGCTGGCTCACGAGATCCTGAACGGGCCGCCGTTCACGTTCCTGGACGACGCGCCGCTGGAGGAGCGCCGGTCCCGGGCAGTGCCGCTGCGCCGGGGCCTGCCGGTCGAGGCGGGCGAGCTGGCGCGGCTGGACCCGGCGGCGATCGAGCGGGTGGCCGAGCAGGTCCGCCCCGACCCGCGCGACGCCGACGAGCTGCACGACCTGCTGATGACGGTGGTGACGCTGCGCCCGGCGCCGGACTGGCGGCCGATGTTCGACACGCTGGTGGCCGGCCGCCGCGCGGCCGCCGTGCACGGCCCGGCCGGCGAACTATGGTGCGCCGTGGAACGGCGGCCCGTCATCGAGGTGCTGTTCCCCGACGCCGCGATCGTGCCGGACCACCCGTGCCCGGTCGCCTCTCGCGGGGAGCCGCCCGACGAGGACGCCGCCGCCGCCGGCCTGCTCCGCGGCCACCTGGACGGCCGGGGACCGTCGACCACCGCCGACCTGGCCCAGGCGACCGGGCTGCCGGAAAACCTGATCGTGCGCGCCCTGGCCCGGCTGGAGGAGGAGGGCTTCGCGCTCCGCGGCCGGTTCCGCGCGCCGGACGGAGCCGAGGAATTCTGCGCCCGGCGGCTGCTGGCCCGGATCCACGCCTACACCCGGGAGCGGAAGCGGGCCGAGATCGAGCCGGTCACCGCCCGGAACTTCATGCGGTTCCTGCTGCGCTGGCAGCACGTGGAGCCGGGCACCCGCCGCGAGGGGCGGTTCGGCGTGCTTGCGGTCATCGAGCAGCTGCAGGGCTTCGAGCTGGCCGCCGGCGCCTGGGAGAACGCGGTCCTGGCCGCTCGGGTGGAGGGCTACCGCCGCGAGTGGCTGGACGAGCTGTGCCTGTCCGGCCAGGTCACCTGGGGGCGGCTGTCGGTACGCGACCCGCAGCCCGACCCTGTCCCCCGGCGCAGCGGCCTGACCCCGTCCCGGGCCACCCCGATCACCCTGACCATCCGGGACGACCTGCCCTGGCTGCTGCGCGCCGCGCGGGGGGACCTGACCCCGGCCGAGCCGGGTCCCGGCCGCACCCGTGACGTGCTCGACGCGCTCCGCCAGCACGGTGCGCTGTTCCGGCCCGACCTCGCCGAGCTCAGCGGCCGCCTCCCGGCCGAGGTGGAGGAGGCACTCTGGGAGGGCGTGGCCCGCGGGCTGGTCACCGCGGACGGGTTCCGGGCCGTGCGGTCCCTGCTGCACCGCGGCGGCCGACCGGGCCCGCTGCCCCGCCGGGGCCTGCGGCGCGGGATGGGCGGCGGGGCCGGCTCGAACGGGCGGTGGTGCCTGCTGCCTCCCCCGGCCGCCGCGCCCGACCGCGACGAGCTGGCCGAGGCGGTAGCCGAGCAGCTCGCGGCCCGCTGGGGCGTGATCTTCCGCGACCTGGCCTGCCGGGAGAGCCTCGCCGTGCCGTGGCGTGACGTGTTGTGGGCGCTGCGCCGGATGGAGGCCCGGGGGACGATCCGCGGCGGCCGGTTCGTCGCCGGGTTCAGCGGCGAGCAGTTCGCCCACCCCGACGCGGTCGACCTGCTCCGCGCGGTCCGCAAGCAGCCGCACACCGGCCAGCCGATCCGGATCTCCGCGGCCGACCCGCTCAACCTCACCGCGGTCGTGCTCCCCGGCCCGCGGGTGCCGGCCATCCCGGCCAACTCCGTGACCTACACCGACGGCGCGGTCATCGACGGCACGGTTACCGAGGGCGCCGTCATCTCCGGCACGGGCGCCGCCCCCGCGTAACCTCGCGAGCTGGCCCGTTTACTCAGGGTAAGAAATACCGGCGAGAGGGGATGGCCGCCGGACGTTGTCCCCCCGGACCCGGAAATTGAACCCTTTTCATCCTCCCCATGCCTACCCTGCGTACTCTGGCCCTTACATCAGCGGACGAAGAGAGTTCCCTGGAATGATCCGCCCATGAGGGAGATTGCGGTCGGCGTCGTGGCTCCGGCCTACGTCAACATCCCGCTGTGGCTGGCACAGCAGCGCGGGTTCCTCGAGCGCCGCGGGCTGCGCGCCGCCGAGCGGGTCCTCGGCACCACCCACGGGGTGACGAACGCGCTGCGGGACGGCGAGGTCGATATCGCGCTGACCGCGCCGGAGGGCAGCATCGCGGACGCGGTGGCCGGCGGCCCGCTGCGGGTGGTGGCGGGGCTCATCGACCGCCCGCCGCTGTCGATGGTCGCGCTGCCCCGGCATCACACGTTCGGCGACCTGCGCGGCGGCCGGATCGGGACATCGTCGCTGACGGAGGGCACCCGGCACGTCGCCGAGCGGATGCTCGCCGCGCATGGCCTGGCCTACCCGGCCGACTACGACTTCGCCCTCGAAGGCTCGCACGTGGAGCGGTGGAAGGCGCTCCAGGCCGGGACGATCGACGCGGCGCTGCAGATGATCCCGTACGACTACATGGCCGCCGACGCCGGCTTCGCCGACCTCGGGCCGGTGACCGAGGACTTTGCGCTGAATGCCGCCTGCATCGGCCCGTTAGCCGAAAGGGCCTGGGTAACGCCCTTCCTGCAGGCTCTGTCCGAAGCGGCGGACTGGTTCCGCGGCAACATCGAGGAGTCGGCGGCCATCGCCGCCGCGCGCACGTCGATCGAGCCGCGCTATGCGCTGCGAGCCTGCGAGGCGCTGGCCGCCGACGGGGTCATCCCGCGGGACCTGCGATCCGGGCCTGCGGCCCTGGCCGCGGTGATCGGGGCCCTGCGGTCCAGCGGCCTGATCCCGCCGGAAGGGCCAGACCCGGTCGCCGCCGCCCTCGACTATTCGTACCTCGGATGAGCGCGTACGACGTGGCCGTGGTCGGCGGCGGCCCGGTAGGCATGTGGCTGGCGGCCGAACTGTACCGCGGCGGCGTCCGGCCGGTGGTCCTGGAACGGCGCGCGGATCGTCCGCCCCACTCCAAGGCGCTCACGATCTACCCGCGCACCGTGGAGCAGTTCGCGATGCGCGGGATCGTGGACCGCTGGCTGGCCGCGGGCACCCCGGTGCCGTCCTCGCATTTCGCGATCCTGAAGAGCCGGCTGGACTTCTCGTTCCTTGACACCCGCTACCCGTACACGCTGTTCCTGCCGCAGCGGCGTACCGAGGAACTGCTGGAGGAGCACCTGGCCGAGCTGGGCGTGCCGTACCTGAGGCAGCACGCCGTCACCGGCTTGCGGCAGGACGAGGCCGGCGTCGACCTCGACGTGGACTCCCCCGGGGGGCCGGTGGTCGTCCGCGCCGCCTACGTGGCGGGCTGCGACGGCGCCGCGAGCGTGGTCCGGGCCGCGGCGGGGATCGACTTCGCGGGGACCCCGGATACCTGGCAGACGATCCTGGGCGACATCGAGCTGACCGATCCTCCGCCGACCCCAGCGCTCACGCTGAGCCAGCCGGGCGGGTCGGTCTACATGGTGGCACTCGGCGGCGGCCGGTACCGGCTGGCCGTCATCGACCACGCCACCCTGTACGACCTGACCGACCAGCCGGTCACGTTCGCGGACCTGCGGGCCAGCGCGCTGCGCGTGGCGGGGACCGACTTCGGCATGCGGCAGACCCCCGACGCGTGGCTGAGCCGCGTGGGCAACGCGACCAGGCAGGCGGCCTGCTACCGGGCGGGGCGCGTGCTCCTGGCCGGGGACGCGGCGCACATCCACTACCCGGCCGGGGGCCAGGGCCTGAACCTCGGGCTGCAGGACGCCGGCAACCTGGCCTGGAAGCTGGCCGCCCAGATCCGCGGCTGGGCGCCGCCCGGCCTGCTGGACAGCTACCACGCCGAACGGCATCCCATCGGCCTCAACGTGATCGACGACTCGCTCGCGCAGTGCGGGCTGTTCGCCAACCCGAGCCGGGAAGGCATCGCGCTGCGCGACCGGTTCAACGCGATCCTCGGCGCGCACCCGTCCCTGTGCCGTGAGCTAGCCGTCCGGCTGTCCGGCCTGGCTATCCGGTACCCGGCCGCCGGCCAGGCGTCCGGCCAGGTCGCCGGGCGGCGGGTGCCCGACCTTGACCTGCGAGCTGCCCCGGTCCCCACGATCTTCGGCCTGCTGCCCTCAGCGAAGTTCGTCCTGCTCAACCTGGGGTCCGGGCCGGGCGCCTCCGCTGCCCCGGCCGGGTTCGCCGACCGCCTGGACGTGGTGACCGCGGAACTGGCTGCCGATCGCCCGGACTGGGCGGGGGTCCGGGCCATGCTCATCCGCCCCGACGGCTACCTGGCCTGGACTTCCCAGGGCGATGACGCGCCGCCGCTGGCCCCGTGGCTCGGCGGCGCTTAGCCTCCGCCCGGGGCGAGCGCGTGCAGGCTGGCCGGACGGCGGCGGGCCGGAAACGGATCTCGCAGCGCTACGTCGGCGACCGTCATGGATCCTCCCGTGCCAGCTGGCAGCTATGGCCTCGGCCGTTCTGTCTTCGGTGAAGATCCGGAGCAGCGGCCGGAAAAGATTCTGCGGGGTGTGTCGATATGGGCCCGATCCGTTCGTGTGAGAGGTGACAGCAACCACGCACAGCAGGAGGACGCAATGACGAGGATCGTGGTGACCGAGTTCATGTCCCTGGACGGCGTGATGGAGGAGCCCCGGTGGTCGCTCCAGTTCGACCGCGGCCAGGAAGGGGACAAGTTCAAGTACGACGAGCTGTTCGCCAGCGAGGCGCTGCTGCTCGGGCGGGTCAGCTACCAGGGATTCGCGCAGGCCTGGCCGTCGATGGGCACCGACGACTTCGGCAAGAGGATGAACAGCATCCCCAAGTACGTCGTGTCCTCGACGCTGGCCGACGCCGACGCGACCTGGGGGCCCACCACGGTGATCCGCGGCGATGCCGCGGACCAGATCGCCAAGCTCAAGGACCAGCCCGGGGGCGACCTGCTGGTCGAGGGCAGCGCCCGGCTCGTGCATACGCTGGTCCAGCATGACCTGGTGGACGAGTACCGGCTGATGGTCTTCCCGATCATCCTCGGCAGCGGCAAGCGCGTGTTCCCGGACGCGATGCCCGGCCCGGCCACGCTCGCGGTCAGCGAGGCGAAGACGCTGAGCTCCGGCGTTCAGCTGCTCACCTGCCACCCCGCCCCGGCCGAGGCGCCCGCCGCCGGCTGAACCCGGCCGCCCGTCCTGGCCCGCCCGAGAGGAGAACCCCGATGAAGCAGTACCTGCTCAGCGTGCAAATCGTCGACGACGGCTCCCCGCCCCCGTCGCCCGAGGAGGCGCAGCCGATATATGAGCGGCTGGACGCCCTGAACGCCGACATCCAGGCCGCCGGGGCCTGGGTGTTCGCCGGCGGCCTGCATCCCCCGAGCACCGCGACCGTGGTCCGGGTCGCCGACGGCGAGGTGCTGATGACCGACGGGCCGTTCGCCGAGGGCAAGGAGTACGTCGGCGGGTTCTGGGTGATCAGAGCCGAGGATCTCGACGCCGCGCTGGCCTGGGCGGCCAAGGCGACGCAGGCCTGCGGCGCGCCGATAGAGGTGCGCCCGTTCCAGCAGGAAACGCAGGACTGACGGTCCGGTGCCGCCCGTCGACCAGACGGCGATCGAGCAGGTCTTCCGCCACGAGTACGGCCGCGCCGTGGCCGTACTCGTGCGCGTGTTCGGTGACATCGACCTCGCTGAGGAGTCGGTCCAGGATGCGTTCACCGTGGCGTTGCAGCGGTGGCCGTCGGCCGGGATGCCGCCGAGCCCAGCGGGGTGGATCATCACGACGGCCCGCAACCGGGCGGTCGACCGGCTCCGCCGCGAGGCGTCCCGTCACGACCGGCACGCCCAGGCCCAGCTCCTGCACGGCGATGACGAGCCGCCCGAGGAGGTAGCCGTGCCCGACGACCGGCTGCGGCTGATCTTCACCTGCTGCCACCCGGCCCTGGCCCCGAACGTCCAGGTCGCCCTGACCCTGCGGCTGCTCGGAGGGCTGTCCACCGCCGAGATCGCGCGGGCCTTCCTGGTCCCCGAGCCGACCATGGCCCAGCGGCTGGTTCGGGCCAAGGGCAAGATCCGCGCAGCGAAGATCCCGTACCGGGTCCCCGGTGACGCCGAGCTGCCCGGCCGGCGCCGGGCCGTGCTGGCGGTCATCTACCTGGTCTTCAACGAGGGTTACACGGCGAGCTCCGGCGACCGGCTCGTCCGCGAGGACCTGTGTGCCGAGGCCATCCGGCTGGCCCGCCTGCTGGCCGAGCTGATGCCCGACGAGCCTGAGGTCATGGGGCTGCTGGCGCTCCTGCTGCTGATCCAGTCCCGCAGCGCCGCCCGCGCCGGCCCGGACGGGACCCTCGTCCTCCTCGCCGACCAGGACCGCAGCCGGTGGGATCGTGACCTCATCGCCGAAGGCCAGGCCATCGTCCGGGCCTGCCTGCGGCGCAACCAGCCCGGGCCCTACCAGATCCAGGCCGCCATCAACGCGGTGCACAGCGACGCACCCGCCGCCGCGGACACCGACTGGGGCCAGATCCTCCAGCTTTACGACCAGCTGCTACGGCTCGCGCCGACCCCGGTGGCCGCGCTGAACCGCGCCGTCGCCGTGGCCGAGGTCGACGGGCCCCAGGTGGCCCTGGCCGGCCTGGAGGATCTCGACCTGGACGGCTTTTACCTGTTCCACGCCATCCGGGCGGATCTCCTGCGGCGGCTCAGCCGGGACGCCGACGCGGCCCTGGCCTACGACGCGGCCATCGCCCGCACGGCCAACACCGCCGAGCGGGACTTCCTCCGGCGGCGGCGCCAGGAACTGTCGGGCCAGGCCGGCGGGCGCTATGAGCCGGGCACGTAGGTGCCGGTGCAGATGTTCTCGTACTGGCCGGCGTCGAAGGCCTGGCCGTGCTGCGGGAAGTACCACTCGACGGCCCGGTACATGAGCTTGCCGTCGCAGGTGCCCAGGTCGAAGGCCACCACGGTGGCGCGCTCCTCGGTACCGGCCGCGACGGACTGGCCGGGCCCCACGTAGTCGCTGATCCCGGTCGCCACGGCCCGGCCGCCGCCCCACGACGTCCAGACCACGTGCGTGACCAGGCCGGTGGGGTCGCCGCCGTTGAAGATCTTGGCCGGCTTCACCTGCCCGAAGCCCGTTCCCTGCGCGAACACGCCGGTGAGCCGGCCCAGGGTCGGGACCGCGCCCGCCGGCCCGGTGGAGGCCGGGGCGGACGGCGACGCCGGCGGCGTCGGAGCGGCCGGGGCGGACGTGGCGGCCGGCCCGCCGGTCGCGGCGGCCGTCGCCTTCGCGGTGGGCCCGGGGGCCGCAGCGGACGACGACGAGGCGGCCGAGCAGCCGGTGACCGCGGCCAGGCCGACGCACGCGAGGGCGGTAGCGGCGAGCACGGTTCGTCGCCGGGCCGGGCTCGCGGGCGTGCGGCCAGTGTCGGCGGATGGCGTGGCGTTGGGCATGGTTGTCTCCCCTGTAGGCCGCGGCCAGCGCGGCCTCGCGGCGTCCCCCGTGCCGCGGGTTGCGGCGTCTGCCTTCTAAGACGGCGTTAGCCACCGGGCGGATACGCCGGGTTGGTGATTTGGGGAGGGCTCCCCAGCCGTTACAGCTCGATCTCCGGATAGAGGCGGTGCCGGGCCAGCAGGTCGGCGCAGCGGCTCCGGCACGCCTCGGCGATCTGCGGCTCCAGCTCGTACTTGGCCTTGGCCGTGGCCGTGGCGGGCGTGGTGGCGCGCAGCGCCGTGACGATCACGTCCGCTACCTCGCCGAGTTCGTCCGGGCCGAAGCCGAGGGTGGTGAGCGCCGGGGTGCCGAGCCGGACGCCCGAGGTGTACCAGGCGCCGTTGGGATCCCTCGGCACCGAGTTGCGGTTGGTGACCACGCCCGCGTCGAGCAGCGCCTGCTCGGCCTGGCGGCCGGTGAGGCCGAAGCTCCCCCTGACGTCCATGAGCACGAGGTGGTTGTCGGTCCCGCCGGTGACCAGCCGCACGCCGCGGCTGCGCAGGCCGTCGGCGAGCGCGCGGGCGTTGTCGACGATCCGCGACGCGTAGGCGGCGAACGAGTCCTGCCTGGCCTCGGCCAGCGCGACGGCCTTGGCCGCCATCACGTGCGGCAGCGGCCCGCCGAGCACCATCGGGCAGCCGCGGTCCACGTACGGCGCGTACTCCTCGGTGCACAGCACCAGGCCGCCGCGCGGGCCGCGCAGCGACTTGTGGGTGGTGGAGGTCACCACGTGAGCGTGCGGGACCGGGTTGAGGTCCCCGGTCAGCACCTTCCCGGCGACCAGCCCGGCGAAGTGGGCCATGTCGACCATGAACGTGGCCCCGACCTCGGCGGCGATCTCGGCCAGCGTGGCGAAGTCGGGGTTTCTCGGGTAGGCCGAGTATCCGGCGACGAGCACGAGCGGCCGGAACTGCCGCGCCTGAGCGGCGATGGCGTCGTAGTCGAGCAGCTCCGACGCCGGGTCAACCCCGTAGCTGGCCTGGTCGAAGAGCTTGCCGGAGATGTTGGGCCGGAACCCGTGGGTCAGGTGCCCGCCTGCGTCGAGCGACATGCCCATCATCCGCTGGTCCTGCAGGTCGTGGCGCAGGCGATCCCAGACCGCGGGCTCCAGGTCGTTCACGTGCTTCGCGCCGACCTCGGCCAGGGCCGGGCTCTCGACCCGGCAGGCGAGAATGGCCCAGTAGGCGACCAGGTTGGCGTCGATGCCCGAGTGCGGCTGGACGTAGGCGTGATCCGCGCCGAACAGCGCCGTGGCGTGGCCGGCGGCCAGCGTCTCGATCCGGTCCACCATCTCGCACCCGGCGTACATGCGGTGGCCGGGGGTGCCCTCGGCGTACTTGTCCGACAGCCAGTTCCCCATGGCCAGCAGCACGGCGGGCGAGGCGTAGTTCTCCGAGGCGATGAGCTTCAGCTGCCGCCGCTGTGACGCGAGCTCGCCCGCGATGGCGTCGGCCACGGCCGGCTCGGCGGCGGCGATGACCTCCAGCGCCGACCGGTAGGCCACGCCGGTAGCGGCCGCGACTCTCGCGGGAGCAGAGTTCGCGGTGGTGGTGCCGTCGGTCATCGCATTCTCCTAACGGTCCTTAGTCAGGTCGTCGAGCACGTCCTGAACGCGCCGGGCGTCGGCAGCCCCGATGCTCCGGTAGATCTCCAGGGCATGCCGCAGGTGTGCAGCGGCTTCAGCGGGATCCTGGTGGAGAAAACTACAGCCGATTCCTTCCAGCGCAAGTGCTTCTTCGTGAGGCGTGCCCAGCTCGCGGGCGATGGCGAGGGCCTCCCCGTGGTGGGCGCGCGCCTCCTGGGGCGCCGCGGTCTGCAGCGACAGCTGGCCCAGGCTGTTCAGCGCCTTGGCCACGCCGTGCCGGTTGCCAAGGTCGCGGAACAACTCGAGGGCCTCGGCCACGCTGGCGGCGGCGGCCGGGTAGTCGCCGGTCAGCCGCTCGACCAGGCCGAGCTCGTCCAGGGCCCACGCCTGGCCGAGCCGGTCGCCGAGCTGGCGGAACAGCTCCAGGGCCTGGCGCTGGCTCGCGGCGGCGGCAGTGTAGTCCCCGGTCAGCCGGCGCACGGCGCCGAGCTGGCACATCGCGTCGGCCTCGTCAAACTTCGAGCCGACGCTGCGGGTCAGCGGCAGCGCCTGCTGGTAGCAGGCGGCGGCGGCCGGGTAGTCGCCGGTCAGCTGCTGCACCAGGCCAAGATCGATGAGGGAGACGGCCTCGGCGAGCTGATCCCCCGCGTCGCGGGCCAGCGCCAGCGCCTGCCGGTGGCTGGCGGCCGCGGCCGGGTAATCCGCGATGTCCACCTGCACGAGGCCCAGGTGGTTGCGGGCGTAGGCCTGGCCGGGAAGGTCACCGACGTCGCGGAACAGCCCGATGGCCTCGGCCAGGGTGGCGGTCGCGGCCGGGTAATCGCCGGTCAGCTGCTGCAGGAGGCCCAGCTCGTCGAGCAGGCCGGCCTGGCCGGCCCGGTCCCCGGCCTGCCGTGCCGCGTTGAGGGCGGTCTGGTATTGCTCCGCAGCCTGGTCCCAGTGACCGCGGGCCCGCAGGAACCCGCCCATCGCGGCGGCGATGGCGATGGATTGCCGGGGCATCCCCTGCGCGGCGGCGTAGCCGACGGCCGCGTGCAGGTTGGGGCGCTCGGCTTCCAGCCAGGCGGCGGCCTCGCCGGACGTGGCCAGCGGCGGGGCGCTGGCCGGCGGGCTGGTCGGCGGCGGGCGCCCGCCAGCGGTGGTCCAGGTGGCGATGTGCTGGCTGGCGGCCGCGGCGACGTGCGCGTAGTAGTCCGCCAGCCGGCCGGCGGCCGCGCGCGCATCCACGTCGTCGGCGGCGACGGCCAGCGCGCGGGCGTGCTCGCGCAGCAGGTCGTGCATGAGGTAGCGGCCGGGGGCCGGCTCGGTGATCAGGTGATGGTCGTAGAGCTCATCGAGCCTGCGGCGGGAGGTTTCCAGGCTTGTCTGGTCGAGGGCGGCGGCGCCGTAGGGGTCGATGTCCGGGCCCGGGGCGAGACCGAGCCGGAGGAACGACCGCTGCTGGGCCGCCGTGAGATCGGCGTAGGACAGGTCGAAGGCCGCGGCGACCGACAGGTTCTCTGAGCGCATGACGGCCAGCCGGTCACTGGCCGCCGCAAGGTAGGCAGCCAGCTCGGCGGCGGTCCGGGCCGGGTGGTGCCTCAGCTGGCTGGCGAGCATCCCGATCGCCAGCGGCAGGTACCCGCACAGCCGGGCGATCTCCCCGGCCGGGCCGGCCGCGGAGCCCAGATCCGCGCGCCCGGCCAGGCGCGCCAGGAGCGCCACCGCTTCATCGGGGGACATGGCCTCGACGCTGATCACGGCGGCGACCTCCAGCGCGGTCAGGCGCCGTCGGCTGGTGATCAGGACCAGGCTGTCCGCGGTGCCCGGCAATAGCGGCTGGACCTGGTCGTGACTGGCAGCGTCGTCGAGGAGCAGCAGGATTCTCCTGCCCGCGACGTGGTCGCGCCACCGGCTCGCCCGGGTTTCCAGGCTGGGCGGGATCTGCTGCGCGGGGACCCCGGCGGTCGTCAGCAGGCTGGCCAGTGCGTCGGCCGGGTCAACGGGCCGCTGGCCAGGGGTATGGGCGTGCAGCGGAAGGAAAAACTGCCCGTCAGGGAAGCCCGCCGCCAGCCGGTGCGCGGCGTGCACCGCCAGGGCGGTCTTGCCGACCCCCGCCATCCCGTCGATGGCATGGATCCGCACCTGGCCGCCGCCCGCGGCCGCGTCCGCCAGCAGCCGCGCCAGCTCGGGCTCGCGGCCGGTAAAGCTGCCGACATCACGCGGCAGGGTCCGCGTCGCCGCCGCCGACGGGTGGCCGGGCGAGCGCAATGGCGGGAATCCGGCCTGCAGGCCCGGTGCCTGCAACTGGAAGATCTGCTCGGGGCGTCCCAGGTCCTTCAGCCAGTGGGCACCGAGATCGGTGAGCGCCGTGCCCGGCGGAAGGGAGCTGTGCACCAGGGCGGCCGTCGTCTCTGACAACAGGATCTGGCCTCCGTAGGCCACCGCAGCGACCCGCGCGGCCCGGTGGACGTCCAGGCCCACCAGACCGCTGGCCGTCTGCGACGCCTCACCGGTATGCACCCCCATTCGCACCCGCACGCGCTGCCCGCCGGGCCAGGCATGGGCCTCAAGACCCCGCTGCATCTGCACCACCGCCGCCAAGCAGGCCCGTGGCGAGGAAAAGACGGCGAAGAACCCGTCTCCCTGGGTCGCCACTTCCTGGCCGTCGCCACCGGACAGTGCCGACCGGATCAGCCGATGATGATCGGCGAGTACCTGCGCGTAGGCCCGTTCA
>Ga0306924_10006156_pt1 | contig 11937 bp, 9 predicted proteins | sample sta12Can44000111_FD_203756 | JGI IMG/M metagenome (GOLD analysis project Ga0306924, IMG submission 203756) | Lab enrichment of tropical soil microbial communities from Luquillo Experimental Forest, Puerto Rico - statanox.12C.anox.44.000.111 (v2)... | ecosystem: Environmental > Terrestrial > Soil... | reverse complement strand
GGTCACGGAATCCCTCGAGCGTACTCTCGGGCAGCGTGTTGACGGTGTCGGGCCCGATCAGCTCCTCGACATACATCACGTCGCGGTATTCGGGATTCTTCGTGCTGGTGCTCGCCCACAACAGGCGCTGCGGGCGCGCACCCGCCTGCGCGAGCTTTGCCCAGCGCTCGCTGGCGAATTGTGCGTGATAATGCCGATACGCCAGCTTCGCGTTGGCGATTGCAGTCTTGCCGCGCAGCCCTTCGAGCTTCGCCTTCTCGTCGGCGTTCGCGGCCGACTTGATGCGCTCATTGAGCTGTTTGTCGGCCATGGTATCGATGCGGCTGACGAAGAAACTCGCCACGCTCGCGCTGCGGTCGATCGGCTGCCCGAGGGAGAGCAAATGCTCGAGCCCGGCAAGATACGCCTCCACGACCTCGGCATAGACGGCCTGGGAGAACAGGAGCGTGATGTTGATGTTGAGCCCTTCGCCGATCAGCTGACGGATGGCGGGCAGGCCGGCGGGAGTCCCCGGCACCTTGATCATCAGATTTTCGCGCCCGACCGTGCGCCACAGACGCCGGGCCTCACCGATGGTGCCGGCGGTGTCGTTGGCGAGGTAGGGCGAGACTTCGAGGCTCACGAATCCGTCCGCCCCGCGGGTCACGTCATAGGTCCGGCGCAGTGCATCGGCGGCGTTGCGGATGTCGGCTACCGCCAATTCCTCGAACACGCTGGTGACGGTCGGCCACCCGGACGCCAGCACCCGGCCGATCTGCTCGTCGTAGGCGTCGCCGTGGCCGATCGCTTTCTGAAAGATCGAAGGATTCGACGTGACGCCGGCGAGCCCGTCGTCGCGGATCAGCTTGTCGAGGCCGCCTGCGTGCAGGAAGTCACGCGACAGGAAATCGAGCCAGACCGACTGGCCCCGCTCACGTAATTCAAGCAGGGGATTCTTTGCCATGATTTCTCCAGAAGGCGATTTGTGCTTTGGCCGTTTGGCTTACGTTCTCAGGCGTAAAGCCGAACTCCTTCATAAGGTCGTTGACCGGCGCCGAGGCGCCGAATCCGTGCATCCCGATGGTAACACCCTGCGGGCCGACATACCGGTCCCAGCCCAGGACGGCGCCAGCCTCGACCGCGACCCGTGCCCTGACCGAGGGGGGCAGGACCTCGTCCCGATAGCGCGCCTCTTGCCGGTCGAACAGCTCCCATGACGGCATGCTGACCACCCGCGCGCCGATCTCCTCCCCTGCCAGCGCCTCGCGCGCCGCGAGGCACACCGCGACCTCACTGCCGGTCCCGATGAGAATAACATCGGTGCGCCCATTTTCTGCCTCGGCCAATACATAGGCCCCCCGGCCGACGCCCGCCGCAGAGCCATAGCGGGAGCGGTCGAGGATCGGCAGCCTCTGGCGTGTGAGGATGAGGCAGGCCGGTTCCTTGAGCGCGATGACCGTCCGCCACGCCTCGGCCGTTTCGTTGGCATCGGCAGGGCGAAGCACAACGAGGCCAGGCACCGCGCGCAACCCGATCAGCTGCTCGATCGGCTGATGGGTGGGGCCGTCTTCGCCCAGACCGATGGAGTCGTGGGTGTACACGTAGATCGTCGGCAGCCGCATCATGGCGGCGAGCCGGATCGGCGGCCGCATGTAGTCGGAGAAAATCAGAAAGGTCGAGCCGAACGGCCGCAGGCCTGAGAGCGCGAGTCCGTTGAGCACCGCGCCCATACAATGCTCGCGGATGCCGAAGTGCAAATTACGGCCCGTCGGGGTGCCCGGCTCGAGTTCGCCGGCCCCGTCGAATTTGAGCGCGGTCTTGGTCGAGGCATCGAGGTCGGCGGCGCCGCCGACGAGCCAAGGATAGTGCTGGCCGATCGCGTTGAGGACCTTGCCGCCGGCTTCACGAGTGGCAACGCCCTTTGCGTCCACCACGAAGCTCGGAATGTCTGCGTCCCATCCCGCTGGCAATTCGCGCTGTCGCATGACTTCAAATTGTGCCGCGAGGTCGGGGTGACGGTCGCGACAGCTTTCGAACCGTCGCGTCCATTCGGCATGCAAATCGCCGCCGCGCTTCCCGATCCCGTTACGGAAATGCTCGTAAACGCCTTCCGGCACGAGAAATCTTTCGTCCTCCGGCCACCCATAGCTGCGCTTTGCGAGCCGCACTTCATCTTCGCCGAGCGGCTCGCCGTGTGCGGCGCTCGTGTCCTGCTTGTGCGGCGCGCCGAAACCGATGTGGCTGTCGAGAATGATGAAGGTGGGCCGGTCGCGGGTGCGCCCGAATGTCTCCAGCGCGTGCGCGAAAGCGTCCGTGTCGTTGGCATCGTCGACGTGCAGGACCTTCCAGCCGTAGCCCTCGAAGCGGCGCCCGACGTCCTCGTCGAAGGCGATGCCGGTCGGCCCGTCGATGGTGATGTGGTTGTTGTCGTAGATCCAGCACAAGTTCGAAAGCTTGAGATGACCGGCGAGCGACGCTGCTTCGCTCGCGACGCCCTCCATCATGTCGCCGTCGCTGCAAAACGTATAAATGTTGTAATCGAACAACGTCAGTCCGGGACGGTTGAACGTGCCGGCAAGCCAGCGCGCGCCGATCGCCATGCCGACGCTGTTGCCGCAGCCCTGCCCGAGCGGACCGGTTGTCACTTCGACGCCTGCGGTGTGACCGTATTCCGGATGGCCGGGGCAGCGGCTCCCGAGTTGGCGAAATTGTTTGATGTCGTCGAGGCTCACCGCCGGGCCGTTGCGCTCCTCATCCCGAACGCCCGTGAGATGCAGCAGGCCGTAGAGCAACATCGAGGCGTGGCCATTCGACAGCACGAAGCGGTCGCGGTTCGGCCACCACGGGTGCGCCGGATCGTAGCGCAGCACCCTCTGCCAAAGCGTGTAGGCGGCCGGTGCCAACGCCATCGGCGTGCCGGGATGGCCCGACTTGGCCTTTTCCACCGCATCCATTGCCAGGGTGCGGATCGTATCGATGCAGGTCAGGTCGATATCGCGTTCGGCGGCGCGTGGCGCGGCGCGGCTGGCCATGGAAGCAGCTCGGCGAGGCATGACAATCTCGTATGTGTGGCGCGGCGCACCGCGCGCAACTCACCCCAAAGCTAAAACCCGCAAACGTGAATGAGGTTCCTGGAAAAGGCGGCACCGAACTGTTTTGCCGCGGGCGGGAATCTCGCTATACCAACGGCTTGGCGAAGCTGCGTCAACGAATGGCGCAAGCTCATCGCCGCGTGAAAGTCCGGGCTTCAAGGGGAACCCTCGATCATGTTGCGTTTGAAATCGGCGTCGCAGCTTTGCGCCCTCCAGGCTGCGCGTACCCTGGTATCGGCTGCCGCGGCCTCGCTTCTCGGCCTCTCCTTCGCCGCCGCTCAGCAGCCCGCAACGCCGCCCCCCGCCGCGCAACCCGCCCCTGCCCGCATGGCGCCCGCCGTGACGCCCGTACAGGACGAGTTGCGGACCGTTCCCGCCAAGCGGCTTCCGGGCAAGACCCACGTGCTGCCCGCCACCATGGAAACCACGCAATGGGGCTGGTTCAACAACGCGCAGCCGCCCGTGCTCCACGTCAACTCCGGCGACACCATCGTCTTCGAAACGATGATGCATTCGCACAATCAGGTCGTACCGGGCGCGACGATCGAACAGATCAAGAAGTTGCGCACCGATTTCCCCGGCCGCGGCCCGCATACCCTGACCGGGCCGGTCTATATCGAAGGCGCCGAGCCCGGCATGGTGCTCAAAGTCAAGATCAACAAGATCGTGCCGCGCGCCTACGCGACGAATTTCAACGTTCCCGGCATGTTCGGCGAGTTTCCGGACCGCTTTCCCGAGGGCCAAGTGAAGTATTTCTACCTCGATCTCGAGCGCAAAGTCGCCGAGTTCGCGCCCGGCATCGAAATCCCGCTGCGCCCCTTCCCCGGCACGACCGGCGTCGCACGCGCAGAGCCCGGCCAGTATTCTTCGGTGCCGCCGGGCCGCTACGCCGGCAACATCGACGTGCGTGATTTCGTCGAGGGAACTGCGCTTTACGTGCCGATCTTCGTCAAAGGCGCGCTGCTGTGGACGGGCGATTCCCACGCCGCCCAGGGCAATGGCGAGATCAACCTCACGGCGCTCGAGACCGGCTACAAGGAGATGAACGTCACCGTCGACGTCCTCAAAGGCATGAAGCTCGAATGGCCGCGCATCGAGACGCCCGATGCCTGGATCACGCTCGGCATCGACAAGGACCTCAACGTCGCGCTCGACATCCTCAAGGCCGAGACCGCGAAGTACCTGATGGAGAGCCGCAAGCTCAGTAAAGAGGAAGCGGATAAGCAGGTGATGGCGAACTGGGACTGCCGGGTGACCCAGGTGGTCGACGTGAACAAGGGCCTGCACTGCTTTAGCGCCAAGAACCCACGCGCGCGGCTGCACATCGAACCGCTGCCGAGCGCCGAGAACGGCAAATATATCGTCACCGTCGGCAAGGACGCGGACCTCAACAAGGCCATGGACTCTGCTTCGTGGGCGATGATTGAGCTGCTGCAGAAGCAGAAGGGTCTGAGCAAGCTCGATTCCTACGCGCTCGCCAGCATGGTGATGGATTGCCGCCTCGCCGCGCCCACAGCGGCGGAGAGAGCCGTGCACTGCCTGGTGCCCAAGAGCACGTGGGTGTCGTCACGCTGATCCGGGCAGCACGCTTCGCAATCGCGCTCGCGGCGGCTCTTGCTTTCGCCGCTCCGGCGCAAGCGGGCCTTCGCGTCGTCGCCGCGACCACCGACCTCGCCTCGATCGCGACCGCAGTCGGCGGCGACCTCGTCACCGTCGAGACTATCGTCCCAGCCGCGGTCGATCCCGAGGCCTTCGAGCAGCGGCCTGGCGATTTCGAGAAAATCCGCAGCGCCAGACTGCTGGTGCGCGTCGGGCTCGGCTACGACTATTGGCTCGACAAGCTCGTTCGGCAGACCGGCGACGAGCGGCTCATGCGCGGCGGCGCCGCCTATGTCGACGCCTCGACCGGCATTCCGCTGCTCGAGGTCAGCGGCCAGAGCGTGATCAACGAGGGCGGCCACGCGCACGGCGTCGCCAACCCGCACTACTGGCTCGATCCTGAGAATGCAAAACTCGTCAGCGCAAACGTCGCCGAGGGCCTCGCCCGCGTCTTGCCGGCCGAGCGCGCCCGCTTCGCCGCAAACCGCGAGCGTTTCCTCGCCGATCTTGACCGCGCCATCGCGCGCTGGACCGCGCAGCTCGAGCCCGTCGCCGGCGTGAAGCTCGTCGCCTATCACAATTCGTGGCCCTACTTCGCCCGGCGGTTCCGGCTCGACGTGATCGATTTCATCGAGCCGAAGCCGGGCGTATCGCCTAGTCCGGCGCAGCTTGCGCGCTTGGTTGCGGGAGGAAAGAAGGCTGGCGTGCGCGCGGTCGTGCACGAGCCCTACGAGCCCGAGGACGCCTCGCGCTTTGTCGCGCAGAAACTCGGTGTGCCGTTCGTGCTGCTCGCGACTTCGGTCGGCAGCGTGCCCGAGGCGAAGGACACCTTCGCGCTCTTCGACAACAACGTCGTTACGCTGGCGAAGGCGCTCGGCGTCCCGAGCCAATAATGGCATGTTTTTGTTGGTCGCATTTTCAAACGGAAAACCGGTGCCCACTTTTCCTGAAAATGCTCTAGGCGACGCCCTTTCCTTTCTCCTTTATCCGTTCGCGGCGTCGGTCGCCTTCGTGCTGATTCACGCCTATCTGGGCGTGCACGTGCTCCGCCGGAACATCGTGTTCGCCGACCTTGCACTCGCGCAACTCTCGGCGCTCGGCGCCACCGTCGCTTTCGCGCTCGGCTATTCGCCGGTGAGCCCGGCGGGCTTCGCCTATGCTTTCGCCTTCACGACGGTCGGGGCCGCGCTGCTGACCGCGACGCGCTCGCTGTCCCGCTTCGTCAGCCAGGAGGCGTTCGTCGGCATCCTCTACGTCGCGGCGACCGCCGCCGCCATCCTGGTGGTCGACCGTTCGCCGCAGGGCGCCGAACACGTCAAGAAGATCCTGATCGGCAGCATCCTCACGGTCGAGCCATCGGACCTCATCAAATTCGCCGTGCTCTATGGCGTCATCGGCCTGCTGCACTGGTTCGCGCGCGGCCCGATGCTGGCGGTGGCGACCGAGACGCAGCCGGCCGGCCGCAGCCGGCTCGCGGTGTCGCTGTGGGATTTTTTGTTCTTCCTTTCGTTCGGGGTGGTCGTCACCAGTTCGGTGACGACCGCGGGCGTGCTGCTCGTGTTCAGCTTCCTGATCGTGCCGGCGGTGATCGGTTCGATGTTCTCGCGCGCTGTTTCGGTGGTGCTGGCGATCGCCTGGTCGGTGGGGATTCTTGCGAGCGCACTGGGGCTCGCCGGCTCCTTCGCGCTCGACCTGCCGACCGGCGCCGTCATGGTCATGGCTTTCGTCCTGATGCTGGTGCTGGCCGGCTTGGCCAAGATCCTGGTGTTCGTGCCGGCGGCGCAGCGCCACCACAACGGGCGGATCGCGGCGAATGCCGCAGCCGTCCTCGCGCTCGCCGCGGTGCTGGCATCGAGCCTGTGGCTCATTTTCAATCCGGCCGCCGACCAGCCGCTGCTGACGCTGGTAGAGCGTGCGACCGGCCTCGGCCCGGCGAGTTTTCTCGACGACATCGACGGCGCGACCTACCAGGAGGCAAGGCGCGACGCCGTCCGCTTCCAACAAGAGGTCGCCGCTCTCAACTCAAAGGAGCGCGCCGCGCGCGTGGGCGCGCCGCTCTCCGACGAAGAGGTCCGGCGGGTCGCCTCCTATCAGCAAAGCTTCAACGAAATGGCGCGGGGCGAGCTGTTCGTCGAGGATGTCCTGCGCGCCAAGGCCCGCCGCCGCGAACGCTGGATCGTCGGGTTGCCGGCAGCCGTGCTGGCCTTGGCGGGGCTCTCTTTGCTGGCGCGCTCATGGCGGCGACGTGTGTAGCCCGGATGGAGCGAAGCGCAATCCGGAACCAGAAGCCCCGCATTCCGCTTCGCTCCATGCGGGCTACAGCACCTAATGAAACGACCGGCCCGCGTCGATCGCGACGGTCACGCCGGTGGTCGTATCGGCGCGGCAGAAAGTGACGACCTGCTCAGCGCAATCGTCCTTGTCCGCGGCACGCTTGAGGAGCGCGCCCGAGGCCGACCGCTCGATCTGCGCGTTCGAGAGGTTGGCGGTCGCGCGGGTGCCTTCGAGCAGGCCGGGGGCGACGCAATTCACCAGCACGTGCGGCGCGAGCGCGACCGCCATGCATTTCGTCAGATGGATGAGACCTGCCTTGGAGACCGCATAGGCGATCGAGGACCCTGACGGACCGAGCCCGGCGATCGAAGCGATATTGACGATGCGCCCTTGCCCTTGCTTCTTCATCACCGGTGCCACCGCCTTGATGCAATGGAACGGCCCGGTGAGGTTCACGTCGATGATCTTCGACCACTCCTCGACGGTCATGCGGTCGAGATCGTCGAAAGGGATCGATTTGTTATAGGCCGCGTCGTTGATGAGGATGTCGAGCCGGCCGAAGCGCTTCGTCACCTCATCGACCAGCCGCGCGACCTGCGCCGGCTGGGTCACGTCGCAGCCAAACGCCGCGGCTTCGACGCCATGCGCGGTGAGATCGTGCGCGACGGCCTCGCCGTCCTTGGCGCTCTGCGCATAGACGACCGCGATGTTGGCGCCCTCGGCCGCCAGCGCGTGACAAATTCGCTGCCCGAGCCCACCATTGCCGCCGGTGACGACTGAGACTGCGTTTTTTAGATCCATATTTCTCCCCCTTGTTGCTCCCGCATTTCCCCTCGCTTTCGCGAGGGTTCATGCGGGCTACCTTACTACGGCTACGTCCGCGCCACTCTTCCTTCGATCGGATAAGCCGGGTCGTTGAACCCCGGCGTCGATGGATGCCCGGGCGTGACGAGGCCGTCGATCAGCGCCTCGTCCTCGGCCGTGAACTGGTGCCCGAGCGCGCGGGCGTAGTCGTCCCACTGCGCCTCGGTGCGCGGGCCGGCGATGGCGGCGGTGACGAGTGCGTTGTTGAGCACCCATAACACCGCGAACTGGCCGGCGGTCATGCCGCGCTGTTCGGCGTGCTGTTTGATCTGTTGCGCCAGATCGAGCGATTCCGGCCGCCATTCCGCCTGCAGCATGCGCCGGTCCTTGCGGCCGGCGCGGCTATCGGCGGGCGGCGCCGTGTCGGGCGGATATTTTCCGGTGAGCACGCCACGCGCCAGCGGGCTGTAAGGCACGACCCCCAGGCCGTAGTAGGCGCAGGCCGGCAGATGTTCGACTTCGGGCATGCGGTTCATGGCGTTGTAATAAGGCTGGCTGACCACCGGACGATCCATGCCGAGGCGGTCGCAAATGTTGCATATTTCCGCAACGCGCCAGCTCTTATAGTTCGAGACGCCGAAATAACGGATTTTGCCGTCCCGCACGAGGTCGCCGAGCGCGCGCACGGTCTCTGCGAGGGGCGTACCCGGGTCTTCCTTGTGCAAATAATAAATGTCGATGTAGTCGGTGCCGAGCCGTCGCAGGCTCGCCTCGACCGCGCGCATAATCCACTTGCGCGACAGTCCGCCGCCGTTCGGCCCCTCCCCCGTATTGTTGGCAAGCTTGGTCGCGAGCACCCAGTGGTCGCGCTGGTTCGAGATCGCCCGGCCGGTGATCTCCTCCGAGCGGCCGCCGTTGTAGGCGTCAGCGCTGTCGATGAAGTTGACGCCGGCCTCGCGCGCCTTGGCAATGATGCGCTGCGCGGTGGGCTCATCGGTCGCGCCGCCGAACATCATGGTCCCCAGGCAGAGTGGCGATACCTTCAAACCGCTGCGGCCGAGATTGCGATACTCCAACTGCGTCTCCCTCAATGTCGCGATTCGCCCGATGCGGAACAAAGGGATTCCAAACTATCCCACCCGTAGGCAACCTCGCGAAACTCGTCCTCGCCGTGGACCTCAGTCTTCTCGCCGACGACGATGCCACCCAGTCGCTCGTAGAAACGCCGCGCGCTCGTATTCTCCTCGAGCACCCAGAGACACAGCGACTTGAACCCGCGCACGTGCAAGGCGTTCGCCAGAGCAACCATCAGGCGTCGCCCGCAGCCGCACCGCTGAGCCGCGAGCAAAACGTAAATGACATAGACTTCCGCCTCATGCGGCAGTGACGCGGCGCGAGAAGTCCCGCCCCCGGCAAAGCCGACCAACTCGCCATTCGCCCGTTGCGCAACAAACAGCGAGATCGGGCGCTCCTGTTCCAATTCGCCCCGCCACATCGCCGCGCGGACGACGGCCGACACGCTTTCCAGCAAATTGTCGGACAAGAGGCCGCGGTAAGTCTCGCGCGAGCTCTCGACGTGAATGCGCCCGATCGCCGGCGCGTCGGCGGGCGTTGCGGCGCGGATCGCGATCGTTTGGGTATCAGCGGCTGACAAACACCCGTCCCCAGCCCTGCACTCGCGTTGGATCGACGCCCGCGAGCTTGAGGCTCTTCCAAACGGTGACGGCGACGGAATCATGGATCGGGATGTCGAACTCAGCCTCGAGTTCGCTCACCAGCGGCGCGCCGCGCATGTTGGTGCACACGACGGCGATGGCGTCGGGCTTGTCCGCCGCCACCTCGCGGATGAGCGCCTCGATCCGGTCGGGCGGCTCCTCGGCGAAAGCGTAGTTGTCGCTGATGCCGAGGTGACGCTCGCTCACCACGGCGATGCCGGCGGCGTCGTAATTGGCGACGATCTTCGCCTGCACGTCGTCGCGGTAAGGCGTGACGAGGCCTAACCGTTTCACGCCGTTGATGGCGAGCACCTCGTTGAGCGCGAGCACCGCAGTGCAAGCCGGTCGGCCGGTGCTCTTGAGGATGTGGTCGCATAGCGCCACATCGCGGGCGAAGCCGAGCCATGCCGCCGACGTGCCGCTCCAGGCGATCGCATCGACCTTGGCGTCGGCGAGCAATTCGGCGGCGCCCAGGATTTGCGCGTCGTCGAATTGCGCGACCGAGGACGGCGAGAGCGCAATCTCAGTCACCCGGAAGCGCGCGAAATGCGCCGTCACCTCGGGCAGGTCGTCGAGGATCGCCGAGGTGAGCGGCTCGAGCACCGTGTTCGACGACGGCGTGAGAATGCCGAGGCGGACGCGTCCGTTCATGGCCGTGTCCGCCCGGTGTTAGTATTAGACGCCCGCCTGGGTGATGAACTTGGTCACCAGGTAGCCTTCGATCGCTTCCGAACCGCCTTCCGAACCGTAGCCGGAATCCTTCACCCCGCCGAACGGCACCTCGGGAAGCGCAAGACCGTGGTGGTTGATCGAGATCATGCCGGTCTCGACCGCCGCGCCGATCGCCGCCGCGGTTTTCGCCGAACGGGTATATGCATAGGCGGCAAGGCCATAAGGCAGCCGGTTCGCCTCGCTCACCACGCTCTCGAAATCCTTGAACGGGGCGATCGGCGCCACCGGCCCGAACGGCTCCTCGTTCATGATTTTCGCATCCTTCGGCACGTCGGTGAGCACCGTCGGCTCGAAGAAATAGCCCTTGTTGCCGATGCGGTTGCCGCCGGTCTCAATCTTGGCGCCCTTGGATTTGGCGTCGGTGATGAAACGCTCCATCGCCTCGACCCGACGGGCGTTGGCGAGCGGGCCCATGCGGGTTTCTTTGTCGAGGCCGTCACCGACCTTGAGCCCCTTCGCCGCCTTGACGAATTTTTCGACGAACGGCTCGTACACTTTCTCCTGCACCAGGAAGCGCGTAGGCGACACACACACCTGGCCGGCGTTGCGGAACTTATTGGCGCAGAGGAGTTTCACGGCCACGTCGACGTCGGCGTCCTCGAACACGATCGCGGGCGCATGGCCGCCGAGCTCCATGGTGACGCGCTTCATGTGCGCGCCGGCGAGCGAAGCGAGATGCTTGCCGACCGCGGTCGAGCCGGTGAACGAGATTTTGCGTATGGTCGGGTGCGGGATCAGGTATTCGGAAATTTCCGCCGGCACGCCGAACACGAGATTGATCACGCCCGCCGGCAGACCGGCGTCGAGATAGGCCTGCACCAGCGCGGCGCAGCTTGCCGGCGTCTCCTCCGGCCCCTTGATGATCACCGAGCAGCCGGTTGAGACCGCCGCGGAAATCTTGCGCACCGCTTGGTTGATCGGGAAATTCCACGGCGTGAACGCGGCCACGGGGCCGACCGGCTCCTTCACCACGATCTGATAGATGCCCTCGCCGCGCGCCGGGATCACCCGGCCATAGGCGCGGCGTCCCTCTTCGGCGAACCAGTCGATCACGTCGGCGGCGGCCATGGCCTCGCCCTTGGCTTCGGCGAGCGGCTTGCCCTGCTCCATGGTGAGCACGGTAGCGATGTCGTCGATGCGGCTGCGGAAAATGTCGGCAGCCTTGCGCATCAGCTTGTAGCGGTCGTAGGCCGACACCTTGCGCCAAGCCTTGAAGCCTTTCTCGGCCGCGGCGAGCGCCCGGTCGAGGTCCGCCTTGTCGGCATGCGGCACGTCCCCGATGGGATCGCCGGTCGCCGGATTGAGCACCGGCTCGCTCTTGCCTCCCGCGCCTTTGACCCACGCGCCATCGATGTGCAGGGAAACCTGGGGATACATCATCGTCGCCTCGTTCGCTTGTACGGCCTCAACGGATGTCGGGCGCCGCCGCCTATATAGAGCATCCGCCCGGAGCACGCACCCGGGCGTCGCCCATGGCAAAAAGCCCGACCGAAGCGGAACCGCCTTCTCTCCACACGGTTGTGGTTTCGCCGGGCTGTGCCCCCCCAAAGCCCCTAAGCCGCCCGGCAGGCTCCGGCCGGGCTTCGGCCCGGTCGGAGTTCTTATTTTTGCGGACAGCTCATGGTTAATTGCCGTTATCAACTCAATTGATTCAGTTTTAAGTTTTTTCTTATGGCTCCGCGGTAGTGTCGGATAGACAACAATCTTTGGCGTTCACCGATGAGTGCGCTTCCTATATTCGA
>Ga0306924_10006155_pt1 | contig 11937 bp, 17 predicted proteins | sample sta12Can44000111_FD_203756 | JGI IMG/M metagenome (GOLD analysis project Ga0306924, IMG submission 203756) | Lab enrichment of tropical soil microbial communities from Luquillo Experimental Forest, Puerto Rico - statanox.12C.anox.44.000.111 (v2)... | ecosystem: Environmental > Terrestrial >... | reverse complement strand
GACTGCCTTAGTGACGGCGACACACATAGAGTTAATCCCGGATCATAAAGCGCCTGGTGCAACGCCACTATCGCCGCCGTCGTGCTTTTGCCGCTTTGCCTGCAGCAATTCAACATCACAGACGGCGCCCGGCTGCGCAGCAACTGGCGCTGCCATGGATCGGCGATAAAGCTCAAACGATCCTCGGCAAAGCTGACCGCGTCGAACCCCCATGTGAGGCGGCGGCCGATCTCACTCATCGATTACCACCGCACGGGCTATGTCACGGAACTCGTCGAGCCAGTCCTGAAGCGCCTCGGGGTGCTTCCGCAATACCTTCAGGGCGCGCCGCTCGAACTCCGCGTATGCATCCGAAATGAAAATGTTGCTGCCGGCAACAACCGTCGTCGGATCGACCGAAACCGCAGGGGCATATTCAATCGGCAAAAGCTTCGACGCCGCATAGAGCTGCTGCGGGCTGGCGTAAATCTCCCCGTGCGCCTGCGCCTCTAGAATACGCCTGCTATCCCACGACGATGGTAACACTCGGCCATAGCCCAGCTCGTTCTCAAGAACCTCGATCCGTTTCAGAGATTCGCCAAGCTTCTTTCGCAACTCCGTAATCAGATCCGCGTCTGGGACTGTGCCGCGACGGGGCACCAGATTCTTGCTGCCCGCAGGACGGCCAGCCGCGTGACGCGCCCCACCGCGGCCAAATTTCCGCGTCTGCTCAATGCGCATCTCCGTCATGACTAATCTTCTCAAAATCTGCGAGAATTCGATACACACTCGCGCGCGAAATACCAAGCGTCTTAGCTATCTTCACCGCTCCGACCTGCCGTTCGGCCAGCGAAATGACCTCCGTGGTACGCGCTCGCGCGGTCGGGACGCGGCCCTTGTACTTACCCTCGGCCGCTGCGCGGGCGATCCCCTCGCGCTGGCGCTCCAACATGATTTCTCGCTCAAATTGCGCAATCGCGGAGATCATGTTGAACAGCAAGCGACCAATCGGCTGCGACGTATCGATTGACGGGTCGAGCACCCTCAGAGTAGCCCCACGCTCGCAAATCTTGCGTTCCAGCTGGATCGCGTTTTCCAACGACCGAGCTAGCCGATCGAGCTTCGTCACAACCAGCATGTCGCCTTTCCGTAGCGATCGAATTGCCGCCTCAAGCTGAATGCGCTCCTGAACCGACGAAACCTGCTCCTGGAACACGTTATCGCGATCCACACCGGCCTTCTCAAGCAGCTCGAGCTGCGCCACCAGCCCGCCATTCTGCTTAACCGTCGAAGTCCTTGCATAACCCATCAACATGCGACACCTTCCGTCTCACATACGTTCTCGGACCATAGGAGAAATATGATATCCGCGTGTCACAATGTCAATTCCAATGTATATGAGACGCAGTTTTTAGGTGTCGCCCAGTCTCACCAGACGAGGGTCTGTGAGACGAGCAGGCTCAAGACCTGGCGGCGTGGGGCAACCAACTCAAATCTGAGGCGGTTGGAGTGCTAGACATCTCACACTTCACGCGGCAACCACCATGGCCGTTTCCCGGAGGCACCCGGTGACTCCGTTTTAGCGTGTCGCTTTCAAACAGAAGCGGCAGCCTGTCGATAAAGACGGGCCCCCCCCACATAAAGGCTGGCAACGACCTCTGCGCGAATAAGATTTCCGGAAAATTCACTGACATCACTGATAACCGGATAAAACCGTCGGTGAAGTCAGTGATGTCAGTGGTTGCCCATCCCCCTTTTCCTCCACGTGCGCGTACCCGCTTGTTGATTGGTGATGTTGTAGAATCAAAGAGGGGTAGAGAGGGCTTGAAAATATGGGGAAGGCGGATCACTGACATCACTGACATAACTGACGACGGGCGGCAACCGGCCGCTGTAGTGGCTCGACAAACCGCAGTGCTGCGGATATACCAGCCACTACCATGTCTGTCCGTTATCGCAAGATCGTTTCCGATGGCACAGAGCCTTGTGGTGTAGCGGCGCAGCGGAACTGCAACGGCTCTTGCCGCAGCCGATATCGCAGCCGTGTGGGGCGCTGTCCAAGGAAACCGCGCTGCCGCTGGCGTATCGGTATGTTGCAACTGCCCGATGGATTGGTGCCCTATCGCCTGAAGGTCTCGATTATCGAAAACCGGCGTGTCGACGGCAAGGTCCGACAGGAGCATGTCGCGGATCTGGGCACGATCGACGGTCATATGCTGCCTGAATTCTGGGCCGGGCTCGATTCGTCGAAAATCGTCGAGATTCAGTGGGAAAATTGGTCCGATCACTCGGTGTATGCGCGCATCGCCTTCTGGGAGACGGCAAAGCCACGTCTCGATCATCTTGCTAACCGGCTTGATCCAAGAGCCATGCGATTGTCGATCGATCGGCGCATTCCATGGCCAAGGCAAGCCGAACGTGATCTCGCCGAAGCCCGCGAAGAATTTCGTCTGTGGAACGGGCTCAACCGCATGGCGAACATTGCGATTGAAGGCAACGAAAAAACGATAGCAAGGGCCACTGCCGAGAATGCGGAACTCCGCCGCGAAATCCTAAGCCGCGCTCCGTTTGTTGCGGCAGTAACCGCGCGCATGGCGACACTGACGAAGACATGAGCGTCGCCGAAACCAGCGCCGCGGTTGTCGGGTCGGATATCTTCCATTGTCAGGGTCACCCGGTTGCCTCTAGAGTTGCGGCGATACGGTCGTGTGGGGTCATCGAGCTTTTAGCGTAGATCGCTTGGCGCTTTCCGTTGATCCTCCACAAGCCGTCTTTAGCGTCTTTGTTGCGCACGGCGACATAGCCACAGTCTTCGAGGCGGTGCGGGATTCGGCGAGAGTTTTTGCGATCCTTAAGCCATTCGGCAAAGGCTTCAGGGGATCGAGAGATCACCTGAGTGAGTGTAAGGATGTCAGGGCTTCCGAGGAGTTCGATCGCGTCGGCGAGCTCGGAGTTCTCTGGGGCGCGCGAGGAATTTACGATCTCCCAAAAGGCATCAGTTTTAGGTGGGGGGGCTTTCGGGTTGAAGGCGCTGAGGTCGACTGAAGCGAGAAAGGCGGCGACGTGCTCATGCCCGCCCTGATCGTACCACCCATAGATCCATGGCCAATAATCTAGCTCGAAATCGTCTATTGTGGCGTCGGACCAGGTGACGTAATGGCGACGGTCATCGGCCGGAAGATGAATTCCGTCGGTTTTATAATTTGTCGTAATTACGACGCCGCAGCAATTTGTCAGCTAGTATTCCCGTAAATTTTTCTCGTCGATCCGCAGCACGTCGGGCGGTGCTGCTGTGTAGGTTTTCATGTGCTCATAGAATTGGAAGCGATCGAAGTCGCCCAAGTCTCGCGCTTCGCTAATGCGCAGGATAACAGCTTTAAGAAAGCCGTTGAAGCGACCGAGGACTTGCTTGGGTGAGACGTCTTGAAAATTCCATGGGCCGATGGCGTGCTTGACCGGCTCGAGGATGGTGTCCTTGCCGATATTGGGGACGCCACCAAGCAAGAGCGCGTGGTTGATCTTTTCCTGGGGGCGCTGCACACGGTGCGCAAGCCAATTGATGATGTGGTCAGCATCGTCGGGATAAATCTTACGCACATGGTCGAACCAGGGCTTGGCTTCGGCGGGATTTCCCGGTTTGATGGATGGCGGTCGGTAGAGGTTGAAGACGCTGACATCGGCGCGATCGATCCAGCCGCCGAGTGAAACCAAGCAATCTTTGATGATCGTCGGCTTGCCGGGGCACCAGGTCATTTGTTCGACCGGCCTGTTTCGATCGAGCCAGGCGGCTGCTGAGATGAATTTTTTCTTGCCATCTCCGTCGACGCCGACGGGGATCGGGGGAATGCGGGCGTTGACACTCGACGCGGGCCACATATCGCGCGCGGGAATATAAATGTAGCTGTGCGAGGGCATATAGGCGTGAAAGTCCTCGATGCCGACGCCGGCTTGCCCACTGATCTGCTGATAATCTTCGATCGAGCACACCGCCTGATCGAGTCCGATGGCCAACAAAGCATCGTTGACATCTTTGCCGGTCAGCGGCCGGGCGATCCGAATCTGATAGCCCATGCTGGTGAAGCGCGCGGCGGCCTTGGCGACCGTCCTGCGGCCCGGTTTGTCCTGGTCCTCGATTAGGATCAATGTCGACACAGTCTCGATCGGCGGCGGCTCAAAATTGGCCATGTTGTCGCCGAGCGTCGCCCAAGCCGGGATTCCGGTTGCCTGCTGGAAGGCGAGGCACGTCTCGATTCCCTCGCCGATCGCAAGCTCCGGACCGGCCGGGAAGAGGCGGACAGCCGCACCCTTGACCGGGCCCATCGAGAACTTGCGATCCATGATCGTCAGTTTTGACGTTGGATCGAGGGTATTGAGGCAAATTGCGTGTATCGCAACCCGGCCCAGCTTCTCGTGTTCCAGGAGCGCGATCACGGCCGGAAAGGTTCGCTGCTCGCTCGGGTGATAGATCGCATATGTAAAGCGCAGGGTGTCCGGCATCGGCCGATGCATCAGCAGGCGTCCGGCGAGATAGACCCCACCCGGTGTATCGTCGCCTGGCATCGTATCCGCGCGCCAGAAATCGAGTGCATTGGCGGTTTTCGCCTGTCGCTTGGCGTCCTCGGTAGCCTGATGGCGTGCGCCGTCGAAGGCTGTGGCGTGGCCGTTCGGCTTGCCGTCGAGCAGGTGTCTGTCCTTTAGCTCTGCTCGGACGGCAGCGGACGTACATCCGCCGAAGCAATGGATGTCGAGCCCGAATCGGCCGGCTGGGTTGTCGCGCAGGCTTAGGATAGGTCTGCCGCAGAGCGGGCAACGGCATTTCCAGTTGTCGCCTTCGGGGCGCGCCTCGCCGAGGGATTTGGCGATCTCGGCGGCGGTCATCGCCTTGTCCTCGCCGGCATCGTCAACTCGCCGAAGCTGGCCAAGATCTTCCGACGGGCCAGCGCAGGCACCGCGTTGAGCAGGTCGAGGACGAGCATGTTTGCCGTGGAGTCGGCGGCGGCTTTAGCGAGAGCGGCGAGTAGTGGGTAGTTAGGGCCGAGGTGGGAAAGGCAGAGCACGCGCAAGATGCCGAGGCGCAGCAGGCGCTCTCTCTCGTCACCGACGAGCAGGAATTGCAGGGGATGCGGGATCACGACAGATCTCCCGCGAAGAGCTCGGGCGCTTGCCGGCGCACAGCGGCGAGGACGCCCTTTTGGAACCGCTCGCGGACGTCACCATGCAAGACGAGGGCGGTGCGCCACGCTGACTTGCCATCCACGGTTTGCTGTATCGATGGCAACGCGATCCAGAGCCGGCCCTTTGGGCCGCGCTTCAGTTTGCAGCCGTGAAGTGTATAGCTGTCGGTCTCGATGGGATCGACGAACCCAAGCACATCACCGGCCGGGTTTCGCCAGGGCGTGAAAGTGACGCGATATTCTTGACGCGCTGAGCCGGGCGGGTTACATGATTCGCGCGCGTTCATGATGATAGCCTTTGGAATGCGCTGCGGCCCGCCAGCCGCCTACGCTTACGCCTGACATGAAATATCCTTTGCGGCCGCAGCGACTCTGTTGCGGCCGCTTTTTCACGCGCCGGTTCAAAAGCTCGCGAGCCCGCATGCTTTAGGCGGCGCGCTCGTCGCGGTCGGCCGGGCGATCGCCGCGCAACAGGCGGTCGACCGAGGCCTCGCTAATCATTTCCGTTCGGCCAACTCGGAACTGCACATCCAGCAGGCCCAGGTCGATCGCTCGGCGGGTCAGGTAGCGCGACAAATTCAGCCGCTTCTGAGCTTCACCGAACCGAAGCGGCGGCTGCCGATCATCACTCATCAGCATTCCCGTCCGTTGTCCTTGCCGACCCCACGATCGGGGAATAACTTATATCATGCTGCAATTTTTCTTGCCAAGCCGATCCGGCCACCGCTAAATTCAAACTGTGGAAATTTCGCAAAACCAGACGAAATCGATAAAAGCGGGTAATGCTATGGGCGTCATGGACGCCCGCACCCTCGCACGCTTGGCGCGCGTCAACATCGGCACATTCAACGTATGGGCGCACCGCGGGTTTCTTCCCGGTTTGGATACGGGCGTGCGCGGTCGGCCGCGCAACATCACACCAAGCGTCGCCGTGAAGGTTTTAATTTTCGCCGAGTTGGTCGCGTTTGGCTTCTCGCCCACTGACGCTTTCGTGATGACGTCAAAGATGCAAGATGCCTTTATCGAAGAAGGCTTTTTGATCATCCCGAGGGCGCGACCCGGCGAGGCTGGCGTGGGGACAAAGGGGGTCGCCGGCGCCATCATTCATGAGCGCGATCCAGCTAGAATCGCCAGGGCCACGGCGCGCCTCCCTCCAATTTTTCTCGTGATTAACGTCTCCGAGCTCGCGCAGCAGATCCATGCCGCCGAGGCGCAGTGGCTAGAGAGCCGCGGGGCGAAGAACTGATGTCCCGCGGCCCGCTCACCTTTAAGCAACGCGACGTTGCCGCCGCTATAAAAGCGGCGGTACAAGCCGGGCAACAGGTTGACCGAATCGAGATCCGCCGTGATGGCAGCATCGTCGTGATCTTGTCGAACGGCAAAGAGCCGCAGGTAAACGATAAGCTCCCAAGATCTGATGAATGGGCCGATCTCGAGTGACCCGCTTCCGCTTGAAGTACTGCCACGAATTCATCGACCGAACCGGCAAGCTCCGTCGATACGTCCGCCCGCCGGGCACTAAGCATGCGACGGCGTTGCCTGGCGCGCCCGGAAGTGCTGAGTTCATGCGCTCTTATCACGCCGCACTCGCTGCGGCGGAGACGCCGGCGGAGGTGGGGGCGGCGCGAACACTTCGCGGTTCCGTTTCCGCGGCTATTGTCCGCTACTATCGCGACTTGACGTTTCTGGGGTTGGCGCCGGGCACTCGGAAGATGCGCCGTGCCATCCTCGAACAATTCCGCGCCAGCTACGGCGACCGCCAAATTGCCGGTCTGCAGCGCGTCCACATCGTCAACCTGCTCGGATCAAAAAAGCCCTTTGCCGCTCGTAACTGGCTCAAAGCTCTTCGTGGCTTGATGCAGTTCCTCGTCGCGACGGAGCACCGAATCGACGATCCGACTGCCGGCATCAGATTACCCAAGGTGCGAGCTGGCGAGATCCACAGCTGGACAGAATCGGAGATCGCGCAATACGAGGCGCGTCACTTGGTCGGCACGCGCGCACGCCTCGCCTTCGCATTGCTTGTCTACAGCACAACGTCGCTCAGACGTTGTCGTTATGGGGCGGCAGCACATCCAGGGCGAGGCGGTCATCGTGAGGCAGCGCAAGACCGGTCGGACACTCGAAATCCCGATCCACCCGACACTGGCGCAAATCCTCGAGGCGAGCCCAAGCGATAACCTGACCTTCCTCACGACTGCCAAGGGGACCCCCTTCTCACCGGCTGGGTTCGGCAACCTTTTCCGGGAATGGTGCGAAGAGGCTGGGCTGCCCCAGCGGTGCAGCGCTCATGGTCTCCGAAAAGCGGCATGTCGGCGCCTCGCTGAGGCCGGCTGCACCGCTCATCAGATTGCAGCGATCTCCGGCCATCTCAGCCTCAGCGAGATAGAGCGATACACCCGAGCCGCGAGCCAGTCGCAGATGGCTCGAGCCGCGATCGCAACCGTGAGTCGCGCTTATCCCCAGACCAAAGAGTGAACCTGGATTTGCAAACTTTCGGACTCGATTTGCAAACGGCCGCGCAAGCATCTGAAATTAAGTGCGGAAAAATCGAGATGGCGACCCCGGCAGGATTCGAACCTGCGGCCACTCGCTTAGAAGGGCCGTGGCCTAGACGAAATAATCCCTTACAATCAGGTTCGTATGTAAGGAGTGGTCGTCGCAGTGTCAGCCACGTGCCAGAGGAAACGACGGATCGCCTCTTCCTTGCCTTGTGGCATCAAGTGGGCGTAACGCGTCACCAAGGTTACCGTTGACCAGCCACCCTCCTGCTGGAGGCGGATCAAATCCTTGTGCAACGCGTAATGCCAGCTGGCCCAGGTATGCCGTAGGTCGTGCGGGACCAGCTCCAGGTCGAGGCCAGCACGGGCGACCGCGCCGGCCCAGCCGGTCTTGATCTGGCCGCCGTAGCGTCGCTCCCGATCAACATAGGCGCGGACATGCCGTGGTGTCCCGTCCTCGCGTAATCGTGTCTGCCAACGGAAAACCGGACCCTCGCGGTGTGGTAAATTGGCCAGAGCGAGGACCGCGCAGGGCGGCAGATACGCGTCACGACGCTTGCCGCTTTTGGTGCGATTGGCCCAGAAGATCGCACGGCCGCCGGTTAGATCGATATCCCGCCATTCGATATACACAGCTTCCGTCATGCGGGCGCCGGTGCCGACAAGGAAGGTCAGCAACGGTCGCAAGTGCGGCGCAGCCGCTTCGATCAGCCGTTCGGCCTCTTCCGGAAACAGAAAGCGGGTGCGGCCCTTGTTCTCACGTGGCACGACGAAGTGCGGCACATCGCACCACCCGAGCTTCTGCGCGTAATTGAGGATCGCCCGCATCGGCATGATGATCGCTCGCGTGTACGTGCCTGGTGCCGCATCGGGCCGCAATAACTTGCGCTTCAGCTCAAGCGCCTTTTCCTGATTCGCCGCGGCGAGCGGGATATCGCCGATTGCTTTCAATAGACGATGGATGCGCGCCTTATGGTTCTCGCTCCGCGGCCCCGACTCGATGTAGCTCAGGGCCGCTTCGGCAAAGGATCGAGCACTACGACGTTCGCCGTGCCATTCCGTTCGCAAAATTTCGGTCTCAAGGGCGGCTGCCTCTTCGGCGGCGAGCTTCGGGTCGTTGCTTTGAGCGCGGCGGCGTATGCGTTGGCCCGCGACGGTGCCGCTGATCGTGAGTGCGCCGCTGGATTTGCGTCGGGTGACGGTGAGTGGCATCTCAGGATATCTTCTAGGACTCTAAGCGAGAGCGCATCAAAGCGGATCAACCGTCCCGAGCGCAACACCGGAATTTGATGTCGTCGGATGAGCTCGCGTAGATAGCGCGGAGTGAAGCAGCGTAGTTCCGCCACCTCCTCAAGGGTTAGATCACGCTGCGGTGAGGACATGGAGGCTCCGGCCGTTGCGGGGCCCCCAGCCCGCGATCGGACCAATATGTCGCCTGAGTGCTTAACGCATCATCAAGGTCGGTGCCTCAGCCTCGACGGTTAGAGCGCATCAGCCGGGGTTGCAGACCGAACGGCGGTTGTGCCGGCTCGGCGTTCATCGCTTCCTTCCCAAGTTGCGTGCGTAAAATTCAGCAAATTGCTTATGGCACCGGGTGCTGGTTGATTTAACTCAAGAGCATCGCGCATCGAGGATCAGATAAGGAAGGCTTCAACCAACGGCCGGCGCCAAATCGCGCCAAGCTGGCATCCTGCCGCTGGTTCATCGCGCTGAACGAAGGAGCCGAGAAGCTATGGCCGCACAGCTCCTCGGTCATCGCCTTTGACCTTGCGCGTCAAAACGCCCTGCACGTACATCTCCGCCAGCACCGCCACCAACGCCCCTCCGAGCGCTGATACTGTTCGACCAGCTTGGTCGAGAACTGCCCAGCGCGGTTCTGCGGAACCCGTAGATCGAGTTTGCCAAGGCGCGTGATCAGCGTCCCGCCATAATAGCCCGGCCGGTAACCCTGCCGCCCGCTTAGTTTTCGACCGAAACCACACCATCCCCAGCAGGAGCTGCGCCACAACCAGCGCACAGCTTAACATACGGTTAAACCCTGCTGTGCACACTTGCAGCACCGAAACCAGGCGAGAAACCCCGATGCCCGCGCTTTTTGCAAAGTTAATCGGCGACGAGCCGGGTTACTGCGGTCGAATACGGCTTGTTTGCGGCGCTGATCCCAGTTGCAGCAGTCTTGATGCACGCGAGCACAATATCGAAGGAATGCTTAATCACCACGGTATTAGGTGTCAGTTACGCAACAGACTCCGCGTTACATTGGGGGCTCGGGATAAGAGTCGTATCGCGCCCCACCAGCTTCGTGAAGCTGCCGGGCCGGTCGATGGTGTAATGACCGGCAGGGAATCAGCCAAATTCAAGCTGTCCCCGCAGCATGGTGTGCGATGAGGAGTCCGAGAGAGGAGGAACTCGCACGGCTACGTGAGCTTCTTGCTGCTGCGGGCGGCATAGCGGAACTGAACCATTGGATTAATCTCGCGGTCTTGGACGCGCCGCTCAAGCGCCGACGCGGCCGCCCGATAGGCTCCAACAAGTTTAAGGAGGTTGACCGGGAGCTCCTGTTCAGGGCGGGCTACCACTTCGTTGCGTCAGACGGGCGACTTCCACCTGTGCAGACGATCATCCGTGAGACCGTCAACCAGATATTCGAGGATATGAACCCTCCCGACCGGCTTAATAAGTTCGGCGCCAGTAAGGAAGCAGTGGTGCGCCGCCTGATGGATAGGCTCAAGTCTGGCACTTACATAACCCATCCCGATGATCCGGACATTCCGCCCCTGGCCATCGTTGCGCATGGGCGGAATGAACTAGCAGAAATCTCAGGAGCCCCCCTTAAGCAGATCAAGAGAAAAAACTCTCGCTAATAATCTCTCTGTCTGCGCCAGTGTTGTCGGGGCCTCTTCTTACTACCTTATGTCGCCGAACGGCATCCGTCTGCGATATGAGGTTTGTAATGTCAGAAAGCCGCGGTAACGTGCCGCCCACCCTACTCGATGAGTTTCATTCCTTCGCCACGGTCGCTACGCCAGGTCTGGCCGTGATGGATTCTGGGCGCGCCATGATGGCAAATACCCCGCGGGAGTACCTAGAGCGGGGCTCGAGCCAACTCCCTACCCGCGACGCTCCAAGACGGCGCGGGCGGCCGTCTGGACCATCCCTGAAGGTGCTACTGACCAAGAAGTTTCCAAATGGCGCACCGGCCCAAGAGCTCGCTGCCGCTGGGTACACCGGCGATATCTCAGCGGCGCTGAAGCGACAGCAGGTCAAGCAAGCGAACGGGTGCTTTGTGTGGATTGCGGCGCCGGCGACACCGGATAGCCCTTCCAAGGCTGCACCCGTAGCCCTACCCGATTCGCCGGTGACCACGGCGCCGGTTACCGACGTGCTATGCCTACAGGGGGTTCCCGACGTTCTGCCGGCGCGCGAGCTCACCGAAGAAGAATTTCTTGCTCAGGCCGAGGGCGAAATCCGTGGCTATGGTCGCCTGCTCGTCTCTGCAATCGTTGGGATCGGCAAAAAGCTCATCGAAGTCCAGGAGCATCTTAAATATCGCAAAAATGTTGAGGGCTACGAAGCTTTTGTTCGGAAGAGACTTGGCTTTAGCGAAGACACTGCGCTGCGGTTTGTGCGTTCATATAAGCTCCTCGAATCCCGCAACTTGCGGGATTTGGAGTCCCTTCAGATCGACGCCTCTGCCCTCTACCTACTGGCTCGCCCGACTACGCCACAGGAAGTGCGGGCCGAGGCCCTGGAAAAGGCTGCTGCTGGAGGGATCTCGCACAAGGAGGTTCAACAGCTGCTCGCCGACGCCAAGGCAGAGGCCGAGCGCAGAGCCAAGAGCGAAATCGAAAAGGCGACGGAAGAGAAGTTCGCAGCTATGAAAGAGGCGGCTGAAGTCGCCCACATGACCAGCGCAGAAACGGTTCGCGCGGCACACAGTGAGGCGGATCGGCTGACTGAGGAGTTGCGTCAACGCGAATTGACGCTGGCGCAGAGCAACCAGAAGATTGCCCAGCTGGAGGCCGCTAAGGCGACGCTCGAGCAATCGATCCGAGCCGAGCTCGAAACTCAATATCAGGGTAAGATCGTAATCTCGGAAGAGCAGTTGCAGACGCAGTTTGATGCTGCATTGAAGAAAGTCACGGCGCCTCTCGAAGAGGCCAATGCTGCGGAGAAAAGACGTAGCGAGGAGCTATCACACGAGATCTCCGAAATCCATAACCGCCAGACGGCTGCGATTAAAGCCGCAGCCGAAAACGCGGTCACGGAGTCGCAAGTGGCGC
>Ga0306924_10006153_pt1 | contig 11938 bp, 12 predicted proteins | sample sta12Can44000111_FD_203756 | JGI IMG/M metagenome (GOLD analysis project Ga0306924, IMG submission 203756) | Lab enrichment of tropical soil microbial communities from Luquillo Experimental Forest, Puerto Rico - statanox.12C.anox.44.000.111 (v2)... | ecosystem: Environmental > Terrestrial >... | reverse complement strand
TCGTTCGCGCAGGGCGTGCGAGAGCAATTGTCATCGGTGGGTCGGCACCCGCTGAAGGGCGTGCGCGAAGCCCAAGAAGTGTTCACCGTCTAATGTCATGCTCCTTACTTGCCGTGGTGCCGTCTTGCCTAACCTACCAGGGAGAAGCTGAACGCACTGAGGCAAACATCATTTGCGTCGAGTCCGAGTCGGCCGAGGCGACCATATCCATCTATGTCCGCTGTCCCTCCAATAGCGAGCCGAGTGATTAAGCGGATTGGCGCAACTGACGGAAAGGAGAAGAACATGCCGGCGCAAGCGTTGTTCGGAATTAGCGTGGCCTTTGGCTTCATTGCCTGGGGTATCGTCGCAGCTCAATACTTCTGGCCGCTACTTCGCACCCAGGCGCGCGGGGATGCTTTGCGTCCTCTCCTCCTCCTGCACAGTTTTCGATTTATCGGGCTGGCATTCTTGGTGAAGGGTGTCGTTGCGCCCGAATTGCCAGCCGCGTTCGCGGTGCCAGCCGCTTATGGCGATCTCATTGCTGCGCTGCTGGCTTTGGTTGCGTTGGCTGCTCTGCGCAGCGGGTTCGGCATCCCCTTGGTCTGGGTATTCAACCTTTGGGGCAGTGCCGATCTTCTCAACGCCTTCTATCAAGCCAATGCTTCCGGGCTAGAGGCCGGTATGTTGCAAGCCACGTACTTCATTCCGACTTTCATCGTTCCGCTGCTTCTCATCACGCACGTGCTTGTGTTCTTGATTTTGGTCCGACGCGATTCGGTCGCCGCCGCGCATGAAAGGGCGCGATGAACTCTCGCCGTCTCATGGGCTTCCCAACACCACGGATCACGCGCCGAAGTAAGCGAATGCACCGCAGCAAAAGCGGCCCGTTCATGTCCCGCTTCGGGTCGATACTGTTGAAAAAGTCTCCGCAAAGAAGCTGTGGAATTGGAATTTGAAACGATAGAATGCCGGCAAGCAGATTTTTGAATCAAGATTGCGTAGTTTTCCGTGATCTTGAATCAATGTTTCTCAGAGACCCCCCTCAAAATCCTTTTTCAACAGAATCGGTCAGAAGCGGACTTTACGCGGTCCTTAGGCTATGTCCGCTTTACCCCCGAAAGCGGACATGCAGCAGACGTCTCGCGTCCGCGATTTCGCTTAGCGGGGGGTTATGGACTATCGACCCGATAGCAGATCGGGTTCACTCCGCCTTGATGTTGGCGGCCCGGATCACCTTGGCCCACGTCTCTTCGGCGACGAAATTACCGAACTCTGCGGATGAATTGGCAAACGGCTCCTCGCCCAAATCGACGAGCCGCGCCTTGAACGTCGGATCAGCAAGGGCGGCATTAACCTGCCTATTGAGGATTGCGATGATCTCCGGCGCCGTATTCGCAAGAGCACCCAGGCCCACGCAGCCGGCAGCCTCGTAGCGCGGGATAAATTCACCGGTCGTCGGCAAGTCCGGCAACACGTCCATTGGTTTGGCGGTCGTTACCGCCAGCGACCGCAGCTTGCCGGACCTGATCAAATCAATTGTCGAAGCAATGGAGGTGAACAGGACCTCGACCCGGCCGCTCAAGAGATCGACCGACGCAGGCCCGATGCCGCGATAGTTCACCGTGACCAGATCGACACCTGCCATCCCTTTGAACAACACTCCGAAAAGCTGTGATGGGCTCCCCGGCCCGAACGTCGCCATGTTGATCTTGCCTGGATGGATGAGCGAGAAAGGAATTGCATCGGGATGACGGCTCGATGTCATGGTTCGCATCAGCCGCCGTAGCTATCGCGGTAGCGCACCCAGGCCATCTTGTGCGGCCCAGACTCGTCGCGTCCCTTGGGCACGAGATCGAGGTAGTGATAGGTGGCATTCATCATGTCGAGGCCGCGCGCGTAGCACGAATAGGTGTGGAACACGGTCCCGGCCGCGTCCTGGTAGAACACGCTGATGCCCGGCAGCTCCGCCATCGAACGCTTAGCCGTGCGGTAGTTGTAGGTGGTCTCCTGCGCCAGGTCCTGTGGTGTGAACGAGACGTGATAGTCGAAGTTGAAATCGTTGCCAGCCGACGACACCCATGTGAACGTCCACCCCATGCGCCGCTTGAAGGCCTCGAGCTTGCTCAACGGCGCGCGCGAGACCGCGACCAGGGTGACGTCGCGCGCGGCGAGGTGCACGACGCTGCGCTCGAAATTGTCGGCCCAGAACGAGCAGCTCTTGCACCCCTCCTCCCAGTCGGGCGCGAACATGAAATGGTAGACGATCAGCTGCGAGCGCCCGGCGAACAGGCTGCCGAGCGTGACCTTGCCGTCCGGTCCATCGAACACGTACGGCTTGTCGACGTGCACCCACGGGAGATCGCGCCGCTCCTGGCTCAGCCGGTCACGCGCCCGCGTGAACTCCTTCTCCTTGGCGAGAAGCGCCATGCGCGCCGCGATCCATTGCTCACGCGAAACGATCCTGTGGTTTTCCATCTTGGGCCTCCATCCACGTTGTCATGATCAAGTCATGCGCCTCTCGCTGGCCTTCGCTTGCGCCTGGTGGTCCGTTTGCTGCGAGCCTTCGCCCGGCCGCGCCGGTCGATGTTGCCTATGGTGGCGGCCAGCAGGTCGAACTGCGCCTGCCAATACTTGCTGTAGCGGTTGAGCCAGACGGCGGCGTCGAAGATCGGCCCCGCCGTCAGGCACAGCGGCTGATGCGCCCGGTCCGTTCCTGCGCCACTAGCCCGGCACGCGCCAGCACCTTTATGTGCTTCGACACCGCCTGCAGCGAGATGTCGAAATGCTGCGCGATCTGCGACACCAGGAGCTCCTGCCCGTCGAGACGGCTCAGGATGGAGCGTCGTACTGGATCGGCAAGCGCTGCGAACACCCGATCGAGCTTGTCCTCGCCGTCGTGCGCGGCAGGCGCGCCACCGCCGACGAGGTGGGCGGGTTTGGCGACCATGGCATCATCAACCAGTTCATTGATAATCAATCAATCGGTTGATGATTCAAGCCTCGCCAACGGGATAGTGGCACGGAGAGATTGACGGCTCCCTGGCATGTACACAACATGGCGTAGAGCTGAGCAAAACAACCATTTTGCGGACAGATCGCCTGCTACAAGGCACGCGGCGCCGGGCGCGGGGGTACTGGACAGGCCGGTTCTCCAATCGCTTGGTTGGAAAACCGAACGCGCTCGCCTGACCAGCTTCAAGCCCGCCTGCCTCAGCGTCACCGCCAGTTCTTGCGGATCGACCCCGTCGGCCTCCATCAAGGCCCTGACAATAGAGTCGGACAAGATCTCGTCGAGTGTTGGTTCGCGATGAAACCAATTCATCGTTGGACTCCCGGTGGGGTAAGAGCAGCGCGGTCGAAAGCCACTACGCGGCGATTCGAATGGGCTCTAGGTTGCGGTCAAACGGCTCAATCCGTTGCGGATTGGACGCGGGTACATCGACGGTCTCGTCGCTGCGCACCCGAAACCATAGCGCGTATAGTGCCGGTACCACGAGCAGCGTCAGCGCAGTCGCAAGGAACAAGCCGCCCATGATGGTAATTGCCATGGGCCCCCAGAAGATGCTGCCAGCGAGCGGGATCATTCCCAAGATGGCGGCAAGGGCGGTCAGAATCACCGGACGTGCACGCCGCACGGTGGCGTCGATGACGGCGCGATGGCGGCCGTGGCCGGCGGCTATATCGCGGTCGATCTGATCGACCAGGATCACAGTGTTGCGCATGATCATGCCGGCGAGCGCAATCAGCCCGAGCAGGGCCACGAAGCCGAACGGGCGATTGGAGACGAGGAGCGCGCCGGTCGCGCCAATCAGGCCGAGCGGCGCGGTCGTAAACACCAAGGCGAGCCGCGAGAAGCTCTGCAGCTGAATCATCAAGATCGCCAGCATCGCGATGGCCATGACCGGGAACACGGCGAGCAACGCGCTGTTGGCCTTGACGCTCTCCTCAATCGATCCGCCGGTCTCGATGCGGTAGCCGTAAGGCAGGGCGTCCTTGATGCTTTGGAGCTTGGGCTCCACCTCCTTGCTGACGTCCGGCGCCTGCACGTGATCGACGATGTCGCCGCGCACAGTCAGCACCATGTCGCGATTGCGCCGCCATAGGATTGGCTCCTCGTACTCGTAGTTGAGTTGCGCGACCTGCGAGAGCGGCACGGCAACGCCGTTCCTGGAGGTGATGGTCAAGGCTGGCAGCTGATTGAGCTCGAGGCGTTCGGAAGCGATTGCTCGGGCGACCACGTCGATGTGCTCGATGCCTTCCCGATATTGCGTGATGGTGTATCCCGAGAGCAGCGTCTGCAGCGTCTGGGCAACGTCCTGGGGCGTAAGCCCAAGCGCGCGGCCACGGTCCTGGTCGACCTCGAGCCGGATCGATTTCACCTGCTCGCTCCAATCGAGGTGCGGGTCGACGATCTTGGGATTTGCCGCCATAACCTGCCGGACCTCTTCAGCGATCGCGCGCACTTTCATCGGGTCGGGCCCGACCACGCGGAACTGGACGGGGAAGCCGACCGGCGGGCCGAACAGGAAACGATCGACCCGCGCGCGAGCTTCCGGCAGTGCTCCGTCGGCGATCGCGTGCTCGAGCCGGGCCTTGACGCGCTCGCGGGCCGTGAGATCCTTCGTGACGATGACGATCTGCGCGAAGTTCGGATTCGGCAGCACTGGATTAAGCCCGAGCCAGAAGCGCGGCGAGCCCTGTCCCACATAGGTGGTATAGGTCACGATATCGGGATCGCCGGCGAGAAGGCGCTCGGCCCGCTTTGCGCTCGCGTCGGTCACGCCGATCGCCGTGCCTTCCGGCAGCCGCATCTCGAAGAACAACTCCGAGCGCGTCGAGGTCGGAAAGAATTGTTGTTGCACCAGGCCGAACCCCGCGGCCGAGCTGACGAACAGCAGCACCGTGACGGCAACGACGGTCTTGCGCCAGCGCAGGCACCATCCGATCACGCGCCGCAGCGCGCGATAGACGCGCGTGTCATAGATCGCGTCCGGGTTCTCGTGCGCGCCGAGCTTGGCAAGATTAGGCAACAGCTTGAGGCCAAGATAGGGCGTGAACAGCACCGCGACGATCCAGGATGCGATCAGCGCAAGGCCCACGATCCAGAAAATGCCGCCGGCATATTCACCGGCGCTGGACTTGGCGAATCCGACCGGCAGGAAGCCGGCGGCGGTCACCAGCGTCCCGGTCAGCATGGGAAACGCGGTCGAGGTCCAGGCAAAGGTTGCAGCCCGCGCCCGGTCCCAGCCCTGCTCCATCTTCACGACCATCATTTCGATGGCGATGATCGCGTCGTCAACGAGCAGTCCCAGCGCGATGATGAGGGCGCCGAGCGTAATGCGGTGGAGATCGAGGCCATTCGCATACATCACCAGCAGCACGATCGCCAGCACCAGCGGCACCGACAGCGCAACCACGATGCCGGTGCGCCAGCCGAGCGAGAGGAAGCTCACGACCAGCACGATGACTAGCGCTTCGGCAAACGTCTCGACGAATTCCGACACCGATTCGTTGACGATGTGGGGCTGATCGGCGATTTGAGTGATCTCGATCCCCACCGGAAGCTCGCTGACGACGCCCTTCATCGCGTCTTTGAGATTCTTTCCAAGCGTGATGATATTGGCGCCGTCCTGCATGGAAACACCGAGGCCGAGTGCCGGCTTGCCGTCCTGCCGCACAATGAAGGTGGGCGGGTCCTCGTAGCCGCGCTTGACCGTGGCGATGTCGCCGAGCCGGAAGACCTGTCCGTCCGCTTGGACTGGCACGGCGGCGATCGCTGCCGCTCCGGAGAAGGCGCCGGTCACCCGCAAATTGATGCGGTCAGCCGAAGTGTCCACCGAGCCGCCGGAGACGACGGCGTTCTGCTTGGCCACGCTGTCAAAGATCTGCTGGGGTGTGAGCCCAAGCATGGCAAGCTTGGCGTGACTGAACTCAATGAAAATTTTCTGCGGCCGCTCGCCGATGATGTCGACCTTGTTGACATCGGGGACCCGCAGCAGCCGCTGGCGGATGTCCTCGGCACGAGTCTTGAGCTCGGCGAGGCTCGGGCCGTCAGCCGTGAGCATATACATCGCCGAATAGACATCACCGTACTCATCATTGAAATCGGGGCCGATGATTCCTGGCGGCAGCTCGTTCTTGATATCGCCGACCTTCTTGCGGACCTGGTACCAGAGGTCTTTCACCTTGGCGGGCGGGGTCTTATCGGTCAAGGTGACGCGGATGAACGCGCCGCCCGGCTGAGAATAGGTCTCGATGCGGTCGAGATAAGGGAGCTCTTGGAGCTTCTTCTCGATCTTGTCGACGGCCTGTGCCTGCAGCTCGGCGGCGGTCGCGCCCGGCCACCCGACATGCACCACCATCGTCTTGATCGTGAACGAGGGGTCCTCGGCACGGCCAAGATTGAGGTACGAATAGATGCCGGCCGCGGCCAAGAGGATGATCACGAACAGCACAAGCGGCCGATGGGTGATCGACCATCGCGATAGGTTGAACCGTTGCATCTCACCACCCCGATTTATCGGACGGTACGGACCTTCAAGCCGGCTTCAAGCTTCTGCACGCCAAGCGTCACCACATCCTCGCCGTCGGCGATTCCCCCGGTGACCAGCGCCGCATCCTCGGCGAACGATGCGACCGTCACCGGCCGCAGTATCAGCGTCCCGGATGTATCGACCACATACACTGACGGACCGGTGCCGCGATTGAGGATCGCCGAGAGCGGCAGCTTCGCGACCTTTGCATCGACCGCCGGTGTGAGCGTGACGGTCGCGGTCATGCCATAGGCGACTGCCTCATCCGCATTTTCGATGGTGAAGCGCGCGGCATAGGTACGGGTCGCGGCGTCGGCCTGTGGCGAGAGCTCGCGCAGTCGCGCCTCGAAGCTGCGCTCGCGATCCGCCCACAATCGCACGATCGCCTTTGACTTGCGTGCCTCGGCGAGCCAGGTCTCCGGCAGCGCGACCACCGCCTCCTTCTCACCATGGTGGGCGAGACGGGCCACGGGTTGACCGATTGCAACCACCTGACCTGGCTCGGCGAGCGTGGCGGTGATCACGCCGTCGGCGTCGGCCTTGAGATCGGCATAGGTGAGTTGATTGCGCGCCAGATCGAGTGCGCGCCGCGCGCGGTCGAGGCGGCCTTGTGCTTCATCGCTTGCCGCCTTCTTGCGGTCAAAGTCGGCGACCGACGCCCAGCCGTTGGTCCTAAGCTTCGCATAGCGCTCGAAATCAGCTGCCGCCTGCGTGAGATTCGAAGTCGCCGCGGCGAGTTCAGCATCGGCGCTTTGCAGCTGCAGCCTCAGATCCTCGGGATCGAGGCGTGCTACGATATCGCCGATCGCGACGCGATCGCCGACATTGACGATGCGCGTGACGATCTTGCCGGCGACACGGAAGCCGAGATCGGTCTCGTAACGCGGCCGCACTACGCCCACGAAATCCCGCGCGCCATCCGCGGCCTGGAAGCTGACGCGTTGGATCTGGACGGGGCGCTCGGACTTGGGCGCCGGCGCCGTATTGGCTTCGCAGCCGGCAAGAACGAAGAGCGCGGAGAGCGCGGCAAGCGTACGAACGGAGCGAGGGAGCTGGGTCGGCAGCGCCATGGTACGTTCCCCCAATCGCGAAAATGTGATGACTGACGAAATCGTTCTATCGTCACCTCTTGGACATGCTTCAGACTGGGAAGCACAGTCGGTCGACATGGATCAGCTCCGGGGAATGATGGCGCGGAGAAGGAAGCGGACTGTGGCGCGTGCGTCGCCTTCGAGATCTTCTTGGTCCTGCAAGTATTCGGCGACTAGCACCGGATGACAGAAATGCACCAGGGATATGAACAGCAGCCGCGAGGTCTCCCGCGGGTCGATCCGTTCGAACTCGCCTGCTTCGATACCTTCCCGCAGGAGGGATTCGAAGACCATGCGCATGTGCTCTTTGTGCGCGCGGATAGCTCCCCAACTGAGCTCGATCGCGGCCAGCACCATGTCGTTAACGCGCTGCTCGGTAAGAAGATTTTCCTTATGATAAGAGAGGATTTCGAGCACCAGCCGTTCGATGCGTTCGGCCGCTGACCCGCGCGAGCGTGCCACCGCCCAGGCTCGGTCCTCAAGTTCGGCCAGACATTGCTGACAGATCGCCTCTACGATTGCGTCCTTGGAAGGGAAAAAGCGATACACATTAGCGGGAGACATCTTGAGCTCAGCGGCAATGTCGGCAACCGCCGTCTTGGCGAAGCCAAGCCGGCGAAACAGCGCCTCCGCCGTATCCATGATCCGGGCGCGCGTGTCGCTGGGCTTGATCTTGACCGGGGGGTTCACTCTTCACCTCTGCGCTAATATCGATTGACGAAAATCGTAATTCATCACGCATGCGCCGTCAAGCGGTCTTAAAACGGATTGACATTAAATCGTCATACGTATATTCGTGTACGAATAAACGGATAGGGATATATTCACTCGTGACGCAGCAATCTCACCCCTCGAATCCATTGGCGCTTGCAGTGCTTGCACTTTTGTTCGAGCGGCCGATGCACCCCTACGAGATGGGCATGATCCTCCGGCAGCGGCACAAGGAGGACAGCATCAAGCTGCGCTACGGCTCGCTCTACACGGTGATCGATCTTCTGCTGCGCCGCGGACTCATCACAGCACGCGAGACCGGAAGAGAGGGTCGACGCCCCGAACGCACCGTCTACGAAATCACGCCTGCGGGGCACGACGAGTTGCACGCCTGGATGAGCGATCTCATCGCCGAGCCGGTGAAGGAATATCCGCAGTTCGAGGCGGCGCTGTGTCTACTGCCGGTCCTGGCGCCCGAGGAGGCGCTTGCGCTGCTGCGCCGCCGCCTGACGCGGATCGAGGCCAAGGCGGCCGAACTGCAGTCCCAACTCGACATGCTCGCCCGCCAGAAATTGCCGCCGCTGTTTGTGATCGAGAGCAAATACCGACTGGCGCTGATGACGGCGGAGCAGCGTTTCATCGCCGAGGTCATCACGCGCATCGAAAGCGGCTGGGGTCCGCTCGACCTATGGCGCGGCCTCCATCGTGACCGCAAGGCGACACTGGAAAAACTTTATCGCGAATTCGGAGGCGCGCCGATGAACTGAAAATCCAATAAGCAGCCCCAACGATGCTGGAATATCGTCGGGGCCTTGAACTCAAGACCAATCACGGGAGCGCGCTGGCCTCAAGTCCGCAAGCTCAAACCTACCAGTCCGATCTCCGCCAGAACAGTGCCGCCGCGACTGTCGCGACGGCTACATCCTGTTTGCTCAAAACGGAGAGAAACATGACCGCCCATCTGACATCCATTGCCGCAGCAACGCCCGCACCCTCGCAGAGCCCGTTTCATGTCGTCATCATCGGCGGCGGTATCGGCGGGCTGACATTGGCGCAAGGGCTGAACAAATCAGGCGTCAGTGTCGCGGTCTATGAGCGCGACGGCACCGAAACCGATCGCGTCCAGGGCTATCGCGTGCACATCAATCCGACTGGCAGTGTTGCGCTGCACGAGTGCCTGCCGCCGCCTCTATTCGACGCCTTCGTGCGCACCTGCGGCAAGCCGAGCAAAGGCATCCGATTCGTTACTGAGCGCGGAAAGGTCCTGCTCGCGCTCAATGAGCTGAATGCACCGGAGCGCTTCGACCCCATTGCGCAACATCGTTCGGTCAGCCGCATCACGTTGCGGCAGGTACTGCTGTCTGGCCTCGAAGGCGTGGTGCATTTCGGCAAGACGTTTGTCCGCTACGAGGAAAGCCCGACCCGCCGCATTGTGGCGCATTTCGAGGACGGCACGACGGCGGACGGCGACGTTTTGGTCGCAGCCGACGGCGGCGCCTCGCGGGTGCGCCGGCAATTTCTGCCGCAGGCAGAGCGCATCGACACTGGTATCCTCGGAATTGCTGGCAAGGTTTTCCTCGACCAGCAGACGCGGCGGCACCTAGCTCCGGAATTCCTGAACAGCCTCACGCTGGTGTCTGGCATGGGCGGCTATTGCCTGTTCGTCGCCTTGCAGGACATCGATGGCGTCGCGGTCGATGGCTTTGGCGGCAACGACGAGTCCGCCCATGCCGGCGCGCATTTCGACAATTCGCGCAGTTATCTGATGTGGGCCTTCGGCGCCAAACGCGACAAGTTCGACTTGGCCGAAAGGCCTGAACAGGTAACCGGCGAACCGCTTCGGAATGCCGTGCTCAAGGCGATGGCGCGCGGATGGGACGAGCGCTTCCTGACGCTGGTCCGCTTGGCGGATGTTCATACCATCAATGCCATTGCGATCCGCACTTCGACCCCGGTCACGCCATGGCAAACGCAGAGGATTACTCTTCTCGGCGACGCCATTCATTCGATGACGCCCTATCGCGGCATCGGCGCCAATGTCGCGCTCAAGGACGCGATGCGGCTGTGCCATGCGCTTACCGGGGCAAGCCGCGGTAAGCGCCCGGTACTGGAAGCTATCCATGATTACGAAACCGGGATGATCGACTACGGCTTCCGCGCGGTGCGGACTTCGCTGTACGCGATGAATCAAGCGATCGTCGAGAGCCGCCTGCACGCGATGCTGTCGCGCACGTTTCTGCAGTTCATCAACCGCGTGCCGCCGCTCAAGCGGCGGATGCTCGAGCGCATGGGGGAATAGTGGTTGGAGTTGCAGAGGGATGATGGAAGGCCGCTGTTCGACTAACGCCTTAAACTCAACTCGCACTTCCTCGCTTAAGTCGTCCGCGCTCCCAGCTGGTGTCCAACGGCCGACGCTTACAATGACTGTTGGGCACACACAGCCATCGCTTAACTAGAGCCGCGCACAATTCCGATCGCCCTTTTCGCTAGGCTCGTCGGATCGCGATCGCCATCTTTGGCAAGTTGAATGATTAGCTTAGCGACCAAAGTCGTCGTCGGGTCGTTGCGATCCCTGACGCCCAGATCTGTAAGGGCCATTTCGAGGCCGGCGGCGAGTTGGGTGACATCCTCCGGCCCAAACAAAACATTGCCGCGCCCAAGCGACGCATGAATGACTTCGGACATCGGCTACCGCCTTTGTGGTCGATGACCAGGTTAGGGACTGGGCCACCCCACCGAAATGATCGTGGTCAATTATGACAAAGGCTTTGCAAAAATGTCACAGCACCCAGCTTTCAGCCCGGACTTCATTGGCGCTCACTGCGCTCCCACCTTGCGTCCGCAGCTGGAGGAGGCAAGTGAAGTTTTTGGTTGGTTGATGGACTATTACGCGCCGGTGCTGGGGGAAGACGGCAAGCTCAACTGGACGCAGGAGGACCGCGAGCTGTTTAACCAGTACTCCGATCTGCTGATCCGCTGTGCGACGGCACGGCTGCCATTTGAATACCCCAGGCTCAATGCGATCGGGATCGCAGCGGTGCCTGGCTCCTCGCCCCAGGCGGCTCGATACCCGCAGCCTGCAAGCCTACTTGGGGCACCGGAATATCCAGCACACCGTCAGATACACCGAGCTCGCTCCTACCCGGTTCAAGGGTTTCTGGGACGACTAGGTGGGCGGGCGGCTCTCAGCGGCTTGGCACAATATCTAGTACGGGCGGCCTCATTCCGCGGTCTCAACGTGCTCGAGATAATCCTTCACGCTCGGCGTGACTTTCTTGGCCCGCGCATCCGCAGAAATGCGTGATGGCCATGGCTGATCCGCAATAACAGATGGAACGAATGGAACGAAGCTCCGTGGAGTGCGTTTGGCGGTTGCTTCGGGGAAGTGCGTTCGGTGGCCGCCATCCCGATCTCATAGCGCCAAAAGAAGAAACTTCCCTTACCTCGACTTCGCTGAACTGATCGTTCGTCAATTCAACCAAGTTTTTAGAACCGGACCGAGACGGCTCTCAGCGTCGACATCGGGACAAGTTCTACGGAGGGATGTTCATGACCAAGATTAATTATCGGACCGCTGATGTCGAGGGGCTGAAGGTGTTTTATCGCGAGGCTGGCCGAACC
>Ga0306924_10006151_pt1 | contig 11938 bp, 12 predicted proteins | sample sta12Can44000111_FD_203756 | JGI IMG/M metagenome (GOLD analysis project Ga0306924, IMG submission 203756) | Lab enrichment of tropical soil microbial communities from Luquillo Experimental Forest, Puerto Rico - statanox.12C.anox.44.000.111 (v2)... | ecosystem: Environmental > Terrestrial >... | reverse complement strand
GAGGCCGAAATCGAGGAGGCGACGGCCGCGCTGCGGGATCGGATCGCGGCGCTCGAGGCGGAGAATGCGCGCCTGCGCGCGGGGGCGTCCCTCGCCGCGCCGCTTGAAGATGCCGACGCGCACCGCGCTCCGGCCTGATGGCGCCCTTCCGCGAGCGCCGCGGGCTCCTTATGTTCAGCGCGAAAAGGCGCCGGACATGGACCACGACAACTACGACGACGGCTACATCCGCGGCATCCTCAACACCGTGAAGACGATCGCGATGGTCGGCGTGTCCGCCAATACCAGCCGCCCGAGTTACTTCGCCTTCAAATATCTGCTCGAGCGGGGTTACCGCATGATCCCGGTCAATCCAGTGATCGCCGGGCAGGAGCTGCTGGGGCGCAAGGTCTACGCCAAGCTCACCGAGGTCCCCGAGCCCATCGACATGGTCGATATCTTCCGAGCACCACGCTACGCCGTCGAAATCGTGGAGGAGGCGCTCGCGCTCACGCCTCGTCCGCAGGTGATCTGGATGCAGCTTGGCATCCGCAACGACGAGGCCGCGAAACTCGCGGAGGCGAACGGCCTCAAGGTGGTGATGAACCGCTGCCCGAAGATCGAATACGGCCGCCTGTCGTCGGAGATCGCCTGGATGGGCGTCAACACCCGCACTATCACCGCCAAGAAGGCGCAGCTGTTCGGACGTGGCATCCAGCGCATGGCGCTCAACCGCGTCACGCTCGCGGGCGGCGCCACCGACGCTGCGGTGCGCGCGGAAAAGCCCGGCCGCTGACGCGAGCGAGTTCTTCCGTTCGTCTCCACGCCAAGACGCGGCCGCCGGACGCCTTGACGCCCCGAAGCGCTTCGATAAACCAACGTCAGGATCCGCGGACCGTCCGGTCCCGGCAGGACGAGGACCGGCCATGACCGACCGCATCCCAGGCTTTGCCACGCTCGCGATCCATGCCGGCGCCCAGCCCGATCCGACCACCGGTGCACGCGCGACGCCGATCTATCAAACGACGTCCTTCGTGTTCGAAGACGTCGACCACGCCGCCTCGCTGTTCGGTCTGCAGACTTTCGGCAACATCTATACGCGCATCGGCAACCCCACCAACGCGGTGCTGGAGGAGCGCGTCGCCGCACTCGAAGGCGGCACCGCGGGCTTGGCGGTTGCGTCCGGCCACGCCGCCCAGGTCGTGGTCATGCATTGCCTGATGCAGCCGGGCGATGAGCTCGTCGCCGCGAAGAAGCTTTACGGCGGCTCCATCAACCAGTTCAATCACGCGTTCAAGAATTTCGGCTGGCACGTGGTGTGGGCCGAGCCCGACGACATCGGCACGTTCGAGCGCGCGGTCAGCCCGAAGACCAAGGCGATCTTCATCGAATCGATCGCCAATCCCGGCGGCGTCATCACCGATATCGAGGCGATCGGCAAGATCGCCAAGGACGCAGGCGTTCCGCTGATCGTCGACAACACCTTGGCCACGCCCTATCTCTGCAAGCCGATCGACTACGGCGCCGACATCGTGGTGCATTCGCTCACGAAATTTCTCGGCGGCCATGGCAACTCGATCGGCGGCCTCATCGTCGATGGCGGCACCTTCAATTGGTCGCGCGAAAAACGCTATCCGATGCTGTGCGAACCGCGGCCGGAATATCACGGCATCGTGCTGCACGAGACCTTCGGCAATTTTGCTTTCGCCATCGCCTGCCGCGTGCTGGCGCTGCGCGACCTCGGGCCGGCGCTGTCGCCGTTCAACGCCTTCCTCATTCTCACCGGCATTGAGACGCTGCCGCTGCGGATGCAGCGGCACTGCGACAATGCCTTGGCGGTGGCGCAATGGCTCGCCAATCAGCGCGAGGTGGTATGGGTGAGCTATCCTGGGCTCGCCGGCGACCGCTACCACAATCTCGCGAAAAAATACGTGCCCAAAGGCGCGGGCTCCTGCTTCACGTTCGGACTCAAAGGCGGCTACGACGCCGGCGTCAAGCTCGTCTCCAACGTCAAGCTGTTCTCCCATCTCGCTAATATCGGCGATACGCGCTCGCTCATCATTCATCCGGCGTCGACCACCCACCGCCAGCTCACGGACGCCCAGAAGATCCAAGCCGGCGCGGGACCCGACGTGGTTCGCCTCTCGATCGGGCTCGAGGACAAGGAGGACATCATCGCCGACCTCGAGCAGGGTTTGGCGGCGTGAACGGGCATGACAAGGACCGCGCCTGCAGCACGGCCCATTCACGATTTGCGCAACGTGCGCGCCACGTAATCGCGAACGCGCTCGAGCGTCTCCGGCGCGGTCCAAATTTGCGCGATGGTGGCGTCAAGCTCCGGGCTTTGCATGCGCTCTAGTGCCGGCGCGCGGATCTGCCGTTTGGTCAATGCGAAGGCCTTGGGCGGCAGCGCGGCGAGCGCTTTCGCGGCCGCGACCGCACGGTCGAGCAACGCTTGCGGCTCGACGACGTCATGGACGAAGCCGCGCGCGACAGCCTCATCCGGCGCATAGGTCGCGCCGCTGAAGATCGCGTCCGCGAAAAGTTGCGGCGCGGCGGCGCAGCGCATGATCTCCATGGCCGCAGGCGGGAACGGAACGCCGACGAGGAGCTCGGTCACGCCGATACGGCCGCTATCGCGCGCCATCAGCCGCTTGTCGGCGGCACACGCGAGCACGCAACCGCCGGCGATGGCGTGGCCGTTGATCGCGGCCACGACCGGCGCCGGATGGGAGAAGACGGTGACGAACATGTTGCTCAGAACCGGCAGGAATTTGCGCACATAGGGCGCGCCGCCCTCGAGCAGGCGTACGAGGTCGACGCCAGCGGAAAACGTGCGCCCGCTCGCTGTTATCACCACGGCGCGCGCGCTGGATATCTCGGCAAAGCGCGCGGTCAGCGCTTCGCAGAACTCTAGGCTCATGGCGTTGACCTTGCCATGCGCGAGGCGCAGTACAGCCACGCCGTCTTGCTCGGCGAGCTCGATCACGTCGCGCGCTCCTCATGCCGCAAGACGGTCTCGCCCGCGGCCTCGCCGGCGCGCGCTGCGCGCCGCTCGAGGCGCTCGACGTGCACGACTGCAATGGCAAGCACCACGATCGCCATGGCCTGGTGCAGCAGCGCCAGCGCGAGCGGCGCCTGATGGATGAGGGTTGCGATCCCGAGCGCGGCTTGAAGGATGACGGCCGACGCCAGCGCCAGTACCGCCGTAAGTACGGCCCCTCCCCTCAGCGTGCGGGCGACGTCGGCGGCGTGCAGCACCGCGAGCAGCGCGAGCGCATAAGCCGCCATGCGGTGATCGAACTGCACCGTGAGCGTATTCTCGAACACATTGCGCCAGAGCGGCGAATAAAACAGCAGGCGCGCGCCTTCGGGCACCAGGCTCCCGTCGATCAGCGGCCAGGTGTTGTAGATGAGACCGGCGCGCAGCCCGGAAACGAGCGCGCCGAGATAGATTTGAACGATCACCAGCGCGAGGACAGCCACCGCGCCGGCGCGAACGCGCGCCGGCGCGGCGATGGGTGCTCGCGGCACGAGCCCCTGCGCCGTCCAGACGATGGCGGCGAAGATGACGCAGGCGAGCGTCAAGTGAAACGCCAGGCGGTATTGCGACACGCTGACCCCCTCGGCGAGACCCGAGGCGACCATCCACCAGCCGACCGCGCCGAGCGCCGCACCGAGGGCGAAAATCGTCCACAACCGCGCGCGCAGCGGCGGCTCGAGCCAGCCGCGCCAAAGGAACCACAGAAACGGAACGAGGAAGGCAGCGCCGACGAGCCGCGCCAGCAGGCGATGCGTCCATTCCCACCAATAGATCGTTTTGAATTCGTCGAGGCTCATGCCCGGATTGTGCTCGCGGTACTGCGGGATGCTCTTGTACTTGCCGAATTCGGCCTGCCATGCGGCCGCATCGAGCGGTGGCATCACGCCGGTCACCGGCTTCCATTCGACGATCGACAGGCCGGACTCGGTGAGCCGCGTCGCTCCGCCCACGACCACAGTCACGAACATCAGGGCCGCGACCGCCAGCAGCCACAGCCGCACGGCGCGGCCGCGAGTTGCGGATGACGAGGTGAGGCTGGTCATAAGTTCATTCGTTTGGCGCCACTGTGGATCTGAAGGCCCTACGACCTCGCGGCAAGTCTGCAAGAGGACTTTCAGGTCCAAAGAGACCCGTAAATTTGCTAGTGTCCATTCGCGTCCCAAGTTCGCACACGCGCGCACCGCATGGGATTGCGAACGCTGCCATTGGGACACGAGTGCCGCGGACCATATCGTCGTGCGGGCGTTGGCGCAATTGAGCGAGAGATGCCCATCCGACTGCGCAAATTCATCGGTGCGATCCTGCTCATCCTCCTGGTGGTGGCGTGGGCGCTGCTCGCGATGGCGCTCGCGCAATCGCCGCTGGTGAGGGCCAACGGCGTGATCGAGGCGCTCTATTACGTGGTCGCGGGGCTCGGCTGGGTGCTGCCGGCGATGCCGCTCATCCGCTGGATGTCGCGGCCCGATCCCGCATGAGCATGCACAGGCGCCGGCGCAGGACGTGACATCGCTGCGCTACTCTCCATTCAATTGGTCAACGTATCCTGTCGGCGATGATGCCGAGCAGGATGAGGATCGCAGCCAGCACCCATGCGATCAATCGCAAGTCTCGCCGAACTAAAACAATGCTCTGGCGAATGAGATCATCATCGAACACAGCTGGCCTTCCGACCATCTCTTTGTCCGATAACCGGTCTGTCCATATGGCAATAGCGACGACGGCTACGCATGCGATGATTGTGAACATGATGTCAGCCCTCACATTCGCGAGCCCTTGAATTTAAGGGAGCACCGCTGCAAGGGACAATCGCGAAAATCCCAATATTGAACTTGTTGCGACTGATCCGGGTCAAATTTATAATCTCGGCGTCGGTCGGAGCGTAGCGCAGCCCGGTTAGCGCACCAGTCTGGGGGACTGGGGGTCCCGAGTTCAAATCTCGGCGCTCCGACCAACTCAAAGACTGAAGACCATATTGATTGCATTCAGCGGGCCGTGTCCGCGGCATAGGTGAGCGAGCCGTGGGGCCCTGGCGTGGCGGCGTCGGTCATGCGCGCTGGCTCGATGCGATCTTTGCCGACAAGGTGGAATACGGTGTCGCCGGCGGCGATCAGGTAATCGGCAATGATTCGCCGATGACATCGCCACCACACCGCCTCCGCGCACATGATCGCGCAGCGCCGTTCATGGCCGAGCTCTCGCAGCCGCGCGAGACCGCAGCGGAAGGGCGAGGTGAGCGCGTAGTCGGCATAATTATGAAAGCTCTGGTTTTGCCAGAACGCGTTCACTTCCGGCGCAACCTCTTGCGTTTTCGCGCGCAAGCCGCCGAGCGCGGCGATGTGCTCGTATCCAATCCGGAAACGGGCTAGCGTTTCGGGCAGGACATCGCGATTGTATTGCGGATTGGTGCGCGAGCGCGGTACGGTGCGGACATCGACCACGCATGCGACATGCGCACGCTCGAGCAGGTCGACGAACTCCTCCACTGGGCGCGTTGAATGTCCGACGGTGAAGAACGGGTGTGCCATCTGTCTCGAGTCGCCGACTAGCGACGCATGAGCCTCAGCGCCCCTTCCTTGTGCAGGGCAACGTGATCGGTCTTGTCGCTTTTGATTTCGTACTGGGGTTCGTCCTTGCTGGCGTGGTGGACGTATCCTTTGTAGTTCACGTCCTTTGTGTGCACCTTGACGATTTTCCCGCTGACCCGCCCGGCCTCCGAATTCCAGCTTACACGGTCACCCACCTTGAATCTCGCCGTCATCGTCGACCTCCGGGAAGTCCGGCTGTGGCGCGTTGAACCACTTGATGCTGCCTCTTCTACTACGAACGCGTCGGGGCCGGTGATCGTATTTCGTCGGCGGGATCGCGAGGCGAACCGCGTCGGAACGGAGGAGTCGTTATTGATCTTCCTCAAAAAAAGCAGTCGCGGCCGGCTCGTGTTGGAACTCGAACGCGGCACCGCGGTTGAGCGTGTGCGCACTAGGACGATTTGGCTTCGTGGCACGCTCGCTGGTGTTCGCGATGATCGGGCTTTTTCTTCTGTATGCCGCGCTCGATTCCAATTCGCGCGAAGCGAAGGGGTTTGCAGGCGCATTGCGGCTTATTCAACAACAGCCCCATGGGTCTCGATTGCTGGGCATCACCGCTGCGGGACTGCTCGCCTTCGGGGTTTATGGCGTGGCGGAGGCGGCATTCGGCCGCACGCCACGCCTTCTCCGCACCACACCCGGCTCGCGGACTGACGAGGAGCGCAAGCGGTGCCCGATTCTGCAGGCATGACCGAAAGCGACCTGGCGGCACTGCGCAGCGCCGCTGCCGCGCTCGAACATCCGGGGCTTGCCGCGCGGCTCACGAATATGGTCGGCAAGCCGATCGAGCTTATCGGATACGCGCTCCCCGCTTCCGCCTCGCAGGCGATCACCGCCGCCACCTCCAAGGCACTCGAGATGGCGCTCGAGGTCGCGCTGCGGAGCATGCACCAGGCGCCTCGCGCGGGATCGCAGCGCTTGCACAAGGCCTTGGCTGTCGCCTCCGGCGCCGCTGGCGGCGCCTTCGGTTTGGCGACGCTCCCCATCGAGCTGCCACTCTCGACCATCATCATGCTGAGGTCGATTGCGGAAATCGCGCGCAGCGAAGGCGAAGATCTGTCCGATCCGGAAGCGGCGCTCTCGTGCGTGCAGGTATTCGCATTGGGCGGACGGCCCGGTTCGGCCGATGCTTCCGAGAGCGGATATTTTGCCGTGCGCGGCATGCTGGCAAAAAGCGTAACGCAGGCTGCGCGATTCGTCGTCGAGCGCGGCGCCGTCGAGGAAGGCGGTCCAGTTCTCGTGCGCTTCATCACCCAGGTCGCATCCCGTTTCGGACTGGTGGTCACGCAGAAGCTCGCCGCTCAAGCCATCCCGCTCGTCGGTGCGCTGGGCGGCGCTAGCGTGAACTACGCGTTCATCCAGCATTTTCAGGAGGTGGCGCGAGGTCACTTTACCGTTCGCCGCCTCGAGCGCGCCTATGGCAAGGAGGCAGTGCGAAAAGCGTATGAGCGCTTCGCGCAGGACAGCTGAAGGCCGAGAGGCTCACGTCCTTGCTTTAGCTGGCAACCGGGGCTTGGGCGCGATCCGGTCCCCGCTACGCAGCAAGCACTGGGTGAGTTGATCCGCGCCTGGATCGACAGCGGAGCCGAGTCCCTGAGCAAACGAGCCGACGGCCGATGAGCGCTTACTGCGCTGCCACGGCTTCAGTCTTCTTTCGTCCTCGACGCTCCAGAACCGGGAGGTCCCGCGCGCTCGCAAACGTGCGCACCACCAATCGCTCGACCCGGCCCCGGATCTCGATCTCGTGGCGGGGAGCATCCCCGAGATCGATGCCGGCGCGCTGCGCCACGGCTTCGGAGATGACGAGCTCGCAGGCGTAGGTCTTGGTGAGCGCTTCGATGCGGCTCGCCGTGTTGACGGAGTCGCCGACCGCGGTGATCGAGACCGCGGTGCCGTAACCCATTTCGCCGACGATGGCAGGACCGGTATGGATGCCGATGCCGATCCGCAGCGGCTCGGGCATGTCGTGAATCAGCGCGCGGTTGAGGGACTCCATGCGCTCGGCCATATCCTTCGCCGCCGCGAGCGCCTCGCGGCAGCCGGCCTCCACGCCGCTGTCGAGCCCAAACAGCGCCATCACGCCATCGCCGATGAACTTGTCGATGCGCCCGCCCGCTGCCTCCACCGCATGGCCGGTCTCGGCAAAGTATCGATTGAGGAGAAAGACCAAATCGTAAGGCAGCTTCTTTTCGGAGAGTTGGGTGAAGGATCGCAGATCCCCGAACAGGATCGCGATCTCGCGCTCGGCGCCATGGAGATAGCCAGGACGGCTGAAACCGTCTCGGGCCTGGGCGCTCGCCGGCAACAGCGGCGTCACGCGCAGATCGCCGTGCGGGCGCAGCTGACAGGCGAGCCGCACGTCGGGCGCCGCGCCGACGCGGTGCAAGACCTTCACCTCTTCGGCCGCGGGCGGCAGCATCGCCTCCTTCGCTCCGTCGACCTTGATGCGGCAGGTGGAGCAGCGCCCGCGCCCGCCGCATACCGAGGCATGCGGAATGCCGGCCATGCGGCTCGCCTCCAACACCGACACGCCGCGCACGATCTGCACCACGCGGCCGTTCGGATAAGTCAGGCGGACGATGCCGCGGCGGCGCTGCCAGTACCAGCGCGCCATACGCGCTACCAGAACGGCAAGCAGCGCTGCGACGAAGGCGTAACGCACCCAGACCACCAGGCCATCGAGGAATGCGGCATCCGCCGGTGCCGGGCGCGGATGGTCCTGCGCAAACTGCGCGACCCAGGCCGGATCCTCGGCCAACGCCATGACCTGTCGGCCGCCCTCGAGCGCGCCAAGAATTGCCAGCGTCGGCATCAGGAGCGCGAACGCGTAAAGGATCGGCTGCCAGCGTTGGTACCACGGCTTCAGGCGCAGCCAGAACCAGAGCCCAATCATGGCGTGGACCCAGGCGACGACCAATACCGCGAACTGAAGTGCGCCGCGTAACGGATGGGTTATGAAATACGTTTGCAGCACCGACGAGTAGTAGCCGACGCCGGCACCATAGAAGGTGTCGGCGACGCGGGTCTGCAGGACGTGATCGGTGAGGAAAAAGGGAATGGAGAATCCGAGGACCAGCTGGGTCGCTTCCGCGAACGGCATCTTAAGCGAACGGCGCAGCCAGAGCGCCCAGAGCGCCAAACTGTAATGGGTCGCGAAAGCACCGTAGAGAAGGAGGGTGCCGAGCGGAGATGCCCAATATTCGTAGATGTGCTCGAGCGCATGATCCATCGCCTGGACCGAGACGAGGCCGAGGCTGTGGTTGACGAAGTGGGTCGTCACGTATGCGAACATGACGAGCCCCGAAGCCAACCGCAGTCGCCGGATCATGCCTTCCACCCGCGCCCGCCTCTCACGGCCCTGACCTCGCGCGTTTAGCTCCCATGAATTGCCTTGCTTGACGGCTAGCTCACATCACTTCCGCTGCCAAGACTAGCGGGAGCGTACTCACCCGAGGGCCGGATTTCCATTTGGTCAGCAACGGCAAAGGCGACCGCAAGCCGCTGCATGGCCGTCGTCGGTCCGGCGTCAACCTGGCGCGCCGGCTCTCAAGGCTTTGCACGGACTTTGCGCGTGCTTCAGAACGACACGGAGCCTTCCCAAGGACGCTGGGGCATCTCGTCTGCTCACGACCCATCTCAAGGAGAAAAAGACAGCGACAAGAAACCGTCGAGCGCCGTCGCCAATCGCAAAGCGGCGAGCCAACGCGGCGCTGTTAGGTCCGCGGTACTTCTCGGCATGCCTAAGACCTACTCGCTTTGTCCGGCACGATTATATTGCAGCCGCGTGTGCTGCTGGGCGCGTGCGCGCTTTTTGGCTTGGTGGCGACCTATGAGGCAGCCGACTGCTGCGCCGATTACACCGTGATGGCGAGCATAATGGCCGACAACGCCTCCAACGACCGCGCCCTTTAAGCAACCCTTGGCTGAAGCGGGCGTCGCGAGCGCAGATAAAAGGACAACAGCTGATGCGAAAATGATCCTCATCCTCATCTTCTCCGCGAAATGTATCGACCCTCGGCGCACGTCGGCGTTCACGCCGCCCTTCAAGATGTGTCGCGTCTGAAAGAGGTCCGGCGTATTCGGCGTAACAACACGGATCTTTTGCGAAAAGTTCCGGCCACGGCCGTCATGTCGTAGTCCAGCGGCGGCGTGGAAATCTCGGGCAGATTGGCGGAAGGGGTGGGAGCCATTGCTATTTGAAATTAAATGATTTTTTGGATTTCTGGATTCCTACCCACAAGCATACCCCCGACGGGGGAATCGTTTGAGTCCTCCTACAAGCCTAGCCGTCGTTTGATCTTCCGCTGGGCGGACGATCTCGGTCACGAAGCGACACCGCTTGCCGCTCGCGCAGCCGCGCAGTCCCGGCACTCCTCAGCGGCTGCCGCAGCTCCGCTGCGGGGGGCTTCCCACGCCTATCGACCCTCCTGGCCGAGACCTGTCGGACCGGGCGCGGCGAACGCGGTCGCCAAGTCCCACCCAAGCCAGAACGCGCCCCTCGGTCCTTTCTGTACATCTCGTCCGGTAATGTTCTGGTTCGCTCGCGAAAACGCACCGGCGGGCTTCTAAACACGCCCAGCGAGGGCATCGGATACGCTTTGCTCGGATCACCCCAACCATCCAACCATCAATCATCGCGAACGCCTCTGGGACCGGTGGAGTAAAATCGCGGCGACCGATGCGGCTTTCTGCTGGTTTCCGAGCCGTCCGGGCGTCCGGCAACGTCTCTGGGACCGCGGTGGGTGATCGCGATCCGCCCATCCGCGATTATTTTTAAAGAAAAAAAACTGAAAGCGATCTGACCAGAAGCAGCTCGCGACGGCTTTGCAGCACTAAGCCAGGCTTCGGCGCCCTCGCATGATTCTAAGTTACTAACAAGCGGTCTGCTCTCTGATGCGACGGTATTTTCTAAAAGAAAATCAGCGCCCGAAGAAGCGTCCGAAGAGGCGGAGGATCAGAGTGAGCACGACAGAAAGCACTATCGACGTCACAATAGGGAAATAGACGCGGACATTTCCGCCAGGACTCTCGTATTTGATATCGCCCGGTAGAAACGAAAGCCTCGGCGTAACATCTGGCCGCAGCCAACCGACGAAGGCATGAGCGAGTAACACCACGAGTAACACCACAATGAAGATTTTGAGAAAGGTAGCCATAGCAATATCGGCGTTTTTGAACGTTCAGATGCCGGGCGCCAGCCTCATCATGATGCGCAAAACTCTCGGCAAGACACTCGCGGAAAGTGGCGCCGAAATAATGAGCATCTTGGGTCATGACACCATAGTCCACGCCGAGCTGTAGTGCAAAAACCTGCTGGCTGGATTAGCTAGTCTAGGGCGCGTACTCATAAATCGCCCAGCCGTGTCCGCTTTCGGGCAAACCGGACATTGAGCCAACATCGCCGAATGACTGAGTTTGACCCAACGCGGACCTCGACCACCCAGATAGTGCCGGGCCCCCAATTGGGGGATAGAGCGTTCCGATGAAATCAGTTAGATTTCGCGTAGCCGCCCTTGAAGCGGGACTTGCCGAGATCCTCGCGTGGGAGCGGGTGGCGAGCATGCCATCGGCGCGCATTCTACTTTGCCCCTACAGTCGTTTTTGGCGGTGTGAACAGCACTCACAATCCACGGCCGCGCGCTGCTTGCGGCGCGCTGTGTAGCTGGAGGAACATCATGAATCGACATAACGCTCTCAGCATATCCGCGATGACGGTCTTGGGACTTGCGCTGCCTTCGGCCGCCCACCGTGACGATCGCTCCAACAAAAAGGCCCTGCTACGCGCAAGGGAGCTTCGAACACCCCCGCGAGCCAAAACGAAAACAATGATGGAAGGCGCAGCAATGTTCTGCGCAACGAACGCACTGCTACTGGCGCTAAGTCTGTCTTGTCTGATGGTAGCGGCGCCCAGCGCGAGCGTGGCGCAGGAAGTGCTGCCGTTCCCGCCCAAGCCATCGGGCAGTACCGCCAACCTAACCATGCAAGAGTCCGTCTACAGTCCAAAGCCGGCGGAGCGCCGTCTGCCGGCGGACGCGCCAAACATCCTGATAGTCCTGATCGACGATGCCGGCCCGGGGTTGCCGAGCACCTTCGGCGGTGAGGTCAACACACCCAACCTCGACCGCATCAGCAAGGCCGGCGTGTCTTATAACCGCTTTCACACGACCGCGATGTGTTCGCCGACGCGCGCGGCGCTGCTGACCGGGCGCAATCATCACCGCGTCGGCAATGGACAAATTACGGAATTCGCCAATGACTGGGATGGCTATTCAGGCGTGATGCCGAAGAGCAGCGCGACCGGTGCGGAGGTTTTGCGCAATTACGGCTACGC
>Ga0306924_10006145_pt1 | contig 11943 bp, 10 predicted proteins | sample sta12Can44000111_FD_203756 | JGI IMG/M metagenome (GOLD analysis project Ga0306924, IMG submission 203756) | Lab enrichment of tropical soil microbial communities from Luquillo Experimental Forest, Puerto Rico - statanox.12C.anox.44.000.111 (v2)... | ecosystem: Environmental > Terrestrial >... | reverse complement strand
CCCGCTGCAGGAACGCCAGGTCGGTGGGCGCGCCCAGCGCCTGCTGCAAGCCTGCCAGGAACAGCGTCGCCCAGGCGTGGACGGGCGGGTTGACGTCGCTGAAGTTCCACTCGTACGCGGGGATCTGGCCGTTGGGGTGGAAGTACTCCGCGCTCAGCATGAGCTCCAGCTGGCCCTTGGCGAAGTCGGGATCGATCGCGCTGAGGACGACCGCGTGGAACGCGAGATCCCAGGCGGCGTACCACGGGTACTCCCACTTGTCGGGCATGGAGATCACGTTTGCGTTGACCATGTGGAACCAGTCCCGGTTCCTGACCGCGTGACCGTCCCCGGCCAGCGGTCCCGCCCCGTGCTCCTCGAGCCACCTGTTGGCGTCCAGGTGGTAGTACTGCTTGCTCCAGAGCATCCCGGCGAGCGCCTGCCGCAGCACGCTCGCCTCGTCCCCGCTGACCGAGGCGGGCGTGACCGACCGGTAGAACTCGTCGGCGTCGCGGATGCGGTCCCGGAACACGTCGTCGAAGCCGCTGCCGAAGGGGTCGCCCTTCGACGCGGGGTACGTGCGCGGCAACGAGTCGGGGGCGGCGTCGGTGAGCCGGAGGCGGATCACGGCCTGCTGGCCCTGGCCGATGGTGAGCTGATGGTGCGGGGAGGCCTTCGTCCCGACCTTGGCGGGATTCACGCCGCCCGAGCGGCCGTTCACGACGAAGTCGTTGATCCCGTCCTTCACGAATGGCGTCGCGTTCGGTGAGCCGAAGGCGCGCTCGTTGTTGGTCTCGTTCTCGGTGAAGAGGAGCGGGGCCGTCCCCTCGCAGTAGAGGTAGCGCACGCCGATGTCCGGGTGCGTCGCCGCGATGGCGGACAGGGCTCCGGTCCGGGCGACCTCGCGCATCGACGGGCGAGCGGCCCCGGGCCAGAAGAGCCAGGTGTTCCGGAACCAGAGGGTGGGGAGGACGTGGAGCGTCGCGGGCTCCGGACCGCGATTGACGGCCGTGATCCGGACCAGCAGGTCCTCGGGGCCCGCCTTCGCGTACTCCACGAAGACGTCGAAGTATCGGTCCTCGTCGAAGATCCCCGTGTCGAGCAGCTCGTACTCGAGCTCCTGCTTGCTGCGGCGCCGGTTGGTCTGGAGGAGGTCGTCGTACGGGAACGCGCGCTGCGGGTACTTGTACAGGTACTTCATGTACGAGTGCGTCGGGGTGTTATCGAGGTAGAAGTAGTATTCCTTCACGTCCTCCCCGTGGTTTCCCTGGGCGTTGGTCAGCCCGAAGGCGCGCTCCTTCAGGATCGGATCCTTGCCGTTCCACAGGGCGAGCGCGAAGCAGAGACGCTGCCGATCGTCCGACACGCCGGCGAGCCCCTCCTCGCCCCAGTGATAGACCCGAGAGCGCGCCTGGTCGTGAGACAGGAACGACCACGCGTCGCCACCCTGGCTGTAGTCCTCGCGCACGGTCCCCCACTGCCGCTCGCTCAGGTACGGTCCCCACCTTCTCCAGGGGACGTTCTCCGCCCGCGCCTCGCCGAGCCTCCTCGCCTCTGGATTGCTGGAAGCCATGAGCTCATCCCCTCAACGTTCTCGAACCGTGAAATACGCAGGGCACCGACCACCGAGGCCCGGCGCGACCCACGAAATCTAGTGAGGGGCGTAGGCGCGGCCACGACGTCCCATCGAGCCCAGGGATGGACGGCGAGCGCGCAGCCGGCCCTACCCACTCGGCCGCGAAGGCGTCCGGAGGAGCGCCCTCTGAATGAACGACGTGCTGAGAGAGCGCGACCAGCGCCTGGCGGTGGTCCGTGCGCAGCGCCACGGGGGCAGGCCTTCGTTCAGGCTGGTGCTGGGCGCTCAGGCTCGGGAGCGGAGTGGCCGCGCACCGGAGACCGAGGCCCCGGCCTTCGAGCGCGAGCGATGATGGTCGCGTCCAGCCGCCCTCAATGCCCTGTGAAGTGAGTGAGGCTCGGTGCCGGAGGGTTGGGATACTTCTTGAGCGACTCGACGTATTCCTTGATGAACTTGAACGCAGGCCCGAGAGTCCACAAGTGGATGCCGCCGAGATTCAGGTCCTCGTGCGGATCCATCTCGATGTTGTAAACCTGCGGCAAATACATCTCCGAGCTGGCGACGAAGAGGTCGCCGAGCATCTCATGGGTCGTCCCGGTCAAATGCATGTCCCTGAAGTACAGCCGCCATTGCTTCCATCGCGCGGCCACGAGGTCCGGGCCGATGAAGGTGAGCAGAGCCTCGCGGGCCCCGGTCACGCTCTTGCCGAGGAGCACCGCCGTCTGATCGACTCCGTCGATGGGTCGATCCGTCGGTAGCTTGACTCCCAGGATCGCTGCAAACGTCGGCAGGAAATCCATGATGGAGAACATGGCGTACGAGGTGCTGTCCGGCGGGACGTGTCCGGGCCAGCGGATGAAGCAGAAGGTCCGAATCGAGCCCTCGGTCGCCTCGCCCAGCTGGCCGCGGAAGGGGCCCCCGTTGCCCATGTCAGGCGACCCGAGGTTGCCGAATGCGCGCCCCGACCAAGCCCACGGCCCATTGTCCGACGCGAAGACGACGATCGTGTCGTCCTCGACCCCGAGCTCCTTGAGCGCGTCGAGCACTTGCCCCACGTGATAGTCGCCTTCCATCATCTTGTCGCCGTACTGCCCGATACGAGATTTCCCGGCGAATTGCTTGGATGGGTAATTTGGCGCGTGGCCCATGGAGAAGGGGAGATAGAGGAAGAAGGGTTTGCCCGCTGCCTTCTGCGCCCTCATGAACGCGATGGACTTGTCGGTCAGCTCGTTGTCGATCTCGGCGCGCACCTCGGGTGTGAAGGGCTTGACCCGCTCCAGCGGGCCCCCCGACTTCTGCGCCATGATCCACGGCCCCTTGTCCAGGAGCACCTTCTCCGGCGCGTTCACCGAGTGCGTCTGCATGACCAGCGAGACGGTCACCGCGTCGTCCCACGAGGTGTCCGGCGGGATGCCGTAGAATTCGTCGAAGCCGTGCGCGCCGGGCAGACTCTGTGGGGCACTACCGAGGTGCCACTTACCAAAGATCGCCGTGGCATAGCCGGCACCCTTGAAGAGCTGCCCCATGGTGTAGGCCTTCCCCGGGAGCGTGGCGGGTGTGCCCGGCACGACGACAAGCGATAGTCCATTGCGAACCGAATATTGACCCGTCATGAGCGCGGCGCGGGACGGGCTGCACGCAGCCTCGACGAGGTACTGCGTAAAGCGCATGCCCTCACGGGCGAGCTGGTCAGTCCGAGGCGTCGGATACCCTCGCAGCTCCCCGCCGCCATACGGGCCCATGTCCCCGTAGCCGACATTGTCCGCCAGGATGAACACCACGTTCGGCTTCTTCGTGGCAGTCGCGGCTGCAGTGAGAACAGGCAGCGCCAGCACTGCCGCGATAACGCTCGCCCGCCGCAGCTGCGCCTTGCTCCATTCCGTCATGGGTGCACTCCGTACGAGACGTGTTTGCATCAGGACTTGCCGTGCTTGCCAAAGCTAAAGATGTGATTGTAGTAAAGGAAATAGCTCTGGCCATTCGTGGTGTTGGCGCCGGCAAAGCCCTGGAGGAAGCGTGCCGTGATCCCGTTGCTGGCGTTCCAGAAGAGATCGACCTCGGCGCCCAGCCCCACCCTCCAGTCCTTGGCCGCCTGGATTCCCGGGAGGACGGGACCGATGCCGGGAGGCAAGGTATCTTCCGTCACCTTCCATTGAATGGAGTAGGGGATGCCGACGTTGAGCCCACCCCCGAGGAACTGGTATCCGAGGCCGCCCATGAGCGTGAAGATGTTCCCAGTCTGGAGCTGCGTGTTGCTCGGGCCGATGGTGCCGCTCTTCGGCGAATAGATGTCATAGAAGGCCTGGGTCGAGAGGTTGAGGTGATGCCCCTTGTCGAACCAGACGGTTGCGCCCAGCGAGAACTCGTAGCCCCACTGCCCCTGACCGCTGTTGCTGTTCCCGCCGGGCGTATAGCTGCCCGTGGGAATCCACAGCGCGAAGCCAGTGATGACGTCCACGTAGGTGGTATGCCACCCGAGTTCGAGCGGCTTCAGGTACATGTCGCCAAAGCCGAAGCTGCTGTTGTCGACGTTCAGTCTCGGGAAGTCGTTGCGCGAAGAGGTGCCCCATATCGACAGCTGCGCTCCGTAGCTTCCACCGAAGACCTTCAGCGGGCTCACGTACCAGACGCTCACCCCTGGCACGAAAATGCCCAGCGAGCCCGTCGACCCTGGCACGGTGTTGCCGTTGGGACCGACGACGGTCGTGGAGTGGTAGCCGTAGAGGAATCCGGTGAGGACGAGACCCTCGGGCGCCTGGGTTCCCGCAGCGAGGCCGTACTGGCCTAAGAGCAGGTCTCCGGCGAGCTGGGCGCGCGCCGACGTCGCCACGACCAGGGCGGCAACTGTCACGATGCGACGTCTCATCCCGTTCCCTTTCGCGTGAGGACGGTTCGTCCCATCGTGCCCCCTCTCGACGCCCAGGCGATCGGGAGGGATGCATCACGACAGCTAGACCGTGTGCCGGAGGTCACCCTATGTCAACTGGGGTACATTCTGGGCACCCCAGCAGCGCTCGCACTCCCGGTCCACCAGCGCTAGCTCGCCGTCCTCCGCGACATGCTCGAGCCCTCAATTTCACCGCCGCCGGAGCGCCTCTCGGACGTCAGCCGGGCATCGTCGTTCACCTTCCGAGCTGCTCGACGGCGGCGCGGACCGGTTCGGCCGATAGCCGGATCAACCCTGTGTAGGGTGAGTACAGCTCGAGGATCAGCAGGACGGCGCCAGAGACCGACAGGGCCGACATGAAGAGGCTCGCCGCGACGGTGCCGTTCGCCGGCGCGAAGAGGCCGAAGCTCACGAACACCAGCGTCAGCCAGCCGACGACGACCGCCAGCAGCACCCGCGGGAACGGCGTACGACGCTGCTCGTACGCAAGCCAGCGGGTCTGATCGATCTGAATCAAGAGCTCGATCGCCTCTTGCCGGGAGATACGCTGTGCGTCGTCCTTCGGCGTGAGCTGCATGATCCTGTTGAACAGCCCCTCTGCAGGGAGCGCCGGCGGCGACGTTTCTAGCGAGGCGATCGTCTCGGCGGCGCGCGTCGCCAGGGCGCGAAGGACATCGCGCGCTTCCTTCGCCTCCGGACCGTAGTAGGCGAGGGCACGGTCCAGCAGGACGACCCTGGCCGACATCTGCGCGAGATCCTCGCGCTGAGCGTCGAAGGAGCTGTTCGCGGACCCGACGAGGAGCCCGAGGACGAGCGCCGACATGGTCACGATCAGTCCCGTCCCGAGCAGGACCGTCGCCTTGGAGGCGTCGTCGACATGATGCCCGGGGAGCGCGGCGCGGAGAAGCCTCCCGACGATCGCGCCGCCGCAGAGGAGCGCGAGGATGACGAGGCTCGCGTTGAGGTTGCTCATGATCGACTCCCGGATCTCCCGTCAGGACGTCCCGGCTCGCCCGCCGCCTCGACCCTGAATCCGCGTCGCCGCGGCGCGGTAGGCGATCGCCGCGGCGAGCACGCTGGCGACCAGGACCGCGACGAGCACGAGGGCGCGACGGAACGCGTGATCCACCACGCCGCGGCTCTCCTCCGAAGCCCGCTGCATCAGGACCTCGAGGCTCGAGCCCTCGCGGTCCACCGCGGCGAGGAGCGCCTGGAGCTCTTGCGTGCTCTCCCCGAGCTGGCGCAGCGCCCGGGTGTAGTCGTCGACGTCGAACGGCCTCGACGGCGGCGTGCCGGGGGGCGGCGGCTGCTGGAGCCTGGTGATCAGGACGTCGAGGGAGCGGATGGTGGCGTCGACCGAGGCGGCCGTCGAGCGGCCCACCTCCAGCGTCGTCCTGGCCTCGGCGAGCAGCGACTGCGCCCGACCCTCCTGCGCCCGGAGCGCGTCGAGGACCTGCCGCACGGCGGCCTCGCGCTCGCGATCCACGAGGCCCGGGAGGCCAGCCGCCGTCCTGGCGAACGCCTGCATCGAGCTGGAGACGCGCTCTGCGATCTGGAACGCCTCCTGTGAACGAGGTTGCTGCTCGAGCTGCATCACGAGCTGCCGAGCCTGGAGGTCGATGAGCGTCGGCGCGCGCTTCGCGAAGAAGACGGCGCGCTCACCGAGGAGCCGGGCCTGCTCGACCTGGCGGACGGCCGGGTCCAGCCCGGCCAGCGGGTCGAGCCCCAGGTCACCTAGGATGGCGCCCGGCGCGCCCAGGAGGAAGCGCTTGTCGCTGGGTCCGCTGCCGAGGTGCTCGATCCGGACGAGGGCGATCTCGTCGCTCGCCTCCGGGTGGCTCGCGCGCCAGCTCGCGATGGCGTCGCGGAGCGTCTGCTGCTCCTGCGGGCCGAGCACCACGGACGCTTGCGTCCAGGCCCGCTCCTCCACGTTTCGTAGCGCCGCGAGCACCGGTTGCGCCCTCGCTCCGAACACTCCCACCCAGTGGTCCTCGAAGACGGAGCGGGTCAGGGTCGCCAGGACGACCATGTCGAGCAAGTCCGCCCATGGGTTGGGACCGCTCGCGATGTCCCACGCGGCAGCCGCCTGGTTCACCTCGAGGCTCATCACCATGAGCCGCTCCTGGGCGGTGACCGGCTCGAGCTTCGCCGCCGCCGAGAAGATCGTCCCGACGTAGTCGTCGGCGAAGCGCATGAGCTGGAGCTGAACGCGCGCGAGCCTGGCCGCCGCCTCCTCCTGCTGGGACTTCCCGGTGACCTTCCCCATCGCGCCCGAGATCGTTCCGCACGCCAGCGCGCTGCATGCCAGCAGGAGGAGGGAACATCGGCGAGCGGAGGGAGCCAGCATTCGGCTCGGGCGCCGTCAGGGCGTCGGCCTCCCGGCGCCCTGCTTCTGCATCAGCTCCTTCGCCTTCGGCAGGACATCGTAGAGGGCCGGGTTGTTGGACATGAAGCCGATCTTGAACTGCGGCGGATACTTGATCAGCTCCTTCACGTAGAAGGCAGCGGCGCCGATCACCGGGACCGTCATGGGGATGTGGCGGACCCCGATGCTCACGTCCTCCTGCGGGTTCGTGTAGAGGTTGAACACGATCGCCCCGCCCGAATCGACGAAGATCGCGCCGCTGAAGCCGCCGATGTCGCCCTTCTTGACGACGGCGTTCTCGATCTCGCCGGTCCACGTGTACTTGAACTCGTCGACGCGCATCGACGCGAAGTACTGGTTCAACGTGTAGGGCCGGCTGCGGCGGACCGAGTGCCCGTCCCTGGCCAGGAGCCACGACGACTGGTCCACGCCGTCGATGTAGGTGGTCTTCGGGTACAGCTCCGCGAGCTTGGCCCCGGGAACGCCCGCCAGCGAGAGCGCCGTCGGCAGGATGTCGGCGAAGTCGAACAGGCCGTCGTCGCGCCGTGGCTCGATCACGCCCTTCCAGTAGGCGAAGGTCGGCACGCGCACCCCACCCTCCCAGCTCGAGCCCTTGCAGCCCCGGAAAGGCGTGCGGGCGTGCGGCGGGATCTCGCACTCGGGCCCGTTGTCCGACGTGAGGAGGATGAGCGTGTTCTCGAGCTCGCCGGTCTGCTCCAGCTTGGAGTAGAGCTGCCCGAGCACATGGTCCATCTCGACCATGCAGTCGCTGTAGACGGTCCGGGCCATCGACCGGCCCGCCCACTCGTCCGACGGGTAGTTGTCGAAGTGGCAGCCGCGCGTCGCGTGGTACAGGAAGAACGGCTGCTTGCTGCCCTTCATCTTGTCGAGGAAGTCCAGGCTGACCTGGAGCCAGTGCTTGTCGAGATCCTTGATGTAGGCGAGGTCGATGAGCTTCCCGTCCTGGCAGTTCTTCTTGTCGGCGGGCGTGCAGTGAACCTCGTAGTGGTCGAACTTGTCCTCCTCCATCATCTTGAAGCGCGCGGGCGAGAGCGCCACCTCGGGGTTGAAGTACTCGTCGCGCCACTCGGTGTACATGTCCGAGACGCCCAGGAACCCCACGTAGTCGTCGTAGCCGACGTTCTGCGGCAGCGAGCCCTGGTTCTCGCCCATGTGCCACTTGCCGACACCCTGGGTGACGTAGCCCTGCTTCTTCAGCAGCATCGTGATCGTGGTCTCGCCGTCGAGCCCGCCGGCCTCGCCGTACATCGGCGGGCGCAGGATGCCGTGGTGCAGCGGGTTCTGTCCGGTGTGGATGGTCGCCCGGCTCGGCGAGCAGGACGGCGTCGAGTAGGCCGAGGTCATGATCAGCCCCGCGTTGGCGAGCCTGTCCATGACGGGCGTGGCGTTCCCCACGGCGACGCCGCCGCCGTTGAAGCCGGGATCCATCCAGCCGACGTCGTCCATCAGGAAGACGAGGATGTTCGGCTTCTTGCCGGTCTTCTTCTCGAGCGCGGCGAGCCTCTCCCGTGCCTCCTGCTCCTGCTCGGGGAGCCGGACCACGGGGTACATGTTGTCGGCCGGCTTGACGTCCTGCACCGTGATGTACTGGCCCGGGTGATCGTACCCCTTGGCCGAGGTGGGGCCCGTCGCGGACCCGCGGATGTTCTGGCCTCGAGCGGCCAGCGGCAGGCCGAACATCAGCAGCGCCGCGACCGCCACCCACAGTGATCCGAGACCGCCCGAAACGTTCGAACCTCTCATCTCTTTCCCCCTCGTGAACGAGCTTGGCGCGGTCATCACCCCCGAGTCGGCATCGTTCGCGGGATCGTCCGCGCGTCCGGAGGTGGCGCTCCATTCTCGCCAGCCTCCTCTCGAGCGCGATCGGGCTTAACCCACCGCGACCGGTGGCGCCGGAGGGCCACACCGTCTGAAAGGGGCCGTCGCGGTCTGGGCCCCGGGGAAGGGTCACCTGAAGCGGTGACGGAGAGTAACGCGCTCCCGAATCCGTCGTGACACGCAGCGAGCGCCGATTCCCTTCGTCACCCAGCCCGCGCTCGCTCCTCGCTCGACCGTCCCACGCCTCGACGGTGTTTCACCGACAGCGACGTCGCCGCGGCGGGCGCGGCACCGAGCGCGGGCCGTGGAGGAAGGCGAGCGAGCGCTGCGGGTCGCCTCCGCATGGGCAGACCTTGATCCCCTTTCAATCGACGCCTGCGCGGCTAGACATTGCCGGTCGTCGCGCGATGGCTCGAGGTCCGATCGGCCTCCGAGCGCGCGCCACGACGAACACTGGAGGTGCACATGCGTATCGCGATCGTGCTCTCGTCCGCCGCGCTCCTCACCACCGCCTGCGCCCACGGCAGCAAGTCCGAGCCCGAGGCCGTCGAGGTGAAATCGACCGGCGTGCCGGGACAGGCCGTGGCGACGACGACCGACACGTACACCGCCACGGTCAAGGCCGTCGACGTCCCGCATCGCATCGTCACGCTGCAGGGACAGGACGGCAAGGTGGACACGGTGAAGGTCGACCCGGCCGTGGAGCGGCTCCCCGAGATCGTCCCCGGCGACGTCGTCCAGGTGCGGGTCAGCGAGGGACTGCTGCTCGAGTATCAGGCCGCGGGCACGGAGGCCGTGGCGCCGCAGGGCGTCGTCGCGGGAGGCACCGCGGGATCGGAGGCTCCCCCTGGCGCCGCCGTCGTCGGCGCGCTCCAGGGCACGGTGACGGTCATCGACATCGACGAGCGCCACCGGATCGTCACGTTCCAGGATGCGAACGGCAACCCGTACAAGGTCAAGGCGGGCCCGGACCTGCCCCTCGAGAAGCTGAAGGTCGGCGACCGGCTGCTCGCGACGTACGCGCAGAGCGTCGCCATCAATATCCAGAAGCCCGGTGCTCAGTAGACGGAACGACAGTCGCGGGGGGCGAGGGAGGCCAACATGGCGAACGGCAGTGTGATGAAGGGGATTGGCGCGGCGGCCCTGGTCCTGGCCTGCGCCGCCCAGCAGCAGCGGGAGCTTCAGCATAGTCAGGAGGCGGCGACCGTGACCGCCGTCCGGCGAGGGCAGTTCGAGCTCGGCTGCCCGACCGCGACCGGCCAGGTCCTGTCGAGTACGATGCTCGAGCCCGTCGGGTGGGGCGGCATCGAGCGCGCCGAGTACACCATCGGTGTATCCGGGTGCGGGAAGCAGACCACCTACGTCGTCGTCTGCCCGGAGAACGCGTCGGGGTGCGTCGCCACCGGCGCGCGCAACAACGCTCCGACGCCCCAGTAGCCTCCGCGAGCGCCGAATGCGCGACGCGCCATCGCTCGCGCATGCGGCAGGCGACGCGCCGCGCGGGCGGTTCCCCGCCTCCGGCGCCTCGATCTCGCACATGGTCCTCGCGCCGGGGAACCCGGGGTTCCCGAATCGGGCCACCACGCTCAGGGTGGGGTGCAGGAGGCGAGATGAGCGTCGAGGCGCCGCAGCACCGGGATGTCCACTTCTGGCACGAGGGCATGACCGAGCCGCCGTGCGGAACGCTGGAGGACCGCTTCGAGTGGTCCGACTCCATCGAGGACGTGACGTGCGAGGAGTGCCGCGAGGCCCTCGCCGGCGACAGCGGAGATCTCCGCCGCCCCGCGCAGGGTGACGCGGAGCACGCGGTGCCGTGATCCGCTCGCCTCCGGCCACGCGCCGGCCCGGGATCGGCGAGCTGCCGCTATCACTTCACGTGAAGCTCCTCGGGGCTTCACGACCGCTGACGCCCGACGCCGCCGCTGCGGCGTCGCGATGAGACTCGGTCACAGCCTTTCCGCCATGCGGTCCAAGGGGACGCGAGCGTTTCGGTCGCATCGACCAAACGGGTTCTCGCGGCGCGTGCCGTCGGTTTGTGCGGAATTTAGGATGGGAACCGTCGACCTGCGCGGGCGTTGGGGAGAGAAGTCGGAGCGGTCGCGGCTGGCAAGCGCACGACCGTGAGACCGTCTCTCAGGATAGGGGAGGACAGGACATGTCGACGAGCTCGCATCGCATCCGTTCAAGCCGTACATTCACGCACGGTCTCGGCATCGCGGCCGCGCTCTTCGCAGCGGTCGGCCTCGAACCCGCCGTCGCCGCGGCCGAAGACGCCGCGAGCACGCAGCTCACGGCGGTGGGTCAGCTGGCCTCCGTGGACAATGCGGGAATCGTGGTCCGCCGGACCGCTGAGCCGGATCTGCGGCTCTCCGTCGACAAGGGCACCAGCGTAGCGATGGACGGCGAGAAGGCGTCGATCACCGACCTCCAGCAGGGCGCGCCGGTCCGCGCGTCGTACGAGGAGGCGAACGGCGTCGCGCGGGCGACCAAGATCGAGGCGAAGCGCGGACCGGAGCGGAGCAACGTGACGACGATGAGCCTGGACGATCCGGAGTGGGACGTGGCGCATTCCGGCGGGTAGGTCCGGCGCTGCGGCGGGACCGGGGCGCTCGCGCAGGGCGCCCCACCTCCATAAGGTCATCGCGTGATCCTCCGTCCGGGAGGTTAGGCTCATGGCGGATGGTTCGGTGGGTCCGCCTCGCCGCTGCGCTCGGTGCGCTCCTCCTCGGCGCGTGCGCCGCGCGTCAGGGGAGTGAGCGGGCGCGGGCGGATCTGGCCGCCGGGGCCATGGTGTCGCTGCCCAGCGGGCGGTTCTTCCTTGGAGCGGGCACCGGCCCCAACCGCGACATCCCGACCAACGACGCCGTGGGGCCGCTGCTGCTGGACCGGACCGAGGTGACGGTCGCGGCCTACGGCGAGTGCGTCAAGGCGGGCAAGTGCACCCCCGCGGCCACCACGGTCGACTGGCAGTGGATCAAGGGTTCGGAGCGGGCCGCGTGGTCGGTCTTCTGCAACGGGAATCGTGCCGATCGCGCGGACCACCCCGCCAACTGCGTGACCTGGTGGCAGGCGACCGCGTACTGCGCCTGGGCCGGCAAGCGGCTCCCGACGGAGGCGGAGTGGGAGTGGGCGGCGCGAAACGGCGACGAGGCGACGAAGTTCCCGTGGGGAAACGATGCGCCCGCGGCGCAGCTCTGCTGGAACGGCGCCGGGAACGACATGGGCGTCCGGCGCCGGAACAGCACGTGCCCGGTGGGCAGCCATCCCGGCGGCGCCAGCCGCCTCGGCGTCCAGGAT
>Ga0306924_10006143_pt1 | contig 11945 bp, 15 predicted proteins | sample sta12Can44000111_FD_203756 | JGI IMG/M metagenome (GOLD analysis project Ga0306924, IMG submission 203756) | Lab enrichment of tropical soil microbial communities from Luquillo Experimental Forest, Puerto Rico - statanox.12C.anox.44.000.111 (v2)... | ecosystem: Environmental > Terrestrial >... | reverse complement strand
CTTCATTTTGAGCAGTTCCTTCAGGGCATCCTCGTAGCGATCATCGAACTTGTCCGGGTCGAAGTGGCCTTCCTTGATCTTCACGATGTGCGAGGCCAGATCCAGCATATCCTTCGGGATCTTCTCATCGGGATATCGTCAAAGTAATCCTCTTCCTTTCGAACCTCGTAGGGATATCGCAACGTGGCCCCGAGCAGACCCTTACCCCGCGCTTCCAGCGCAATGATGTGCTCGCGCGACGTGAATACAATCTTCCCGATAGCGACCATTCCCTCTTTGCGGATGGCTTCCCGGATCACGGCGAATGCCTGCTAACCGACCCTCGCCGATGTAATACGAGGTCGGCAAGCGCGCGTTTTCGTTCCGTTCATGCAATATTTATGAATGATGCAAAAGGTTCGATTAAATGCCCTTTGCTGTCCTGGATTATTAAGTTGCCAATATACGGTGTTTGAGGAGATTTTTTAACACGCATTTAGATGGTCTCGACGACACTGCAGCCAAGACGCCGCAAGAGTGGAGGCGATTACATGCTGAACTTCGAAGCACATGGAAGTCCGAGCATCATGAAATTTGCCGCCACGGCCGCAGCGATGTCCGTGCTTCCCGGTTGCGCGCTCACAATGCCATTTCCCCCTTTAGCTACGTCCTTTCAGGACAGCCATGACTGGCATCGTGATTGTAGGGTGGGGTTCAAATGCTATGAAACCTCGAACCCTCGGGTTGCTTATCGTCCGTCAAAGCCCGCGAATGATCCCAAGATTGACGACGATCCACCCGACTTTATTGTGAATGGTCGAGAGCAGTGATTGCCAGGACTGCGCTGGCGGCCGAGTGGTTTGCAACGCAGGTGTCGCGCCGCCCGCCTCGAGCAGTGGCGAGGCCGCCTTAGGCGTCTGCCGTTAACGGCCTGTCAACCGCCGCGGCGCAACCATGCGGCCGTGAACCAGCAAGCAACCGCGATAGGTCACTCGCAATGGTGCCGGGACCACGGCGACGCATGGCGCGCGGAGCTACGGCTCGCGGCGCTGGCGAGCAGTGACCAGAACGCCCAGAAGAAACTCAACAGCACACCGATTGCGCAGCGCCGGCCGTGGTGGTGGCGGCGCTGGCCGGCTGAGCGGAAGCGTATCCCCATTTAGGATTTCGATGCGTCGCACGCGCTGATGCCAGTCTCGAGCCGAGTGCATTGACCGGCCCGCTCGTGGTCCCAGAACCGCATGCAATGTCTTTGCATCCGCGTACCCTGCCGGCGGGGTTCATCGCGCCGTGCCTCCCCAGCTCCGCCCCGCAAACGCCTTCCGGCGCGGAATGGCTGCACGAGATCAAGCACGACGGTTTCCGGGTCATCGCCCGCAAGGAAGCCAACCGCGTCAAGCTTTACAGCCGGCCCGGAAACGACCTGACCGACCGCTTCCCGCTCATTGTCGATGCGCTGGCGAAGCTGCGCTCGCAGTCCTGCATTATCGACGGCGAGGCAGTCGCGTGCGGGGATGACGGGATATCGTCATTCGACCGTATCCGCTATGGGCGGCACGATGCAAGCGTCTTTCTCTATGCCTTCGACCTGATCGAGTTGAACGGCGACGACCTGCGGCGCGAACCGCTCGCAGTGCGCAAGGCTACGCTCGCTAGCCTGCTCGCCCGTGTTGCGCCGGGGCTCCGGTTCAACGAGCACCTGGACGAGAAGGATGGCCTCCTGGTGTTCGCGCAGGCCTGCAAGCTCGGGCTTGAGGGGATCGTATCGAAAAGCGGCGCGACTCCTATCGCTCGGGACGCTCACCCAACTGGATCAAGAGCAAGAACCCCGCGGCGCCCGCCTTAAGGCGAGAGGCCGAAGGAGACTTGAGTCGATGACAACGCCAAGGAGCCCCAACCAGGGCGGCCAGGGCTCTTAATGGCTCTGCCCGTGGGATGGGGGTTCTGGGCGGGCGAGCGACGGTATTGCTGTCCGTTTTGCGAGCGAGATCAAATACCGTCGCGGCGTTATCCCCATTGTTCACACCCCGTGTCTGCGCGAGCCAATATGGCGCGGGCTGAAGTGCAAGGACAGCGTTGATTATAGTAGTTTGGACAGCCCTGTTTGCGTTCGTACTGTGATCGATACAGCCGTTACGACATTGGACGCTAGCACGGAAGGCGGACCGGATTCAGGTGGACAGCGGCATTGAGCGAGAAGCGCCTAGTCACGCTGAGACTGAGGGCAGGTACGCTGACAGCAGAGGTGTCTCCCGAAGAGACAGAAGACGTGCTCGCGGCGCTGACTCGGTGGTACGGCAAATATTGGATCGCTTACGTCAAGGACGACACCGGCCGACTGCGGAGCTGGGCTTACGGTGACAGCAGAAAAGAAGCCAGGGAGGGGCTGATACTGGACGGTCTCGTCGAGCACTCCGAGGTGAAGGGGCAGACCGAGGTAATGTACGAGCTAGTTGTGCAGCCGCCACGACGGCCAGTGATGCAATGAAGGCTTCAGACCCTTCTTGTTGCCCGGTTAACCAGCACGATATGGCCAAGAAAATCGGCCAACGAGGCCGTGAAAGAAGGTCTTCAAGTTGAACTTGCATTGTCAACGATATGGATGTCGATATAAGATTGGTCACTGATGTGGCGCATTTCACAGAAGATCTCGGGGGCCGATCGGCTTGCTCGCCTTGAATTAACAGTGCTTATCGAAGCCAGGGTCGATTGAAGTTGTTGACGATCTCATCCGATACATTGATCATGGATGAAACTGTGATCGGTCTCCGAACCAGATAATAGACAAACGAGTTGCCTATGTTAGGTGATGTCATCCTTGATGAGCTAGCATTTGCGAATGATTTCCTATCAGCTAGCGCGAAACTTAAGGGATGCCGGATTTCCACAAAGCGAACTCGCGCGTGCTCAACAACAGGCGGGCTATGATTATGTGAGCTTGCCAACACTCTCTACCCTAATTGAAGCATGCGGAGAAAATTTTGGCGCTTTGGGCAGAGAGCGTGATTGTTGGGTGGCGTGCGAATACATCTCTGAGCGCGGGGAATGGACCAATGCTCACGAGGGCGAAACCCCCGAAGACGCAGTGGCGCGTCTGTGGCTCTCATGGCGTGCTCAGGCGGTTTCGCAAGGAGGAGACCAAGACGCCCGCAAATGATGCACGCGACTGGCGTTCGAAATCGCACGCTTGCCTCACGACCGGCCACCAGCGGCTCGAACATTGCAGGACACCGTTGAATTCCTCGTTGCCCTGGGCCTTCAAGATAGCGGTATTTACTAATTCGGATTTTGCCGTTTGATGATATAACCGAAGCGGGGGGACCGCGGAATGCGTGCTTCTAATCATCCGTGTCGACTATGGCGTGCGCTTTCGGGCTTTACCACGCAAGGTCCGTTTCGATCTTTGACCATTTACGGGCCTACGCTCAGCAAGTTTATTGTAAGGGTGGCCGAGCCTTGTGATACCGCAACGCCATGTGCCGCGAAGCATCCGCCGCCGAGGCCGATGCCGAGACTGCCGGGATTGGCGAGCGCCTGGGCAAAGCCGGCTGAGTCCGTGCTTTGGCCGTTGACATTGATCCAGTTGGGAAGCGTGAGCGGGATGTTACGCTCGATGGTGCCGAGCGCCAGGTCCGTGCGCTGCGCCGAGAACCAGCGATAGGATTGGTACGCGGGGAGCGTCCCGTGATCGTCGATTTGGTGGATCAGGAGGACAAGCGTCGCCGGCGAGCGGCAGGCCGCTGCCTTGTTGTGCGGGGTATCGTTGACGAACATCGGATTGGAACCCGTGATGGTGTAGTTCAGCGTGACTGAGGGACTATTGGTCAGCTGTGTCTTCCAGGCCATCTCCACGTAACTGATCCAGCATTGCTGCGCGCTCGCGCAATTGGGGAAATCGAACGAGGGCGAGGCGAGCGGTACCATTCCGGGATAAGCGACTAGGCTGCTTTGCGTAATCGCCCAGCCGGCGGCCGGAATTGCCATGGGCGCGATCAGAGGTGTGGCAGCGGTTTTCCCATCGTCGCAACCGGTGAGCAGCAGGAGAACCAGACGCAGTGTCACTGCGGGGATGCCGCCGAAGTGGTTTGCGCGAACAGATTTGGAGCTTGTGTGCGGCACAACAGCGCGGTTGATATTATCAATCGTGAGCTACGACCGAGTTCTGCAGCTTCCTGGATTCGATGGTGCCTTCGCGGTTGGCCTCATCTTGGCCTCATCTGACATCGCCTCGAGCCGGAAAAGGCGTATTTGCAGGTGCGCTCGTTCCTGGCGCACTAGAGGAGTCAGTCGCGGCCTCAGGAGAATTCTCAGAGGAAGCCGCAACCGGCGTTTGCTTTTTTGCCCGCTTCTTGGCCACCCCTGCGACTGGCTCAAGATCGGCATGGACGGGATTGGGGACAAAGCTTGCGCCAGAAAGTACCGAAGACTCGGAACGCACCGCGATGGTTTGCGGCTGGTAGCCCTTAAGCGCAAACGCCGCCGAGAGTTCGGCCACTTGCAGCTTGAGTTCACATGGGGTGCGACAGCTCTGTCCTGAGACCTTCACCTCGGCGCCCGGCGGTTCGGATTCGAACCGTAGTGCCGCCGTCGTTGGCGATGATTTGAGAAAATCAAGGCCCGGAATCGAGGACGAGCACGCCGCTACCATCAAGCTGCATGCCAAGACGCCAATGACTCTGCTCATGTCGAAATCCCACCGAACGATGTATACCGACAGTTTACCCGCTCTGCAGCTTACGCGATGGCGCAACCTAAGGTTCCCCACCCCGGGGGCTTCGGCGCGCGGTCCGAAACTTGACCTCAAGTGTGGCAGCTCAATGGTGGCGGGAGTGAGCGCAAGTGCGCTGCCTGCTGTGCCCCGGGGTCATCCCGGGCGGCCTTTCCGTGTCGGAGGGCGAGGGGGCACGCGGCAATCGTCGTGCGCAAGCGGTTGGGCAGTATCAAAAGCTCAGTACGACCAGCATAACAAGACCGATCCCGACTATCAGTGCCGCAAACGCTATGGGATCATGATCTAGCCAGTGCCCGCCCAATACGCGCATGACGCCACATCATTCACAAAAAACAGAGGCCGCCCTTGCGGCGGCCCCCCTGGCAGCAACTCCGTGGTTCAGCGTAATCGGAGCCGCCGTTAATTGTATGATGGCAGCTCGTTGTTTCCGCAGTATTTCAATCCCGTTTCGTAGGCGCGGTTTTGTGCTTCATGCTGGCGATGCTTGCGCCATCCTGCACACGAGCGGCGGCCTTTTCGGCCAATCCAAACGCGGGGCTTAGGCCGGGCCATCTCGGTCCAGGCTCTTCCGTCCAGGGCCCGGCTCCGGAAGCTGATTGCCTGATCGTGGGCGCCTGTATCATAATGCCGATGGTAAAGGAATCTTCAGGCCGTCGCTGTGAGGCGTGGTGAGGGGACGGGTTCAACTTCAATATTCGAATGACATTCAAGCGCATCCTAAAAGTTTGCTGCGTGGCCGCATTGGTCCTGGTCGTACTTATTGGTCTCGGGCCCTCGAAATGGCAACCGCGTTCGGGACTTGGCTGGGAGATTGACCACTTTGTCGGCTATTTTGTTATCACTTTGATGTTCTGCCTCGCTTGGCCGCGGCCGTTCGTAATCGGGGGCGCCCTCGTTGTATTCGCGTGCGTGCTGGAGGCCTTTGCAAGCTATTCCAGCCGATCGCTCGTCCAATTTCTTTGCGACCTTGTACAGCTCGAGCGGAGTGCTGGCCGCCGCTGTGTTTGCTGAGCTCTTCATCCAAGGACGGAGGTGGTTTCAATCGAAGAAGACATGATTTTTTAGTGGTTGCTTTATGGTGCAATGTTCCTCCTTTTTGGCGGGGGTGTTGCTTTCGGGTAACAGTTATCCGCGCTGAAGTGTAGTACTCCTAGCGATCGCTAGGGATTCGCACGGACGCGACGCTAATGTCGAATAAGTCCATGAAGGTTTGCGGCGTGACCGTATTGGTCTTGCTGCTCCTGTTCTGCGCGCTTGGCCCCTCGAAATGGCAAGTGCGCACGGGATTCGGTTGGCGGATCGACCATGTCGTTGGCTACTTCGCGTTTACGGTGATGTTCTGCCTCGCGTGGCCACGGCCGCTTGTGGTCGGGGGAGTCCTCATGGCGTCGGCGATGCTGCTGGAAGCCTTGCAGGCTCTTACGCCGGATCGTTGTTGCGATTTTGAGGCCGCGTTGTACGGCGTAAGCGGAGCCCTGTTGGCGGCCGTGGTTGGTGATCTCTTTGTCCGGCTGAATGGACCGGCGCTCATACCGCGGCGTTTTAGGGCGCTGGTCGGCGGAGTGGCGCGCGCGTCACCAGTATTTCATCAGGTCGGCGCTGACCCCAGATCATGACGCGCAAGGTCATTATCACGATACAAAAGTCGACCCACCACGAGGCGTTTCGCACGTACCACTCATCCAATGCGTCTTTTTCGCGTGGGGTGAGCAATGTTCCTCCGTTCACCTGCGCCCAACCGGTGACGCCGGGGCGGATCGTCAGGCGCATGCTGGGATTTGCCGGCTGGTCACGCGGCAGAAGTGGGCGCGGTCCGATCAACGACATGTCTCCCACGAGCACGTTGACCAGTTGCGGGAGCTCGTCGAGGCGGGTGCGTCGCAGGAGCCTGCCCACCCACGATTCCCGTTCGTTTTCCGCAATCGGCTGGCCCAGCTGATTGAAGGGTGGCCGCAGCGTGCGAAACTTGTAGATCACAAAGGACCGTCCCCTTGCCCCCAGACGCTGCTGCCAGAACACGATTGGCCAACCGACATCGACGAGCGCAAGCCCGCCGGCGAGGAGCAGGAGTGGCGCGCAGAGAACAAGGATAATTGCGGCGGTGACGAAATCGACGGCATATTTCCATTTGAAGTAAGGGGACATTACCGAGGATGCCACGACACCAGCGGCCGGCTCCTCGATACTCGTTGCAAGCCGATCGTCGAGTGCGGTCAGACCAACAAGCTTGGGGACGAAGTCGAGCGGAATTTCACGCTGGGCGCAGACGCGCTCGACCTCCCGCAGGGTCTCCTCCGGCAGCAGATCCTCGTCGCCGCCAATCACGACCCGGTGGGTGTGCACGCCATGCTCGGCGAATTCGTCAATGATCGGTTGTAAGTGATCGGGCGGTCCGACAATGCGGATGCCGGAGACCGTGCGGGCGGCCATTCCCGAGCTGCCATCGAGCAGGGCGATGACACGCCGCTTGCCGGGGCAGTAGGCTGCCAGGAATTTCACGAACAGGAACGAGAGCTTGGTCGAGCCAATCATGATGATGTGCTCGATCCCCTCGTGTCCATGCGGTATCTCTGCGCCGTGCTCGGTCTCCTGCAAACGAACAAATGCCCGCAACGTCATGAGACCAGCGCACAGGATGAACGCATGGATGATGGGTATGGAGCGCGGAATGTGGTCGAGACGCGTGAAGCTAAACAGCAGAACGCAGGTCATCAGCTCGGCGCAGGCAACGGCCCGCACTACGTTCCAGGCGTCCCTGACGCTGAAAAACTCGGAAACGCCGTCGTGCAAGCGGAAGGCTGAATAGGCGATCAGCGTGAATGCAAGCGAGATGAGGCAGTACACGGAGCCGTCGACGGAGATGATTTCAGCGTCGCGCACCGCAAGCGCGATGATTGGTGCGCCGAGCGCCCAAACCGCGTCGAACAGAGAAAATCGGATTCTTAGATGCCCCCGCGATGCCGGAGCCCCGGTCCGCATCGTACTCCCCGCCTGCGCTTACTGAGCCGCTCTTAGCATCCCCTGCGGGAGAATTTGGTCCGGAACATGGCACCAGTTGGCGGTGCAATAATAATTCGGCGGACGTGGATCGGAATGACAGCGCTATTGAGAAGCGACCATTGCGAAAAGTCGAGACGGATCAAAATTGTATGTTCAATTTCTACTCTGCAACCTTAGGTGTGCCGAGCGGCGTGATCGAGAATTTCCTTCTCGGCAGTCAATTCGCGCCGTGCATCCTTCTCCCGGGGACGCTTTGTTGAGGAAGCTCGCGTCGCAACCGGATATGTAGCTCGTGGCTCCAGACGCCGACCCTCCGAGCACGTCGTGAGATCGTCCAAAAACCCAATGCCTTTCGGCAATTAAAACGTCCACTGTGTGGTCTTGGTCACATCGCGGCAGAGGGCAATCCGGTAAGATGTGGCGTTATGGACGAGCGGCACGCTGCCCGCATTTTTGGCTTGAGCCTCGGCGCGATATTTGCCGCCGTGCTCGTTCTCAATGCTTTTGCGGGGTTCGGACCCTAAGCCTCTCCGCCGTTTGTTGACGTACGAGGCCAGTGCTCAGAGAGACGGTTTGCTGGGGGCCGGCATCTTCCCTTCTCGGCCGGGCCCCGAGCAGCCCTTGCAGTCGGACCAATATACGCTGGGGCTGGATGTTAAGGCCGCTGGCCAAGCCCCTGGGGGGAGGGGTCGCGAAGCTATTTTTCTCGATGATTCAGGTCGATGGCGTTCCGAATTAGAGCTGCGTGTGACCGTACAGCTACAGGAAATCGTCGACGTCTCGCGTATTCTGAATGCGGCGGTTCTATGCCAGGGGCTAAGTCGGGGGGCGAAATCCATGGAAAAAATCATCCTGCTCTGGCTAATTGTCGGGGTCATCGGCGCCCTAGCAGAGCTATCGCCTGTGCCGCCATCCCAGCAATAGAGCTTGCACGGGCCGGCTAGGCTCCAAATGGGGGATTTCCGTCGGCGTGGAGGCTTGGCGGCGCTAATCCTTGAGCATCGAACTGATCGAAGCGCTGGAATATATCCCAGTTATCCCCCTGTCGTGGCACGTATCTCGCTTTGTGATGGTGTTCACAAGCAGAGCAAAGCAGATTAAGCCTGCGACGAGCTGGAATTCCTTGAATTGGTAAGCTGCGAGCATAAGCAGGACCCTCCCCGACGGATTTGTCGCAAGGGCAAGCCTGAAGGTTCATTCCTGGCTCCCGCCGGTCGTGGGAGCGACGAGCCAGAAGACCCACGTGCCCGACCTTCAATGGGGGCGAGGGAGGGCTGGGCTGTGATCGATGCGTGAGTTTCCAAACCCGAAGGCGCTTCAGGACTACGTCAAGCTCCATAAGCTCACCTACTTGTGGGAGGGCACGCGGCCGTTTGCTAGGCGGTTCGCCCAACTATCGCCGGAGCAATGCGAGGTGGTCAGCGTGGCGACCAGGTGCGGGTCGGCGCGTGCGCTGCTGTTCCCCAGGGCGATCCTGCTCGCCGAATGGGAATCTGACGCACGCAAGCTCACGGCCAAGCGCGAGCGGCTGCCAAGGGGGAGGCCCAAAAAGCCGAGCGCGGCGACATAACCACTTAAAGGAGGGTGGTGGATGCGCCGAGGAGCCGAACACTGGGGGCCGCTCAAGACGCGGGGGCGCTGGCCTCCACCTTGCTCGTTGCAAGAGCACGAGTAACGAGCGTTTCAAGCGGCAAGACCGTGGCTTGCCGACGGCGCATGGCAAAGGCGGTGGCGATGGCCGCCTCGGAGCGGCGCTCCCCTCGGAACACGCACACCAAAGTCATGTAAAGGATGCGCAGATCCAGCTGCAACGACGCGTTGCGGATGTACCACTCATCGAGCGCGGCTTTCTCCTCGATGCACAGGGAACTGCCGCCGTTGACCTGCGCCCAGCCGGTGATGCCGGGGCGGACCGACAGCCGGATGGTGGGGTCGGGCGGTTGGTCGCGCGGCAGCAAGGGCCGTGGGCCGATCAGCGACATGTCGCCGACGAGGAGGTTGAGCAACTGGGGGAATTCGTCGAAACGGCATTTGCGCACGAGGCGGCCGATAGCTGATAGCCGGTCCGCATCCGGGACCTTGCGTCCGCGCCAGTCGAATGGCGGCTTTAAGGTCCGGATCTTCTGAAGGAGGAAGGGCCGGCCGCCTTGCCCCAAGCGCTGCTGCCAAAAGAAAATGGGCGAGCCGACGTCCACGAGTGCGAGAATGCCTACGACCAGCCAAATGGGGAATGAGAGAATGATGATGGTCACGGCGGCCGCGAGATCAATCAATCGTTTGAGCTTGAAGTATGGTGACAGGGTCACCTCGATCCGGGCGGGCTCTTCCTCCGGTTCCATCGCGACTTCGGGCTCCGCCCCGGGCTGCAGGCGCTGCAAGCCGATGAGCTCGGGGACAAAATCCAGCCTGATCTCATGCTCCTCGCAAATGCGTCGGAGCTCGGCAAGCGTGACCTCGGATACCATGTCCGAGTCCCCGCCAACGATGACGTGGTTGATGCGCACGCCGTGCTCGGCGAACTCATTGACCACTGGCTCGAGATGGTCGGGGGGACCGATGACCCGAACACCATCAATCGCCCGCCCCATCATGTGCGGTCGATCATCCAAAACGGCCATCACCCGGTGCAAACCCGGTGAGTAGGCCCTGATGAATTTAATGTACAGGAGCGACAACCGGTTGGAGCCGATCATCAAGATATATTCGACGGCCTTGTCCATGCGCGCCGGGAGAGCGGTGCGCCTCGCCTCGTTCAAACGCGTGAATATTCTTGCCCCAACGAGACCGGCGATCAGGGTCAGGGCGTGGATGATCGGGGTCGAACGGGGGATGCCCTCGAGACGGGTCAAGGTAAAGACCGCGACATAGGTCAAGAATGTCGCAACGACCACCGCCTTGGTCACGTCGATGGCGTCATGAACGGAGAAATAGCGGGTCATTCCCTCGTGGATGCGGAATGCGGAAAAGGCGATAAGGGAAAAGACCACGGAAAGCGAGCAATAGATGAGGGTCGGCACCAGGCCGTCGTACGTAAGAATTTGGGCATCGCGGAAGTAGAGTGCGAGGAGCGGCGAGGCTATCGCCCAGAATGCATCGAACAGGGAGAGCCGGACCCGAAATGAACTGCGCGATGTGGGCAAATGGAAACGCATTGGGAAAGCGTCTCTCATGCGGGCACTAGGAAGGATGAGACGGCGGCTTCGATGGCGATATTGCGGTGCGGGAGTGAAACTAGGCCGGTACGATAATCGCCGTCAAGCGTGGCGGAACGGCCACTTAAACGCGATGCCGGCTGCCCCCAATTGCATTTTGTGCAGGCTACCACTGTGCCGAGCCAGTTCTGACTGAACAAAGGTGAGCACGCGCGCAAACGTTCCAGAATTGTCCCGCGCTAAATCGATGCCTTGCTGACATTCGATGCAGGTCACCGGTGTGCCTTCGCTATGCGCAGCATCGTCTCATATTGTCGCGAGCCGCAGGCGGCGCAGTGAACCGGCTCCTTGAAAACTCTGCAGGTCTCGAGCATGGAAAAATCCTAATCCCGATCGGCCGTTTTGCGAACTGATTAGCGGGGAAATGCTTCACAATTGGCAGCGTATGTGCCCCGGCGGCCACAAGGAAGAGGTCCACGGGTCTAGCATGTAAATTCCAAGCCCCGGCTTGCCGAATAAGAAAAGTCCCCGGCGATTGCCGAGGACTCTTCCGAACCAATCTGAAATTGGAAGCTGCTTGCGCCTCCTACCATCGGGTCGTAGGACCGAACCTGACGTTTACACCAACCTTGACGACATTGACGTTGGTGTTGAAGCTGACCGGGATGTTGATGAAGCCGCGGCACGGGACGGCCGCTGTGCAAGCGAAGTTTTGCGTATCGCTGCGGAAGTTGTAGTAGTCGTATTCGATAAATCCGGAGAGCCAGTCGAGAAAGGCGTATTCGCCGCCGACACCGATTGTCCAGCCGTTGCGCGTATCGCTGTTCGTGGTGAGCGTAGTCCCTGCGGTCTGGATGCTGAGATCGCTGCGCACCCAGGCGCCGCCGCCCTTTACATAGCCCAGGAACCGGTCCCAGGCGTATCCAGTGCGGAAGGTCAGCGAGGCCAGGGACTTGGTATTTGCCTGGTCGGTGATCAGTGGGAACGCGTTGTTGAGATTGTTGGTGCTGGCGCTCGACCAGTCATAGTCCCCCGCGACACCAATAACCCAGTGGCCAACCTGATAGTCGCAGCCCCCTTGG